>Ga0073904_10001761_pt1 | contig 16214 bp, 11 predicted proteins | sample KloWWTrecipitate_FD_66668 | JGI IMG/M metagenome (GOLD analysis project Ga0073904, IMG submission 66668) | Active sludge microbial communities from Klosterneuburg, Austria, studying microevolution and ecology of nitrifiers - Klosterneuburg... | ecosystem: Engineered > WWTP > Aerobic digester >...
CCCACTGCAGCAGGGCCCCGGGCACGTCGGTGCCGTCGGCGATTCCCCGATCGATGAGGACCTCGAACCGCGCCGACAGGTCCGTCAGCACGTGGTCGATCAACGCCTCGAGCAGGCTTTCCTTCGTGCGGAAGTGGTAGTTGAGGTTGCCGACGGAAACGCCGGCCGCATCCGCCACGCGCTTGAGCGTGAGGCCGGCATAGCCCGACTCGACCAGCACCTTGCCCGCGACGGCGATGATTGCCTGCCGTGTCTCGTGGCCCACCTGATAGCCGCGCCGAGGGGGGGCGCTTGCGCTGCGGTGCGTTCCGGCGGTGCGGGGACGGGTGGCTGGCCTCGCGCGACTCATGCGATCTCCTCCTGCATTGCGACCAGCACACCTGGAGCGCTTGACATTATAGGGTGATCACCCTAAAAAAGGTCCCGGTCTGGTGGGGTGACTTTCTTCGATCGCGCAGGAGAGGCAACATGTCTTGTGAGGCACACCCGCAGGTACGCCGGCGTCGCACCTCGCTCGCGCTTGTCATCACGGCCGCATGGCTCACCGCCTGCAGCGGTTCCAGCGAGACGCCGCGCAGCGCCGCAGCCGACGGCGCACCCGACGGCGCACCCGGCGCCAGCACCGTGGCGGCGGCCGGGGGCAAGACGCTCGCCCAGCGCCACTGCGTACGCTGCCATCTCGAACCGGAGCCCACCGACCTGTCGAAGGAGTACTGGCCCTTCGCGCTGCACTACATGGGCAACTACATCGGCATGAAGGGCGACGAATTCCCGGACATGCGCACGGAGGAATTCCCGCCGGAACTGGAGCCGGAGAAGGACTACACGAAGCGCTACTTCCTGTATGACCAGAACGGCTATTTCCGTGACCTCTATCCGTTCCGGGCGCACATCCCGCCGCAGCCGGAAATGAGCGCCGGGGATTTCCGCAAGATCCGCGAGTACTACGTGAGCAATGCGCGCACGTGGAAGGAGATGGAACAGCAGGGGCCGAAGCCGCCGGTCTCGGCGCTGTTCCAGCCGGTGGTGCCGAAGCTGGATCTTGAGCCGGATGCGCTGGTGATGTCGACACTGGTCGATCCGGCGCGCGGCCGGATCCATGTGGGCCGGGCCGTCATGGACGACTGGGTAGGTGGTGGCGAGCGGCGCGCGGGCTTCGAGAAATGGGATGACGTCGTGGTGCTCGACCTCAAGTCCGGCCGGCGCCTGTACACGGTGCGGGTCAACAGCGACCCGATCGATATGGCGATGACCGCGACGGGCATGCGGCTCATGACGCACGGCCGTTTCCCGATGAGCAAGCAAGGCATTGCGCAGATCGTCGACTGGGAATTCGATGGCGACAAGCCGCGGGCCCGCATGCTGGTCAATGGCAAGCAGCGCTTCGTCATGCAGCGCGGCGCCGACATGAACGGCGACGGACTGACCGACATGGTCGCGGTCGCCTTCGGCGACGGCTTCATGGGCATGGCGCAGAGCCTGCTCGCGGCCTATTACCAGACGCCCGGGTATGCAAAGCTCTGGAAGACTGCACCGGCAGAAATTCCGCGCGGCGTGCTCGCGGGCGCGCTGCGCGAGAAGATCCTCGCCGAGGACGCGGGCCTCATCTCGAATGCGATCGCGGACTTCAACCAGGACGGCCGGCCGGATATCGCAGCGCTGATCGCGCAGGGACGGCAGGAGCTGGTGATCTTCGTCAACAACGGCGACGAGACCTTCACGCGCCACCTGATCGACCATCACACGCCGTCCTGGGGTGGCAACAGCCTGCAGGCGGCGGATTTCGACGGTGACGGCGACGTGGATATCCAGGTGATCAACGGCGACAACGTCAATGGCAACCACATCGGCAAGGTGGTGCCGGCACCGCGGCCGCAGCACGGCATCCGCGTGTTCCGCAACGACGGCTCCCTGAAGTTCACGGAGGCGTACTATTACCGCCTGCACGGCGCGATCCGCTCGGTGGTACACGACTTCGACGGCGACGGTGATCAGGACATCGCCGCGATCTCGCTGTTCCCGCAGTGGACCTACGACGAGCCGGAGACCTTCGTGTACCTTGAGAACAAGGGCGGCATGAAGTTCGAGCCCCAGTCGATCGCGAAAGAATTCTTCAGCGTCTGGTGTTCGATCGAGGCGGCGGACGTCAACGGCGACGGCCGAACCGACATCGTGCTGGGACTCGGCAACTTCCCCGAGCTGGTGCCGCCCGACTGGATCACGGCACACAAGGCGATGCAGGGGCGCGGCGGCCATGCACCGAGCGTGATCTTCCTGCTGAACCAGGGCCGCCAGGGCAAGGGCTGAACTGCGATGGAACCGGTCATCCACGTGCGCGGCAAGGTGGCGCTCGTGACGGGCGCCGCGAAGGGCATCGGCGCGGCCTGCGCGGCGGTGCTGGCCGAGCAGGGCGCCGCAGTCGCCGTGGCCGATGTCGATGCCGCAGCCGGCCGCAGGGTCGCCGAGGGTATCGTGGCGCAGGGGGGCCGGGCCGACTTCGTCGCGCTCGACGTGACACGCGAGGACGAGTGGCAACGGGTCGTCGCTGACGTCGTCGACCGCCAGGGCGGACTCGATGTGCTCGTGAACAACGCCGGCATCGCCATCGTGCAAAACCTGCTCGAAACCACGCTCGAGGACTGGCGGCGGCTGCACGCGGTGAATCTCGAGAGCGTGTTCCTCGGCACGCGGACAGCGGTCGAGGTCATGCGCCCCGGTGGCCGCAGCGGGCGCGGCGGCTCGATCATCAATCTCTCCTCGGTCGGCGGCATCATCGGTTCCGAGGGGTTGTCGGCCTACTGCTCGACCAAGGGGGCGGTGCGGCTGTTCACGAAGGCCGCGGCCGTCGAATGCGGGCGCGCGAGGTGGGGCATCCGCGTGAACTCGGTGCACCCGGGCAACACGGATACACCGATGTTCCGCCAGGAGCTCGAGGACATGCGCGCGAAAGGCATGGTCGCGAGCCTCGATGAAGCGCGGGATCACTACATGAATATGCAGGTGCTCGCCGAGATCGGCCAGCCGCAGGACATCGGCGCAATGGTGCTGTTCCTGGCCTCGGATGCCGCACGCTTCGTGACCGGTGCGGAATTTGTGGTCGACGGCGGCCTCACGGCGCAATAGCGCATGCACGGTCAGCATCGCTTCAACGACGGGCTGGCAACCACGCTGCTCATCTGCGTCGTCTACCCCGTGGGACCGGCGGCGACGATCCTGATGCCGATGTTCGTGGGCGGCTTCATCGACGGCTACGGCTACACCGACCAGCAGGCCGCAAACGTCGCGGCGCTCGAGGGGCTCGGGCTCGTGGTGGCCTCGATCGCGGCCACGACCTGGATCCGCCGCGTCTCGTGGGTGCGCGCCGTGCTGGCCAGTCTGCTCGCGTACGCGGGGCTGAACGCCGTGAGTGCGCACACCGGCGACTACTCGGCGCTGCTCGCACTGCGCTTCCTGACCGGGATCGCGGGGGGAAACCTCTTCGCCGTGACGGTCGCGGCACTCGGCGACAACCGCGCGCCCGACCGCGCCTTCGGCCTGGCGCAGGCCGTGCAGGGCGTGATGATGCTCGCCGCATTCCTGGCCGCGCCCGCGCTGCTCGAGCGTTTCGGCGTGAGCGGCCTCTACCACATGCTCGCCGTCGCGGCGCTGCTGATGCTGCCCACGCTGCGCTGGCTGCCGGCCGCCGGAAGGCTGCGCGAGGCGGGAGCCGGCGCCGCGGTCGAATCCGGGTCGCACACGGCGCTGATCTGGCTCGGGCTCGCGGCGAGCGTGCTGTTTTTTGTCAACGTGTTCGGTTTCTGGGGCTTCATCGAGCGCATCGGCCAGGCCGGTGGTCTGCCCGCGGAAACCATCGGTGCGGCGCTCGGGGTCGCGCAGCTTGCGGCGATCGGCGGCGCTCTCGCGGCCGTTGCGGCGAGCAACCGCTACGGGCGGTACTGGCCGCTGCTGATCGTGTTCGTCGGACAAGTACTCGCGCTGTATGCCGTCGCGGGGCGCTTCGGCGCGCTCGCCTACTTCGCCAGTACCGGGCTCTTCCAGGCGCTGTTCATCGTCGGCGTGTCTTACCAGATGGGTGCAATAGCCGAGCTCGACACGCGCGGGCGCTTCCTTGTGATGATGACCGCGGCGCAGGGACTCGGCGCGGCGATCGGTCCGGCGGTTGCGGCGCCGCTGATCGGTGCAAGCGCTGGCTACGGTGGCATTCTGTGGCTGTCTGCTGCGCTCTGCCTGTCGAGCACCCTCGCCTTCCTCTTCATCGTCCATCGCAGTCTGCGGCTGGAAGGATCATCCAATGTCTGAGCAGAACGCACCGGCACCCGTGGCTCCCTACATGGCGCTGGGCCTCTCCACCGTGATTTACGGGATCTCGGAGCGGCGGCAGATCCGTCACAATCTCGAAACCGTCGAGGAGGCGATCCACGCCAACCTCTCGATGGTCAACATCAACATGCCGGTCAGGCTCATTGCGCTCTCCGAGGGCGCGCTCACGGGCTTCACCGACGAGATCTTCGACCTGCCGCACGTGATGGCGGCACGCGAACTCTTCATCGACATTCCGGGTGAGGAGACCGCGTACCTCGGCCGGCTCGCGAAGCTCTACAACCTCTACATCATCGGGCAGTGCAAGGCGCGCTGGCCGGAGGTCATGCAGGACCGGTACTTCAACTCGCTGTTCGTGATCGGCCCGGAGGGCGAGGTCGTGCACCGCGCCGCGAAGAACCACGTCTGGTGCCGCGAGCGCTCCTGCATGCCGCACGACATCTACGATCGCTGGGTCGAACTGTTCGGTGACGGCATCGAGTCGTTCTTCCCGGTGCTGAGGACCCCCGACATCGGCAACATCGGCACCCTCTGCTGCAGCGACGGCGAGTACCCCGAAGCCGTACGCGCGCTCGCGTTCAACGGCGCCGAGGTCGTGTACCGCCCGAGCGAAGCCAGCCCGATGACCGGGGTCGGCTATCCGGGCGGCGGCACCTGGATGATCCAGAACCGCGCGCACGCCGAGTTCAATTCGCTGTATATGCTCTGCCCGAACACGGGCCCCGTGTATCTGGGAGCCGCATCGAAGCACCCGGTGGACATTGCCGGGGGCAACTCGCACATCGTGGATTACCGCGGCCAGGTGGTGTCCTACAGTGCCTCGACCACCAACACCAGCGTCGCGGCGACGATCGACATCGAGGCACTGCGCCAGTTCCGTGCGATGAGCCTCAACAACAACTGGCTCAAGGACCTGCGGGTGGAGTTGTTCCGGCGCATGTACGAACAGCCGATCCACCCGAAGAACCTGTGGCTCAAGGACGAGCCGAAGTCACATGCCGAGGTGGACGAGATCTACCGCGCCAACATCCGGCGTCTGCAGGAACGCGGCAGCTGGACGAAGCCGGCGTTCGAGCACCCGGGCTGCCGCTACCAGCCCGCGGGCGACGACGGCACGACCTGGGAAGACATGAAGCAACGGCTGTGGGGGCCGTGGCTCGAGACATGAGACAGGTGCGTTTCAAGATGCATGTGGGTTGGTTGAGTGCCTGTGCCGTCCTGCTGGGCATCACACCCGTGCATGCCGCCGATCCCGGCGTCGTCGTCACCGGTACGCGCCTGTCGCAGACGCCAGCGGGGCTCGCGCAGAACGTCACGGTCATCGCGCAGCAGGACATAGAGGCCATGCACCCGGCACGCATCGAGGATCTGCTCGCGCGCGTGACGGGCGCGTACGTCGATGCGGCCGGCGCCACCGGCGGCTTCGCATCGCTCTACCTGCGCGGCGCCGAGAACAGTCACCTGCTGGTGCTGCTGGATGGCGTGAAGCTCAATGATCCGACCACCACGCGCGGCAGCGCCTACGACCTGTCCTCGCTGGACGTCAGCCGCATCGAACGAATCGAGTTGCTGCGCGGACCCGCGTCCGCCATCTACGGCGGCGAGGCACTGGCCGGCGTACTGCACATCATCACGCGGCCCGCAGGCACGCGCACCGGCCTGTCGGGCACGGGGCATCTCGCCCTGGGCGGGGACCGCTACCGCAATCTTGGCGGCTCCCTGGCCTTCGGGCAGGACAACCTTCGACTCCAGCTGAGCGCGGGCCATGGCGAGGACGGCTCCCGCCGGGATGCATGGCTCGAGCTGGATACATTCTCGGGCTCCGTCCGCTATCAGACTGAGGGCGGTATCGAGGCCGAACTGACGGCAACGCAGATCCAGCGTGACAGCGAGGCCTTTCCGGACGACAGTGGCGGCCCGAGACTCGCGGTGAACCGCACGAAGACCACGCGCGCATCGAAGGACCACATCTACGGCCTGCGCATCGCGTTCGGTGATGCCTCGCGGCTGCACTGGCGGGCGGGGCTCTCGCGTCTCGACCGTCGCGAACAGGGCGACAACGCATTCATCGATGGCGGCGTTCGCTTTCCAGTACCTGCCTTCAGCAGCGACACCGATTTCAGGCGCGACGATCTGTACGTTTCGGCCACGCGCGAGTTCGGTACGGCAGCCAGCGTGATTGCCGGCTTCGAGCACCAGCGCGAAGAGGGTGATCTCGCGAGCATCGGCGACTTCTTCGGCATCGGCAGCCCGCAGACCCTGCGGTTCGATCTTAAGCGCAGCACCAACGCCGGCTTCATTGAGGGCCGCGTCCGGTTGAGCCAATGGCTCACGGCGCAGCTGGGGCTGCGCCACGACAAGGTCGAGGGACTCGATGCGGAAACCACGCCGCATCTCGGGCTCGTCTGGGAACTGCCGAATGAAACCACGACGCTCAAGCTCAACGCCAACCAGGGTTTCAAGCCGCCGAGCTTTTTCGCGCTGGGCTTCCCGATCGGCGCCAACCCGCAGCTCAAGCCCGAGCGCAGCCGCAACCTCGAGGCGACGCTCGTGCAGCGGCTTGGTGCAACGGGTTCGATGCTGCGGGTCAGTGTGTTCAAGACACGCTACCAGGATCTGGTCGACTTCGACGGCGCCACCTTCACGAACGTCAACCGTGGCCGGATTGAAGTGCGCGGAATCGAGCCGGAACTGCAGCTGCGCCTCGGCGATCGCTGGCGCATACAGGCCGGTGCCACACTGCTCGACATCGATGAGCGGGACGGCCTGCAGCCGCTGCGCAACCGGCCCGGGACGCGGCTCACGGGCGGCGTCATCCTGGATCTGACGCATGCAACGGTCTTCGCGGGCGTGCGCGGCACCGGGCACTTCCTCGATCGCTCGAACCCGACGGGCGACATCCGCATGGCCGGATACACCGTCGTCGATGCGGCCTGCTCATTCAGGCTCGGTGTACTGACTCTGAATCTCGCCCTCGACAACGTGCTCGATCGCGAATACGAGCAGTTCGTCGGCTTTCCTGCGCAGGGGCGGCGCCTGCGCGCCGAACTGCGTGGCAGTTTCTGAACTATGAACGTGACCAGGGGGATTTATGGGAAACGCTAGATTGATGGCCGCCTTGGCGGCTGCGGTGGGCATGTTGCTGGCATCAGCGGTCGGCAGCCCGGCTGTGGCGCAGACCAGCAGCACGCTCGAGGAGATCGTGGTCACGGCGCAGCGCCGTGAGCAGAACCTGCAGGAGGTTGGCATCGCGGTGACGGCCTTCGGCGCCGAGCAAGTCCGCAACCTGGGCTTCTCGAGCACCACCGACATCACGAAGATGACGCCCAACCTGAACTATACGGTGCCGCAGGGCGAATCGAGTCAGGTCAATTTCTTCCTGCGCGGCGTCGGTCTCAACGATTTCGCCGACGCACAGGAAAACCCGGTCGCGGTCTACGTGGACGATGTCTACAAGCCCGCCATGGGCGGTCTCGCGCTGCAACTGTTCGACGTGCAGCGCATCGAGGTGCTGCGCGGGCCGCAGGGTGCGCTGTTCGGGCGCAATTCCACGGGTGGCGTGATTCATTTCGTCACGAAACGGCCTTCCCGGGAACTCGACGCCTATGCCGATGTGGCCTACGGCCGCTTCAGCGAGGTGAGGGCCGAGGCGGCCGTCGGCGGTCCGCTGTCGGACAGCCTCATGGGCCGTGTTTCCGTGGCCTACGACAATCACGACGGCTGGACGAAGAACCGCACGCCGGGCGTGCAGGACTACAACGGTGCGGACGCCCTTGCAGGACGCGCGCAGTTGCTCATCGAGCCTTCCGATGAACTGAGCGTGCTGCTCGCCGGCAACTACTCGCGCAACGAGGCCGCGGTGGGAGCGTGGCAACACCAGTCGGCACGGCCGAGCGACGACTTCAACACGAGCCTGCCACTCGGACCCAACGAGGATTATTGGGGCACCTGCCCTGGCTGCGATGCTTTCGGTTATTCCGACACCGACGGCAATCCGTGGGCCGGTGATTACGACCGGCCGGGCCGCGTGATGGTCGAGAACCGGGGTCTGCAGGCCAACATCAACTGGGAGGCCGGCAGCATCGACGTCACATCCATCACGGCCTTCACCAACGTCGAGCGCCTGCAGCAGGAGGACTCGGACATGAATCCGTTCCTAGGTGCCGGGCAGGACCTGTCGTTCATCGCACCGACCTTCGCCGCGGACACGGACACCTGGTCGCAGGAGCTGCGCCTCGCAGGCTCGGCCGCGCGGCTGCGCTGGCTGGCGGGCGCCTACTATTTCGACAACAAGGTCAAGGGGCACTACTCCCTGAACACGGACGCAATCGGCTTCGTGCGCATGGACGCGAACTACACGCAGAAGACGCAGTCCTGGGATCTCTTCGGCCAGCTGGAGTTCGACCTGTCGGATGCATTCACCGTCATCGCGGGCCTGCGCTGGACGGACGAGAAAAAGGACCTCGACTTCAGCAACATCGACTCCTCCGGCATCACGGCGTTCTGTAGCACGGAACCGGACCCGATCGCGGCCGGCTGCTTCAATCCGGCGCCGACGCCCTTGAGCCCCTGGCGCCCGACGCCCGATCATATGATCCTCTTCAACAAGTCCACGGTCGGTTCCCTTGCGCGACAGAAGGAGAGCTACCCGACCGGCCGGCTGCAGCTGAACTGGAAGGCGGCCGAAGATGTACTGGTCTACGGCTCGTACTCGCACGGCAAGAAGTCGCAGGGCTTCAACAACGGCTTCCTCGATACCACGCAGGTATTCGGCAACAACCCGCTCGCGAGCATTCCTTTCGACTCGGAGACGCTGGATGCCCTGGAGCTCGGCGTGAAGTCCACGGTGCTGTCCGGCACCACGCGGCTGAACGCCGCGGTGTTCTATTATGATTACAAGGACTTCCAGACCTTCCAGTGGCTGATCCTGAACCAGGTGATCTTCAACACCGACGCCGAGGTCTACGGCGCGGAGCTCGAGATCGACAGCCAGCCCGTGGACGGCCTCACGCTGCAGCTGGGGCTCGGTGCGCTGCACGCGGTCGCGAAGGACATTCCGACCATCACGGGCGATGCGATCCGCGATCGCGAGATGGTCGGTGCGCCGGACCTGAGCGTGAACGGGCTCATCCGCTATGAGTGGCCGACGCTCGGCGGCCGCTTCGCGCTGCAGGGCTCTGGCAGCTACCTGAAGGACATCTGGTACGACATCCAGAACCACCCGATCTCGCGCGAGGATGGTTACACGGTCGTGAATTTCCGCGCCTCGTACACGGGCGGCGACGGTGCCTGGGAGCTGTACGCCTGGCTCAACAACGCCTTCGAGGAAAAGTACAAGTCCTACACCTTCGACTTCTCCGGCCTCTTCGGCTTCAACCAGCAGGCGGCCGGCCTGCCGCGCTGGTGGGGCATCGGCGCACGCGTGAATCTCGGCGCCTCGCGCTGAGGGAGCCCACCACGCGCCCGCGGGGACGCGGCGCGTGGTGGTGGGTCGCATGAAAGCGCCGCCCTGGCTCAACCGCACCGTACTCGGCATCGGCCTCGCCTCGCTCTGCAGCGACTGGTCGCACGAGATCGCGACCACGCTCCTGCCAACTTTTCTCGCGACGATGGGCGCGGCTGCGGTCTGGCTCGGCGTGATCGAAGGGGTATCCGACGGCGTCTCGAGCCTTGCGAAGCTCGCCTCGGGCTTCTACACGGATCGTCTCCGGCGCCGCAAAGGCATCGCCGTGGCGGGTTACGTGCTTACCGCGCTCGGCACGGCCGCCTTCGGACTCGCGTCGAACGCGTGGCACGTGCTGCTCGCGCGCACGACCGCCTGGCTGGGTCGCGGCGTGCGCACGCCGGTTCGCAAGGCACTGCTCGCTGCCGCGGTCACGAGGGAAACCTACGGCCGCGCGTTCGGCTTCGAGCGCATGATGGACACGGTGGGCGCCGTGATCGGCCCGGCGACGGCCCTCGCGTTGCTTGCGCTGCTCGGCCACGACTACCCGATGCTGTTTGCGCTCACACTCTTGCCCGGCCTCGCGGCGGCGGCCCTGATGGCGTTTGTGGTGCGCGAGCAGGCGCGGACTGCGGTCTCGCACATCCGCTTCGGCGCGAGCCTGCGCGAACTGCCGGCCGAATTTCGTCGGCTCCTCATCGCAGTGGGTCTCTTTGGACTCGGCGACTTCGCGCATACGATGCTCATCCTGTTGGCGGTCCAGAGCCTCGCGCCGACTCTGGGCGCAGCCACCGCCGCGAGCTTCGGTGCAGGCCTCTACCTGCTCCACAACGCGCTCTATGCCACCTTCGCGATGGCTGCTGGATGGCTGGCTGACCACTTCGACAAGCGACGCGTCCTCGCGACGGGCTATCTGCTCGCCGCCGTGATGGGGATCGCGATCGTGGCGTTGCCGCCGAACTTGTGGACGCTCGCGCTCGTCTTCGCGCTCGGCGGCGTCTATGTCGCGATCGAAGAGACGCTGGAAGACTCGCTGTGCGCGGAACTCGTACCGCCTGCCCAACACGGCATGGCCTTCGGCACGCTCGCGACGGTGAACGGCATCGGCGACTTCGCGTCGAGCATCGTCGTCGGCCTCCTGTGGACGACACTCGGCACAACCGCGGCGTTTGGCTACAGTGCCGTGCTGGCCGCCTGCGGCGCCGCCCTTGTGCTGCGCGTGAAGGGATAGCCAACGCACGCACCTCGTCAGGGGCGCGGCGCACCTCGTCGGGGGAGCGGCGGTCGGCACAGGGCGTTTCTATATTATGTAGCTCAATTGACGTAAACATCAATTCCACTCCATAATGCGCTTATGTTCAGCGCCCGGCAACTGCGCGAAATCTTCCATTTCTGCTTTTTGGAGAGCCTGCTCCGGATCGCGGATGCGAAGCAATTCGTCCTCAAGGGCGGCGTGAACCTGCGGTTTTTCTTCCACAGCCCCCGCTACTCTGAAGACATGGATATTGATGTGCTGGCTGGGGGCGTCTCGACGCTCAAGAAGAACGGTTACCGGGTGCTCGGCGATTCAACCTTCCGTCGAACGCTCCGTACCTACGGCATCGCCGACATCGCGATCAACGATCCGGACAAGGCCAAGCACACGCAGACGACGCAGCGCTTCCGGGTGCAGCTGATCACCGCTTCCGGGGAGAAGCTGCCGGGCAAAGTCGAGTTCTCGCGACGCACCCACGCAGGGCTCACACGTGTCGTGGAACCGATCGACCCCGAGGTCGCCCGGCAGTACAACCGCCTGGGCTTTCTCTGCCAGCACTACAGCGGAGAAGCGGCAGCGGTGCAAAAGGTGCTGGCCCTGGCGGGGAGGTCCGCTACGCAAGCCCGCGACGTATTTGATCTGGAAATTCTGCTGCGCGGCGGCCACGCACGCCTGCCCATCCTCAGGGCCGTGAGCGTCAGGGATCGGGCCGAGGCCCGTCAGAATCTGGATACTCTGGATTTTGCTGCCTACTCGGACCAGGTGCTCGAGTTTCTCGATGAGGAACATCGTGCATCGTACGGCGGTCGCCCGGCATGGAACGCCATGGTGGGTCGTGTTCGCGGGCTTCTGGACCCATCGTGAAACTCGATCTCCTGACCTCCTCCGCCTTCGCGGTGTTCACGACTCGTGACTATGCACTGGCCGCCGACCTCTCCCTCACTGCGGCGTCCCACCAGCTATCACGCCTGCAACGCGGGAACCGCTCCATCGTGCGGCTGACGCGGGGCGTCTGGGCGAACCCGTCGCATCCGCAATTCTCTCCGCTGGCGTGTGTGCCGGTACTCGTCGGCAGTGAGCAGGGCTACATATCGTTTCTGAGCGCGTTACATCTTTCGGGCGCGCTGTCGCAGATTCCCGCGAGCATCCAGGTGGCAACGACAGGCCACACCCGCAAGCTTCGCACACCAGTCGGCGCATACGATTTCCTGCAGATGAAACCGGCCATGTTCCTGGCCGGCGTGCGATGGAGTGAAACGCCGCGGCCCTTCCGCATCGCTACGATCGAGAAGGCCCTGCTCGACACGTTGTACGTCGCGACGCGCAAGGGCCGTCGCTTCGCGAAGCTGCCGGAGCTGCGCCTCGAGGACGCATCCTTCGACTCGCGAAACTGGTACGCATTGATGAAGCATCTGGAGCTACCGTCGCAGATTGCAACGGCGATACAGAATGGATACACGTCGCTGGTGGCTCGGCAGAAGTAGGCGCCTCAATGCACCTCTCGCCGCTGCACGCGATCCTTGCTCGCAAGCGAGAAACGTGGCTCGGGCGCGCCACCGCCTGAGACCAGATCGGCGGCATGGCGCCCCACCGCCGGGCCGTGCTTGAAGCCGTGCCTCAAGTCGCTGCCGACGACCGGATGGCGCGGGTCTTCGAGCCGGTCGCCCGGCTCCGGGGGACTGCTGCGAGCGTCGCGGAGACACCAGCGAGCCCTGCGATGGCCTTGCGGCGGGTGACGGTGTCGGTGGCGCGCAGCATGCGACCCCCCTTCTGGCGAAAAGCGTTGCGGGACTTCCAAAGATATGCGCAAAGGCGCAGTATTTCGCGACGCGTAAATACAACAGCGGGTCGCCCCCGTGACCCGCACGAAGGGAGTCGAACATGCGGACGCCAAGGAATGCAGCTGTCGCAGTGCTGGCCGTATTACTGCCGGCGGCGCTCAATGCACAGGTAGCACCGACACGCACGGCCACACTCGATGAAGTGGTCGTCACCGCCCAGAAGCGCTCGGAATCCACGCAGGACGTGCCGTTCTCGGTCGCGGCCATGACCGAACAGGGCATCCAGCGCTCCGGCGCGAGCAACATCGTCGAGCTCGCGCGCAATATTTCGGGTCTCACCATCACCGACCTCGGCCCCGGCCAGAGCCAGGTTGCGATCCGCGGCATCAGCGCCGGCCAGGTCGTGCGCGACCAGGCGGGCGTCAAGGAATCGGTGGGTATCTATTTGGATGAATCACCGATCTCGGTCGCGCTCTTCACGCCGGATCTCGACCTCTACGACCTCGAGCGACTCGAGGTGCTGCGCGGTCCGCAAGGCACATTGTTTGGCGCAGGCTCATCCTCGGGCACGGTGCGCTACATCACCGCGCAGCCCAAGCTCGAGAAGTTCGCGGGCTCGGCGCAGGTGAGCGGCCAGTCGGGCACCGACAGCGAGTTCGGCGGTGCGGTGAAGGGCGCCGTCAACCTGCCCTTCGGCGACCAGGCCGCACTGCGCGTGGCCGGCTACTACAACGACATGGCCGGCTTCATCGATTCCGTGTATCCCGGCCGCAGCACGAGAGACGACGTCAACAGCGGCACGAAGTCGGGTGCACGTGTCGCACTGCTCATCCAGCCCACGGAGCGCCTGTCGATCACGCCGCGCCTCGTCTACCAGAAGCTCGAGACCGACGGCTTCCCGCGCATCGACGTCTACAGCATCCTCGGCAACCCCTTCACGACCACCGAGCCGCGAGTCACCCCGGGCGAGCGCGGTCAGGTGACGCAGCTGCAGGAAGGCATCGACGACGACTTCAAGCTCGGCGACCTCAAGATCGAGTACGACTTCGGCGGCGTGACCCTCACCTCGGTCAGCTCGTACACCGACCGCAAGGTCGTGGTGACGCGCGACGCGAGCCAGCTCACCGGCAGCGTGACTTACGACCTCACCTTCGGCCACGCGACCGGCTACTTCCCGGCTGAAGTGCGCCTCAACTCGCCGCTGATCGATTCAACCGGACTCGAGGCCTTCAGCCAGGAGCTGCGGCTCGCTTCAGACGGCGAGGGGCCGTTCGTGTGGCTGCTCGGCGGCTTCTACCAGCAGGTCGACCGCACGTACGGCCAGAACCTGCCGACGCCTGGCTATGACGCGATCCTGTTGCGGCGCTTCAATGCCACGAGCGCCACGTTCAACGCACCGCCCAACACGCCGTACTTCTCGCACCTCACTTACGATTTCCAGCAGTTCGCGCTCTTCGGCGAGGGTACCTGGCGCTTCAACGACCAATGGAGCCTCACCGGCGGCCTGCGCTACTACGACTTCGAGGAAGACCGGCTGCTCACTTTCGCCGGCGTGTTCGCGGATGTCGGGTACACGAACCAGCCCGGCTCGACGAGCTCCGACGGCTTCTCGCCGCGCGCAATTCTCGCCTTCCGGCCGACCGACGACATGATGCTGACCGCGCAGGTGTCGCGCGGCTTTCGCCTCGGCGGCATCAACGACCCGCTCAACGTCGGGCTGTGCGTGGGCAACGACATCAACATCTACGGCGGCCACCCGACCTGGAACGATGAGAAGACGCAGAACTATGAGCTTGGCCTCAAGTCGACGCTCGCGGGCGGCCGGGTACAATTCAATGCGGCGGCGTTCTACACCGACATCGACGGCCTGCAAGTCATCGCCGACGCCGGCTCCTGCTCCTCGCGCATCATCCTGAATGCCGAGGCGCGGTCGGTGGGCGGCGAAGTGGAGCTGTTCGCGCGCCCGAACGAGAACTGGGATTTCGGTCTTTCCGCGACCTACAACAACGCGGAGATCACCAAGTCCCGGCTCGCGAACGGCAGCCCGATCGCAGGCATCCGCAAGGGCAATCGGCTGCCGACTGCACCGGAATTCCAGGCCGCGGCAAGCGCCACCTACTCGTGGGCCTGGTCGAACGCGCTCGAGGGCTATCTCACGTTCACGTTCCAGCACGTCGGCTCCTCATACACGCAGCTCGCGGACCAGGAACCGAACTTCGGGTTGATCGCGACCGGCGGGCCACCGGGCTCGGCGCGCTTCATTCCTTTCGGCAACCCGACGATCAGTTCGTTCGCGTTCCAGGCGGAACTACCGTCGTACGAGATCGGCAACCTGCGCTTTGGCTTGAAGAGCGGCCGCTGGGAAGCGGCGGCATTCGTCAACAACCTGTGGGATGAGCGGGCGCTGCTGTCGATCGACCGCGAGCGCGGACGCAGCGCGCGCGTGGGCTATCTGACGAACGCGCCGCGCACCTACGGTGTGAGTCTCAACATCAACTTCTGAAGCATCACCCTGCTGGTGGCGGCGGCTTCGCCGCCACCAACGATGCCGCCGCACTCGCGAGCGCCTGCTGCAGCGCCGCTTCGTAGGCGGCGACCACGTCACTCATGCGATTGGCCGCGGCAGGGGCCTGCCCCTCCGCGGTGAAAGTGGCCATAACGGTGCGGTCGAGTCGCCGCCCGAGCGTGCAGTCGAGCGCGACGCGCGCGACCGGCACCGCGGCGTCGCCCGGGTACTCGGCAACGAAATTGCGCACGATGATCTGCAGGAAATACTCCGAGCGCATCGGCGAGCTTTCACCGTATACCGCAGGAAAGTATGCGGCGCGGCGCAGCGACTCGACGGTGAGCGCCTCGATCATCTCGGGAATGGGTGCGGCCCAGTGACCGGTGGCGTAGAAATCAAGCTCGCGGCCATCACGCAGCAGCAGGATACGGTCGGTTTCAAAGCCTGGCGCGGGGATCGGCCGCCGGATGCGCAGCGTGCCGTCGAACGCCGGCTGCGCCGCCGCGCCCTGGTCGGCGCCTGTCGCCGCTGTCGGACGCAGTACATACGCATGCGACACCGGCGCTTTCGACGTGAAGGTGCCGCTGCAGCCCGCGCACCACGCGAGCGCGCAAACAAGGACGGCTGTGGACGACGAGGCATGGTTCACCGAGGTATCTCCACACCGAAGTAGTTCGATTCGTAGACCAGCTGCCCCGGATTCTCGCGCAGGCTGCGCGAGAGGTCGCGGAACTCGGTGGCCGCCGAGCGGGCGTCCTGCAGCAGTCGCTCGATCTCGGGCAGGCCGTCGCGCGCGAAGCCGCGCAGCTCGCGCTCATTCTCCGCGATGAAGCGATCGAGGCCGGCCGAGGCGGTGGCGAGATGCTCCGCCGCGACGCGCATCCGGGCGAGCGCCTCGCTGACATCCGG
>Ga0073904_10001764_pt1 | contig 16206 bp, 16 predicted proteins | sample KloWWTrecipitate_FD_66668 | JGI IMG/M metagenome (GOLD analysis project Ga0073904, IMG submission 66668) | Active sludge microbial communities from Klosterneuburg, Austria, studying microevolution and ecology of nitrifiers - Klosterneuburg... | ecosystem: Engineered > WWTP > Aerobic digester >...
CCGTCCTGTCGCGCGGCATCCGCTATGTGTCAGACGTGCTGCAACCGATCCCGCCCGCCGCCTTTGTGCCGATGGCGGTGTTCATGCTGGGCCTGGGGACCAAGCTTTACGCCTTTGTCATCATCCTTGTCACCGTCTGGCCCCCCTATCTGAACGGCGTGGCCGCCCTGGCCGGGGTCGGCCCCGTGCAGTTGAACACAGGGCGGATGTTTGGGCTTTCCAACTGGGGCCTCTTGTGGCGCGTCAAACTGCCTGCCGCCCTGCCCGAGATTTTCACCGGCATCCGCTATGCCGCCACCATCAGCCTGATTGCCGTGATCGTGTCGGAAATGCTTGCGGGGCGGGATGGCATTGGCTTCATGATCTTCAAAAAGGCCTTCGCCCTGCGCACACCCGAGGTTTTTGGCCTGATGTTTCTGGTCGCCATCAACGGCGTCTTGCTGAACGGGCTGGTCAACCTGCTGCGCCGCCGTCTGACTGGCTGGCACATCGGTATGATGGAGCGTCCTGAATGACCCGCGAAAGACGGATTGCCCTGTTGGGTCTGCTGGTGCCCTTGGGCATCATCGTGCTGTGGCAGGCCGCGGCCATGATGCAGAAAACCCCGCTGTTCCCCGGCCCCGGCAAGGTGGTGGTGGCCCTTTGGACCAACTATCCGGTGATCCTGAAGGAGTTGGGCATCACCCTGCTGCGCGCGGCCATCGGCTTCGCCGTGGCTGTCGTAACCATGATCCCGCTTGGCATCTTCCTTGGCCGCGTCCGAGCGGTGGGAAAGGTGCTCGAACCCTTGATGGACATGCTGGCCACCCTGCCGCCTCCGGCCATCATCCCCTTGGTCATGCTGTTTGCGGGTACCGGCGACGGGGCGAAAATCGTGATCATCGCCTATGCCGCCGCCGTGCCCTTGCTGATGAACACTTATGAGGCGTCGCATTCGATTCACCCGATGCTGTCCAAGGTCGCCAAATCCCTGCACCTCAGCCGGTTTGAAACCATGCGGCTGATCGACTGGCCTTCGTCCTTGCCGATGATCGTCACCGGCGCGCGGCTGGCGATTGCCTCAAGCCTCTTGGTGTCGGTGACCTCGGAAATGCTCTTGTCGACCAATGGCATCGGCACCTACCTTCAGCGCAGCCAAGAGACGTTCAAGATTGACGCGGGTCTGGCCGGCATCGCATTCATCTCGCTGGCGGGCATCTTGGTGAACGCGGGCGTCTTCCGGTTGGAAAAGAAATGGCTGTTCTGGCACTACCGTGACCAGCGGCCAGCGGAGTGAGACATGGCCAGGAACATCCTTTTCATCATGTGCGATCAACTGCGCGTCGATTACCTGTCGTGCTATGGTCATCCGCATCTGCATACCCCGCATATTGACGCTTTGGCCGCGCGCGGGGTGCGCTTTACGCAGGCCTTCGTGCAATCCACCATCTGCGGCCCGTCGCGGATGTGTACCTATACCGGGCGCTATATGCGCAGCCATGGCTCTACCCAGAACGGCGTGCCGCTGAAGGTCGGCGAGTTGACGCTAGGGGATCACCTGAAACCCTTGGGTGTTCGCACCGTTCTGGTCGGCAAGACCCATATGGTGGCCGACACCGAAGGCATGGATCGGCTGGGGATCGCGCCCGATAGTGTGATCGGCGTGCATGTGTCAGAATGCGGTTTCGAACCCTATGAGCGTGACGACGGTCTGCACCCCGAGGGCGGATATTCGCCAGACCCTACTTATGACCACTATCTGCGCGCCAAGGGCTATGATGCAGCCAACCCCTGGGAGCATCTGGCCAATTCCGGCGAGGCCGCCGATGGCAGTCTGCAAAACGGTTGGCTTTACTCCCACGCCAACAAAGCCGCCCGCGTAGCCGAGGAAGATTCCGAGACGCCGTACATGACCCGTCGCGCCATGGAGTTCATGGCTGAGGCCAAAGCCAAGGATCAGCCGTGGTGCCTGCATCTGTCCTATATCAAACCGCACTGGCCCTATATCGTCCCCGCCCCCTATCACGCGATGTATGGGGCCGAACAGGTTTTGCCCGCCGTTCGCGATGAGGCCGAGCGCCAGAACCCCCACCCCATCCTTGGGGCCTTTCAGGAAGAGCGCTACTCCACCGTCTTCAACCGCGATGGTGCGCGCGAAACCGTGATCCCGGCCTATATGGGGCTGATCAAGCAGATCGACGACCAGTTGGGCCTGCTATTTCAGTTCATGGAGGATGAGGGCCTGAGCAATGACACCATGATCGTCTTCACCTCGGACCACGGCGATTATCTGGGCGATCACTGGCTGGGCGAGAAATACCTCTTCCACACCCCTTCGGTGCAGGTACCCCTGATCATCGCCGACCCCTCCCCTGCCAGCGATGCCACCCGTGGCACCACATCGGACGCGCTGGTCGAGATGATCGACCTTGCCCCCACTTTCCTTGAAGCCTTCGGCGGCCCAGCCAAACCGCATATCCTTGAAGGCCGCTCGCTTCTGCCGCTTTTGCACGGCAAAGCGCCAGAGTGGCGGCGGGTGGTGATCAGCGAATATGACTATGCCTTTGATCTGGCGCGCATAAAGCTGGCCGTCCCCGTGCCGGACGCCCGGCTTTACATGGTCTATGACGGGCGGTTCAAATACATCCACGCCGATGGCTTTGCGCCGATGCTCTATGACTTGCAGACCGACCCCCAAGAGTTCCACGATCTGGGTGCCGACCCGGCCCAAGCAGAGGTTCGCGCCAGGCTTTATGAGGCATTGGCCAAGTGGAGCCGCACAACTCGCACCCAGACCACCCTGGCCGATGCTGACATTGTCAGCTCCGACAAGGCGGCGATGGCCTATGACCTGAACCTCGAGGCGGGCATTCTGATTGGTTATTGGGATGAGGCCGAACTTGCGGAAGAACAGGCCAAGCGGGTAGGCTTTGCGCAGACGCTGCGCGGCGAGGATCGTGGTATCGCGGAGTAAAACCGGACCGCAGGTTCTGTCGCAAACGCCTGCGTTGGCAGGTGAGAGCTCTGATCTCCTCCTTTTTGGGCAGCAGGCGCCGTGAACCAGGTAAAATGGACAGCGTCCGGCTGCGAGCTGACCGTTTCCGATCATGTTCGCGACCTCGATCCACCCAAGCGTGGCATGATCAACGCCAACACTCCGCTCGACCATCCTCACGCACTCACTCGAACGCGTGGTGCTTGCTGGCGATGGGCGCGGCACCAATCCAGCACCGCCGATCCTTCGGAGCACCCTGGTCAAGCGACGGTGCTTGCGAAGGAACCCCGGAGGAAGGGCGGGTCGCAGACCCCGGGAGGGTTCAGGCCAGATAGTCCCTAAGGGTTGCCGCCACACCGTCGGACCAGAGCGCGTTCAGATAGTAGCTGAAGCGGCTTGCGAAGACCTGATCTTCGCCGAGGTCGCCATAGACAGCATCCTGCTTCAACCAAAGCCCGGGCGAGGATTTGGCCGCGCGCGCCAGCGCCACCAGCTGGTCCCAGTTGGGATCATTTGGCGGGATTGCGGTGCCGCTTTCCGTCTCACCATGACAATACCGGCACCACAGGGCCGAAACGAGCGCCAGGCCTTCGATCTTTCCGCCTGCGGCCCGGGCATCCCGGATCGAAGGCACGATAAACTTCGGTTGCCGGTTGGAACCGTCAAAACAAAGCCGCCGTTCCGTATCGGCAATTTCCGTGTTCGAAAAGCGCGCGCGGATCGTGCTGTAATAATCCGCCAGGTCGGTGTTTGGGACTTCAGGAACGTAAGGGATGACCTCCTCGCGTTCCACCTTGTCGAGAAAGCCCGAGACGAGCGGATGCGCCATGGCCTCATGCACGAATTCGATGTCCATGAGACCGCCGGGATAGGCGATGATCGCATGTCCCCCGTTCAGGATGCGGATCTTCATCGCCTCGTAGGCGTGAACATGGTCACTGAAGGTGACGCCCACCTGTTCGAAGGGTGGACGGCCCTGCGGGAAGTGGTCTTCCACGACCCATTGGCGGAACGGCTCGCAGGTCACGGGCACCGGATCATCGGCAAGCCCGAAGCTGGCCGCCAGCGCGCGTTCACGGGCGCCGGTTGCCGGCGTGATACGGTCGACCATGCCGTTTGGGAAGCTCACATGGGTGTCGATCCAGTCGGCCAGCGCAGGGTCAGACAGTCGCGCCAGCCCCACGACTGCGGCGCGGGTCACGGTGCCGTTTCCGGGCAGGTTGTCGCAGGACATGACGGTGAAGGGCGGGGTGTCACTGGCGCGACGCAGTTTGAGAGCGGCGACAATCGCGCCGAACGCGGTGGCGGGGCGGTCGGGATGCGCGGCATCGGCTGCAATCTCTGCGACGGTTTCATCAAAACTGCCGGTCGCGGTACTGATGAAATAGCCACCCTCGGTCACGGTCAGGCTGACAATGCGAATTTCCGGGCGGGCCATCGCCGCGATTAGGGGCGCATTGTCTGGCGTGACCTCGATGAAACCCACCATCGCCCCCACCCGGCGGGCGCGCTTGCCTTTCGGGTCAAGCTCGATCACCGTCGACAGGCAATCTTGCGCCAGCATCGCATCGCGCATCGCCGCATCGTTGGCCCGCACCCCCGCCCCGAGGATGCCCCAGTTGAGCGCCTGCCCCCTGTTCATCAGATTATCAAGATAGACGGCCATATGCGCGCGGTGAAAATTGCCCAGCCCGATATGGACAATGCCGGGCGTGACCTTGGTCCGGTCATAGTGGGGAAGATCGACTTTTGGGGTGTGACTGCTCATCTCAGGCCATCCAGTTTCCACCATCGACGCCAAAGCACTGGGCAACGATGTAGTTGGCTTCATCCGTGGCAAGAAAGATCGCCATGCCGGTCAGATCCTGTGCCGTGCCCATCCGCCCGAACGGCACCGCCGCACCAACTTCGGATTTCTTCTGACCCGGCAGCTTGCCTTCGTATTTGGCGAAGAAGGCATCGACGCCGTCCCAATGGTCGCCGTCCACGACACCCGGCGCGATGGCATTCACATTGATACCGTGGGTGATCAGGTTCAGCCCCGCCGACTGGGTGAGCGAGATGACGGCAGCCTTGGTCGCGCAATAAACCGCCACCAGCCCTTCGCCGCGGCGGCCCGCCTGGCTGGCCATGTTGATGATCTTGCCGCCTTGCCCGCGCGCAATCATGTGGCGCGCAGCAGCCTGGGTGCAAAAAAGCGTGCCGGCAACGTTGACGGCAAACAGGCGATCGTAGTCCGCCCGGGTGATCTGGTCGATGGGCGCGGCGGTAAAGAGGGCGGCATTGTTGATCAGGATGTCGATCTTTCCCATCTTCGTAGCCGCTTCGGCAAAGGCTGCGTCAATCGAGTCCTGCCGCGAGACGTCCAGCGCGACGGCATGGGCGCGCGGGCCGATCCCCTGTGCGGCCGCGCGGGCGGCTTGGGCGTTGATGTCGGCGATGCAGACATCGGCGCCTTCCGCCGCATAGGCACGGGCAAACTCAAGCCCGATACCGCGCGCGGCCCCGGTGATCAGGGCAGATTTCCCCGAAAGCCTCATGCCATCGCCTTTCCGTCAGCGTCGAAACGATGGATCTTGCCGACCGGGGCCAGCCTGACGCGGTCGCCGTGGTGAACACCGAGTTCGCCCGAGGCACGGACGTTGATGATACCAATACCGGTTACGTCGACCTTGATGAAACTGTCTGATCCCAGATGTTCGGCCAGACCCACCACGCCCTCCCACGGGCCGTCGCCGACCGTGATATGTTCGGGACGCACGCCGATCGTGTGGGCGTTATGTTTGGCTGCCTCCGCGCCTTCGATCAGGTTCATCCTCGGGCTGCCGATGAAGCCGGCAACGAAGATATTTTGCGGATTGCGATAGAGTTCCAGCGGGCTGCCCACTTGTTCGATGCGCCCTGCGTTCAGCACGACGATCTTGTCGGCCATGGTCATCGCTTCGACCTGATCGTGGGTCACATAGATCATCGTGGTCTTCAGCGACTGGTGCAGCTCACTTATTTCCTGCCGCATCCCTACGCGCAGCGCCGCATCGAGGTTGGAAAGCGGTTCGTCAAACAGGAACGCCGCCGGTTCGCGCACGATGGCGCGGCCGATGGCGACGCGCTGGCGCTGTCCACCGGAAAGCTGGCCCGGGCGCCGTTCAAGATAGCTCGACAGGTTCAGGACCTTGGCCGCGCGGTCGACGCGCTTGTCCTGCTCGGCCTGATCCATCCCGGCCATCTTGAGCGGGAAGGCGATGTTCTTCCGGACCGACATGTGCGGATAAAGCGCGTAGGACTGGAACACCATCGCCAGGCCGCGCTTGGCGGGCGGCAGGTGGGTTGCATCCTTTCCGTCGATATCAATGACGCCTGAGGAGGTATCCTCCAGCCCCGCGATCAGGCGCAGAAGCGTGGACTTGCCGCAGCCCGACGGGCCGACGAAGACGACGAACTCACCGTTTTCGATCGTCAGGTCGATGCCGGGAATGACATGCACGTCGCCGAAGGACTTGCGGACTTTGGTCAGTTGAATCTTACCCATGTTACCCTCACTTCACCGCGCCGAAGGTCAGGCCGCGGACGAGTTGCTTCTGGCTGAACCAGCCAAGGATCAGGATCGGCAGGATGGCCATGGTCGAGGCCGCCGAAAGTTTTGCGTAGAAAAGACCCTGCGGCGCCGAAAAGCTGGCGATGAAGGCCGACAGGGGCGCTGCGTTGATCGTGGTCAGCGTGATGGTCCAGAATGCCTCGTTCCAGGCCAGGATGATGTTCAAAAGCATAGTCGAGGCGATGCCTGGTACGGCCATGGGCGTCAGCACATAGAGGATCTCATTCCACAGGCTTGCCCCGTCCATCCGCGCGGCTTCAAGGATTTCACCAGGGATTTCCTTGAAGTAGGTGTAAAGCATCCAGACGATGATCGGCAGATTCATCAGCATCAGCGCAATGACAAGGCCGGTCTTGGTGTCGAAAAGGCCGGTCCGCTGGAACAGCAGATACATCGGGATCAGCACCCCAACCGCAGGCATCATCTTGGTGGACAGCATCCACATCAGAAGATCCTTGGTCTTGCGGCCGGGGACGAAAGCCATGGACCAGGCAGCGGGGATCGCGATTAGCAGTCCCAGAAGCGTGGAGCCGACCGAAATGACGACCGAGTTCCAGAAGAAGCGCGGATAATCGGATCGCGCCCAGACCTCGGTGTAGTTCTCCAGCGTCCAGTCGGCAGACAGGAGTTGTGGAGGCGAGGCGACGGCAGAGGCTTCGGTCTTGAAGCTGGTCAGGATCATCCAAAGGACTGGGAAGAAGATCAGCAGCGCGACGCTCCAGGCGGCGACGGTGGTGATAAGGATGCGACGGGGTGTTGCGGCACGGGCCATTTGGGTTCTCCGGCTCAGGCGTCGAGGTTCTTGCCGATGCCACGCATCAGGAAGACTGCGACGATATTGGCGAGGATGACGGCGATGATCCCGCCAGCGGCTGCGCGACCTATGTCCTTGGCCACCAGCGCCTGCTTGTAGATCATGTAGGGCAGCGTGGTGGAGGCAGAGCCGGGGCCACCCTGGGTGGTGGTGAAGATCTCACCGAAGATGCCCAGAAGGAAAATCGTCTCGATCAGGACAACGACCGTGATGGCGCGCGTCATGTGCGGCAAGATGATGTAGCGAAAGCGCGAGAGTGCCGGGGCGCCATCCATCTCGGCGGCTTCAAGCTGTTCGGAAGACAGCGATTGTAGCGCCGTCAACAAGATGAGCGTCGCGAAGGGTAGCCATTCCCAAGAGACGATGCCGATCACCGATGTCATGGGATATTGTTCGAGGAACAGGATCGGTTGCACACCCAACCCGCGCGCCACGGCGGCGAAGAGGCCGTTCTGGGGGTGCATGAACAGGTTTTCCCAGATCGAGGCCGCGACCGGCGGCATCACGAAGAAGGGCGCGATCACGAGAATGCGCAAGACGCCCTGGCCCTTCACCGGCTGATCAATCAGGAGCGCGATCAGCGTACCCAGAACCACGGTCAGGACCAGCACGCCGCCAACAAGGGCCAGCGTATTATAGATGGCCAGCCAGAAGTCTGGCGATTTGAAGAACCAGGTGTAGTTCGTCAGCCCGACCCAGCCAGTGCGATCGGGCGTGAGCAGGCGAAAGAACCGGAACGAGAAGTAGAGCGTCATCGCCAGCGGAACGATCATCCACACGAAGAGGAGGAGGACCGAGGGCGCGACCATCATGCGCGCGGCGAGCCGGGTGGATTGCGTGGACATGGGGTTCTCTCCGGGTCGGGACCAATCCGGCCGCACAGGCCCGGTCGGGGCGCGGGGCGGACGGCATGCGGGCTGCGGGGTCAGGGCGCAGCGCGGGCAAACTTGCACGCGATGTCACAGAAAGCACGTGGGAAACGCGGGGCCGGCACGGGAGGACCGGCCCCGGCTTGCCGATTACTTGATGTAACCGGCGGCGGTCATTTCGTCGGTCGCCGCAGCCTGAGCGGCAGCCAGCGCGTCGTCGGCCGTCGACTGTCCGGCAAGTGCTGCCGAGAACAATTCACCCACGGTCGTTGCGAGGCCAGCGAACTCGGGGATCGCCACGAACTGCACGCCGACATAGGGCACCGGCTTCACGGTCGGAGCGGTCGGGTCAGCCGCGTTGATCGAGTCGAGCGTCATCTTGGCAAACGGAACGCTGGCATATTCCGGGTTGGAATAAAGCGAGGTGCGCGTTCCCGGAGGCACGTTGGCCCAACCCTCCTTGGAGGCGACGAGCGCAAGGTAGTCCTTGTTCGTTGCCCAGTTGATGAAAGCTTTCGCCGCGTCCTGCTTCTGGCTCGATGTCGGGATGGCCAGCGACCAAGCCCAGAGCCAGTTGCCGCGCTTGCCCAGGCCATTGTCCGGCGCCAGAGCGAAGCCCACCTTGTCGGCTACGGTCGAATCCTTGCCGGTCACGAACGAAGCCGCGACTGTGGCGTCAATCCACATGCCGCACTTGCCCTGCTGGAACAGTGTCAGGTTTTCGTTGAAGCCGTTGTTTGACGCACCGGGCGGACCATATTGGGTCATCAGGTTGAGGTAGAAGTCGAGCGTCGCCTTCCATTCAGGCTGATCGAACTGGGGCACCCAGTTTTCATCGAACCAACGCGCGCCGAACGAGTTGGACATGGCGGTCAGGAAGGCCATGTTCTCGCCCCAACCGGCCTTGCCGCGCAGGCAGATGCCGTTGATTTCAGCGTCGCGGTTGGTCATGGCCGCCGCGGCTTTTTCGATGTCGGCCCAGGTCGGCGCGTCAGGCATGGTCATCCCGGCGGCTTCCATCAGATCCTTGCGATACATGACCATCGAGCTCTCGCCATAGAAGGGCGCAGCCAGAAGATTGCCGTCCACCGTCAGACCGCCAGCAATAGCGGGCAGAATGTCGGCGGCGTCATAGTCGGCGGGCAGGTCATTCAGGCTGACGAGCCAGCCCTGCTTGCCCCAGATCGGAACTTCATAGGTGCCAATGGTCATCACATCATACTGGCCACCGCCGGTGGCGATGTCAGTGGTGACGTTCTGGCGCAGGACGTTTTCCTCCAGCGTCACCCACTCGACCTTGATGTCGGGGTTCTTGGCGTAGAAATCGTCCATCAGGCCTTGCATACGCACCATGTCGCCGTTGTTCACGGTTGCCACGGTGATGGTGGTTTCGGCCATCGCGCCCGTCGATAGGGCGCACAAGGCCGTCGCGCCAAGAAGCGCGCGAAGTGTCATGGTCATCGGTTTCCTCCCACAGAAGCGATTGAGCATTTCATCGCTTAGTGAGCAATTACCCATCAACTGAGCGAATCGTCAAGATTGTTTTTGGCCGAATGTCTGTAGCCGCCCCACCCCGGGGCGTCATACCAAGGTCGTTCGCTCTTGCCGCTTTGTTAGTCGAGCGCCAACAGAGCGCGCGCAGTGTCTTCGTCGGTAACAAGTGCATTCAGGATCCGCCCCCGCAGCGCACCGGCGAGGGCCAGCACCTTGGACGGTCCGGCCGCGACCCCTACCGCAGGTCGGTTCAGATGAGGTTCGACACGGATGCCACCGGTGCGCTGGGCGGTGCCGACGTCGATATAGTGCCCGTCGCCATCATAGACCCAGCCCGCAACCTCGCCCGCCGCGCCCGCCTTTTGCATGCGGTGCAGCTCCTGGTCGCTGACAAAGCCGTCCGCCAGCAGGGGCGCATCGTTCGACAACTGACCTACGCCGGCAAAAACCACATCTGCCCCCCGCGCCAGTTCCATAACCCGGCGCACCGGCGGCAGAGCCGCGAAAGCTGCATTTTCCTCGGGCGTGGGGGAGATAACGGGGATGGGCAACGGGTAGTGCGGCGCGCGCACCTTGTCGGCAATGCGCATGACGACATCGAAGAACGAAGCCGACCCGTCCGGCGCGATATTGCCATTGAGCGACACGAGCCGGTGCTGGGGTGCGTCAATGGGTTCCAACTCGTCAATCATGCCGCGCATCGCGCGCCCGGTTCCGAAGGCAATCACCAGCGGTTCCGGCCTGCGCAAGAACCGTTCGAGTTCGGCAGCGGCGGCGGCGGCGATGGCGCGCACCGGATCGCCCCCCTGCCCAAGACCGGGCGCGACCCGGCAGCGCAGAAGGCCGAAGCGGTCGGTCAGGGCCTGCTCAAGGTCAAGACAGACGCCGATGCGGTGATTTAGCCGCACATGGATCAGGCCTTCGGTCATCGCCCGGCTGACCAGACGTTGCGCGCGCTGTCGGCTGACACCAAGTTCGGTCGCGATCTGATCCTGGGTTAAACCGCCGACATAATAAAGCCAACCGGCGCGGGCGGCATCGTCCTGCGGCGTTGGTTCGCTGTCATGTCGGCTCATTTCATATTCCTCAGGTCCGGGGCAATCTGGAAGAATTCGCCGAAGGACGCAAATCGAAGGGCCGGACGGGCGTCTTGGGGTTCTTCCGGAGTATCTTGCCCCATATGACTGCCACCGATGAAACGCCAGACCTCCATTCCGGCCGCATGGGCGGCACGGATACCTGTCAGGCTGTCTTCAATGACAAGGCAGGCGGCGGGTGGTACGCCCATGCGTCCGGCAACATGCAAGAAGAGATCGGGCGCAGGCTTTCCGCGCGCCACTTCGGACGCGGTGAAGGTGACAGTGCCGAGCATATCCCAAAGCCCGACAAGCCGCAGTGACATTTCAACCCGTCTGGGGCTAGAGGACGTGGCAACGCAGAAGGGAATGCCCAGATCCGCGATTATGTCCTTCACGCCGGGCATGATCTTCAGCTCCGTCCTGAAGCTCTCCAGCAGTCGGTCACGATATTGGCCATCGAACTCCGGCGGCAGCTGCAATCCGAACTCACTGCGGATCTGGTTCATAACGGTCGGGTAGCTACGGCCCAGGAAATGCCGCGCGACATAGGCCAGGTCGATAGTTACGCCGAGAAGCGCTAGTTCCTTGACCAACATCCGGGCGCTGATGATCTCGCTATCGATCAACACACCATCGCAATCAAGGATAAGAAGGTCGTAACTGGGGCGCATCTTTCGATCCTGAAACCGTTCTTCACACCATCCGTCGCGTCTGGTTGATTTGCAAGAATTCCACAGGACTATGACTGGTTCTCCCTAGAGTGCGCTTCTATCATGGCCCAAAGACGGAGAGGACCATGCCCGACTACAAAGCCCTCGCGGCGGCAATCGAAAGCCTGACCCATGGCGAGACAGACGAGGTGGCACTGATGGCCACGGTCGCCTGCGAGGTGCATCATTCTGACGACCGGTTTGACTGGACCGGCTTTTATCGGGTGACGGGGCCGGAACTTCTGAAGATCGGTCCCTATCAGGGTGGACACGGCTGCTTGGTCATTCCGTTTGCACGTGGGGTCTGCGGCGCGGCGGCGCGAACAGGTCAGGTGCAGCTTGTCCCCGATGTTGATGCCTTTCCGGGTCATATTGCCTGCGCCTCCTCAACCCGTTCGGAAATCGTGTTGCCGGTCTTCGGCGCAGGCGGACGGCTGATCGGGGTCTTCGACATTGACAGCAACCAACCCGCCGCCTTCACCGAAGTGGACGCCCGCGAACTGGCTTCGATCCTCGCGTCGGTTTTCGTCCGCGTCTGACGGAAACGGCACTGCATCAAAGCGGCAGCGTGGCAGGCTTAAGCATGGCTCATGAAACGACCCATCCCGGTTCCTGTCTTTGCGGCGCGGTGACGTTCATTGCAACCGGCCCGCTGCGGGACGTGATCGCCTGCCATTGTACCCAGTGTCGCCGGACGTCAGGCCACTATTGGGCGGCAACTTCCGTGCCGCTGGAGCGGTTCGAACTGACCTGCGATGTCGGACTGGCGTGGTTCCGATCATCGGAAAGCGCGGAGCGCGGCTTTTGCAGCCACTGCGGCGCAAGTCTATTCTGGCGGCCCGAAGGCGAGGGGCGTATGGGGTTTTCGCCCGCCGCGCTGGATGATGATCCGCCGATCCGGCTGACCCAACACATCTATACCGAAGATGCAGGCGACTATTACGTCCCGGAAGGCCCGCCGCCCGCGCCCGTCGCGGGTGTTCAGACTCTCGATTGCGCCTGTCTGTGTGGGGCGGTGCATTTCACCCTGCCGGGCCCAGCCGGTCCGGTGACTGCCTGCCACTGCCGACAATGCCGCAAGCTTTCGGGGCATTATTCCGCGTCATTCGATGCGGACGAAGCGCGGGTGCAGTGGCTTGGTCGCGGCTCGCTCGCAACTTACGCCACGCCTGGCGGCGGGCAGAGGGGGTTTTGCAATCGCTGCGGCTCTAGCCTGTATTTCCGCTCGGCCAAAGGCGAGTTTTCGGTGGAGGCAGGGGCAGTGACCGGCCCCACTGGCGGCTCACTCAGCGAGCATATTTTTGCTGCGGCGAAAGCCGCCTACTACGAGATAGACGACGGGCTTATTCAGTCCTGAAGCCTGCGGCTGGGAACCCAAGCGTAACCGTTGGCGCACAGAATGTAACATTCCCTGAGCCCGTGGGGTTTGTTCGCGGGCGCTTGTAACACGAGGGCGTCGGGGCACAATGCTGCACGGGCGGCGGCCTCATCGGGGTCCGTTTCATAAAGGCGAAACTCAGCCCCAGCACCGCGCGGTCCGGCCTCTGGCAAAAGCGACAGAAGCGGGTTCGATCCATAGGTTGGATCGGCGTGAAGCTGAAAGATCTGGCCATGATAGGTCATGATCGCGAAATTGTCAGAGAGGCGATGAGCCTTCATGTCGAAGACCTGCGCCAGAAAAGCAGCCTCTGCCCGAACATCACGAACAAGGATGTTGAGGCCAATTCCTTTAAGGGAGCGCCCGAAATCTTCGGGGGTCACGGTTTCGAAATCCACGGGCCAACTCCCTGACTGCGGGGGAATGGTTGCACCCGCAAGCGGCACTGTCAAACCTGCAGGCGGCATTGCGCGGCTGACACAAGCGCCTTAGCCTGCAGGTCAGGAGTTGGGGGCGGGAAACGCGAATGTTGGATGTGATCGCGGCTTTCCCGCGTGAGGTGCTGCTTGGTTTCCTGGCTGCGGGGTTGCTTTTGAATTTGACGCCGGGCGCGGATGTGATGTTTGCCACGGCTTCGGGCCTGTCGGGCGGGCCGCGCGTGGGCGCGGCGGCGGGCCTTGGCGTTGGTTTGGGCGGGTTTTGGCATGTGGGCCTTGCCACGCTTGGCCTAAGCACCCTGATCGCGACGGTGCCTGTGGCGCTTGTTGCGCTCAAATGGCTGGGGGCCGCCTATCTGCTGTGGCTGGCCTGGGTAAGCTGGACGGCTGGCCCTCCGACATCGGGTCAGGGTGGCCTGACGGTACAAGCGGCCATCTGGCGCGGTTTCGTCACCAACGCGCTGAACCCGAAGGTTGCGCTTTTCATCCTGGCCTTCCTGCCACAGTTCGCGGATGCGGCGCGCGGACCGATCTGGCAGCAGATCCTGTTTCTGGGGGTGATCTTCACCCTGACGGGCACCTGCGTGACGGCGGCTTACGGCGCGTTGGCGGGGCTATTGCGGGCCTCGCTTGCCACTCGTATGTCGCTTCTGAACAAGGTTGCGGGTGCAATGCTGGCCATTCTGGCGGTACGGATCATCACGAAATAGGAAAACGGCATGGCTGAAATTACGCTTTTGGATGGTGGCATGGGGCAGGAACTGATCGCGCGTTCGGGCGATGCGCCGACACCCCTGTGGGCGACGCAAGTGATGATGGATCATCCTGGGCTCGTACAGGCGGTTCATGCCGATTACTTCATGGCGGGTGCATCAGTTGCGACCACCAACACCTACGCGGTCCACCATGATCGGCTCGTGAAATTCGACCTTGATGACCGGTTTGAAGCCCTGCACGCCCAAGCCTTGTCTGAGGCCGCGGCAGCCCGTGCAGCGCACGGGTCGGGGCGTATCGCTGGATCACTAGGGCCTCTTGGCGCATCCTACCGTTCCGATGTGCTGCCCGAACATCGCAAGGCCGTTGCGCTTTATGCTGAGGTCGCGGGCCTGCTTGCGCCGCAGGTTGATTTCCTGATCGCCGAAACCGTTGCTTCGCTGGACCATGCGCGTGCGGTGTTGGAAGGCGCGCGGGGGGCGGGCAGGTCGGTGTGGCTTTCGGTGACGGTGGATGACGAGGACGGCAAGATCCTGCGGTCCGGCGAGGCGGTGGCGGACCTTGGCCCGATGCTGACGGAAGGCGGAGCTAGCGCGGTTCTGGCAAACTGCTCCGCGCCTGAGGCAATGGCCGATGCCCTGCGCATCTTTGCCACGTTTGGCTTGCCTTACGGGGCCTATGCCAATGGCTTTCAGCAGATCACCAAGGACTTCTTGAAGGATAATCCGACCGTTGATGTGCTGCATGCGCGCCCGGAACTCACCCCAGCGCGCTATGCCGATTTCGCGCTGAAATGGGTTGGCATGGGCGCGACGATCATCGGCGGCTGCTGCGAGACGACGCCGGCCCATATCGCCGAAATCGCCCGGCGGCTGAAGGCAGAAGGGCACCGGGTCGTCTGATTTTGCACCCGCAGGTGGCGCATGCTAAGGGCGGGCCATGTCCGATTTTCACTACGCCCCGCCCGTTGAGCCCGTCCGCGTGATCCATGTTGATCACGAGGTTCTGCTGGTTGACAAACCGGCGGGGCTTTTGTCGGTGCCGGGCAAGGGTGATCATCTGGCCGATTGCATGATCGCGCGGGTCCAGAAGCTTCACCCTGAGGCGCTCCTGGTCCATCGGCTTGACCTGGACACATCGGGCGTGATGGTCTTTGCCCTGACCCGTCATGCGCAGCGTGTCCTTGGCGCGCAGTTCGAGGGACGGCTGACCAAAAAGGTCTATCGTGCCCGTCTGTGGGGGCATCTTGCCCCCAAGGAAGGCCGTGTCGATCTGCCGCTGATCGTCGACTGGCCGAACCGCCCGCGCCAGCATGTGAACCATGAAACCGGAAAGTCCGCGCAGACCGACTGGCGGGTTCTTGGGCATGACCCGGATGGCACGACGCGTGTGCGGCTTTACCCCCTGACCGGGCGCAGCCATCAGCTGCGTGTTCACATGCAAGCGCTAGGCCATCCGATCCTGGGCGATCCGCTTTATGCCGAAGGGGCGGCGCGGGCGTTCCCGCGCCTGATGCTGCATGCCGAATCCTTACGCTTTCGCCACCCCGAGAGCGGTAAGGGCATGAGCTTTTCGGCGCCTTGCCCCTTCGCCTGATCCGCGCCTGTTTGCGGAACCTTAAACTTTCGCGCGCATGGATGGACCCCGGGGTGTGGTGGAAAGGGGTTTCCGCTGCCTAAGGCTGGGGTTCGATCATGCTTATGTTTGCTGGGCTTATGGGCTTGGTGCTGGCCGCGTCGGTTCTTGATGCCGCGTCCGGTCTTTTCGAAGACGATTCAACGCCGGAGGGCGACCCTGAACCGGAGCGGAATACTGGCTCTGCGACAGCGCCAGATGCTGAAGAGGGCGGGGAGCCGGACGAGGATGATCCCGACAGGATCGGAATCGACGGCACACCGCTTGCCGACATTCTGGTCGGCACCGGGCAGGATGACCGGATCACTGGCGGCAATGGCGATGACCAGATCGGCGGCTATCAGGGCGACGACAGCCTTTCCGGCGATGCGGGTGACGACGACCTGCACGGGATGGAGGGGCGCGATACGCTTGAAGGTGGCGCCGGCAAGGATACGCTGTCGGGGGGCGATGACGCGGATCTGCTGGCGGGCGATGCGGGCGATGACAGTTTGGCCGGGCAGATGG
>Ga0073904_10001768_pt1 | contig 16198 bp, 13 predicted proteins | sample KloWWTrecipitate_FD_66668 | JGI IMG/M metagenome (GOLD analysis project Ga0073904, IMG submission 66668) | Active sludge microbial communities from Klosterneuburg, Austria, studying microevolution and ecology of nitrifiers - Klosterneuburg... | ecosystem: Engineered > WWTP > Aerobic digester >...
GGCTCTTTCCGGGCAAACAGGTTCAAGAGTGATGCGGGAAAAAAGATGCGGCTGCCAGAAGGATGATCCAGCGCGGAACTTCCACTGGCCTAACCCCCCGCCGACCGTTAGAAAGCCCCGAAATACCGGGGAGTCGCTGCCAGATGACCGATCATGTCCGTCCCCAGCCGGGGATTATGGAGATTGCGCTTTATGAGGGCGGTGCGGCGCATGTGGCGGGCGTCACCGACGCGATCAAGCTTTCGTCGAACGAAAACCCTTTCGGCCCGTCCGATCGCGCCAAGGAGGCCTTCCAGCGCGCGGTCCACAAACTTCACCGCTATCCGAACACCGACCATGCCGCCTTGCGACAGGCGATTGGCGACGTGCATGGGCTGGACCCGGCGCGGATCATCTGCGGCGTGGGGTCGGACGAGATCATCCATTTCCTCTGCCAAGCCTATGCCGGGCCGAAGGACGAGGTGGTCTTCACCGAACACGGGTTCCTGATGTACCGCGTATCGGCGCTTGCCGCAGGGGCGACGCCGGTTTCGGTCAGGGAACGGGACCGCACCACCGATGTCGAAGCGATCCTGAAGGCCTGCACCAAGCGCACCAAGCTGGTCTTCATCGCCAATCCGAACAATCCGACCGGCACGATGATCGGCCTGCCAGAGATCGAAAAGCTGGCCAGCGGCCTGCCGAAGGGCGCAATCCTGGTGATTGATGGCGCCTATGCCGAATATGTGCAGGGCTATGATGGCGGGGCGGGGCTGGCGACCACGCGCCCGAACGTGTTCATGACCCGCACCTTCTCCAAGATCTATGGGCTGGGCGGGCTCAGGATCGGCTGGGGCTATGGCCCGAAGGCGATCATCGATGTCCTGAACCGCATCCGCGGCCCGTTCAACCTGTCGGCGGCGCAACAAGAGGCCGCCGAAGCCGCCGTGCGCGATCAGGACCATATCACCCGCTGCCGCGAGGAAAACAGCAGGATGCGGGCGTGGCTGGCGGAAAGCCTGGCCGAAAAAGGCGTGCCGTCAGATACTTCTACCGCGAATTTCATTCTTGCCCGCCTCGCTGACGAGGCCGAGGCATTGGCCTGCGACCAATATCTGCAAAGCCAAGGGCTGATCGTGCGCCGGGTGTCGGGCTATGGCCTTCCCCATTGCCTGCGGATCACCATCGGCGACGAAGCGTCTTGTCGGCGCGTGGCCCATGCCATCGGGCAGTTCAAAGGGCTGAAAGTATGAGGCCCATCTATAATCGTGTGGCGCTGATCGGGCTGGGGCTGATCGCCTCGTCGATGGGGCATGCGATGAAGCGGCACGGGTTGGCGGGCCATGTCACGGGCCATGCAAAATCCGAAAGCACCCGCAAGGCCGCGCTGGAGATCGGTTTTTGCCAGTCGGTTCATGCGACGGCCGCCGAGGCGGTGATGGACGCCGATCTGGTGGTTCTGGCCGTGCCGGTGGGTGCCATGGGCGCAATCGCGTCCGAAATCGCCCCCTATATGAAAAAGGGCGCAACGGTCACCGATGTGGGGTCCGTCAAGCAGGCCGTGGTGGCCGCCGTCGCCCCGCATCTGCCCGACCATGTCCACTTTATTCCAGGGCATCCGCTGGCCGGGACCGAACATTCCGGCCCCTACTCGGGCTTTGCCACGCTTTTTGACAATCGCTGGTGCATCCTGACCCCCGGCGAGACTGCCGATACCGCCGCCGTGAAACGCTTGCGCGATCTTTGGCGGGGGATGGGGGCCAATGTCGATCTGATGGATGCGGCCCATCATGATCTGGTGCTGGCGGTGGTGTCGCATACACCGCATCTGATTGCCTATACGATGGTGGGTGTCGCCGACCATCTGGGGCAGGTGACGGAAAGCGAAGTCATCAAATATTCCGCCTCGGGTTTTCGCGACTTCACCCGGATTGCCGCGTCGGACCCGACCATGTGGCGCGATGTGTTCCTGACCAACCGCGACGCGACCCTTGATATCCTGGGCCGTTTCACCGAAGAATTGTTCGTGTTGCAACGGGCGATCCGCATGGGCGACGGTCAACAGCTTTTCGACTATTTCACCCGCACCCGTGCCATCCGCCGCGGGATCATCGAGGCGGGTCAGGATACCGCTGCTCCCGACTTCGGCCGCGCGAAGGCCGATCCGTGACGGCGCGGGCGCTCCTCCTCGGGTTGGGCCTTTGCTGGGCCAGCCAGGTGGTGGCAGAGGCTCCGACCCGTTCGCCCGTTCCGCTTTTGCGCCCTGCCGTCCTGTCGCCACCCCCGTCGCCCGCAGTGCCGGTTCTGCAAACGGCAACCCCTTCCAGTCTGGCGCTTCGGACCTCTCCCTTTCCACGCTGGCGACCAACGTCCGCGCCCGCCCCGGAGGCGGTGCAAATGGTCAACGTCATCCAGAGCCCGGCCGGAATGACCGCGCCCCTTTCGTCACTCGTGCCATTGGCCCGCCCTGAACTGACCCCTACCACGGTTTCGGCCGCGCTGCCCGCCACGGGAATCCGCGGGAAGGCGAAGGGCGGATCGGTCTGTGGCGTCGCTGCGATCAAAGGCAAGGAAATTCCGCCCATCCGCGCCAGCACCAAAGGGTGTGGGCTGGCCGAAGGGGTACGCGTGACCTCGGTTTCCGGGGTCACCCTGTCGATTCCGGCGGATATCGACTGTGCAACCGCCAAGGCGCTGAATGGCTGGGTGCTGGATGCACTGATCCCGGCAGTCGGCGATGCCGGGGGCGGTGTCGCGCGGCTGGAAGTCGCGGCCAGTTACGTCTGCCGCCCGCGCAACAACCAGAAGGGCAACCGGATCAGCGAGCATGGCAAGGGCCATGCTGTCGACATATCCGCGATTATTCTGGAAAGCGGCAAGGCGATCAGCGTCCAGCGGGACTGGGGCAGGGGGCAGGCGGGGCGCATCCTGAAGAAGATCCGCGCGGCCGCATGCGGGCCGTTTACCACCGTTCTGGGGCCGGGATCGGACAGGTTCCACCGCGACCATCTGCATCTGGATACCGCGCGCGGTCGCGGGCCCTACTGCCGTTAAGGTCTTTGCCCGCCTCAGAACCGCGGGGACATGGCCAAGGGGATAAAGCCCATCCAGATCATCCCGCCCCGAAATGTCAGGGGCAAAGTTACGGTTGTCGGGTCATCTGGCTTTGTTGCATTCGCCAAAGCCTGTTCGGCAGTCGCCGCCTGTTCGGCGGACAAGACGCCGGAGTCGGACAAAAGGATCAGCAGATCGCGCCAGTTTGTCAGCGCAAGGGAAAGTTGGCCGGTCGGGTTGCCCATTTCATCAATCGCCAGATCCCCGGTGGCCGAGGCTGCAATCTTTCCCCAACCCAGCGACAGGTCCAGCGCCTCGAGCGACAGGATGCGCAGGGGGCCAGCCAGCGCCTTGCGGTCCAGCGCGCGGTCGAAGGTGGCGGTCAGGGTCAGGCGGGCTTCCTGCACGGTCGCAGGCTGGCGACGGGCCGGGTCGATCTGGCCGCGAAACGCGTTGCCGGGGGCCAGGCCCGTCAGCACGATGGCAAGTTCATGCCGACTTGCGTCCGCCCCCACCTGCCGCGATGCCACGATCAACTTTTCCGCCAAAACCTGCCAGCCAAGGTCGGACGTCAGCACCAGCCCGTGCCCCTCGACCTCCGAATGATCAAGCGGAAGGTCAAGACCTGGCACCAATGTCACGCTGGCGCGCAGGTCATCGCTTTGCAAGTCAAGCTGCTCGCCATCCAGGTGGACTGTCTGGTCTTGCGGCCAGACGGCGATCAGATTGTGGGGCCGGTAGGACAGTGCAAGAAACTGGATGAACGGCGCCTGCCAAGTCATTCTGCCATCGGCGCTTTCCAGTTTCGGCGTATCGATCGTCAGATCGAAGCGCGAGGGGAAACCCTTCAGCGCGATTGCACCATAGTCGGCCCGACCTTCGGCCTTCAACCCGCTCAACGCCTCGGTCGCACCGTTCAGAACCGCGCGGGACCCCACGACCCAGTAGCCCGCATAAAGCGTCGCCAGCAGCCCTGTTATCCAGAACAATGCGCGCATCGCGAACCCTTTCCTTCGTCCTTGTTCCGAGGTTTATAGGAAGCGCGAAAGGAAAGGGCCAGATGAACGACGATATCTCTCTCTGGGTCTTCGGGTACGGGTCGCTGATGTGGGATCCGGGGTTTGAGTTTGTGGAGCGGCAGGTGTCGCGGCTGCACGGCTGGCATCGCTCCTTTTGCATGAAATCTATCCATTATCGCGGCACGCCCGAGGATCCGGGTCTTGTGCTTGCTCTGGACGCGGCCGCGGGCGCGGTCTGCGACGGCGTGGCCTTCGGGGTGGCGCGGCGGGCCGAGCAGGCGACGCTCGCCTATCTGCATGAGCGTGAGCTGATTTCGGACGCTTATCTTGAGGAGCGTCTGCCCATCCGTCTTTCGGACGGCCGCGACCTGACCGCCGTGACCTATGTGATCGACCACGCCCACCCGCAATATTGCGCGGGCCTTGATCTGGAAAGCCAAGCCCGGATCATCGCGCGCTGCCGGGGCCAGAACGGCAGCAATGCCGATTACCTGTGGAACACCACCGCTCATCTGGGTGTGCTGGGTCTGTCCGACCCCGATCTTGATTGGCTCTCGGACCGGGTGCGCGCGCTGAAGGCAGCGGCTTAAGCGCTAATATCCCCGTTCCCGGCTTGGCAGATCGCCGCCCTGTCCCTATTCTGCCGCCAGAGCAGACAGGGGTGACGATCCAAATGGACAGGCCCGCGCGCCAGATGGCGCCTTACTTTTCACAGCCCGTGCAGCAGATCACGATCATGCTGCTGATCACCCTCGCGGTGGGTGTTGGCGGCTATTTCGTCTTTGGCAAGGTCTGGCCGGTGATTTTGGATAATCCCTGGCTGAACGGGTTGATCTTTGCCGTCTTCGGTTTGGGGATCGTGACCTGTTTTTGGCAGGTGGCGCAGCTTGTGATTTCGGTCCGCTGGATCGAGGGCTTCGCACATGCGCAGGCGGGGCACGAGCTCCTCGCGCCGCCGCGCCTGCTGGCACCGCTTGCGGCACTTCTGCGCTCGCGCGGCGGGGGCGCGCGGGGGGCGCATATTTCCTCCACCTCTGCCCGGTCGATCCTCGATTCCGTTTCCGCCCGGATCGAAGAGGCGCGGGATATCACCCGATACCTGACCAACCTTCTGATTTTCCTGGGACTTCTGGGCACGCTTTATGGTCTTTCTATCACCGTGCCGGCGGTGGTCGATACGATCCGCGCGCTGGCGCCGAAAGATGGCGAAACCAGTGCCGAGGTTTTCACCAAACTGATGACGGGCCTCGAATCACAATTGGGCGGCATGGGCACCGCCTTTTCCTCCTCGCTTCTGGGGTTGGCCGGGTCGCTGGTGGTGGGCTTGCTGGAGCTTTTCGCCGGACATGGCCAGAACCGCTTTTATGGTGAGCTGGAAGAATGGCTTTCCGGCTTCACCCGTCTGTCGATCGCGGGGGGGGATGGTGACGGATCGCAAGCGGTGATTGCCGCCCTTGCCCAGCATCTTGAAGAACAGGCCGAGTTTTTCGCGGAGTTCCACGAACAGGCTGCCACCGATCGCGCGCGCGCCGATCAGGGGCTGGCGGCGGTTGCGGCGGCTGTAAACGCCCTGTCGGAGCGGCTGGAAAGCGGCATGGGCGCCACCGGCGATACATTCGCGCGCCTGGCCGACGGGCAGGACCGGATTGCGACGCTTCTGGCCGCGCAAGCCGATACATCGGGGGGATCGCCCGATGCCGAAAGCCGCATGCGGCTGCGGTCCATCGACACTCAGATGTTGCGGCTGCTGGAGGAAGTGGCCGCCGGTCGGCAAGAGGCGCTCGGCGATCTGCGCGCCGATCTGGCGCAACTGACCCGCGCAGTGCGGACGATTGCCGGGCGGACGGATCCGCCAACCGGGCGCGGCTGACATGGCAGGTCTCGGGCGCGGGCGGCAAGGGCAGGCAGCGGCAATCTGGCCGGGGTTCCTCGACCTGATGACATCGCTTGTCATGGTTTTGATGTTCGTCCTGACCGTCTTCATGATTGTCCAGTTCGCGCTCAGGGAAACCATCAACGTTCAGGATGATGAGCTGGCCGATCTGAACCTGCAGCTCTCGGGTCTGGCCGACAGCCTTGGGCTGGAGCGGGCAAAGACCGCAGAACTGGAAGCAGAGGTTGGCAACCTGACCGCAACGCTCACCGCCGCCGAAGGCAAGATCACCGCGTTCGAGGGCCAAGTGGCTGCCCTTCTGTCCGAAGCCGCGGCGGCGAAGGACCAGATCAGCCAGCAGGAGGAAGCCGCCCGGCTGGCCGAAGCCAAACGCGCCGCGCTGGAGGCTCTGGTGGCCGATCTGAAAGCCGAAGGGCAGGCGACCGCCGAAAAACTCTCCGCCGCCGAGGCCGCCCGCCTGACCGAAGCCGCCGCCGCCGCCGCCTTGCGCGAACGTCTGAAGGGCGCGCAGGATGAACTCTCGGCCATGACACTGGCCCTTGAGGCGCAGCGCCAGAAGGCCGAAGAAACCCTGACCCTTCTGGCCGCGGCTGAGGCCGCGAAGCAGAAGCTGTCCGTCGATCAGGCCACGCAACTGAGCGAGGCCGACAAGCAAAAGGCGCTTCTCGCGCTCGCACAATCCGAACTCGCGGCGGAAAAATCGGCCTCCGCCGATGCCGCGCGCAAGCTCGCACTCCTGAATGAACAGGTGGCGGCCTTGCGCGGCCAGCTTGGTTCCTTGCAGGAACTTCTGGATGCCTCCGCCGCGAAAGACGCCGAAGACGAGGTCCAGATAGAGGCATTGGGGAGCCAGTTGAATTCGGCGCTGGCGCGGGTTGCGGCCGAAGAAAAGCGCAGGGCCGAACTGGAAGCGGCGGAAAAGGAACGCCTTGCGGCCGAGGCGCAGGCGGCCAAGGACGAGGCGAAGGAACTGGCGAAATATCGTTCGGAATTCTTTGGGCGGCTCTCGGAACTTCTGGCCGGCCGCGAAGGGGTGCGGGTCGTGGGCGACCGGTTCGTCTTTTCGTCCGAAGTGTTGTTCCAGCCGGGTTCAGCCGACCTTGCCCCCGAAGGGCAAAGCCAGATTGCCGGGGTGGTTGCCACCCTCACCGAAGTCGCCGCAGCGATCCCGCCCGAGATCGACTGGATCATCCGCGTTGATGGTCATACCGACAATGTGCCGCTGTCTGGGCAGGGCGCATTTGCCGACAACTGGGAACTGAGCCAGGCCCGCGCCCTGTCGGTGGTGCGCTACATGCAGACCGAGCTCGGCTTCCCGCCCGAACGGCTGGCCGCGACCGGGTTCGGTGAATATCGTCCGGTCGCCGAGGATGACAGCCCTGAGGCGCGCGCCCAGAACCGCCGGATCGAGCTGAAGCTGACTGAGCGTTGAAGGGGGCGCTGCCCCCGGCCACGCGTTGCGTGGCCTCCCCCGGGATACTTGAGCCAGAATGAAGGGGCAGAAGCCCACCGGCGCCAGCCGGGTTTTAAAAGGAGACGCGCCCTTTTAGGCGCGTTCCTTTTGCGGGGCGATGGGGGCCTTGATGGCCCCCGAGGCCCGGGCTGGTCAGTCCGCCGTCAGCAAGGGCGGCTTTGATCCCGACAGGCGCGGCTTTTCAGGCTCCATCACCTGAAGCTCGATGGCGCCATCCTTGACCATCACCCGCACCAGCCCGCCTTTGGTCAGCTTGCCGAACAGCAATTCTTCGGCCAGCGGCTTCTTGATATGCTCTTGGATGACCCGGCCCAGTGGCCGCGCACCCATCCGGTCATCATACCCTTTTTCCGCCAGCCAGTTTGACGCTTCCGGCGTCAGTTCGATATGGACATTGCGGTCCATGAGCTGTGCTTCAAGCTGCAAGATGAACTTGTCGACGACCTGAATGATCACCTCGCGCGGCAAGGACGCGAAGGAGATCACCGCATCCAGACGGTTGCGGAATTCCGGCGTGAAGGTCCGCTCTATCGCCGCCGTATCTTCGCCCTCGCGCCGGTCGCGGCCGAAACCGATAGCGGATTTGGCCATCTCGGAGGCGCCCGCGTTCGAGGTCATGATCAAGATGACATTGCGGAAATCCACTGTCCGCCCGTTGTGGTCGGTCAGCTTGCCGTGATCCATCACCTGCAGAAGGATGTTGTAGACATCCGGATGGGCCTTTTCCATTTCATCCAGAAGCAGAACGCAATGGGGATGCTGGTCGACCCCGTCGGTCAGCATGCCGCCCTGATCAAAGCCCACATAGCCGGGGGGGGCGCCGATCAGCCGCGATACCGCATGCTTTTCCATATATTCCGACATGTCAAAGCGCAGAAGCTCCACCCCCAGGCTGTCGGCCAGTTGCTTGGCAACTTCGGTCTTGCCGACGCCCGTCGGCCCGGCAAAGAGATAGTTGCCGATGGGCTTTTCGGGTTCGCGCAGACCGGCACGTGCCAGCTTGATGGCCGATGACAGCGCCTCGATCGCCTTGTCCTGACCAAAGACCACGCGCTTGAGCGTCTTTTCCAGATCGCGCAGCACCTCGGCATCGTCCTTAGACACATTGCGCGGGGGGATCCGGGCAATCTTGGCCACCACCGCCTCGATCTCTTTCGGGCCGATGGTCTTGCGGCGCTTCGATTCCGAGACCAGATGCTGGGCGGCGCCCGCCTCGTCAATCACGTCGATGGCCTTGTCGGGCAGCTTGCGGTCGTGGATGTAGCGCGCCGAAAGTTCGACCGCCGACTTGATCGCATCCTTGGTGTAATGCAGGTCATGGTGCTTTTCGAAATAGGGCTTCAGCCCCATCAGGATCTTCACGCTGTCGTCGACCGTGGGTTCGTTCACGTCGATCTTCTGGAACCGGCGGCTGAGTGCGCGGTCCTTCTCGAAATGCTGGCGGAATTCCTTGTAGGTGGTCGATCCCATGCAGCGCAGCTTGCCGCCTTGCAACGCGGGTTTCAGCAGGTTTGACGCATCCATCGCCCCGCCCGAGGTTGCGCCCGCGCCGATCACAGTATGGATCTCGTCGATGAAGAGAATCGCGTCGGGATGATCCTCCAGCTCCTTCACCACGGCCTTCAACCGCTCTTCGAAATCGCCGCGATAGCGGGTGCCGGCCAGAAGCGCGCCCATGTCGAGCGAGAAGATGGTGGATTTCGCCAGAATGTCCGGCGTCTCGCCACGGGTGATCTTGAGCGCCAGCCCTTCGGCGATGGCGGTTTTGCCGACGCCCGGATCGCCCACCAGCAGGGGGTTGTTCTTGCGGCGGCGGCAGAGCACCTGGATACAGCGCTCAACCTCCGCATCGCGGCCGATCAGCGGGTCGACATCGCCCTTCCTCGACTTGACGTTCAGGTCGACGCAATACTTGCCAAGCGCGCTTTCCTTTGCTTCAGCCTCTGGCTGCGAGCTCTGGTGATCCTCGTCGCGGTCGGTCGCGCCCGATATGGGCCGGCTTTCCCCGAAGGACGGATCCTTGGCGACGCCGTGGGCAATGAAATTCACTGCGTCATAGCGCGTCATGTCCTGTTCTTGCAGGAAATAGGCGGCGTTCGATTCCCGTTCGGCGAAGATCGCCACCAGAACGTTGGCGCCGGTCACTTCGGTCCGGCCGGACGATTGCACATGGATCGCGGCGCGCTGGATCACGCGCTGGAAAGCTGCGGTTGGCACGGCTTCTGACCCTTCGACATCGGTCACAAGAGTCGACAGATCGTCGTCGATGAAGTCTTGAAGCGTCTTGCGCAGATCATCGAGGTTGACCGAGCAGGCGCGCATGACCCGCGCGGCTTCCGGCTCGTCGATCAGCGCCAGAAGAAGATGTTCCAGTGTCGCCAGTTCGTGACGGCGCGCATTGGCGAGCGCGAGCGCCGCGTGGATTGCCTGTTCAAGCGTGTTCGAAAATGACGGCACTTGCGTGCTCCTTTCTTCCGGGTGGGGCGCGGACACCTGGCCCGGAACCACCTTGGCCTCATACCTTTAAAGTTCGGTGGAATTCCGGCAGCTTCAAGGGGAAAGTAGTATATTTTGCATGCGAGGGGTCCTCGACCTGCAAAATGTGATCGTTTCGTGACGAATTCGCCTTAAAGAACCTCGGTTGTCGCCGTGGTGGAATGACCGTGCGAGGCTCAGAACCGGTCCTTCATCGCCCGTAGCGCCGCGAAGACCTGTTCGGCGGGGGCGTCGGACAGTCCGGTGGCGCGCTGAAGGGCCGGTTCGGCCGCCCGCAGGAACGGGTTCGTGGCCAGCTCTTCAGCCAAAGTCACCGGCACGCTCGGGATCTGGGCTTCACGCAGCTTGGCAACCTTTTCAGCGCGGTCCAGCAGTGCGGGGTTCTGGGGATCGACCGACAGGGCAAAGCGCAAGTTCGACTGGGTATATTCGTGCCCGGAATAGACCAAAGTGTCCGGTGGCAGGGCCGCGAGTTTCGACAGGCTGTGCCACATCTGGGCGGGCGTTCCTTCGAAAAGCCGTCCGCAGCCGCAAGCCATAAGGCTGTCGGCGGTGAATAGGGCCCGGCTGGCAGGGAAGTGAAAGGCAATATGCCCCAATGTATGGCCCGGCACCGCAATCACATGGCCTTCGTCCATGCCTATGCGAAGGCTGTCGCCTTCCACGAGTGCCTCGTCGAGCGGCGGCAGCCTGTGGTGATCCGCAGTTGCACCGAAGACCCGCGCGCCAGTTGCGGCCGCCAGGGCCTCTACTCCGGCGATATGGTCGCCGTGGTGGTGCGTGATCAGGATATGGCTGGCCCGCCACCCGCGGGCGCGCAAGGCATTCAGGACCGGCAAGACTTCCGGCACGTCGATGACGGCGGTCGTCTCCGTCGCGTCATCATGGGCCAGATAGGCATAATTGTCGGTCAGGCAGGGAACTGTGACGATTTCCAGAGGCATGGCTTTCGGTGATCAAACCCTTAGTCTACGGTGCAACTGTGGCCGACCGGCGAGACCTGCGCAATGCATCTTGATGTCCATGACCTGCGGAATTTCTATTACCGCACCCAGTTGGGCCGCGTCGCGCAAAAGGCGATCCGCGACCGGGTGGTGGAACTTTGGCCGGAAACGAAAGCCCAGACCGTCGCGGGGTACGGATTCGCTGTGCCGCTTTTGCGTCCCTATCTGGATCAGGCGCGCCGGGTGATCGGCCTGATGCCCGGGCCACAGGGCGTGATGCCCTGGCCCGCTGGACTGCCAAATGTTTCGGTCCTGTGCGAGGAAACGCAATGGCCCTTGGAAACCGGGATGGTCGACAGACTGGCCGTCCTGCACGGACTGGAGACTTCGGACCAGCCGGGCGCGCTTTTGGAGGAATGCTGGCGCGTGCTGGGGCCGGGGGGGCGCGCCCTGTTCATCGTGCCGAACCGGACCGGGCTTTGGGCGCGCGCCGATGCAACGCCCTTCGGTTACGGGCGGCCCTATTCGATGCGTCAGCTTGACCAATTGCTCAGGCAACATAGTTTCACCACCGAACGTTACCAGACCGCGCTGTTTGCGCCGCCGTCCGATCGACGCTTCTGGCTGCGCACCGCGCATGTCTGGGAAAAGACGGGCCGCAAGGTGGGGCGCTTCCTGTCGGGCGGCGTGCTGATGATCGAAGTGTCAAAACAGATCCACGCCCCCCAAAGACCGGGACTGCGCGCCGTGGTGAAAAAGCCGCTGAGGGTGCTTGAAGCCTTGCCGAAACCAGCGGCAGAACCGGTCTGATCGGACAGGCGGAAGTGCGGTGATTCTGCGCAAATGGGCGACTTTTCGGCCCGCTGGACTGGGCAGAATTGTCACAGGCAGGGTCGGTGGTGCTAAGGCGCTGAAATGGCTTGCCCGATTGATCAAAAACTTGTGCCCAAGGCGGTTGCGAGGGTTAGTTCGCTCTGCTACAGGACAGCGGAATTAACGTGTGCGGCCATGGGTTGCGCACACTGGGGAAGTTCTGGCCAGCGCTTCAGCAAGCCGGAACACAGCTATCGGAAGGGTGGACGTGTCCGAAACAGCTTCGACAGCTACCGGGATCGCTGGGCGTTATGCGCTTGCAGTCTTCGATCTCGTGAAAGAGGCCAACGGCGTGAAGACGCTGGAGGCGGATGTGGCAGCTTTGGAAGGCGCGCTTGCAGAAAGCGCTGACTTCCGGGCGCTGATTTCTTCGCCGGTCTATTCGCGCGAAGAACAAAGTGCCGCGATCGCCGCCTTGGCCGCGAAAATGAAACTTTCGGGCACTCTGGCCAATACGCTGGGCCTGATGGCGTCCAATCGCCGCCTGTTCGTGCTGCCGCAGCTTCTGACGGGCCTCAAGGCGATGATTGCCGAAGAAAAGGGCGAAGTGACCGCCGATGTCACCGCTGCCGCCGACCTGACCAAGGTGCAGGCGACGAAACTGGCCGCGACGCTGAAGAAGTCGGTCGGCAAGGACGTGAAACTGAACATTGCCGTCGATGAGAGCCTTATCGGTGGTCTTATTGTCAAAGTGGGTTCAAAGATGATCGACACGTCGATCCGCTCGAAGCTCGCATCCCTTCAGAATGTCATGAAAGAGGTCGGATAATGGGTATCCAGGCAGCCGAGATTTCTGCAATCCTCAAGGAGCAGATCAAGAACTTCGGTCAGGAAGCGGAAGTGGCCGAAGTCGGCCGCGTTCTGTCAGTCGGCGACGGGATTGCCCGCGTTCACGGTCTGGACAATGTCCAGGCCGGTGAAATGGTCGAATTCCCCGGTGGTATCCGTGGGATGGCGCTGAACCTCGAAGTTGACAACGTCGGTATCGTTATCTTCGGTGACGACCGCGCCATCAAGGAAGGCGATGTCGTCAAGCGCACCAAGTCCATCGTGGACGTGCCGGTTGGCGACGAGCTTTTGGGCCGCGTCGTGGATGGCCTTGGCAACCCGATCGACGGCAAAGGTCCGATCAACACCAAGAAGCGCGCCGTGGCCGACGTGAAGGCCCCCGGCATCATCCCGCGCAAATCGGTGCACGAGCCGATGGCGACCGGTCTGAAGTCGGTGGACGCTATGATCCCGGTTGGTCGTGGCCAGCGCGAACTGATCATCGGCGACCGCCAGACCGGCAAGACCGCGATTGCACTCGACACGATCCTGAACCAGCAGTCCTACAATGCGGCTGCGGGCGACGACGAAAGTAAGAAGCTTTACTGCGTCTATGTCGCCATCGGGCAGAAGCGTTCGACCGTGGCGCAGCTGGTGAAGAAGCTCGAAGAAACCGGCGCGATCAAATACACGATCGTCGTGGCCGCCACCGCGTCGGACCCGGCGCCGATGCAGTTCCTGGCGCCCTATTCGGCGACCGCGATTGCCGAATATTTCCGCGACAACGGCCGTCATGCACTGATCGTCTATGATGACCTGTCCAAACAGGCCGTTGCCTACCGCCAGATGTCGCTTCTGCTGCGCCGTCCGCCGGGGCGTGAAGCCTATCCGGGCGACGTGTTCTATCTGCACTCGCGTCTGCTGGAGCGTTCGGCAAAACTCGGCGACGCATCGGGCAATGGCTCGCTGACCGCGCTCCCGATCATCGAAACCCAGGGCGGCGACGTGTCGGCCTTTATCCCGACGAACGTGATCTCGATCACCGACGGGCAGATCTTCCTGGAAACCGAACTCTTCTACCAGGGCATCCGCCCGGCCGTGAACACCGGCCTGTCGGTGTCGCGTGTGGGTTCCAGCGCTCAGACCAATGCGATGAAGTCGGTCGCAGGCCCGGTGAAACTGGAACTGGCGCAGTATCGCGAAATGGCGGCCTTCGCCCAGTTCGGTTCCGATCTTGACGCCGCGACCCAGCGCCTGCTGAACCGTGGTGCGCGCCTGACCGAGCTGATGAAACAGCCGCAGTATGCGCCGCTGACCAACGCGGAAATCGTCTGCGTCATCTTCGCGGGCACCAAAGGGTATCTCGACAGCATTGGCGTCAAGGACGTCAGCCGCTACGAGGCGGGCCTCCTGAAGCATCTGCGCACCAACTGCAAGGATCTTCTGGACTGGATCACCAAGACCGACCCGAAGATCAAGGGTGAGGCCGAGGACAAGATCCGCGCCGCGCTGGATACCTTCGCCAAGACCTTCGCGTAAGCGCGGGGGAAGGGGACAGGGATATGCCCAGCCTTAAGGACCTGAAAAACCGGATCGCCAGCGTCAAGTCGACGCGGAAGATCACGAAGGCCATGCAGATGGTTTCGGCGGCCAAGCTCCGCCGGGCCCAGGATGCCGCCGAAGCCGCGCGCCCCTATGCCGCGCGGATGAATGCGGTCATGTCCGGCCTTGCCGCCGGGATGACCGGGTCGGCCAATGCGCCGCGTCTTCTGTCCGGCACGGGCAGTGACAAGGTGCAGCTTCTGGTGGTGATGACCGCCGAACGCGGCCTGTGCGGAGGTTTCAACTCCACCATCGTGCGGCTGGCCCGCGCGAAGGCGAACGAACTTCTGGCGCAGGGCAAGACGGTCAAGATCCTGACCGTCGGCAAGAAGGGCCGTGAACAGCTCAAGCGTGACCTATCGGCGCATTTCGTCGGTCATGTCGATCTGTCTGAAGTCAAGAAGATGGGCTACGACGTGGCGCAATCCATCGCCCGCGATGTCCTTTCGCGGTTCGATGGCGGCGAATTCGACGTGGCGACCCTGTTCTTCAACCGCTTCCAGTCGGTGATCAGCCAGATACCGACCGCGCAACAGGTGATCCCCGCCAAGTTCGAAGCCGAAGGCGGCGCATCGTCGCTTTACGACTATGAACCGAGCGAGGAAGCCATCCTGGCCGATCTTCTGCCGCGCAGCGTGGCCACGCAGGTCTTCACGGCGCTGCTGGAGAACGGAGCCTCCGAACAGGGCGCGCGGATGAGCGCGATGGACAATGCCACCCGTAACGCGGGCGACATGATCAACCGTCTGACCATCCAGTTCAACCGTTCGCGCCAGGCCGCGATCACCAAAGAGCTTATCGAAATCATCTCGGGCGCCGAGGCGCTCTGACGTAACCGGAGAAACCAAATGGCTAAAGCGAAAGCAGCAGCAGCGACGGGTGCGACGGGCCGGGTGACGCAGGTCATCGGCGCCGTTGTGGACGTCCAGTTCGACAATGCACTGCCGGCGATTCTGAACGCGCTGGAAACCACCAACAACGGCAAGCGCCTGGTTCTGGAAGTGGCCCAGCACCTGGGCGAAAACACCGTCCGTACCGTCGCGATGGACGCGACCGAAGGTCTGGTGCGCGGCGCCGCCGTGAGCGACCTTGGCGCGCCCATCCAGGTGCCGGTCGGCAACGCGACGCTTGGCCGTATCCTGAACGTCATCGGTGAGCCGGTGGACGAAAAGGGCCCGGTCAAGGCCAAGGAATATCGCGCCATCCACCAGCCGGCCCCGGCCTTCTCGGAACAGTCGACCTCGTCGGAAATTCTGGTGACCGGCATCAAGGTCATCGACCTTCTGGCGCCTTACTCCAAGGGTGGCAAGATCGGCCTCTTCGGCGGCGCCGGTGTGGGCAAGACGGTTCTGATTATGGAACTGATCAACAACATCGCCAAGGTGCACTCGGGCTTCTCGGTTTTCGCCGGTGTGGGCGAACGGACCCGTGAAGGCAACGACCTTTACCACGAGATGATCGAATCCGGCGTTATCGTGCTGGACGATCTGGAGAAATCCAAAGTGGCCCTTGTCTATGGCCAGATGAACGAACCGCCGGGCGCGCGTATGCGCGTGGCGCTGTCGGGCCTGACGCTGGCCGAACAGTTCCGCGACCAGTCGGGTACGGACGTTCTGTTCTTCGTCGACAACATCTTCCGCTTCACCCAAGCGGGTTCGGAAGTGTCGGCGCTGCTGGGTCGTATCCCTTCGGCCGTGGGCTACCAGCCGACGCTCGCCACCGACATGGGCGCGATGCAGGAACGCATCACCTCGACCAAGGCGGGTTCGATCACCTCGGTTCAGGCCATCTACGTTCCGGCCGACGACTTGACCGACCCGGCGCCGGCGACCTCGTTTGCGCACCTCGACGCCACCACGGTTCTGTCGCGCGCCATTTCGGAACTGGGTATCTACCCGGCCGTTGACCCGCTCGACTCGACCAGCCGGATTCTCGACCCGTCGGTCGTGGGCGAGGAGCATTACAACACCGCCCGTGCGGTGCAGGGGATCTTGCAGCGCTACAAGTCGCTTCAGGACATCATCGCCATCCTTGGCATGGACGAACTCTCCGAAGAGGACAAGCTGACCGTGGCCCGCGCCCGGAAAATCCAGCG
>Ga0073904_10001769_pt1 | contig 16191 bp, 12 predicted proteins | sample KloWWTrecipitate_FD_66668 | JGI IMG/M metagenome (GOLD analysis project Ga0073904, IMG submission 66668) | Active sludge microbial communities from Klosterneuburg, Austria, studying microevolution and ecology of nitrifiers - Klosterneuburg... | ecosystem: Engineered > WWTP > Aerobic digester >...
CGCGTCCGCGACCTCCAGCCGTACGTCGGCAAGGAGATCGAGGCCAAGATCATCGAGCTCGACAAGAACCGCAACAACGTCGTCCTCTCGCGCCGTGCGTGGCTCGAGCAGACGCAGTCCGAGGTGCGCTCGACCTTCCTGCAGACCCTGCAGAAGGGCCAGGTCCGTCCCGGCGTCGTGTCCTCGATCGTCAACTTCGGCGCGTTCGTCGACCTGGGCGGCGTGGACGGCCTCGTGCACGTCTCCGAGCTGTCCTGGAAGCACATCGACCACCCGAGCGAGGTCGTCGAGGTCGGCCAGGAGGTCACCGTCGAGGTGCTCGACGTGGACTTCGACCGCGAGCGTGTCTCCCTGTCGCTCAAGGCGACGCAGGAGGACCCGTGGCAGGCCTTCGCCCGGACGCACGCCATCGGTCAGGTCGTGCCCGGCAAGGTCACCAAGCTCGTCCCGTTCGGTGCGTTCGTGCGCGTCGAGGACGGCATCGAGGGCCTCGTGCACATCTCCGAGCTGGCCGTGCGCCACGTCGAGCTGCCCGAGCAGGTCGTCAACGTCGGTGACGACACCTTCGTCAAGGTCATCGACATCGACCTCGACCGCCGCCGCATCTCGCTGTCGCTGAAGCAGGCGAACGAGGGCCTCGACCCGACCAGCGAGGACTTCGACCCCGCGCTGTACGGCATGGCTGCCGAGTACGACGACAAGGGGAACTACAAGTACCCCGAGGGCTTCGACCCGGAGACCAACGAGTGGCTCGAGGGCTTCGAGTCGCAGCGTGAGCTGTGGGAGGCGCAGTACGCCGCCGCCCACTCGCGCTGGGAGTCGCACAAGAAGCAGGTCGCCGAGGCCGCTGCGGCCGACGCCGACGCCGCATCCGGTGCCGACAGCTCGAGCTCGTCCAGCTCCTCGGCGAGCAGCTACTCCTCGGCCCCGGTCGAGGAGGCCGCCGGCACCCTCGCGTCCGACGAGGCCCTGGCCGCGCTGCGCGAGAAGCTCACGGGCAACTGACTCACCGCGCCCCGGCGCACCGCACGTCCCGAAGGGCCGGTCCACGGACCGGCCCTTCGGCCGTCCCCGACGCGGATACCCTCGGCTCATGGGACACAGGGCGATCACCTGGCCGGCGCACCCCGGGGTGCTGCGCGTGGGGCTGACCGGTGGCATCGGGGCGGGCAAGTCGGTCGTGGCAGGGCGGCTGGGGGCGCTGGGCGCCGCGGTGGTCGACCATGACGTGCAGGCGCGAGCCGTCGTCGCTGCCGGGTCCGACGGCCTCGGGGCCGTGGTGGCTGCCTTCGGGGGCGGGGTCCTCACCGAGGACGGCGACCTGGACCGCACCGCGCTGGGCGAGGTCGTCTTCGCGGACCCCGCCGCGCGGGCGACCCTCAACGGGATCGTGCACCCGCGCGTCTTCGATGCCGCGCGGCGGGCCGAGGCCGATGCGGTCGCGCACGGGCACCGCGTCGTGGTGCACGACATCCCGCTGCTGGTCGAGACCGGCCAGGCGGGCCACTTCGACGAGCTCGTCGTCGTGGACGCGCCACCCGAGCTGCGCGTCCAGCGGCTGGTCGAGGGCCGCGGGATGCGCACCGGCCAGGCGTGGGCGCGGCTCGCGGCGCAGGCGGACGACGAGGACCGCCTCGCGGCGGCCACGGTGGTCCTGGACGGCTCGGGGAGCGTCGCGGGTCTCGAGGCCCAGGTGGACGCGTTGTGGGCCCGGTGGGCCGCTCCGCGCGACGATGCGCCGGGCCCGGTGGAGGGCACGACGGCGTGAGCGGCGCGGGGCCCGTCCTCGTCACGGGGTTCGAGCCGTTCGACGGGCGACCCGTCAACGCGTCGTGGTCGGCGGTGGAGGCGCTGGTGACGGGCTGGCCCGGGCCAGAGCGGCTCGTCGCCGTCCGGCTGCCCGTCTCCTTCCGCGGGGCACGCCAGGCGCTGCGGCTCGCGGTGCGCGAGCACGGCCCGCGCCTCGTCGTGTGCGTCGGGGAGGCCGCCCGGGCGGCGGTGGGCGTCGAGCGGGTCGCGGTCAACGTCATCGACGCGCGGATCGCCGACAACGACGGCTCGGCGCCCGTCGACGTGCCCGTCGTGGCCGGCGCACCCGCCGCGTTCTTCTCGACGCTGCCGGTGCGGGCGTGCGCCCGGGCGGTCGCCGCGGCGGGCATCCCGGCGGAGGTCTCGCCGAGCGCCGGCACCTACGTGTGCAACGCGACGTTCTACGCGCTGGCCCACCTCCTGGCCGACCGGCCCGAGGTTCGCGGCGGGTTCGTGCACGTGCCGCTCACGCCCGAGCAGGCGGGCGCCGGGGCGCCGTCGCTGCCGACCTCCGCTTCGGCACGGGCCCTCGCCGCCGTGGTCCGGACGGCCCTCGACCAGCCCTGAGGGGCTGTCGGTCAGGGCCGACCCGCCCGTGTCGGTGCCAGCACGTACGGTTGCACCATGCGTCCCGTCACCGATCTGCAGCGCCGCGTGGCCCCGTTCGAGGTGATCTCGGACTACGTGCCGTCGGGGGACCAGCCCACGGCCATCGCCGAGCTCACGGAGCGGATCCAGGCGGGGGAGAAGGACGTCGTGCTGCTCGGCGCCACGGGCACCGGCAAGTCCGCGACCACGGCATGGCTCATCGAGAAGCTCCAGCGGCCCACGCTCGTCATGGCGCCCAACAAGACCCTCGCGGCCCAGCTGGCCACGGAGTTCCGCGAGCTGCTGCCCAACAACGCGGTCGAGTACTTCGTCTCGTACTACGACTACTACCAGCCCGAGGCGTACATCGCGCAGACGGACACCTACATCGAGAAGGACTCGTCGATCAACGACGAGGTCGAGCGGCTGCGGCACTCGGCGACCACCTCGCTGCTCACGCGGCGCGACGTCATCGTCGTCGCGTCGGTGTCGTGCATCTACGGCCTCGGCACGCCGCAGGAGTACGTGGACCGCATGGTCCGGCTGGCGGTCGGCGACCACGTCGAACGCGACCAGCTGCTGCGCCGGTTCGTCGCCATGCAGTACACGCGCAACGACATCGCCTTCACGCGCGGCACGTTCCGGGTGCGGGGAGACACGGTCGAGATCATCCCGGTGTACGAGGAGCTCGCCATCCGGATCGAGTTCTTCGGCGACGAGATCGAGGCGATCGCCACCCTGCACCCGCTCACGGGCGACGTGGTGCGCACCGAGCAGGACATCTACGTGTTCCCCGCGACGCACTACGTCGCCGGCCCGGAGCGCATGGAGCGGGCGATCACGAGCATCGAGGCCGAGCTCACCGAGCGGCTGGCGACGCTCGAACGGCAGGGCAAGCTGCTCGAGGCCCAGCGGCTGCGGATGCGCACCACCTACGACATCGAGATGATGCGGCAGGTCGGCAGCTGCGCCGGGATCGAGAACTACTCGCGGCACATCGACGGACGCGCGGCCGGCACCGCGCCGCACACGCTGCTCGACTACTTCCCCGAGGACTTCCTGCTCGTCATCGACGAGTCGCACGTCACCGTGCCGCAGATCGGCGCGATGTTCGAGGGGGACATGTCGCGCAAGCGCGCCCTCGTGGACCACGGGTTCCGGCTACCCAGCGCGATGGACAACCGCCCGCTGCGCTGGGAGGAGTTCGTCGAGCGGATCGGCCAGACCGTCTACCTGTCGGCCACGCCTGGCAGCTACGAGCTGTCGCAGTCCGACGGGGTGGTCGAGCAGATCATCCGGCCGACGGGCCTGGTGGACCCCCAGGTGGTGGTCAAGCCGACCACGGGCCAGATCGACGACCTCCTCGAGCAGATCCGGGTCCGCGTGGCCCGGGACGAACGCGTGCTCGTCACCACGCTGACCAAGAAGATGTCGGAGGACCTCACGGACTACCTCCTCGAGCGCGGCGTGCGCGTGCAGTACCTGCACTCCGAGGTGGACACGCTGCGTCGGGTCGAGCTGCTGCGCGAGCTGCGGATGGGCCAGTTCGACGTGCTCGTGGGCATCAACCTGCTGCGTGAGGGCCTCGACCTGCCCGAGGTGTCGCTGGTCGCGATCCTCGACGCGGACAAGCAGGGCTTCCTGCGCTCGGGGACCTCGCTCATCCAGACCATCGGCCGTGCCGCGCGCAACGTCTCGGGCGAGGTCCACATGTACGCGGACTCCATCACCCCGGCGATGGCCCAGGCGATCGACGAGACGACGCGCCGGCGCGAGAAGCAGGTCGCGTACAACGTCGCGAACGGCGTGGACCCGACGCCTCTGCGCAAGAAGATCAGCGACGTCACGGACATGCTGGCGCGCGAGGACATCGACACCGCCGAGCTGCTCGAGGGCGGGTATCGGAACGCCGCGAGGGGCAAGGGCAGGGGCCAGGCGCCCGTGCCGCGGCCGGGTGCGGACACCCCGCGCGCCCGGATGGCAGCCGTCCCGGCCACGGAGCTGGCCGGCCTCATCCACGAGCTCAGCGACCAGATGCACGCCGCGGCGGCCGAGCTGCAGTTCGAGCTGGCTGCGCGGCTGCGGGACGAGATCGGCGGCCTGAAGAAGGAGCTGCGCGACATGCAGGCCGCCACGGCCTGAGCCCTCACCGAGGGCCGTGCGCCGGCGCCCCGGTCGTCATGACCTATGCTCGGGGCCGAAGGGGAGTACTCCCGTCGCAGTGGTGCCGTCAGCACGGAGGGCTTCGTCGCCCTCCCGGTGCCACCGGTCCGGACACCCGGGCGGAGGAGACCTTCGGTACACACCCCGACGTACCGGAGGTACAGCTGTGTCCGTGGAACCCTGGGTCTGGGCCGTCACCCTGCTGGGCGTGCTGGGCCTGCTCGTCTTCGACTTCTACGCGCACGTTCGCACGCCGCACGCGCCGACGTTCCGCGAGGCCGCCGTGTGGTCCTCGGTCTACATCGGCCTGGCGATCGTGTTCGGCATCGGGCTGACGATCGTCTGGGGTGGCGCGCACGGCACCGAGTTCTTCGCCGGGTACATCACCGAGAAGAGCCTGTCCGTCGACAACCTCTTCGTCTTCCTCATCATCATGACGAGATTCGCCGTACCGCGGAACTACCAGCAGAAGGTGCTCCTCGTCGGGGTCGCCATCGCCCTGGTGCTGCGCGGCCTGTTCATCTGGGCGGGTGCCGCCGCCATCGCGCAGTTCTCCTGGGTCTTCTACGTCTTCGGCGCGTTCCTCATCTACACGGCGATCAAGCTCGCGCGTGAAGACCACGACAGCGAGGCCCCCGCCGAGTACCACGAGAACGCCGTCCTGCGGCTGGTCCGGCGGGTCATCCCGTCGACCACCCAGTACCACGGCGACCGGCTCACGGTCGTGGAGAACGGCCGGCGACTCATCACGCCGATGCTCGTCGTCATGCTCGCGATCGGCTCCACCGACGTCCTCTTCGCGCTCGACTCGATCCCGGCGATCTTCGGCCTGACGAAGGAGCCGTACATCGTGTTCACCACGAACGCCTTCGCGCTCCTCGGCCTGCGGCAGCTGTACTTCCTGCTGGGCGGGCTGCTCTCGCGCCTGGTCTACCTGTCGGAGGGGCTGTCGGTCGTGCTCGGCTTCATCGGCGTGAAGCTCATCCTCGAGGCGCTGCACACCAACGAGGTGCCGTTCATCAACGGTGGCGAGCACGTCTCGTGGGCCCCCGAGATCCCCATCTGGCTCTCGCTCACGGTGATCCTCGGCACGCTGACGGTGGCGACCGTGGCCAGCCTGCTCAAGACCCGCAGCGACCGACGCAACGGCGTCGACGAGCAGGTCCCGACCCCGGACGCCTGAGGCGCACCGGCACGGCCCGTGCCGTCAGGCCCAGACCCGCAGCACAGGCTCCCAGCCGCGCACCGTCCGGTCCGCGACGAGCCCGGCGGTCCAGAACGGGTCGGTGTCGAGGAGCGCCACGGCCGCGGTGGCGTCGGGCGCCACGACGAGCAGCAGCGCGCCCGCCGCTCCGTCGGTGTACGGCCCGCTCGCCAGGAGCGTCCCGTCGGCGAGCAGGCCGCCGAGGAAGGCGCGGTGCGCGGGGCGGACCTCGTCGCGCTCGTCGGCCCGGTCGTCGTAGCGGTACTCCACAGCGAAGGTCGTCATGCCGGGATCATCCCGCACCCGTGACGGTCACCAGCCGCGGGCGCGCCAGGCGGGCAGGGCCGGCCGCTCGGCTCCCAGCGTGGTGTCGTCGCCGTGGCCCGGGTAGACCCAGGTCCGGTCGTCGAAGCTGCCGAAGACCCGCTCGTCGAGGTCCGCCATGAGCCGGCGGAACTCGGGCGGGCCGGCGGTCCGCCCTGGCCCGCCGGGGAACAGGCTGTCCCCCGTGAAGAGGTGTGCTCGGCCCGGTACGGCGTCGGGCACCGCGGTCCGGGCCGGCTCCCGGTAGGACAGCGCGACCGAGCCCGGCGTGTGGCCACGGAGCGCGACGACGTCGAGCCGCACCCGTCCCACGTCCAGGGTGTCCCGGTGCCGCAGCACGCGGTCGGCCGGAGCCCCGATGGCGTCGGCGTCTGCCGCGCCGCACGCGTGGGCGGCGCCGGTCCGGGCCAGCACCTCGGCGAGGGCGCCGTGGTGGTCCGCGTGCCGGTGCGTCGTGACCACGAGGTCGAGGGCCGTGCCACCCGTCGCGGCCAGCAGCAGCGCCAGGATCCGCTCCGGCTCGGCGGCGGCGTCGATCAGTGTGCTGCGCCCGCTCGCGCGGCACGTCAGGAGGTAGGCGTTGTTGTCCATGGGCCCGACGGAGAGCTTGTGCACCCGCACGGCGTCGAGCTCGCGCAGCGCCGCTGGCCCGCCGGGGTCGACATGCCCGCTGTAGGTCATGGCACCCATCGTGCCCGGTCCGGGCCGCGGGCGGCGTTCGAACGCTTGTGCGATTCGGCCGGGCGACCTAAGATGCTCCGGTGAACGATCGACTGCGCGTCCAGGGCGCCCGAGAGCACAATCTGCGCAACGTCGACCTCGACCTCCCGCGGGACGCGCTCATCGTGTTCACGGGGTTGTCCGGCTCGGGGAAGTCCTCGCTGGCCTTCGACACGATCTTCGCCGAGGGTCAACGTCGTTATGTCGAGTCGCTCTCGGCGTACGCGCGGCAGTTCCTGGGGCAGATGGACAAGCCCGACGTGGACTTCATCGAGGGCCTGTCCCCGGCGGTGTCGATCGACCAGAAGTCCACCAACCGCAACCCGCGCTCGACCGTCGGCACGATCACCGAGGTCTACGACTACCTGCGGCTGCTCTTCGCAAGGATCGGCGTGCAGCACTGCCCGGTGTGCGACGAGCAGGTCAGCAGGCAGACCCCCCAACAGATCGTCGACCGGTTGCTGGAGCTGCCGGAAGGCACGCGCTACCAGGTGCTGGCACCGGTCATCCGCGGGCGCAAGGGGGAGTACGTCGAGCTCTTCGCCGAGCTGCAGGCCAAGGGCTTCGCGCGGGCACGGGTCGACGGCGTCGTCATGGCCCTCACCGAGGTCCCCACGCTGGAGAAGAAGCTCAAGCACACCATCGAGGTGGTCATCGACCGGCTGGTCGCCCGCGACGGCGTCCGTCGCCGGCTGACCGACTCCGTCGAGACCGCGCTGACCCTGGCCGGCGGCCTGCTCGTCGTCGAGATGGTCGACGCGCCGCAGGACGACCCCGAGCGCGAGCGGCGGTTCTCCGAGCACCGGGCCTGCCCCAACGAGCACCAGCTCGCGCTCGAGGAGATCGAGCCGCGGACCTTCTCGTTCAACGCGCCGTACGGCGCGTGCCCGGAGTGCACCGGCATCGGGACCCGGCTCGAGGTGGACCCCGACCTCGTCATCCCGGACGAGGAGGCGACGCTCGCGGGCGGCGCGGTCGCGCCGTGGTCCCAGACGTCGTCGGAGTACTTCGAGCGCGTCCTCGAGGGGCTCGCCACGGAGCTGGGCTTCTCCATGCACGTGCCGTGGCGTGCGCTGCCGGAGCGGGCGCGCGAGTCGATCCTCTACGGCCAGAACCACAAGGTGCACGTCCGCTACAAGAACCGGTGGGGCCGCGAGCGGCAGTACAGCACGGGCTTCGAGGGCGTCGTGACGTTCCTCGAGCGCCGGCACGCCGAGACGGAGTCCGACTGGTCGAAGGACAAGTACGAGGCCTTCATGCGCGAGGTGCCGTGCCCCGAGTGCCACGGCACCCGGCTCAAGCCCGAGGTGCTCGCGGTGCGCGTCGGCGGGCTGTCCATCGCGGAGGTCTGCCGGCTGCCGCTGCGCGAGGCGCGCACCGTGCTCGCGGGTCTCGCGCTGGGCGAGCGCGACGCGACGATCGCCACCCAGGTGCTCAAGGAGATCCAGGCGCGGCTCGGCTTCCTGCTCGACGTCGGGCTGGACTACCTCGCGCTCGACCGCCCGGCGGGCACCCTGTCCGGTGGCGAGGCCCAGCGCATCCGGCTCGCGACCCAGATCGGCTCGGGGCTCGTCGGCGTCCTCTACGTGCTCGACGAGCCCTCCATCGGGCTGCACCAGCGGGACAACCGCAGGCTCATCGAGACCCTGACGCGGCTGCGGGACCTGGGCAACACCCTCATCGTCGTCGAGCACGACGAGGACACCATCCGGATGGCCGACTGGGTGGTCGACATCGGCCCCGGCGCCGGCGAGCACGGGGGACGGGTCGTCCACTCCGGCGACCTCGCCGGCCTGCTCACCGCGCCGGAGTCGGTCACGGGCGCCTACCTGGCCGGGCGCCGCAGCATCCCGATGCCCGCCGAGCGTCGCCCCGTCGACAGGGATCGGGTGCTCACCGTCGTCGGCGCGCGCGAGCACAACCTGCTCGGCATCGACGTGGAGTTCCCGCTGGGCTGCCTCGTCGCGGTCACCGGGGTGTCGGGCTCCGGCAAGTCCACCCTCGTCAACGCGATCCTCTACACGGTGCTCGCCAACGAGCTCAACGGCGCGCGGCAGGTGCCCGGCCGGCACACGCGGATCACCGGGCTGGAGCACCTCGACAAGGTGGTGCACGTCGACCAGGGACCGATCGGCCGCACCCCGCGGTCCAACCCCGCCACCTACACCGGTGTGTGGGACCACGTGCGCAAGCTCTTCGCCGAGACCACCGAGGCCAAGGTCCGCGGCTACGCGCCGGGGCGCTTCTCGTTCAACGTCAAGGGCGGCCGCTGCGACGCGTGCTCGGGCGACGGCACCATCAAGATCGAGATGAACTTCCTGCCGGACGTCTACGTGCCGTGCGAGGTGTGCCACGGCGACCGCTACAACCGCGAGACGCTGGAGGTGCACTTCAAGGGCAAGACCGTCGCCGACGTGCTCAACATGCCCATCGAGGAGGCCTCGGAGTTCTTCGCCGCGGTGCCGGGGATCTCCCGCCACCTCAAGACGCTCGTCGACGTGGGGCTCGGCTACGTCCGCCTCGGCCAGCCGGCGCCAACCCTCTCCGGCGGCGAGGCCCAGCGCGTCAAGCTCGCCAGCGAGCTGCAGAAGCGCTCGACGGGCCGCACGGCGTACGTGCTCGACGAGCCCACCACGGGGCTGCACTTCGAGGACATCCGCAAGCTGCTCGGCGTGCTCCAGTCGCTCGTCGACAAGGGCAACAGCGTCATCGTCATCGAGCACAACCTCGACGTGGTGAAGAACGCCGACTGGGTCATCGACATGGGCCCGGAGGGTGGGTCCGGCGGCGGTCGGGTCATCGCCGAGGGCACCCCGGAGGAGGTCGCGGCCGTCGCGGCGAGCCACACCGGCCAGTTCCTGGCGGGCGTCCTGGCCGACCCGGTGCGCGCGAGCGCCTGACCCTCCGGTCAGGCGGGCACGACGATCGGTCAGGCGTGCACGACGGCGGGCCGCGGGACCTCGACCTGGACCGGGGCGGGCTCCGTCCGCACGGGGAAGTTCACCGAGCGCGTGATGAAGCAGTGCTCGGCCGAGCGTGCGTGCAGGGCCGCGAGTCGCGCGTCGTCGACGGCGGTGCTGCCCGGGCGGGCCGCGCGCACCGTGACCCGTGGCCGCAGCACCACCTGCGTGAACCGCCCCGCGCCGGCGGCCTGGACACGCATGGTCCCGACCGCGGCGTCGACGTAGCCGACGACGACGACGCCGTCCTGGGCCGCGAGGTGGAGGAACCACAGCATGTGGCACTGGGCGAGGGCTGCGACGAGCAGCTCCTCAGGGCTGTAGCGGGACGGGTCGCCACGGAACGCCGGGTCCGAGGACCCGGGGAGTGCCGGCTTGCCGACGAACGAGACGTCGTGGTCCCGGCTGTAGGACGTGTAGCTGGTCGTGCCGGCCTCGCCGGCCCCGGTCCAGGCGACCTCTGCCTGGTAGGTGTGCAGGATGCCCATGCCCCAACGTAACCACTCAGCGTCGACGATGGGGAGCCCGCGGCGCGCGCGTCGCCCGGGCGGGTGCATCGTCGGCCGTCGGCCGGGTGGTGTGGGTGGCCTGACCTAGGCTCGTCCCATGGCCGACCCGTCCAGCTACCGCCCCAGGCCGGGTCAGGTCCCGGACTCGCCGGGCGTGTACCGGTTCCGCGACGAGCACGGGCGCGTCGTCTACGTCGGCAAGGCCAAGTCCCTGCGCTCCCGCCTGGCGAGCTACTTCCAGGACCTGTCCGCCCTGCACCCGCGGACGCAGCAGATGGTCACCACCGCGGCATCGGTGGAGTGGACGGTGGTGGGCACCGAGGTCGAGGCGCTCGCGCTGGAGTACTCCTGGATCAAGGAGTACGACCCGCGCTTCAACGTCAAGTACCGCGACGACAAGTCCTACCCGTACCTCGCCGTGACGCTCGGCGAAGAGTTCCCGCGCGTGCAGGTGATGCGCGGGGCCAAACGTCCGGGCACGCGGTACTTCGGCCCCTACGGGCACGCCTGGGCGATCCGGGAGACCGTCGACCTGCTCCTGCGGGTGTTCCCCGTGCGCACGTGCTCGTCCGGCGTCTTCCGGCGCGCGGGCGCCAGCGGGCGGCCGTGCCTGCTCGGCTACATCGACAAGTGCGCGGCGCCGTGCGTCGGGCGCGTCTCGCCGGCCGAGCACCGGGCCCTGGCGGAGGACTTCTGCGACTTCATGGCCGGCGACACCGCGAGGTTCGTCCGGCGGCTCGAGCGACGCATGCGTGAGGCGTCGGCCGCGATGGAGTTCGAGCAGGCTGCGCGGCTGCGCGACGACATCGGTGCGCTCGTCCGCGCGACCGAGAAGAACGCGGTCGTGCTCCCGGACGGGACGGACGCCGACGTCTTCGCCCTGGCCGGGGACGAGCTCGAGGCTGCCGTGCAGGTGTTCCACGTCCGCGGCGGGCGCATCCGCGGCCAGCGCGGCTGGATCGTGGAGAAGGTCGAGGACGTGACCGACGCCGAGATCGTCGAGCACCTGCTGCAGCAGGTCTACGGCGAGACCGCGCCGGCCGAGGGCGGTATGCAGGGATCCTCCGCCGGCGCCACCCGGCCCGAGCGTGCGGCCGCGACCACCAGCGCGGTGCCCCGCGAGGTGCTCGTCCCGGTGCTCCCGCCGCAGGTCGAGCAGGTGAGCGCATGGCTCGGAGTGCTGCGGGGTTCGGCCGTCGCGGTGCGCGTGCCTCAGCGCGGGGACAAGAAGGACCTCGCCCAGACGGTGCTGCGCAACGCCGAGCAGGCGCTGGCCCTGCACCGCACCCAGCGCGCGGGTGACCTCACCACCCGGAGCCAGGCGTTGCGCGAGCTCCAGGAGGCCCTCGACCTGCCCAGCGCGCCGCTGCGCATCGAGTGCTTCGACATCTCGACCACCCAGGGCACCCACCAGGTGGGTTCGATGGTGGTCTTCGAGGACGGCCTCGCGCGTAAGCCCGAGTACCGCCACTTCGTCGTGCGCGGGCCGGACGGCGACGGCGCCCAGGACGACACCGCGGCGATGCACGAGGTGATCACGCGACGGTTCCGGCGCTACCTCGAGGACAAGGCGGCCGCGGCGGCCGAGGCGGCGGGGGAGCCGGACGGCTCGCACGAGGTGGCGGCACAGCCCTCAGGGAAGCCGCGCTTCGCCTACCCGCCGCAGCTGCTCGTCGTCGACGGTGGACCTCCCCAGGTCGCGGCGGCCGCGCGTGCGCTGGCCGACCTGGGGATCGAGGGCGTCGCGCTGTGCGGGCTCGCCAAGCGGCTCGAGGAGGTCTGGTTGCCGGGCGACGACCACCCGGTGATCCTGCCACGCAGCTCCGAGGGGCTGTACCTGCTCCAGCGGGTCCGCGACGAGGCGCACCGGTTCGCGATCCGGCACCACCGCGCGCGTCGGGGCGCCGCGATGACCACCTCGGTGCTTGACGGCGTGCCGGGCCTCGGCCCCGCGCGGGCGACGGCCCTGCTCGCCACCTTCGGGTCGGTCGCCCGGCTCCGGCGGGCATCGGTCGAGGAGATCGCTGCCGTGCGGGGGATGGGACCGGTGACCGCGCGCGCCGTCCTGGCGACGCTGGCGCCGGACGGCGCCCCGGCGCCGACCGCCTGACGGGGGCCGTTTCACCCGGTGCCGGGCCCGCTCGCCCCGACGGCGCGCGCACCGCCTGGCATGCTGGTGCCATGACCGAGCCGCCACCGATCACCGTGCCAGCCGGCATCCCCGCCCTGGAGGCGTCGACACCGGCCCCCGTCGCGGCCCTGCCGGAGCTGCTCGTCATCACGGGGATGTCCGGGGCCGGCCGGACCCGCGCCGCCGCCGTGCTCGAGGACCTCGACTGGTACGTCGTGGACAACCTGCCGGCGCAGCTGCTCACGCAGCTCGCCGGGATGATGTCCGCGGGGCCAGGGGGCGTGCACAAGCTCGCCGCCGTGGTCGACGTGCGGGGCCGCGAGTTCTTCGCCGACCTCGTCAACGTGCTCGACGCCCTGCGCGAGGCGGGACTGGGCTACCGGCTGCTGTTCCTCGACGCGTCGGACGCCGTGCTCGTCCAGCGCTTCGAGGCCGTGCGCCGCCCCCACCCCCTGCAGGCGGGCCGGCGGATCCTCGACGGCATCGCCGACGAGCGTGCCCTGCTCAGCGGCATCCGCGAGCGGGCCGACGCCGTCATCGACACCACCACCCTCAACGTGCACGACCTCGCCCGCGAGGTGCGGCTCGCCGTCGGCGGCGGGGACGACGACGACGACCTCAAGATCAACGTCCTGTCCTTCGGCTTCAAGTACGGCATCCCCCTCGACGCCGACCACGTCGTCGACGTGCGGTTCCTGGCCAACCCGTACTGGATCACCGAGCTGCGACACCTGACCGGCCGCGACGAGCCGGTCCGCGACTACGTGCTCGGCCTGCCGGGTGCGCGACTCTTCGTCGACCGGTACGTCGAGGCCCTCGAGCCGGTGCTGGCCGGCTACCTGCACGAGGACAAGCGGTACGCGACGCTCGCGGTGGGCTGCACGGGCGGCAAGCACCGCTCGGTGGCGGTCGCCGAGGCGTTGGCCGGGGCGCTGCGCGAGCGTGGACGGCGGGTCGTCGTGACCCACCGCGACCTCGGTCGTGAGTGAGCCGGCGCGGCGCCCGCACCGGGTCGGAGCGGGCCCCGCGGTGGTGGCGCTGGGCGGTGGTCACGGGTTGTCCGCGAGCCTCGCCGCCCTGCGCCTGATGTCCGAGCAGCTCACGGCGGTCGTGACGGTCGCCGACGACGGCGGATCCTCCGGCCGGCTGCGCGACGAGCTCGACGTGCTGCCGCCGGGCGACCTGCGGATGGCGCTGTCGGCGCTGTGCGACGAGTCCGACTGGGGCCGCACCTGGCGCGACGTGCTCCAGCACCGGTTCCACACCGAGGGCGCGCTGGACAACCACGCCGTGGGCAACCTGCTCATCGTCGCGCTGTGGCAGCTGCTCGGGGACCCGGTGCAGGGGCTCGACTGGGTGGGCCGTCTGCTGGGCGCCCGCGGGCGCGTGCTGCCGATGTCCGCCGTCCCGCTCGCCATCGAGGCGGACGTCGCCCTCGACGGGGAGCTGTGCACCGTGCGTGGGCAGAGCGCCGTCGCCGTCGCCCCGGGCCGCGTCCAGGCCGTGCGGATCGTCCCGGCGGACCCGCCCGCGTGCCCCGAGGCCGTCGCGGCCGTGGACGCCGCCGACTGGGTGGTGCTCGGACCGGGCTCGTGGTTCACCTCCGTGCTGCCGCACGTCCTGGTGCCGGAGCTGTCCGACGCGCTGCACCGCACCGCCGCACGCCGCTGCGTCACCCTCAACCTGCTCCCGGTGGGGAACCCCACGGCGATGACGGCCTACGAGCACCTGTGCGCGCTGGCGGACCACGCCCCCGGCCTGCGGGTCGACGTCGTCATCGCGGACCCGTCCGCGGTCCAGGACGTCGACGCGCTGTCGGCGCAGGCTCGGTCGATGGGTGCCCAGCTGCTGCTGCGCCAGGTGCGCGTGGGGGACGGGACGGCCCGGCACGACGCCCTGCGGCTGGCCGGTGCCTACCGCGACGCCTTCGAGCAGGTCTGGGGCGATCTCGACGGTGATGATGATGGTGGCAGGATGTCGCCATGGCGCTGACAGCACAGGTGAAGGACGAGCTCGCCCGGCTGAGCGTCGAGAAGACGTCGTGCCGCAAGGCGGAGGTGTCCGCGACCCTCCGGTTCGCCGGTGGGCTGCACATCATCTCCGGCCGGATCGTCGTGGAGGCGGAGCTCGACACGGGCATCGCCGCGCGTCGGCTGCGTCAGGCGATCATGGAGGTCTACGGGCACACGAGCGAGGTCGTCGTCGTGAGCGCCGGCGGGCTGCGGCGGGGGAGCCGCTACGTGGTCCGCGTGGTGCGCGACGGCGAGTCCCTCGCGCGCCAGACCGGCCTGCTCGACAACCGCGGCCGTCCGGTGCGCGGGTTGCCGCCCCAGGTGGTCTCCGCCGGGCTCGCCGAGGCCGAGGCGGCGTGGCGCGGGGCGTTCCTGGCGCACGGCTCGCTGACCGAGCCCGGCCGCTCCGCCGCGCTCGAGGTGACCTGCCCGGGGCCGGAGGCCGCGTTGGCGCTCGTCGGCGCGGCGCGCCGGCTCGGCATCGCCGCCAAGGCGCGTGAGGTGCGCGGCGTGGACCGCGTGGTCATCCGGGACGGCGACGCCATCGGCGCGATGCTCACGCGCCTCGGCGCGCACGACGCCGTGATGGTCTGGGAGGAGCGGCGCATGCGCCGCGAGGTGCGGGGGACGGCCAACCGCCTGGCCAACTTCGACGACGCCAACCTGCGCCGGTCGGCCCGCGCGGCCGTCGCGGCCGGCGCGCGCGTGGAGCGTGCCTTCGAGATCCTCGGCGACGACCTGCCCGAGCACCTGCGCGAGGCCGGTCTGCTGCGACTGGCGCACAAGCAGTCGTCGCTCGAGGAGCTGGGCCAGCTGGCCGACCCGCCGCTCACCAAGGACGCCGTCGCCGGCCGCATCCGCCGCCTGCTGGCGACGGCGGACAAGCGCGCGGCCGACCTGGGCATCCCTGACACCGAGGCCGGCCTCACCGCCGACATGCTGGACGTCTGAGACGGGCGCCGAACCGGACGAATCAGCTGTTTCGCTGGACGAACGTCCTGCCGCGAAGTGTGTCCGGCGTGTAACCTCACTACCAACTGGCGATCGAGAGAACGTCACGATCCAGCCAGGCGTACAGCGCCGTACGTACCCGTTCATGACCCAGCTGCGTGTCGGCGGAACCGGCGCGCTCCGAGGAGGCATTGTGACCATCCGCGTCGGTATCAACGGCTTCGGCCGCATCGGACGTAACTACTACCGGGCCATCCTGGCCTCCGGTGCTGACATCGAGATCGTCGGCGTGAACGACCTCACCGACAACAAGACGCTCGCGCACCTGCTGAAGTACGACACGGTCCTCGGCCGCTTCCCGCTCAGCGTGAGCTACGACGACGACAACATCATCGTCGACGGCAAGAACATCCGTGCGCTGGCCGAGCGCGACCCGGCCAACCTGCCCTGGGCCGAGCTGGGCGCCGACATCGTCATCGAGTCGACCGGCTTCTTCACCGACGCGACCAAGGCCAAGGCGCACCTCACCGCCGGTGCCAAGAAGGTCATCATCTCCGCGCCGGCCTCGAACGAGGACGCCACGTTCGTCATGGGTGTCAACCACACCCAGTACGACGCCGCGGTGCACCACATCATCTCCAACGCGTCCTGCACCACGAACTGCCTCGCGCCCATGGCCAAGGCGCTCAACGACGCGTTCGTCATCGAGCGTGGCCTCATGACCACGATCCACGCCTACACGGGTGACCAGAACCTGCAGGACGGCCCGCACAAGGACCTGCGTCGCGCCCGCGCCGCCGCGCAGAACATCGTCCCGACC
>Ga0073904_10001771_pt1 | contig 16186 bp, 15 predicted proteins | sample KloWWTrecipitate_FD_66668 | JGI IMG/M metagenome (GOLD analysis project Ga0073904, IMG submission 66668) | Active sludge microbial communities from Klosterneuburg, Austria, studying microevolution and ecology of nitrifiers - Klosterneuburg... | ecosystem: Engineered > WWTP > Aerobic digester >...
ATCTCGCTCGATCTGGATGCTCCCGCAGCACCCGCTTCAGCAGGCGCAACGGACATCGAGATCGAGACCGATGGCGTGGTCGACGACGAGGCCGACGACGACAACGCCGATCCGCTGGCGCGCAAGCTCGAGCTGGCCGAGGAGTTCCGGCAGATCGGCGATACCGAGGGTGCGCGTGACCTGCTGCAGGAAGTCGCCAACAAGGCAGAAGGCACGCTGAAGGCAAAAGCCCAGGGCATGCTTGCGGACCTCGATTGACTCTTGATCACCGCAGCCATGCGGTGAGGCTCCACGTTCCCGGATGAATCGACTCGCGCTGGGCATTTCCTACCGGGGAGGGGCCTATTGCGGCTGGCAACGCCAGTCCAGCGCGTTATCGGTCCAGGGTTGTGTCGAGCGAGCGCTCTCGCAGTTCGTCGATCTGCCGATGACCGTGACCTGTGCCGGGCGCACCGATGCAGGCGTGCACGCGCTCAATCAGGTGGTGCACCTCGATGCTCCTGTCGATCGAGAGGAGGTGTCCTGGGTGCGGGGCACCAATCGATACCTGCCGGCCGACGTGGCCATCCAGTGGTGCCAGTGCGTCGACTCTGAATTCCATGCGCGTTTCAGTGCCATCGGCCGACGCTACAGCTACCTGATCCTGGAATCCCCGGTGCGTCCGTCGCTCGAAGCCGGGCGGGTTGGCTGGACATTCCGCCCGCTCGATGGCGAATCGATGCGTCAGGCGGCAGCTTTGCTGCTGGGCGAGCACGATTTCTCGGCGTTCCGCTCTTCGCAGTGCCAGGCTGCCTCGCCGGTCAAGCAGATGCGGTCGATCGAAATCAGTCGGCGCGGCGCCTACTGGCGCCTCGATTTCGATGCCGGCGCCTTCCTGCACCACATGGTGCGCAACATCGTCGGCTGCCTGACAGCCGTCGGCAACGGCAGCCGCCCGGTGTCGTGGATGGGCGAGGTGCTGGCTTCCCGTCGGCGCGAACTGGCGGCGCCCACTTTCTCGCCCGACGGCCTGTATTTCACCGGGCCCTACTACGACGATCGGCATGGCATCCCGAAGCGCCCTCCCGCAACCGACTGGTTGCCCTGACACTTGCGGGATGAACGCACGAACCCGCATCAAGATCTGTGGATTGACCCGAGAGCAGGACATCGACGACGCTGTCGAGGCCGGTGCCGATGCCATCGGATTCGTTCTGTACGAAAAAAGCCCGCGTTTCGTCGATGTCAGGCGAGCGACAGAGTTGGCGCGGCGCCTGCCCGCATTCGTGACGCCCGTGGGCTTGTTCGTCAACGCCGATGCCGAACTGATCGCCGAGGCCACGGCGGCCATGCCGCAACTGCTGCTGCAGTTCCATGGTGATGAAACCCCCGGCGCCTGTCAGGCGCCGGGGCGGCCGTATCTGCGGGCGGCGCGCATGGACGCAGGGTTCGATTTGCTAAAATTCGCGCTTCGCCACCCGGATGCGCAAGCCATCCTCCTCGATGCCCACATCGACGGTTACGGTGGCGGTGGAAAGGTCTTCGATTGGTCGCTCATCCCTCGAAACGTGTCCCGTCCCCTCGTTTTGTCTGGTGGATTGCATGCCGCAAATGTGATCGAAGGCATTCTTCGGGTCCGGCCCTGGGCCGTTGACGTCAGCTCCGGCGTGGAGCAGGCCAAGGGCGTCAAGGACGCCTTGGCGATGCGCCGGTTTTGCGAGCAGGTGCGTGAAGCAGACGCCCGTATCGCAGCGAATGAAAACTGAAGAGTGAACCCACGATGTTCGAATACCACCAGCCCGACGCCACCGGGCATTTCGGTCCCTATGGCGGCACTTTCGTTGCCGAGACGCTGATCCATGCGCTGGACGAACTGAAGGAGGCGTATGCCCAGGCCCAGGCCGATCCGGCGTTCATGGCGGAGTTCCGGTCGGAACTGGCGCACTTCGTCGGGCGGCCCAGCCCGATCTATCACGCGGCACGAATCAGCCGGGAATTGGGCGGCGCGCAGATCTTCCTGAAGCGCGAGGATCTCAACCACACCGGCGCTCACAAGATCAACAACACCATCGGGCAGGCGATGCTTGCGCGCCGGATGGGCAAGCCGCGAGTGATCGCCGAAACGGGCGCCGGCCAGCACGGCGTGGCGACCGCAACGATCTGCGCTCGCTACGGACTGGAATGCGTGGTCTACATGGGCAGCGCCGACGTGCTGCGCCAGTCGCCGAACGTCTACCGGATGAACCTGCTCGGTGCCCGAGTCGTGCCCGTCGAATCGGGCAGCAAGACATTGAAGGATGCGCTCAACGAGGCATTGCGCGACTGGGTGACCAACGTCGAGTCCACCTTCTACATCATCGGAACTGTCGCGGGGCCGCACCCGTATCCGATGATGGTGCGCGATTTCCAGCGCGTGATCGGCGACGAATGCCTGGTGCAGATGCCGGAGATGATCGGACGTCAACCCGATGCGGTGATCGCCTGCGTGGGCGGCGGCAGCAATGCGATGGGAATCTTCTATCCCTACATCGAGCACGAGGGCACGCGCCTGATCGGTGTCGAGGCGGCCGGCCTGGGCATCGAGACGGGGCACCATGCGGCCTCGCTGTCGGCTGGTTCGCCGGGCGTGCTGCACGGCAATCGCACCTACCTGCTGCAGGACGCCAACGGCCAGATCATCGAGACCCATTCGGTGTCCGCCGGCCTCGACTATCCCGGTGTCGGTCCCGAGCACGCCTACCTGAAGGACATCGGCCGCGCCGAGTACGTCGGCATCACCGACGAGGAGGCCCTGAAGGCGTTCCATCTTCTGTGTCGCAACGAGGGCATCATCCCAGCGCTCGAGTCGAGCCATGCGCTGGCTTACGCGATGAAGATCGCACCAACGATGCGCAGCGACCAGAGTCTGCTGGTGAACCTGTCCGGTCGGGGCGACAAGGACATCGGCACGGTGGCAGACCTGTCCGGCGCCGAGTTCTTCTGCCGGCCCTCCTGTCGAGGCCAGACGGTGAAGGGCGGATCCAGCCCCGTGAAAGGTCCGAAATGAGTCGCATCGCCGCCACCTTCGAGGTGTTGAAGAGTCAGCGACGCAAGGCGCTGATCCCTTTCATCACGGCAGGAGATCCTCACCCCGAGAGCACCGTCGACATCCTGTGGGCGATGGCCGATGCGGGCGCCGACGTGATCGAACTCGGCGTGCCCTTCTCCGACCCGATGGCCGACGGTCCGGTGATCCAGAAAGCCGCCGAGCGGGCGCTGTTGCACGGTATCGGCATGCCTCAGGTGCTCGACTATGTGCGCCGTTTCCGCGAGCGCAACAACTCCACGCCGGTGGTGCTGATGGGCTACGCCAACCCGATCGAGCGGTACGGCGTGGACCGTTTTGTTGCCGATGCCAAGGCGGCTGGCGTCGACGGCGTGCTGGTTGTCGATTACCCGCCCGAGGAGTGCGAGGCGTTCGCCCGCACGCTGCACAGTCACCAGATGGACCCGATCTTCCTGCTTGCTCCGACCTCGACAGAGCAGCGCATGAAGGAGGTCGGTCGCATCGCCAGCGGCTACGTCTACTATGTGTCGCTGAAGGGTGTGACAGGGGCAGGGCACCTGGATATCGGTGCCGTCGAATCGATGCTGCCGCGCATCCGCGAGCATGTGCGTGTGCCGGTCGGGGTGGGCTTCGGCATCCGCAACGCGGCCACCGCGAAGGCCGTGGCGGCGGTGTCAGATGCGGTCGTGATCGGTTCGGCGCTGGTGCAGTTGCTTGAACACGAGACACCTGCCCAAGCCCCGGCGGTGGCTGGTCGTTTCATCGCCGAGATTCGCACGGCCCTCGATACGCTGACAGGAGAACAAGCATGAGCTGGCTCGAGAAACTGTTGCCGACGAAGATCCAGCAGACCGACCCCAGCGAGCGCCGCTCGGTGCCCGAGGGCCTGTGGATCAAGTGCCCGTCGTGCGAGACGGTGCTCTACAAGACCGACCTCGAACAGAACATCAACGTCTGCCCGAAATGCGGCCATCACCATCGGATGGGAGCGCGGGCTCGGCTGGACGCCTTTCTCGACCCCGAAGGCCGCTACGAGATCGGTCAGGAAGTCGTGCCGGTCGATGCGCTGAAGTTCAAGGACAGCAAGAAGTACCCCGAACGACTGAAGGAAGCGCTGGAGGCCACGGGCGAGACCGATGCGCTGGTCGTGATGGGTGGCGCGATCCACAGCATCCCGGTCGTGGCGGCCTGCTTCGAGTTCCAGTTCATGGGTGGCTCGATGGGTTCCGTGGTCGGCGAGCGCTTCGTCCGCGGTGTCGAAACCGCAGTCGAGCAGAAGACGCCGTTCATCAGCTTCACGGCCACTGGTGGTGCCCGCATGCAGGAGGGGCTGCTGAGCCTGATGCAGATGGCCAAGACCAACGCTGCGCTGACCCGTCTCGCGAAGGCGAAGCTGCCGTACATCAGCGTGCTGGCCGACCCGACCATGGGCGGCGTGTCTGCGAGCTTCGCGTTCATGGGTGACGTGGTCATCGCCGAACCGAAGGCCCTGATCGGGTTTGCCGGACCGCGCGTGATCGAGAACACCGTGCGCGAGAAGCTGCCTGAAGGCTTCCAGCGCGCCGAGTTCCTGCTGCACACCGGGGCGGTCGACATGATCATCGACCGCCGGGAACTGCGGACTTCCATCGCCAAGATGATCGCGATGCTGCAGCGCCAGAGCGCCGACGCGCTCGCCTGACGGCGGGCCCGCGCCCAGCGAACCATCTTGTCGTCCCCGCTCCCGACCTCGCTGGCGGCCTGGCTGGCCCGCTGCGAGAAGCTGCACCCGAAGGAAATCGACATGGGCCTGCACCGTGTCGAGCAGGTGCGCGCGCGCCTCGATCTGAACTTCGATGTACCGGTGATTGCAGTGGCCGGGACCAACGGCAAGGGGTCGACCTGCGCGATGCTCGAGTCGATCGCGCTGCGTGCCGGTTACCGCGTTGGGCTCTACTCGAAGCCGCATCTGGTGCATTTCGAGGAGCGCTGCCGCGTCAATGGCGAGATGGTCGCTGAGTCGGAGTTGCTCGCGCATTTCGAGGCGGTCGAACTCGCCCGCGGTGACATCGGACTGACCTACTTCGAGTTCACGACGCTCGCGATCGCGCGGCTGCTGTCGCAGGCCACGCTCGATCTGGTGATCCTCGAAGTCGGCCTCGGCGGCCGACTCGACGCGGTCAACGCCTTCGATGCCGATTGCGCGGTGATCACCAGCATCGACCTCGATCATCTGGAGTTTCTGGGCCCCGACCGCGAATCGATCGGCCGCGAGAAGGCCGGCATCATGCGCGCCGGCCGCCCGGTGATCGTCAGCGACCCGGTGCCTCCGCAAAGCGTCCTTGACCGTGCGAGGGACATCGGCGCCGACCTGCGCCGTTTCGGCGTCGATTTCAACCACTCCGGCGATCAGCAGCAGTGGGCCTGGGCGGGGCGGTCCAAGCGCTACAACGGCCTGGCCTACCCGGGGTTGCGCGGAGCCAACCAGTTGATAAATGCGTCGGGTGCCCTGGCGGCATTCGAGGCCCTCGGTGACCGGTTGCCGATCACCGCGCAGGCGGTGCGCCAGGGTTTCGCGATGCTCGACCTGCCCGGTCGCTTCCAGATCGTTCCGGGTCAGCCGACGCTGGTGCTGGATGTCGCGCACAACCCGCATGCAGTGGCCGCACTGGCGCAGAACCTCGATCGCATGGGCTTTCATCCGCGCACCCATGCGGTGTTCGGGGCCATGCACGACAAGGACCTGGCCGGAATCTTCCGGCGGCTGGCCCCGATCGTCGACACCTGGTGCTTCACCGACCTCCCCATCTCGCGCGCGGCGACCGCCGAGCACCTGAAAACGGTCCATGAGCAACTGTCCCTGAAGGGTCCCGGACCGATCGCCGTCTCGACGCACGCCGACCCCATTCAAGCGCTGAATCACGCCCTGGAAGTGGCGGACCCGACAGATAGAATCATCGTCTTCGGGTCGTTCCTGACCGTCGGTGGCGTGCTGAAACACGGCTTGCCCCGGCTGGGCAGTTCACACGGCGTTTGACGCGCGAACGCTGCCTTCCACCTGCGCGCCAACCAGCACCCATGGGACTGACGAGTTTCTTCAAGCGCAAGACCCCGGGCGATGCCCCGGCCAGCACAACCCGTTCGGCGCCGACCTTCGATGCGGTCGAGAAGGTGCGCACACGCACGCGCCAGCGGCTGATCGGTGCCGTCGTGCTGCTGACCATCGGCGTGATCGGATTCCCGTTGATATTCGAGTCGCAGCCGCGACCCATCCCGGTCGACATCCCGATCGACATTCCGCGTCAGGACAACGCGCCCGCACTGGTCCTGCCTGCTCCGCGGCGCGAAGTGACACCCGCACCGGCCGAGACGTCAGCGTCCCGCAGTGCTGAGGGAGCGGAGGCGGCGGCGGCCGGCGTGACGCGCGAGTCGCCTGCCGACCTGATGCCCTCAGCCGAGCTTTCGGCAAGCGCTTCAGCGATCACACCTCCCGCTGCCGCGTCGACGGTGGCCAGTGGCAAGGTCGAAGTCATGCCTTCGAAGCCGGTCGTTGCCGCAGAGCCTGCGGCCTCGGTTCACTCGCCGCTGCCCGCATCCAAGGCCGCGTCTGAAACCTCTGCGGCGCGCCCGGCCAAGGTTGTCACTTCCTCTGCTGCGAGCACAACCGACGCCGCCCCTGCATCGGCTCCCGAGGCCACGGGGCGTTTTGTCGTGCAGGTGGGCGCGTTCGCCGACCCGGCTGCTGCTCGCGAACTCCGCGCGAAGGTGGAAAAGCTGGGCCTGAAGACCTACACCCAGGTGGCAGAGACCAGCGCTGGCAAGCGCATCCGCGTGCGGCTGGGCCCGTTTGCGACCCGGGCCGAGGCCGAAAAGGTGCAGTCCCGCTCGAAGGACGCTGGCATCGCTGCGGTGGTACTGACGCTTTGATCCGATCGGGGCGACGCCGGCGCCCGCCGGGGTCGACTGAATGAGCACGATGACCGCCTCCTGGAACGCCGTCGATATCTTCATGCTGGCGGCGCTGCTGCTGTCGATGCTGGTCGGCGCGTGGCGCGGGCTGGTGTTCGAATTGATGTCGCTGGTAGGCTGGTTCGTGGCCTACCTCGCTGCGCAATGGCTCACCCCGTCGCTTGCAGTCCACGTGCCGATCGGTGCGCCTGGCTCGGCGATCAATCATGCTGCAGCGTTCATCGCGACGTTCCTCGTCGCGTTGCTCGCGTGGGGCCTGTTGTCGAGGCTGCTGAAAATGCTGATCCACGCGACGCCGCTGGGTCTGGTCGACCGGTTGTTCGGTGCTGCGTTCGGTTTGTTGCGTGGCGTGGTGCTGTTGCTCGTGGTGGCTGCGGTGGTGACACGCACACCCTGGGCCCAGTCGCCTGCCTGGCAGCAATCGACCGGCGCCGCCTGGGTGAAAGTGTTGCTGGTCGGATTGAAGCCGAGCCTGCCCACGACGATCTCTGATCAGCTGCGGCTGTGAAGCGGGCCCGACCCGCAGACAATGGCAGTTGCGCGACGGACCCGAAGCGTCCTCGCAAGTTCTTGAACCGGGAGTGATTTCATGTGCGGCATCGTCGGAGTGATATCAAAGGCGCCGGTCAACCAGCTCATCTATGACGCCTTGCTGCTGCTGCAGCACCGCGGTCAGGATGCTGCGGGCATCGTCACGATGCAGGATTCGCGCTGCTACATGCACAAGGCTCGAGGCATGGTGCGCGACGTGTTTCGCACGCGCAACATGCGCGGCCTGCTGGGCCCGGTGGGTCTGGGCCAGGTGCGGTACCCCACGGCCGGAAATGCCTACAGCGAAGAAGAGGCTCAGCCTTTCTACGTCAACGCCCCGTTCGGCATCGTGCTGGTCCACAACGGCAACCTGACCAATGCGGCGACGCTGAAGAAGGAACTGGCCCGCATCGATCGTCGTCACATCAACACCGACAGCGACACCGAGGTGCTGATCAACATCTTTGCCCATGAACTCGAGGTCGCGGCGCGTGACCTGCCGCTGACGCCCGACATCATCTTCAAGGCCGTGTCGGCGGTGCACAAGCGACTCAAGGGTTCGTATGCGGTGGTGGCGCTGATCGCCGGATTCGGGCTGCTGGCGTTCCGTGATCCGTTCGGTATCCGCCCCCTGTGTTTCGGTGAGGGAGACACGCCCGACGGCCGGCAGGTGATGGTGGCCAGCGAATCGGTCGCGCTCGAAGGAACCGGCCACGTGATGACCCGCGATGTGGCACCCGGCGAGGCGATCTTCATCACGTCGGAAGGGCAGGTCCACGCGCAGCAGTGCGCCGAGAACCCGAGCCTGCATCCGTGCATGTTCGAGTACGTGTACCTGGCACGGCCGGATTCGATCATGGACGGCATCTCGGTCTACCAGGCGCGTCTGAACCTGGGTGAAACGCTGGCGCAGCGCCTGATCTCGACGATCCCTCCCAGCGAGATCGACGTCGTGATCCCGATCCCCGAGTCGAGCCGGCCTTCGGCGATGCAGCTGGCTCAGAAGATCGGCAAGCCCTACCGCGAAGGCTTCGTCAAGAACCGCTACGTTGGCCGCACGTTCATCATGCCCGGGCAGGGCGTGCGCAAGAAATCCGTGCGACAGAAACTCAACGCGATCGGTGTCGAATTCAAGGACCGCAACGTGCTGCTGGTCGACGATTCGATCGTGCGCGGCACCACCTCGAAGGAAATCGTGCAGATGGCGCGCGAGGCCGGGGCGCGCAAGGTCTACATGGCCTCCGCCGCGCCACCGGTGCGTTTCCCGAACGTCTACGGCATCGACATGCCGACCAACAGCGAGCTGATTGCCCACAACCGCAGCATCGAGGAAATCCGCCAGTTCATCGGCGCCGATGCGCTGATCTACCAGGACGTGAACGCGATGAAGCGTGTGGTCGGCGCCCTCAATCCGATGGTGGCCGGATTCGAGGCCTCGTGCTTCGACGGGCACTACATCACCGGGGACATCACGGCGGCCGACTTCGATGAGATCGCCACGCAGCGCCGGTCCCAGGTCGAGGAAGAAGACTCGGCCGACCGTTCGCGCCTGGCGCTGCAGAACGCGGCGGAGCAGGCCTGATGTCAACGAAGAAGACGATTCCCCGCGTGGTGTTGCCCAAGGGCACCCGCATCGACACGCTGGCAGTGCGCGAAGGCCTGCCGCGCAGCCAGTGGGGCGAGAACTCGGAGGCCCTGTTCCTGACCAGCAGCTTCGTGCAGCCCGACGCGGCCACCGCTGCGGCCCGTTTTGCCAACGAGGAAGAAGCCTTCATCTACTCGCGTTTCACCAATCCGACCGTGACGATGTTCGAGCGTCGTCTGGCCGCGATGGAAGGTGCCGAGGCCTGCATCGCCACGGCCAGCGGCATGGCGGCAATCCTGCTGACGGCGATGGCCTTGCTGAAGGCGGGCGACCACGTGATCTGCTCGCGCAGCGTGTTCGGCTCGACGATCACGCTGCTCGGACGCGAGTTCTCGAAGTTCGGTGTCGAGACCACCTTCGTCTCGCAGACCGATGTCGAGGACTGGCGGCGGGCCATCCGGCCGACGACGCGGCTGCTGTTTGCGGAGTCGCCGACCAATCCGCTGACCGAGGTCTGCGACATCCGCGCACTGGCCGAGGTGGCCCGCGAAGCGAACGCGCTGCTCGCGGTCGACAACTGCTTCTGCTCGCCGGCCCTGCAGCGCCCCATCGAGTACGGCGCCGACCTCATCATCCATTCGGGTACCAAGTACCTCGATGGCCAGGGCCGAGTGATCGCCGGTGCGGTGTGCGGCCCCGAGCAGCTGATCAACGACAAGTTCGTGCCGGTGATGCGCAGTGCCGGCATGACGCTGTCCTCGTTCAACGCCTGGGTCGTGCTGAAAGGGCTGGAGACGCTCTCGATCCGCATGCAGGCCCAGAGCGAGCGTGCCCTGAAGCTCGCCACCTGGCTCGAGCAGCAGCCGCAGATCGAACGGGTGTTCTATCCCGGGTTGAAGTCGCACCCTCAGCACGAACTGGCAATGGCGCAGCAGTCGGGTTGCGGTGGTGCGGTGCTGTCGTTCGTGGTCAGGGCGCGGGCTCCGGGCGATGCAGCCGCGGCGCGCCTCACGGCATTCCACGTGATCGACAGCACCCGGGTGTGCTCGATCACCGCGAACCTCGGCGATACCAAGACGACGATCACGCACCCTGCAAGCACCTCGCATGGCCGGTTGACCGAGGAGCAGCGGCAGGCCGCCGGAATCACGCAGGGCATGGTCCGCATCGCGGTCGGACTCGACGACGTGGAAGATCTGAAGTCCGACCTGCTGCGCGGCCTGAATTCACTTTGATGACGCATTGACGACACCCGACCGATGACCCGAAAAGTTCGAACCCGCATTGCGCCTTCCCCCACCGGATTCCTGCACCTGGGAACGGCCCGAACCGCCCTGTTTTCGTGGGCCTTCGCGAGGCATCACGGTGGCGACTTCATCCTTCGCATCGAAGACACCGACGAGGCACGTTCGACGCAGGAGGCGGTGGATCAGATCGTCGCCGCGATGAAGTGGCTGAATCTCGACTACGACGAGGGCCCGTTCTTCCAGATGCAGCGCATCGAGCGCTACCGCGAGGTGATCGGACAGATGCTGGCCGTGGGTTCGGCCTATCCCTGCTACTGCACACCATCCGAACTCGACGCCATGCGCGAGGCGCAGCGCGCCCGGGGCGACAAGCCCCGTTACGACGGCCGCTGGCGGCCGGAGCCAGGCAAGGTGCTGCCGGTCGCGCCTGAGGGTGTGAAGCCGGTGATCCGCTTTCGCAATCCGATCGACGGTGCGGTGACCTGGGACGACATGGTCAAGGGGCCGATCACCATCTCCAATGGCGAACTCGACGACCTGATCATCTCGCGTCCGGGTGCCGACGCCCAGACGCTGATCGGCACGCCGACCTACAACTTCTGCGTCGTCGTCGATGACTGGGACATGCAGATCAGCCACGTGATCCGCGGTGACGATCACGTCAACAACACGCCGCGCCAGATCAACATCCTGCAAGCTCTCGGCGCGGTGTTGCCCGTCTACGGGCACGTGCCGATGATCCTCGGCCCGGACGGCGACAAGCTGTCGAAGCGCCACGGCGCGGTCAGCGTCACGCAGTACGAAGACGCCGGCTACCTGCCAGAGGCCATGCTGAACTACCTGGCCCGGCTGGGCTGGAGCCATGGCGACGAAGAGCTGTTCACCCGCGAGCAACTGGTCACCTGGTTCGACGGCCACCACCTTGCCAGGAGTCCCGCACAGTGGGACGTCGCCAAGCTCAACTGGGTCAATGCGCACTACATCAAGACCTTGCCGGAATCATCCCTCGCGGCACACGTGTCGAGCCGATTCGCATCGCGCGGCATCGACGTGCCTGCCGACGATCACCTGGTCCGGCTGTGCGCGCTCTTCAAGGATCGCTGCGCGACGACCATGGAACTCGCCGAGTGGCTGGCCATGTATTTCATGGACGTCGAACCTCGCGATGAAGACCTCGCCACTCATGTCACCGACGCGGTGATGCCTGCCGTGCAGAGCCTGCGCGAGCGCCTGACCGATATCGAGTGGTCCAAGCCCTCGATCAGCGCTGCCATCAAGGAAGTCATCACCGCGCATGGCATCAAGATGCCCCAGTTGGCACATGCGGTGCGCGTGCTGGTCTGCGGTCGCGCGCAGACCCCGTCCATCGATGCGGTGCTCGAGCTGTTTCCTCGCGAAGTCGTGATCTCCAGATTGCAGAAACGTTAAAAAGCTGGCTATACTCTTGGTCTCGCTTGAACAGCGCGAAGCGACACAGAAATCGATCTCCGTGTCACTTCCCCAAGGGATGTCAGGGGTTACAGGAACTGGCAGCAAAGGGGGGTATAGCTCAGCTGGGAGAGCGCTTGCATGGCATGCAAGAGGTCAGCGGTTCGATCCCGCTTACCTCCACCAACGACAGGCAGCAGATCGCCAGTTGAAAGTGGCGCGCGGTTCAAGACGTGACGGAGAACATGTCCCCTTCGTCTAGAGGCCTAGGACACCACCCTTTCACGGTGATTACAGGGGTTCGAATCCCCTAGGGGACGCCAAGCTTGAGCAGAGCTTGCAGAGAAATCTGGAATTTGCTCCGCACCATGTGCGTATTGGAGTGGTAGTTCAGTTGGTTAGAATACCGGCCTGTCACGCCGGGGGTCGCGGGTTCGAGTCCCGTCCACTCCGCCAACATTTCAAAGCCACCGCAGCGCGGTGGCTTTTTCTTTGGAGAAGCCCGCGCGGCGCGGGTCTGCGGGCGGTGCAGCTTTCTCTGTCGGCTGTGCGCGCCACCATCACCGCGACTTTCAGCCCGGCTTTCTCAGTCCCGAAGATTGCGTTCCGCACTGTTGACCGTTGGCATCACTGCCGACACCAGTTGCCTGCTGCCAGACGCGAGAAGAGGGCCTTTCGGCCCTCTGTGCTTCCAGTCTGTCGAGGCTACGCGTCGAACCCCAGCACCCGCCGCTGCTCGGCCCAGTCCAGCGGCAGCGGAGATGCGGCCAGCAGCTTGCGCACCCCCAACCCGGGCGGCTGCGCCCCCGCTGCGATCCGCTCGATGAGGTCCGGCGCCATGAAGGCCAGGTACACGATCTGCGTCACATCCGAGCCCGCCATGTTCACGTCCCGGGCCAACTCACCGATGCTCCCGCAGGCGCCCGTGCGCAGCATCTCGAACCAGCGTCGGGCCTTCGCCAGCAGGGCCATCAACTTTGCATCCGGCTGACCTGATCCCGGATCGATCCGCCCCGGGATCACCAACCGCATCCCCAGCCCACAACGCTTGAGCTGCGCCGGCACCGTCAACGCATGGATGATCTCCGCCGCATCACTGTCGAGCGCCCCCAGCCTGACCTCGATGTCGATCGCATCGTCCCTGACGACCACCCGTTCGAGCAGCGACTTCAGCAGCCTCACCCGATCCGCCTGAGCACCTTCCAGTCGTGCAGCCATCTCTTCCGCAACGACTCTGCGCTCCTGCACCCGACTTGCCGTGGCTTCCGGCAGAAGATCCATGACGCGATGCTCATCGCGCAGCAGACGACACAGCTCTGACTCGACCAGCCCTTCGATCTCCCGCGCCGGCAATCGCAGCGGACGTTGCGCCTCTGCGTTGGCCTCGCGGTAGTAGTACCGGTACCGCTTGCCACCCTTCTTCGCATGGGTCGGCTGCAGACGTCGACCTTGATCGTCGAGCAGCAACCCGGCCAGCGGACTCGCCTCGGCCGCATCAGACCGATCGCTGCAGGCCTGTGCGTTCTGCCTGAGTCGATCCTGCACTTGATCCCACAGCCCCTCATCGATGCACGCGGCGTGCTGACCCAGGTACACCTGACCTTTGTGGCTGATGCGTCCGATGTAGATCGGATTCGCCAGCAGCCGGTACAGGTGTCCGCGCGAGAACGCCTTGCCGCCCCCCGGCCTGCGCCCCGCACGCTCAGGCGTTGTCCAACCTCGGCTGTCCAGTTCGTCCTTCAGCCGCTTGACGCAACCCAACTCCAGGTAGCGGGTGAAGATCTCCCGCACCCGTTGCGCCTGCGCCTCGTCGATCACCAGACTGCGCTCGTGCGGCACGTAGCCCAAGGGTGCGAACCCGCCCATCCACATCCCCTTGCGCTTGGATGCGGCGATCTTGTCGCGGATGCGTTCACCGGTGACCTCCCGCTCGAACTGCGCGAACGACAGCAGCACGTTCAAGGTGAGCCGTCCCATCGACGACGTGGTGTTGAACTGCTGTGTCACCGACACGAACGACACGCCCTGGGCATCGAACAACTCCACCAGCTTGGCGAAGTCCGCCAGCGAGCGTGTCAGGCGGTCCACCTTGTAGACCACGATCACCTTGACCTTGCGCAGCGCGATGTCCGCCAGCAGCCGCTGCAGCCCCGGGCGCTCCACGTTGCCCCCGGAGAATCCGCCATCGTCATAGCAGCCCATGCCCCGCCAGCCCTGGGTTTTCTGGCTCAGGATGAAGGCTTCGCAGGCTTCGCGCTGGGCATCCAGCGAGTTGAAGCCCTGCTCCAGTCCTTCCTCGGAGGACTTGCGGGTGTAGACCGCACAGGGAATGGGTATCACGACCGCAATCCGAAGAACAGCGGCCCGGACCAGGACGATCCGGTGATCGCCCGGGCAATCGCACTCAGGCTGCGCCAGACCTGGCCGTCGTATTCGAAGCCGCCAGCGACAGCCACCACATGGTGGGTGCGGCCCTGCCACTCACGCAGCAGCCGGGTCCCTGGGGCGATGGCACCAGACGATGAGGATGTCCGCAGCGCCCGAGTGCCGCGATCGGCTTCCCGAACCCCGACCCGGGACTTCAGAGCGGCCATCTGGACCTGCCAGGCCAGCGCCTGCCGCAGCAGCGTGGCCTGGCAGCCCTTCGGTGCCGGGACACCGAAGCTGCTCTCCCAGCGTTGGGCCAGGGCAGGGCGGTCCAGTGCTATCAACTCCGTCAGGGCGGGCAAGGTCATGCCGTCGCAACCCGGTAGATGCGAGCACCGCCGGCCGGATCCGGCGTGCACACCACGTTGAGGTTCAGACGCTTGCGCAGCACGCCGCTGATGACACCCCGCACCGAGTGCGCCTGCCAGCCGGTGAGCGACATCATCTGCTCGAGCGTCGCGCCTGAGGAATCGTTCAGCATCGAGATCAGGCGGGCCTGCTTGCTGGTGCCGGCTGATTGCAAAGGAGCGGATTGGACGATGGGTGGCTCTGCATTGACCTGCGTTCGGCTGCGCCGCACGGACTTGGGTATTGGCGTCGAGACGGGTGGGTTGACCATGCTGCAGGCCGAATTCCGGCGCCGTCCCACCACCGTCGCGGCCATCACCGGCATTGCCGGTACATCCATCGTCGTCTTGGGCTTGGCCTTCGTCGCTGTGGCCTTTGAATCTGTTGCATTCGCCTTCATCGCGCTTCTCCTGTTGTCCACCGCGACCTTCGCGGCGGTGCACCAGTAACGCTCTGTGGGCGACACACATCAAGTCATTTGTCGAGGCATCTGCGCGACCTGACGCATGGGTGCGCTTTATCGGCCTGTGGCGGCATCCTTACCGCGCGAGCTTGAGCGGCTGCTACTCAGCGTTTCCGGTCGGTGATGGTCACGCTCTGAAAGCACGGTCTCGGTCTCATTGCGGCCATCCACGCGACATCGATTCCGGTGCCCGCGGGAACTTCAAGATACAGCTGACAGCCGGCTGCTCGTGCGGCGCTCCCGAAGTCCGACAAAGAGAGGCGACCGAGCTTCGGGCGGCCGGGGCAGTCGAGCTCCCCGGGTAGACTTGTTAACGTAGCGTCGCGGGTAAGCGGACGCGTTGATCCGGCCGATCAAGAGCAGGACGGCCCCCAAGGGGGAGGGAAATGTCGCAGCGGACTCCAGGTAGGCGCACGGATAGCGTTCAGGACAGTCTGGATGTCTTACTCCGTGACCGGCCCATGGACGAGAAGAACGGCGCCAATGCCGGCCTGGGCTTTAGCTTCCAGCAGTGGTGGGCTGCACTGTCCATCGCCGAACTCCTTGGCGGTGACGACGACTTCGCCGTGGGCGTAGAAATCAAGGAAGACGTTGCAATCCTCGACTCCGCGCAGACTCCGACAAGGGTGGAGTTCTGCCAAGTTAAGAAGTATGAGCGCGAGGGCGTCTGGGTCCTCAAGGACCTCCACAAGAAGGGCAGCAAGCGCAAGGACGGCACGCACGAGCATTCCATCCTTGCGAAGCTATACGCCCGTCGGAAGGAGTTCGGGTCCTCGCGCGCAAGTCTGAGGTTCGTCTCCAACATCGGGGTCAAGTTGCCCGACGAAGCTGACGGGACTTCCAACGCCACCCACACAGACCTGTCCTCCCTGACCACCGAGCAGCAGAAGCTCGTGAAGCTCGCCGTTAGCACGCAGCTGGGCCTTCCCGAGGAGGAGATTGACCTGGCTGGCGTTCTAGTCCACAAGACCAATCTCCCGCTGGGTGAGCCCGAGATTTTTGTCAGCGGGAAGCTTGAGCAGCTATCGTCCACGGGCCGGCTGCCTTTCCGGCTCAGTCATACCTCGGTGGCAGCGCGCGTCCTCGCCAGCGAGGTGCAGAGTCGCGCTTCCAGCACCACATACGCGCGCAGCTTCGAAGAACTCAAGCTCCGCATCATCTCGAAGGCTCAGGCCCTGGACATC
>Ga0073904_10001774_pt1 | contig 16181 bp, 15 predicted proteins | sample KloWWTrecipitate_FD_66668 | JGI IMG/M metagenome (GOLD analysis project Ga0073904, IMG submission 66668) | Active sludge microbial communities from Klosterneuburg, Austria, studying microevolution and ecology of nitrifiers - Klosterneuburg... | ecosystem: Engineered > WWTP > Aerobic digester >...
AGTGGCCGCACGCCCGAGCAGCTGCGCGCCGTTTCGATCACCCGCGGCTACACCCGCCACGCCGAGGGCTCCGTCCTGGTGGCGTTCGGCGACACCCGGGTGCTGTGCACCGCCAGCGTGGAGAACCGCGTTCCCGGTTTCCTGCGTGGCAAGGGCGAGGGCTGGGTCACCGCCGAGTACGGGATGCTGCCGCGCGCCACCAACACCCGCAACGACCGCGAAGCCGCGCGCGGCAAGCAGGGTGGACGCACCCTGGAAATCCAGCGCCTGATCGGTCGCAGCCTGCGCGCCTGCGTGGACCGCGCCGCGCTGGGCGAACGCACCATCACCCTCGATTGCGACGTGCTGCAGGCCGATGGCGGCACCCGCACCGCGGCGATCACCGGTGCCTATGTGGCACTGGTCGATGCGGTGCGCTGGCTGCAGGCGCGCAAGGAAATCGCGAAGAACCCGGTGTTCGGCGCGGTGGCGGCGGTCTCCGCGGGCATCTACCGCGGCACCCCGGTACTCGACCTCGACTATGCCGAGGACAGCGACTGCGATACCGACATGAACGTGGTGATGAACGATGGCGGCGGCTTCATCGAACTGCAGGGCACCGCCGAGGGCCATGCCTTCCGCCGCGACGAACTGGACGCGCTGCTGGCGCTGGCGGAAAAAGGCTGCGGAGAACTGTTCGCTGCGCAGCAGGCGGCGCTGGCATCGGCATGAAGCTGGTGCTGGCCAGCGGCAACGCAGGCAAGCTGGCCGAACTGCGCGAACTGCTCGGCGACGGTTTCGAACTGCACGCGCAGTCCGCATTCGGCGTCGGCGATGCCGATGAAACCGGGCTGAGCTTCATCGAGAACGCCATCCTCAAGGCGCGCCATGCCGCACGCGCCACCGGCCTGCCGGCGCTCGGCGACGACTCCGGCCTGTGCGTGGAGGCCCTGCACGGCGCACCCGGCCTGTATTCGGCACGCTATGCAGGCACGCATGGCGACAGCGCAGCCAACATCGACAAGCTGTTGCGCGAACTCGACGGCATCGACGATGCACGGCGCGGGGCACGCTTCGTCTGCGTGCTCGCACTGGTGCGGCATGCCGAGGATCCGATGCCCCTGATTGCCGAAGGCATCTGGGAAGGTCGTGTCCTGCATGCCCGCACCGGCAGCAACGGCTTCGGCTACGACCCGGTGTTCTACTCGCCGGTGCATGGCTGCAGTGCGGCGGAATTGCCGGCGGACGTGAAGAATCGCGACAGCCATCGCGGGCTGGCGCTGCTGAAATTGCGATCAAATCTCCTCTCCTCCCCCTGCGTGCAGGGGGAGGCTGGGAGGGGGTAGACCTTTGCCATGCCCAAGAGCGCAACCCCACCCCAACCCTCCCCTGCCACGCAGGGGAGGGGGCTTTCTCCGCCACCTCTGTCGCTGTACGTCCACCTGCCCTGGTGCGTGCGCAAATGCCCGTACTGCGACTTCAACTCGCACGAGCAACGCGGTGCTCTGCAATTCGATGCCTACGTCGATGCGCTGATCGCCGATCTCGACTTCGACCTGCCGCTGGTGTGGGGGCGAACGGTGCAAACCGTGTTCTTCGGCGGCGGCACACCCTCGCTGTTCCCGCCAGAGGCGATCGACCGCTTCCTGCAGCTGGCGGCCTCCCGGCTGCGCTTTGCACCCGAAGTCGAGATCACCCTCGAAACCAATCCCGGCACGGTCGAGCACGGCCCGTTCGCGGGCTATCGCGCGGCCGGCGTGAATCGGCTGAGCTTCGGCGTGCAGAGCTTCGACGACGGCTGCCTGCAGCGACTCGGCCGCATCCATTCCAGCGGCGATGCCGAGCGCGCGGTGAAGGCCGCACAGGATGCCGGCTTCGACAATTTCAACCTCGACCTGATGTATGCGCTGCCACAGCAGACCCTGGCGATGGCGCTGCATGACATCGAACGCGCCATCGCCCTGCAGCCCACGCATCTCAGCCACTATCAGCTCACGCTGGAGCCCAACACCGTGTTCGCCGCGCGCACGCCGGCCGGCATCCCCGACATCGATGCTGCCTGGGACATGCAGGAAGCCTGCCAGGCGCAGCTGGCCGCCGCCGGTTTCGCCCAGTACGAGGTCAGCGCCTATGCCCGCGAAGGACGGCAGTGCGCGCACAACCTCAATTACTGGAAATTCGGCGACTACCTGGGCATCGGTGCCGGTGCCCACGGCAAGCTGACCCTGGGCGCGCAACAACAGGTGCTGCGACGCTGGAAGCTCAAACATCCCGGCGAGTACCTGCTGAAGGCAGGCACTGCAGCGGCGATCGGCGGCGACGAGGTGCTGACCGCCGAGCGCCTGCCGTTCGACTTCATGCTGAACGCGCTGCGCCTCAACGACGGCGTGCCGATGGCAACCTTCGAGGCACGGACCGGACTGACCGCCGCCACCATCGCCGACAGGCTGGCCGAAGCGCGTGCGCACGGCTGGCTGGAACCGGATCCGGACTGGCTGCGTCCGACCGAGCTCGGTCGGCGTTTTGCCAACGACGTGATTGGCCTGTTCCTGGATTGAACTGCGTGGATTGAGCCGGCGCGAATCCACGCATACCATGGGTGGAATTGCCGACGCGTTGGGGACGCCGATGGCCGCAACCGGCTCGATGCCACACAATCCGCGCACCAAGTCGCTGGCCACCGCGGCATTCCCGCGCCGGGTGAAGCGCGCGCTTGAAAACATGCTGACCATCGCCAGCGCGGAACTGCACAGACAGATGCAGACCGTGCTGCTGGAGTCCGAACACGACCTGGCCAGGCGGATCGAGCGCGCACAGACCCCGCACATGCGCGATCTGTACACGCTTGCCCTGCGCAAGCTGCGCGATGGCACAGGACGCTTCACCCCGGAATTCCTCGCCGTGGTCGAAAGCAGCCTGGCCGGCCTGCACCCGCAGCTGCCGCGCCCGGACATCGCCTCGATCCACATCGCCAACCAGGGATTGAGCCTGGTCGACGACGAGCACGCCAATGAATACGCCGTGCTCTTCGACCTCTCGGCGCGTCACGAGGTGCGCAACAGCCTGGCCCTGCAGCTGATGGGGCATCGCTTCGGGGTGCTTGCCGGCTCACCGGCCTTCGATGCGGAACATCTGCCGTTCGGCCCGCACGCAATGGGCGACGCCCTGCATCTTGCCTGCCTCGAACTGTCGATGCCGCTGGAAGCGCGCCTGTCGATCTACCACTTCTACGACAAGACCGCGATGGCGTACTACAGCACATTGCTGGAAGCGCTGAACGCACGCCTGGCCGATGACGGCATCCTGCCGCACTTGAGCTTCGTGCCGGTCCGGGTGCGACCGGCCAGCACCTCGCCGTCGGCGTCACCCGCGCAGGCGGCATCGAGCCCTGCGACCACTCCGGGTGTCGCTGCCGGTACTGCCGGCGCAGCGGCTCAAGCGCACAGCGGCAATGCCGGCCATCCCTCGCCCGGCAGCAGTGCCAGCGGTTTCGCTGCGGCGGCGCGCAGCGGATTCGCCGCACTGCAGGGCCTGCTGGCCAAACGTCGCACCCTGCTGGCCAAACTGCGTCCGGGCGGCACCGACGAACGTGCGCGTGAAGCGCTGCCCGGCAACGACGTGCTCAGCGCACTCAAGCGCCTGCGCAGCGCCAACCCGAAGCAGAACGCGGTCGCCGAAATCCGCCAGAACCTGCTGGCCCAGGCCCGACAAGCACTCGGTCGCGGCGTGAAGCTGATCGAGGATGACGACGACAGCTTCGAGCTGCTCGACATGCTGCATACACAGCTCAACCGCGATCTCCGCCCCGGCACCCCGGGCGATGCCTTCGTGCAGCGCCTGCGCATGCCGTTGCTGCAACTGGCGCTGCGCGACCACAATTTTTTCGTGGATCCCGCCCACCCGGCGCGGATGCTGCTCGACGCCGTGTCCGTTGCCGGTGCGCGCTGGGCCGCCGAGGACGACTTCGACGCACCGATGCTCGACCTGCTGCGGCAGGCGGTGGAAACCGTGCAGCAGGATCCGGATGCCGCGCCGGAAACCTTCATCGCCGCGAACAATGCCTTGCAGACCGGCCTGCAATCGCAGGCACGCAAGACCGAGATTGCCGAACGCAGACAAGTCGATGCCGCGCGCGGACGCGACAAGCTGGAACTGGCGCGCCTGCAGGCCAGCACGGAGATCGCCGCAATCGTCGGCGAACGCAGCCTGCCGAAGTTCAGCGCCACCCTGTTCGAGCAGGCCTGGGCCGATGCGCTGACCCTGTCGCTGCTGCGCAATGGCGAGACCTCCGAGGTTTGGCGCAGGCAGCTCGAAACCACCGCACGGCTGGTCGACGCCTGCACTGCCGGCAGCAGCGAGGACCCTGATCCCGACCTGCTCGCAAGCGTGCAGGACACCCTCGGCCAGGTCGGCTACCACGACGACGATGCGGCAACCATCGCGCGCATGCTGGCCAGCGGTCGCAACGACGACTCCGCGCTGGTCTCCCGCACCGAATTGATCATGCAGATGAAATCGCGTGCCCGGCTCGGCGAACAGAGCTCGCTGCAATCGGCACCCGCGCGCGCCGCGCGCACGGAAGCCGAGCAGGCCGCCTGGGAGCGCCTGTGCGCATTGCCGGAAGGCAGCTGGATCGAGATCGTGGACGCCGGCGACAACACCGTGCGTCGGGTCAAACTGGCCTGGCTCAGCACCAAGACCGGCCAGACCCTGCTGCTCAATCGGCGCGGCCAGCGCGTCAGCGGCGGTGATCTCGACACGCTTGCACGCCAGTACGCACGTGGCGGCCTGCGGGTGGTGGACGAGGGCACCGGCCCGGCGGAAATCGCCTGGCAGGGCATGCTGGCAAACCTGCATCGGATCGCCGGCAGCGATCCCGGACGGAGTGGCTGAAGATGGGCAGGGAATCGCGACGTGCCACCCGCCGCGCCATGAGCGGCACGGTACTGGTCACCGACACCATGACCGAGGATGTCATCGGCCGCATCGGCAATCTCTCCGCCAGCGGTGTGCTGTTGATCGCCAGCAAACCACTGACAGACGATGCGCTCTACCAGTTCCGCTTCGCGCTGCCGGACAACACCGGGACACAGACCGTCGAAGTCGGCGCGCACGTGCTCTGGATCGATGCCGCAAGTGCGCCAGGCCAGTCCTGGGTGGGGCTGCGCTTCCTTGGCCTCTCCACCGAGACCACGCAACGGCTGCGCCGCTGGGCCGAAGCCGCCAACCCCGCCGCACCGAAGTAGCACCGCCGCATCACCCGCGTGCGGATCACGTCGGGAATGGGTCAGAATCTGCGCTCCCAGACACCGGAACGCGCCATGTCCGCCGCGACCCTCGCCAGCCTGTATCCACAGCACCTCGACACCCTGCTGGCACGCGCCACCGAAGCCCTGTCGCGCGGCGGCTTCGATCATCTGGTCGTGCCCAGCGGCACCCTGCACTACCAATGCTTCGATGATCGCGATTATCCGTATGCGGTGAATCCGCAGTTCAAGGCCTGGCTGCCGGTGACGCGCGCGCCCGGCAGCTGGCTGGCGATCACCCCGGGCAGCAAATTGAAACTGGTGTTCCTGCAGCCGCACGACTACTGGCACGTGGTGCCGGCCGCCCCCGGCGGCCATTGGGTCGAGCACTTCGACATCGCCATCATCCGCACGCCGGAAGAGGCCGCGCGCCACCTTCCCGATGCCGCCCGCAGCGCAATCCTCGGCGAACCGCAGGCCGCGATCGACGGCTACGTGCCGAACAACCCGCAGCCGGTCATCGCCCATCTGGAATACCACCGCGCATTCAAGACGCCGTATGAAGTCGCGATGATGCGCGAGGCCAGCCGCATCGCGGTGCGCGCGCACCGTGCGGCCGAGCGTGCGTTCCACGCCGGCTCCAGCGAATTCGGCATCCACCTCGCCTATTGCCAGGCCGCCGGCCAGGACGCCAACGACCTGCCCTACGGCAACATCATCTGCCTCAACGAACACGCCGCCGTGCTGCACTACACCGACCGCGACCGGCTGCCGCCGGCGCAACGACGCAGTTTCCTGATCGATGCCGGCGCGAGCTTCGGCGGCTATGCCGCGGACATCACCCGCACGTATTCCGCCATCGACGACGACTTCGCGGCGATGATCCGCGCGGTGGATGCGGCACAGCTGAAGATGTGCGACGCGGTGCGTGCCGGCACCGACTACAGGCAGATCCATCTCGATGCGCATCTCGCACTCGCGGGGATCCTCGCGGATTTCGGCGTGATCACCACCAGCGCGGAAGCGGCAGTGGCAAGCGGGGTGAGCAGCGCGTTCTTCCCGCACGGCATCGGCCACGGCATCGGCCTGCAGGTACACGATGTCGCCGGCTTCGCCGAGTCCGACCGCGGCGGCAGCATCCCCAAGCCCGATGGTCACCCCTACCTGCGCCTGACCCGCGTACTGCAACCGGGCATGGTGGTGACCATCGAGCCCGGCATCTATTTCATCGACATGCTGCTGGACGAATTGAAGGCCAGGGGCCTGGCCGATGCGGTGGACTGGGCGCGGATCGATGCCTTCAAGCCGTACGGCGGCATCCGCATCGAGGACGACGTGGTCTGCACCAGCGCCTCGCCGATCAACCTGACCCGCGAGGCGTTCGCGGCGGCCTGAAGACTTTCGCACGGCGGCTGCGCCCTGCCCGGGGCATGCCGCCACTCAGGCTTCGCATCCGGCTACGATTCGCGGCCGCGCGCCATCCATGGCGCGCTCGACATGCCCCGGGCAGGGCACATCCGCCGCGTCATGGTTTCAAGGGGCCGCCATCAAGGCTTCTACGGCATCTGCGCTGCGCTCCAACGCATCGGTCAGCACGCGGTGGCCCTCGGTCGTGACCAGCACATCATCCTCGATGCGGATGCCGATGCCGCGCCATTTTGCCGGCACGTCGGCATCGCTCGGGATGTACAGGCCGGGCTCGATGGTGAACACCATGCCGGGTTCGAGCAGGCGCGATTCGCCGTCGATGCGGTATTCGCCCACGTCGTGCACGTCGAGGCCGAGCCAGTGGCCGGTCTTGTGGCGGTAGAACCGCTTGTAGTCGCCGTTCGCAAGCGCGGCCTTGAACGTGCCTTTCAGCAAGCCCAGCGAGAGCAGGCCATCGGTCAGTGTTTCCACCGCCGCCTCGTGACCGGCTTCATACGGCGTGCCCGGTCGCGCGCGTGCCAGCGCGGCGGCCTGCGCGGCGCAGACCAGGTCGTGCAAGGCGCGTTGTTCGCGGGCGAACCTGCCGTTGACCGGGAATGTACGAGTGATGTCGGCGGCGTAGCCGCGGTATTCGGCACCGGCGTCGATCAGCACCAGCTCGCCATCGCGCGACCTGGCACTGTTGTCGCGGTAATGCAGCACGCAGGCATTGCTGCCGGCACCGACGATGCTGGCGTAGGCGGGCTGCGCATCGTGCATGCGGAACACGCGTTCCAGTTCCGCCTGCAGCTCGTACTCGTGGATGCCGGCACGTGCCGCGCGCATCGCCGCGCGGTGGGCCTCGACGCTGATGTCGGCGGCACGCTGCATCAGCTTGACTTCGTCGGCCGACTTGAACAGCCGCATCTCGTCCAGCAGGTGGCCGAGTTCGAGGAATTCCTGCGGCGGCTGCGCGCCTTGCCGTGCCTGCGCACGCACGCGATTGAGCCAGCCGATCAGCTTGAGATCGAAGTCGGCATCGCGGCCCAGGTGGTAGTGCACGCGGCGGCGGCCTTCCAGCAGGCCGGGCAGGATGTCGTCGATGTCGGAGATCGGATAGGCATCGTCCATGCCCAGGGTCTCGACCGCGCCTTCGGGACCGAGGCGCGGACCATCCCAGCCTTCACGCTCCGGGTCACGCTCGCGGCAGAACAGGATCGCCTCGCCGTGCTTGCGGCCGGGCACCAGCACCAGCACCGCGTCCGGCTCGTTGCAGCCCGTGAGGTACCAGAAGTCGGAATCCTGCCGGTACGGGTAATGGGTATCGCGGCTGCGGATGCGCTCCGGTGCGGCCGGCAGCACCAGGATCGCGCCGTCGCCGGCCGCCTGCATCAGTTGTTTGCGGCGCCGCGCCAGCGCCTTGCGCTCGCTTGCCGAGCTGGCCTTCGGGGAACCGGTCATCGTCAGTGCAGACGCTGGCGATGCCTCGGCCCAAGCGCGCAGTCCGCATGCAACAGCAGCGCAGCCATGCGCACGTATTCCTCGATCTCGGTCAGCGATTCCTCGTCGCCTTCCGGATCCACGTCCTCGACCCGCGCGGCGGCAAGATTGCCGATGTCGCCCAACGCTTCCTCGCCTTCTGCGGACAGCTTCTTGTCGCCCACCGACAGGCCGAGTCCGCCAAGGAAGGCGCGGCACCACGCGAACAACGCGGCGGCACGCTCGACGACATCTTCGGGATCCGGCAACAGCAATTCGAAGCCGAAATCCGCATCGGCCAACTGCGCGGCGCTGGCGGTGCGCAGCCGATCCAGCACGTCGCCGTCGGCCGGCGTCGGCAGGATCGGGTCAGCCAGCACCAGCGCCAGCCACGAGCGCGAATCCGCGCCTCCGCCCGCCAGCCAGCCGCACAAGCCGCCATGCAGCTCCGCGGGCGTGCTGGCCAGGCCCAGGCGATCCGCGGCATCGGCGACGTCGGCCCAGTCCGGAAGGTCGGTTTCGCTCACGCGCTTGGCCTCGAATACGGCTTCGATACGGGAGCGCAGTGTAGCAACCGCACCGACCGCGATGCTTGTTGAGCCAGCCCGGGCTTGCCTACACTGGCGCGATGCCGGTCACGCATTACATGGCCCTGTTGCTCGCCTTGCTGGTGCTGGCCCTGTCCGGCATCGTCCTGGCCGTGCACCGTCGCCGCGAACGCGAACAGCGCGAACACCTGCGCGCCATGCGCGAACGCGAGGAGAAGCTGCGGCTTTCGCTGTGGGCCTCCAACGAGCTGTACTGGCAATACGATCTGGAACGCCACGAGCTGGAGAAGGTCCGGATCGAACCCGGCAACAGCGACGATCTCGACGTGCGCGTCGATTTCGACACCGATCACCAGATCCACCCTGACGATGTCGAACCTGCACTGCAGCGCCTGCGCGCCTACGTCAAGGGCCAGGCTCCGATGTTCCTCTCCGAGCATCGCATCCGGGGCGAGGATGGCGAGTGGATATGGATGCGCGCGCGTGGCCGTGCCGTGGCACGCGACGGCAACGGGCGCATCACCCGGATCGCCGGCACCGCGCGCAATGTCACCGAGAACCGCGCCCAGGAGCGCGAACGTCGCATCGCCACCGAAGTCACCCACCACATGGCCGAGGCGGTGGTGGTGCTGGACGACGCATTCCGCTTCGTCACGGTCAATCCCGCCTTCACCCGGATGAGCGGCTACGAACTCGCGGAACTGGTCGGCAAGGACGCGGCGCTGACCAACAGCGAGCAGCACGACGCGGCGTTCTACGAGCAGTCGCGCCAGGCGATGCGCGAGCAAGGCCACTGGGACAGCGAGATGTGGCAGAAGCGCAAGGACGGCCGCGAGTTCCTGTGCGCGGTGCGTACCAATGCGATCCTCGAGCCCGGCACCCAGCGCCGCCTGTACGTGCTGGTGGCCACCGACATCACCGACCGCCGCCGCATCGAGCAGGAACTGCGCTATCTCGCCAACTACGACACCCTGACCAACCTGCCCAACCGCACCCTGCTGGCGGAGCGCCTCTCGCGCGCGATCGTGCGCGCGCGCCGCCAGGGCACCTGCGTGGCGCTGCTGTTCCTCGATCTCGACCGCTTCAAGGACATCAACGATTCGCTGGGCCATGCCACCGGCGATCGCATCCTGCGCATGGCCGCGCAACGGCTGCAGCAGGCGGCAGGCCCCTCGCACACGGTGGCGCGCATCGGCGGCGACGAATTCACCGTGGTGCTGGAAGACCTTGCGCACGCAGGCGACGCAGATGCCTGCGCACAGCGCGTGATCGATGCCTTCGACACGCCCATGCTGATCGACGATCGCCAGGAAATCGTGATCACCCCGTCGATCGGCATCAGCCTGTATCCCGACCACGCGCAGGTACCGACCGACCTGCTCAAGCACGCCGACACCGCGATGTACCAGGCCAAGGCGGCGGGCCGGCACACGTACATGCGCTACACCGATTCGATGGACAGCAATTCGCGCCAACGCGCCGGGCTGGTCGCCTCGCTGCGCCGCGCGATCGAACGCAACGAGTTGCGCCTGGCCTACCAGCCGCAACTCTCGCTGGGCGATGGCCGCATCCGCTGCGTCGAGGCGCTGCTGCGCTGGAACAGCGCCGAACACGGCGAAGTGACGCCGGCGCAGTTCATCCCGCTGGCCGAGGAAAGCGGGATGATCGTCGCCATCGGCGAATGGGTGCTGCGCGAAGCCTGCAACACGCTCGCCGACTGGCAGCGCACCGGCCTGGCCGACATGAGCATCGCGGTCAACGTGTCGGCCACGCAACTGCTGCACAGCGACCTGCCGCGCACGGTGGAGCGCATCCTGCGCGAAACCGGCGTCGCCCCCGAGCAACTCGAACTGGAGCTCACCGAAAGCGTGCTGATGGCCAGGGCCGATCTCGCCGTCGAGCGCCTGCAATTCTTCCGCCGCATCGGCGTATCGATCGCGGTCGACGATTTCGGCACCGGCTACTCCTCGCTGGCCTACCTGCGCCGCCTGCCGATCACCACGCTCAAGATCGACAAGGCCTTCATCGACGACCTCGGCCGCCCGGGCGACAGCGAAGACGCGGCGATCACCACCACCGTGATCGCGATGGCGCGATCGCTGGGCCTGAACGTGGTCGCCGAAGGCGTGGAAACCACTGCGCAACTGGACTTCCTGCGCCGGCACCGCTGCGATGTGATCCAAGGTTACTGGCTGTCGCCGCCACTGCAGGCGCGGCAGTGCCTCGATTTCGTGCGCGACTGGCCCGGACATGCCGGACCGGCCTCGCCTGCGCTGGAGGCCAGTGCCGACCACGCCGTGCCTTGACCCTGCCGCGCCGGCAAGCCCATCATGCCGGCATGGACAGTCGCGACCTGGTTGCAGAACTGCAAGGCCTGCTGGCACGCATCGATGTGCTGGCCGTGCAATTGCAGCGAGCGCAGGACGAGAACCGCAGCCTGCGCCAGCAGCACGAACAAATGGCGGCCGAACGCGCGCAACTGCTGGCCAAGCAGGAACAGGCGCGTTCGCGCGTCGAGGCGATGATCGGCAGGCTCAAGTCGCTGGAGCAGCACACGTGAGCCACGAACCCGCGAAGAACGAACCGGTCACCGTCCGCATCCTCGATCGCGAATACACGGTCGGCGTCAGCGACGCCGAACGCACCAGCCTGACCTCGGCCGCGCGCCTTCTCGACCAGCGCATGCGTGAAGTCCGCGGCAGCAACAAGCTGGCCGCACCCGATCGCGTGGCCGTGCTCACCGCCCTCAACCTGGCACACGAATTGCAGCAGTTTCGCGATGAACGCGGTGGTGGCAGCGATGCCGCCCTCAAGTTGCTCGACGAGGCCAACCGCAAGCTGGACGCCGTACTCGGGCCCGCACGCTGACTCGCATCCACCGTGCACCGATGCACGGCACTCATCCGACGAATGGCCATCGACATCCGGCATCGCGGGTTATACTGATCGCGTCCTCTGCTGTGAGCGACGGCGTGTGCAAACATTCGCCTTGTCCCTTAATGACGACCACGGGGACGCACTGGTAGCCGGGTGTGCAAGTCCGCCCTGAGCGGGAAGCCCGAAGGCCGCCACGCGTTCCCACTTGAACCCCGGGTTCAAGGTCGTTTCGCACGCATCGCCACGGCGGAGACATTTTCCACATCCCACGATGCATGCTGCGTGAGCACACCGTCAGACCGCCACGCCCTGCGTCGTGAATTGCGCGAACGTCGCCGCGCACTCCCCGCCTCGACCCGCATCGCCGCCGCCGATGTGTTGGCGGATCGCCTGCTTGCACTGCCTTTCGCACCGATGTCCGGCCACATCGCCGGCTATTGGGCGATGGACGGCGAAATCGGCCTGCATGCCCTGCAGCTGCGCCTGCCCACCACGCTCACCTATTGCCTGCCGCTGCTTCACGTCGATGGCAGCCTGCGTTTTGCGCCATGGCGTCCCGGCGACGCGCTGGTCACCAATCGCTACGGCATTCCCGAACCCGACCTCGCCTCCGCAGACGCGCTGAAGGCCGAAACCATGGCCATGATCGTGTTGCCGTTGGTCGGTTTCGACGCGGATTGCCGCCGGCTCGGCATGGGCGGCGGTTGGTACGATCGCAGCCTGGCATTCCGCAACGCGCAGACCTCGCCGCCATGGCTGGTCGGTGCCGCATTCGATGCGCAACGCGTCGATGCAATTGCCGCCGAAGCCTGGGATGTGCGGCTCGATGCCGTGTGCAGCGAAGCCGCCACCTACACCGCCAAGGGCAACGCATGAGCAAGCCGCGCCGCTACTGGATGATGAAGTCCGAACCGGACGCCTTTTCCATCGACGACCTGCAACGTGTCGGCAGCGAGCCGTGGAACGGCGTGCGCAACTACCAGGCGCGCAATTTCATGCGCGACGGCATGCACGTCGACGACGGGGTGATGATCTATCACTCCAACTGCAAGGTACCGGGTATCGCAGGCCTCGCCCGCGTCGCCAGCATCGCCTATCCGGACGAGACCCAGTTCGACCCGACCTCGCACTACTTCGACCCGAAGGCCTCCCGCGAACAGCCGCGCTGGTTCCTGGTCGACGTCGCCTTCGAGCGCAAGCTACGGCGGCTGATCCCGCTGGAAGAGATCAAGCAGCACACCGACGAACTCGGCGAAGGTTTCGCGCTGACCGCGAGGGGCAGCCGGCTTTCGGTGTTCCCGGTCACCGCGTCGCAGTGGAAACTGCTGCTGTCCCTCGAATAGAAATTCCCTGTGGGAGCGCACCTGGGCGCGACCGGACCTCCACGAAATCCTCGTCGCGCCCAGGTGCGCTTCCACGAACAAGCAGGAACATGCAATGAGCGAAACAAAGAGACTGGCTGCACTGAAGGCCATCGACTACGTCGAGGACGGCATGATCGTCGGCGTCGGCACCGGTTCCACCGTGGCCTACTTCATCGATGCACTGGCGGCATGGAAGGATCGCATCGCCGGCACCGTCTCCAGTTCCGAGCAGAGCACTGCGCGGTTGAAGTCGCACGGCATCGAGGTGATCGACCTCAATGCCGCGGGTCCGCTGTCGCTGTACGTCGATGGTGCCGACGAATGCGACCCGCACAAGCGCCTGATCAAGGGCGGCGGCGCGGCCCTCACCCGCGAGAAGATCATCGCCGAGGCCAGCAAGACCTTCGTCTGCATCGTCGATCCCAGCAAGCAGGTGCCGGTACTCGGCAAGTTCCCGCTGCCGGTGGAAGTGATCCCGATGGCGCGCAGCCTGGTGGCCCGCGAAATCCTGCGCATCAGCGGTGGCCAGCCGGTGTGGCGCGACGGCGTCGTCACCGACAACGGCAACGTGATCCTCGACGTGCACAACCTCGCCATCGTCGATCCGGTGGCGCTTGAGCGCGAGATCAACCAGATCCCCGGTGTGGTCGCAGTGGGGCTGTTTGCTCGCCGCCCCGCCGATGTAGTGATCGTCGGCGGCGAGCCTCCGCAAGTGATGTGATGCGACGCGGCCGGGAACCGGCGGCAACGCGATCACTTCATGTTTCTGATCGCGGTCATGGCCATGTCGTGCCTGGTTTTCAGCACGCCCGCTTCCACATTGAAGCCCAGCACGATCTCGATGCGCTGCGGCGCACGCGTACGCACATTGGTCTTGAGGGTGTCCTTCAAGCCACTGGTGGCCTTCTCGACCACCACGGTCAGCAGATAGTCGCCGTCGGCCAGCGGATCGAGCACATCGATGCTGTCTTCCGCGCGCCGCGTGCTCCCCAGCACCACCGGCTGCCGGATGTCGCCGTGCGCGGAACGTGCATATGACGCCGAGGCCGCACCGCCGCCACTGCCTGCCAGGGTGCCGACCGACGATACCGCCGCCGACACGATGCCGGCACCCGTTGGCGCCCCACCCGGCAAGGGGGCTTCCTGGCCCACCGTCCGTGCACGGTTCGCATCGGCATCACCGATCTTGTTCGACTTCAGCACTTCGACCCGCCGCCGCTGCAGGTCGGCGCGATAACCGTCCCCACCGGGGAAGGCGACCGTGCATGCCACTGGCCCGCATTCGACCACCAGCGCGAATGAGGCACCCTGGGCCACTGCACTGCCGGCCGCCTGCAGACCGCCACTCACCTTCTCGCCGAACGTCGCACCCTGAGTCTGCTTGGGCACGGTGACGTTCATCGAAATGCGGTTCGGCATTCCGCCATGGATGCCATTGATGCCGCTGCCCTGTGCAGTCACCGCCAGCAGTGCAAGAACCGCTGCCCATCCCGCCGATTCGCGCGTCTTCATGATCATCCTCCGGCCGCTTGCGCACGATCCTACTCCCATGCCTCCGGAATCTCGCGCCGCGAGACGGCCATCCTGCACCGTTAGTCGAACCGTGAAGTTCGCGCGGAATGCCGAGACGCGCCACGCCGATACTGCCTGCCCATGCGTGGAGCGATGCCGTGACCCTGCGCTGCCTGTTCGTCGATTTCGATTCGTTCTTCGCCTCGGTCGAGCAGCACGACGACCCGCGGCTGCGCGGTCGCCCGGTTGCGGTGATCCCGGTTGCCAGCACCACCACCTGCTGCATCGCAGCCAGCAAGGAAGCCAAACGCGATTTCGGCATCAAGACCGGCACCGGCGTGGCCGAGGCGCTGCAACGCTGTCCCGATATCGCCTTGCAGATCGCGCGCCCGGCGCGCTACGTGCACATCCACCATCAATTCCTTGCCGCGATCCAGACCTGCATCCCGCATGGCAAGGCGGCCTCGGTGGATGAAGTGCCGTGCTGGCTGATCGGCCGCGAGCGCCATCGCGACAATGCCATTGCCATTGCCCGCAACATCAAGCGAGCCTTGCGTGACATCGGCTTCGGCGACAGCCTGACCTGCTCGATCGGCATCGCCCCGAACAAGTTCCTGGCCAAGACCGCGTCCGACATGAACAAGCCCGACGGCCTGACCGTGATCGAACAGGCCGAGCTGCCGCATGTCTTGCATGCACTGGAACTGCGCGATCTGTGCGGGATCGGCCCGGCGATGGAAGCACGGCTGCATCGCGCGGGCATCGAAACCGTCGAGCAGTTGTGCGCAACCTCGCGCGACCAGTTGCGCCGCGCCTGGGGCAGCATCGAAGGTGAACGCTTCTGGATGCAGTTGCGCGGATTCGATATTCCGGAACGGATCACGCAGCGCAGTTCCATCGGGCATTCGAACGTGCTCGACCCGAAGCTGCGCACGCCCGCCGGCATGCGTTCGGTGCTGTGCAAATTGCTGGCGAAGGCGGCGATGCGCCTTAGGCACGAGGACATGCTGACCGGCTCGATGGCGATCCGAATCCGCTTCGTCGGCAGCGACGCGCGCTTCGAGCGCGACCTGCGCTTCGCTCCGCTCGACGACACTCCCGCACTGCTGCGCCTGCTCTGCGATCAGTTGGCTGTGGCCGAGCGCGCCGTCGAACACGGGCGCTGGAATACGCGCCGCCACCCGCCACTCTCGGTTGCCGTCACCTTGGGCGATCTCGCGCCGAAAACCGTCCGTGGCGAACTGATGGCCGACCGCCACCGCGCGCAGGCGGCCAGTGTCCTGCTCGACAAGATCAACCAGAAGTACGGCAACAGCGCCCTGTACCTTGGATCGATGGCCAGCGCGGTGAAGGCCAATGCCGCCCCGATGCGCATCCCGTTCCAGCACGTGCCGGATCCAGCACTCGAAGAGGAAACCGGCCTGCACCATGTCGAGCAGGTGCCCGCCGATGCCGCAGACCTGCTGCAGGTCCGAATGAACCAGTTCAAGGTGCTGGCGGAAAAAAACCATCGCATGCGCGAAGCAGAACGACATCGACCATCCGGCTCCGGCGGCTGGAACCGCGCGAAGCCCGTCCCATCATCACCACAGGCAAGCCTGTTCTGAGCCCAGGCTATGGCGTTCGCCCGGTCCCACCGGCATTCCGCACCACCAAAGAAAACCCCCGCATCTCTCGATGCGGGGTTTAGGGATAAGGCCCTGGCGATGACCTGTTGCAGTCTGCGGCTGCGCCGCGCACCGCAACGCGGTAGGCGGGTGTCTTGCAAG
>Ga0073904_10001775_pt1 | contig 16180 bp, 16 predicted proteins | sample KloWWTrecipitate_FD_66668 | JGI IMG/M metagenome (GOLD analysis project Ga0073904, IMG submission 66668) | Active sludge microbial communities from Klosterneuburg, Austria, studying microevolution and ecology of nitrifiers - Klosterneuburg... | ecosystem: Engineered > WWTP > Aerobic digester >...
GCCCGGCTGACCACGCTGGAGGCTGGCTTGGACGAAGAGCGCGGCAAGCGCCGACTGGCCGAGGACAAGGTTCACGTGTTGGAACTGTACGTGGTTGGGCTGCAAGGCGAGTTGAGGCGGCACGGTATCGACGTTCCCGGCCCGTCGCCGATGTCGCCAGGGCGTGTTGAGCCGTGACCGCAATCATCGCCCTGCTAGGCGGCCTCCGCGCCACCGTATTCGCCGGCATCGCTTTGCTGGCCCTGCTGCTGGCAGGCGCGCAGACATGGCGGCTGGATAGGGCGCAGGACGCCATTGCGGATATGTCGCTGCAGGTTGCCAAGGATCAGGCGGCACTGGCTGCGGCTCAGGTCGTGGCGAGCGAGGCAGCGCGGCAGCAGGAACAGGACAGGGCAAGGGCCGCGAACGAAGTGGCCGCCGCTTACGAGAAAGGGAGGGACGATGCGAAAGCTGCAGGTGATCGGGTTGCTGCTGACTTGCGTGCTGGCGTTAGCCGGCTGCAAGACCGCTGGCGTGGCTGTGAAACCCGTCGTGTGCCCGGCACTGCCGACGCCTCCGGCGAACCTGATGCATCCGCCATCGACCGCAACGAAAGTGCGGGCCGAATTGTTGGTGCAGCCGAACAGTGCGACGCCCAGGTGATCGGGTTGCAGGACTTCATCCGGAGTGAGCGCAAGTGAAACCCCGCTTCGACGTGTACCAAGCCAAAGACGGCTGGCGCTGGCGTCTACTGGCCGGCAACAACAAGGTCATTGCCTCGGGTGAGGCGCATACCCGCGAGCGTGATGCCAAGCGGGCTGCGGCGAACGTGTGCAATGCCTGCCGGCTGATTCACTTCGACAAGGGCTGAGACGTGAAGCGCCTGAAGTCCCTAAGCGCCGCATCCGGCGAAACGATCAAGGTCACCAACAAGTGGGCCGCCGAGGCTGAGTCTCGCGGGACGACCGTGAGCGGCAGCGCTTGGGAGTTCAGCGGCAGCGCCACGTTTGGCAGCGTCGCACTGAGCGGCACGACTGCGACATGCCTGCTGACCCCGACTTGCAGCGGCTGCCTGACCAACACGGTCACGCTGGCTAGCGGCGAGGTGTTGAAGGCTGTTCGCCAGATTGAATCCTGATAAAGAATCAAATAAATCAAATGGCAAGCGGCGGCAAACGAGAGGGCGCAGGCAGGCCAAAGGGCGCGCTTGACGGGAACAATAAGCAACTGCGGGAGATGATCCTCGCTGCTCTGGATAAGAAGGGCGGCGTCAAGTATCTGGTCGATAAGGCTGACAGCCACCCGCAGGCGTTCATGTCGCTGCTAGGCCGCGTGCTGCCGCTGTCCGTTGAAGGCGGCGACCCTGACAAGCCGCTGACGGTCACGTGGCTGAAGTAACGATCGACTACCGGCCAAGGCCGCAGTCAGTTGCCTACCACGACAGAACGCAACGCTGGGCCTGCACTGTTGCGCATCGGCGATTCGGCAAGACGGTTCGGGAGATTAACGAGCTAGTTAAGCAGGCCGTCACTTGCGACAAGCCTGACGCACGCTTTGCCTACATCGCGCCGTACTACGCGCAGGCCAAGGCAATCGCGTGGGACTACCTGAAGCGGTATGCGCGGCCATTGCTGGCTCGCCCGCCGATGGAGTCTGAGCTAACGGTTGAGCTGGTCAACGGGGCACGCATCCGCCTGTTTGGCGCTGACAACCCCGACGCCCTGCGCGGCCTGTACCTGGACGGCGTTGTTCTGGACGAATACGGCGACATGCGGCCAAGCGTGTGGGGCGAGATCATCCGGCCCCTGCTTGCCGACCGTAAGGGTTGGGCCAGCTTCATCGGCACGCCAAAGGGGAAGAATCACTTCCATGCGCTCGCGGTACAGGCGCAGGAGTCGCCGGAGACATGGTTCTACCAGCGCTTACGGGCCAGTGAGACAGGCATCGTTGACCCGCTAGAGCTTGACGACGCCCGTAAGCAAATGACGCCTGAGCAGTACGCGCAAGAGTTTGAATGCGCGTTCGATGTGCCAGCGCTGGGTGCAATTTACGCCAAGGAACTGGCAGAGGCGGCCACGGAAGGCCGTATATGTTCGGTGCCGCTAGACAGGGCGGCCATCGTGCATACCGCTTGGGACTTGGGCGTAGGCGACGACACCTGCATTTGGTTCTGGCAGGCCATCGGCAAAGAGATTCGTCTGATCGACTACTACGCCAACCGTGGGCAGCCGATCACGCATTACCTGTCAGTGGTTCGCGGCAAGGGCTACGACTACGGGCAGCACTACGTCCCGCATGACGCCGAGGCGCGCGAGCGCTGGACGGCTAACACGATGACGCAGGTAGCGCAGGAGCAGGGCTTCCAGATGGAGGTCTTGCCTCGTGAGGACGTGGAGCAGGGGATTAACGCGGCGCGCATGTTGTTTAGCCGCTGCTGGTTCGATGAGGCCAAGTGCCGCGATGGGCTGGACTCGCTCATGAATTACCGCCGCGAATACGCGGAGAAGCTGGGGCAGTTCAAGCCTACGCCATTGCACGACTGGGCGAGCCACGGCGCAGACGCCTTCCGCTATCTCGCGATGAGCGTGGATCGCAGCAGGCCGCAGGCAATCAAGTTCGACATGTCCGCTTTCACCTCGGAGTTCGCGTGAAGGAAAAACGCAATAGGGCCAAGGATGGCCCGGACGCCGATCCTATGAAGGAAATGCGGGATCGGTACGACCGCGCAGTCGAGGCGGAGATCGAGAACCGCAGGCTGGCAATCAGCGACTTCAAGTTTGTTGCCGTTCCCGGCAATCAGTGGGATGACGCCCAGAAGAAGGCGCGCAAGAATCGCCCGTGCTACGAGATTCCGATCCTGCGCAGCAACTGGCGTCAGGTGGTCAACGATCAGAAGAAGGCTCGCCCAGGTATCAAGGTGCGCCCTGTCGAGAACGGGGACGCGAAGGGTGCCGAGCTGAGGCAAGGCTTGCTGCGGAACATCGAGAGCCGGTCAAACGCAGAGCGTGCGTATGACTCCGCCTTCGAGCTGCTGACGGCTACAGGCTTCGGAGCTTGGCGCGTCAAGACCGCCTACAGCACGGAGGATGCGTGGGATCAGGACTTGGTCATTGAGTCCATCGTTGACCCGCTCAACTCTGTGTGGGTTGACCCTGACGCCAAGTCGCCGGACAGCCGCGACGCCATGTTCGGGTTCATCGAGGACACGATGAGCCGGGAGGCGTTCAAGGACAAGTATCCGGACGCCGACTGCGTTAGCTTCGAGTCCTCGGCCCAGCGCGGCATGGGGGCATGGTTCAGCGACAAGAACGTGCGCGTTGTCGAATACCTGCGAAAGAAGCCGATCAAGAAAACACTAGTCCTGCTGTCCGATGGGCGTTCCATCGACGCCAACGAGATCACGGCGGAGCTAGCGGCGCAGCTTCAGCAGCAGGGCATCACGGTTAAGAAGCAACGCGAGTTCGACACCTACAAGGTGGTTTCGTCCATTTGCTCTGGCGTCGAGGAAATCGACGGCCCGCATGACGTGGTATTTGACCGCCTGCCGATCATTACCGTGTATGCCAACCGCCACTTCATTGAGGGCAAGTGGTACTGGTGCGGGATGACGCGCCCGGCGCGCGACCCGCAGAAGCTCGCGAACTACAACATCACTACCGGGCAGGAAGCGCTCGCCAAGCAACACAAGGCGCTGCCGATTGTCACGGCGAAGATGCTGGAGGGTGATGGCGTCAAAAAGATGTGGGACGCCTCCAACTCGGTAGACATCCCCTATCTGCCGATCACGCCTGACCATGCGATGCCTGGCGGCCCTTACTTCCTGCAGCCGCCATCGGTGCACGCTAGTTTCGTGCAGATGGGTCAGATGTCCATCGACATGGTGAAGATGGCGACGGGCATCTATGACGCCTCGCTTGGCGCTCGCTCGAACGAGACCAGCGGCAAGGCGATCACCGCCCGCCAGAACGAGGGCGACACCGCCACGTTCGACTATCAGGATGCGCTCAATTTCGGCATCCAATCGACTGGCGAGATCCTCTTGCCTGCCTTCCCCAAGGTGTACGACACGCAGCGGGCCATGCGGGTCTTGGGCAAGGACGGCAGCGAGAAGATGGTGAACCTCTACGAGGAAGCGCCGGACGGCAGCAAGGCTAACGACCTGAGCATTGGCAAGTACGACGTGTCGATCTCGGTCGGCCCGAACTACGACACGATGCGCATGGAGTTCGTGGACGCGCTTACGCAGCTTGGCCAAGGCAACCCGATGGTGCAGCAGGCCACCGCTGACCTCGTGATGAAGGCTTCGGACTTCCCAGGTGCAGACGAGGCCGCTGAGCGCCTGAAGATGCTGTTGCCGCCGCAGATCCAGCAGATGCTCAACAGTGAGGACGAGTCCCCGGCTGTCATGCAGTTGAAGGCCCAGATCCAGCAGATGGAGCAACAGGCGCAGGAGCATATGCAGGCCATCCAGCAGGAGGTCTCGCAGCTTCAAGCCAAGGCCCAGAGCAAGGACGACGCGATCCTTCGCGAGATCAACGCGGACAAGGATCGGGAGCTTGCGTGGTTTGAGGCTGAGACCAACCGCATCGCCGTCCTGCAGAAGTCGAGCGCCACCAATGATGCCAACGCGATCAAGGCAGCGGGGCTTGAACACCAAGTTCACGAAGGCGAGGCCAGCAGGCAGCACGACATGACGATGGCGCAGGCCAACGCTGAGCAGTCGCAGAGCGCGCAGGCCGCAGAACAGGCGCACCAGCAAGTCATGGCCGCGCAAACCACACCCACGGAGTAAGAGATGGCACAGGCAACGGTACTGGCGTCGGGCGACACCCGCGCGACCTCTTCGGATATCACGGTTGCATCTGGCTCTAGCGTGACCGTCGGCCTATTCGTGTCGTCCGGCACGGTGCAGCCCGGTTCGCGTGCTGTCGTTTTCATCGACACGCCCGGCACTGACAACAAAGAAGTTGAGCTGGATCACCGCATCAAACAGACCGTTATCTCCGGTCCCGGCACGTTCCGGGTGATCCGCGAGGAAGGGTCATTCGGCGTTTACACGGAGTAAGCGCCGCGCAACACCGCACCAGCCGGTAGCTGGGCTATTTCGTCAAGGATGACGCATGAGTGATGTTGAAACCGCCCAGACGGGCGCTATTGCCGCACCTGTTGAAAACACTGCACCCGCGCAGGAACAGACACAGGCCAACCCGCAGGAATCGGCGCCAGCGGAACAAGCGCAAGAGGACGACCAAGCCCGTGATGAAAAGGGCCGATTCGTCCAGAAGCGCATCAATGAACTGACCAAGCGTTACCACGACGAACAACGCGCGCGCACCTCGCTGGAACAGGAGTTCAAGCAGCTACGCGAACAGTTCGACCGTGCCACGCAGGCTCCACCGCCAGACTTCAACGAAGACCCGCAAGCCTACTTCGCACACATTGCCCGCGAAGAGGCCCGGAACTACATCGCCACTGAACGTCAGACGGCAACACAGCAGCAAGAACAGCAGCGTTTCCAGTCCCTCGCGCAACAACTAAATACCCGAGAGGCGGAATACGCGGTCACGCACCCGGACTATCCGGAGGCGGCGGAAGCACTCGCAAGCGTCATGGGGCCGAACCCCATGCTGTTTGAGGTCATCGCCACCTCGGATCACGGCCCAGCGGTTGCCCACTACCTCGGCAATCACCTGGACGAAGCCGCGAACATTTCCCGGTTGCCGCCGCATCTCGCTGCCGCTGCTGTCGCAAGGCTGGAGGCCAAGGTCAGCGCACCAAAACACAAACCCGTCTCAGCAGCGCCGGCACCGGCCCCTGTTGTGACTGGCGCGTCGGTTGCTCCTCGCGGAGCGAATGACGGCCAGTCCATCGAAGACTGGATGCGAGAGCGTAATCAGCACTAAGCGGCATGGAGGCCGCTAACTCATGGCAAATACCCTACTCACCCCGACCGCAGTCACTCGCGAGAGCCTGCGAATCCTGCACCAGAAGCTTAACTTCGTGGGCAACATCACCCGCGACTACGACGACTCGTATGCCAAGTCCGGCGCGAAGATCGGCGACTCCCTGAAGATCCGCCTGCCGAACCAGTACACCGTTCGCTCCGGCGCAACGTTGGCGACCCAGGACACCACGGAATCCAGCGTGACGCTGCAGGTCGCCACCCAGAAGGGCGTCGATCTCAACTTCACCTCGGTTGACCTGACCCTGTCGCTGGACGACTTCAGCAAGCGCATCATCGAGCCGGCGATGGCCGTCCTCGCTGCGAACATCGAAGCCGACGCGCTCAACATGTACCAGGATGTGTACCAGTCCGTGTGGAACGGCGGCGCTGCTGCGACCTACAACAAGGCGCTCGATTGCCGCGTCAAGCTGCAGAACGCACTGGCTCCGCCGACCGACCGCACGATCTTGCTCGACCCGCAGTCGATGTCGGACATCGTCAAGGACACCAAGACGCTGTTCAACGATCAGTCTTCGGTGGCCAAGCAGTACCGCGAGGGCATGATGGGCCGCGCGGCTGGGCTGGACTTCGGTGAGAACACCTTGCTGCCGTCGCACACCCGTGGCGCTGGCGACGCCGCCTACGTGGTCAACACCTCGACCGGCATCACCTCGGGTACCGCCACCATCACTGTGGCGACCGGCACCGGCACCCTCGCGAAGGGCGACGTTTTCACCGTGGCGGGCGTGTTCGAGGCCCATCCGGAGACCAAGGTCAACACCGGGCGTCTGCAGCAGTTCGTGGTGACGGCGGGATATGCGGGTGGTGGCGGTGCGGTGGCGGTGTCCCCGACCCCGATCACCTCGGGCGCGCTGCAGAACATCGTTGTCGTCGGCGCTGGCGCGGGCAAGGCTGTCGTCATCGCCGGCACCCTGTCCACCGCAGTGCAGACGGGTCTCGCGTTCCAGAAGGGTGCGTTTGCCTTCGCGACCGCTGACCTCGTGTTGCCGGACGGCATGGATTGGGCGGCGCGTGAGGTCTACGACGGCCTGTCGATGCGCATCGTTCGCGGCTACGACATCAACAACGACAAGTTCCCGTGCCGTCTGGACATCCTGTACGGCTACAAGACCTTGCGTCCGCAGCTCGCGGTCCGTTACCACAACAACTAAGTGCGACACGGCGGGGCTGCCTTCTGGTGGCCCCGCTTCCTTTTGGGCCAAGGATGGCCCGCTCTTTTAGAGGCTACGGATGGCGACTGCAAGTAGCGTAATCAGGCGCGCAATGCGCCTGTGCGGGATCATTGACGCCGCCGAAGCCGTGCCTGCTGACCAGATGCAGGACGCTATCGAAGTCCTGAACCGGCTGGGCCAGCGTTGGCTTGCTTCCGGTTTGCTGGCTGCGTGGACAGATGCCACCGGCCCCACATTCTCCCTCGTTACGCCGGCAACGGCTGACGATGCGTTGTCGTATTCCCTGGCGCTGCGTCTCGGGCCGGAGTTCGGCGTCGCTGTAACGCCAGACGTTGCGACCGTTGCTGCCGATGAGCTGCGCATGTTGTGGCGCGACCGGCTGGCAACCGCTGACACGACCGTCAACGGCATCATCCTGCGCGCACTGCGCATCATCTCCACGCATGGGCCGCTGCCGGATACGGTGGGCTTTGCAGGCGCGCTGGCGACGCTCAACGCCCTATTGGCTGAGTGGCATGTCGCGGGCATTGGCCTGCCGGACTACAGCGTCACGGGGCTGGCAGACACGCTGGCGTCCGATATGGCAGACCGCGACGCGGTTGCCTATCAGCTTGCAATCCGCCTTGCGCCGGAATACGGCACGGAACTGTCCGGCCTGACGTTGCGCAGCGCCGAAGAGGCGATGAACCGCCTGCGGCTTCGCTATTTCGTGCAGGGCACGGTTGATTTTTCGGAATTGCCAACGCCGAACAGCTACGGCGGGCGCTTTGACTTCGAGTCGGGCCAGTGAAAGACAACTGGCAGCCATTCCAGCTTCCAGACGGCAGCTACAGCGACCCCACGCGCCCGTGGTCGCAACAAGACCTCGTGAACTACCTGCCGATGCAGGCAGAGATGGCGGGCACGCGCTCTGGCGTCCTGCTGCGCACTGCGCCGGGCCTGAAGCTGATTGCCACGCTGGGAACTGGCCCGATTCGCGGCATTCGCGACGTTGAGGGCACGCGCTTCATCGTCTCGGGAACGACCCTGTATCGCCTCAACGCAGACGGGTCTAGCGACGACTTGGGCACGGTTCCGGGAACGGGGCCGGTGTCCATGACGCATAACCAAGTCGCGGGCGGGAACCAGCTTGTCGTCGGCAACGGCTCCAGCGGCTACATCTACGACACCCGCGACGACTCGCTGCGTAATCCGGTGGAGCCTGAAGACGAGCCTGGCGACAACCCGACCGCTCCGGGCGGCGGCACGCCGTCCACTGGTCTCGGCCCGAATGGCGGCTATCCCGACGATGACGAGCCTGCGATCCCGCTACCGACCGTGTTCGGTACCGACTTGATCGACGGCGGCGACTTTGGTTCGCCGGGCGACTTGGACGACTGGACGGATCGGCTTGGCGACCCGCTTTCTGGCTGGTCGATTGTCTCCGGGATGGCGCACTACAACGCCATCGGCACGTCGGATGCCCTGTACGAGCCTGCGCGCTATCGCATGTCGCCGTGGCCGTTTCCGCGCTACTCGGCAACGTTGACGGCGGACGTCTCCTGTGTGGCCGGCGCAAAGGTCGCCATCGGCATGTACGTGGCATACAGCACCAACGGCGCTACTCCAACGCTGCTGTCCAGCTCCGATCCAACTGAATACCTGTCCTCGACCCCGATCACCCACACCTTCGACTTCAAGTTTGAGGACATCGGAATCACGGCGAATGGCGAGTACGTCATCCCCTACGCGATCCCGGTCATGCGCGTATTCACCGAATCCGGCACGGCAGTACAGGCCGACTTCGACAACGTGACAATGGAAATTGCGGAGGTCTCGACGCCGATGACCACGCTGTCCCCGACCAATCTCGACTTCGCCTCTGGATTGACGAGCTGGACGCAGTACCCGACACCGGGGGCTGGCTCGCCGACCTTCACCGTGTCTGCGGGCGAAGTGACGATGACGCCGGGAAGCGAAGGCACGTTCGCGCACATCGTCAACGATGACCCGCTGGCTGGCGCGGCCTACAACACCTACGTCCACATGATGGCGGAGGCGTGGAGCAACGATCCGACCTCGCAGAGCGGGTCGCCGCAGAACGGCATCGCGCTCGGCATTGCCATTCGCGGGCCTGATGGCGTCGTGGTTCTCCCCCCGCGTCTTGGTTCCTACGAGCGTGGGGATTGGACAGCCCGCGAGGCGTACTTCCGGCAAGCCTTGTCGGATGCCGCAATTGGCGATGGCTACAGCATCCATGCCTGCGTGAGTTTCCGTGCGAAGGCTGGCTTTCTGGCGAAGGTGCGCAACGTGACCGTTGAGCGCACAACCAGCCCGGTGGCGTCATGACGGACGCCTTCAGCCAAATCACCGACGACGCATTCCCGGGCGCGAAGTCGCTGGACTTCATTGGACAGCGGATCGTCTATGTCGAGCCGTTCGGGCGCTATTGGGGCTGGTCTGACCTTGTAGACGGCTCCTCGTGGAACACGCTGAATCAGGCGCAGGCGGAAACCTCGCCCGACCGCATTCAAGGCTTGATCGTCTCGCACAACGAAGTCCTGATTTTCGGCGAGCGCACCATTGAGCCGTGGGCGTCCGCGCCGACGGATACGGCGGTGTTTCAGCTTCAGGTTGGCAGCGTCATCGAGTCCGGATGCGCGGCTGGGCGGACGATCCAGCGCCTCGACAATTCGGTGTTCTATCTGACCAACAACGGCCAGATTGCACGCCTCAACGGCTACACCCCGCAAGTCGTCTCGACGGCAGCGATGGAGGCCTCCATCCGTGGCCTGAACTGGTCGCGCGCCTTCGCCTTCACGTGGGAGGACGCGGGCCACGTCGTGTACTACATCACGTTCCCCGATGGGCATACGTGGGGCTTCGACGTTCGGCAGAACAAGTGGCACCGCCGCGAGTCGTATGGGCTGGATCGGTGGCGGATCAATGCCCTGGCGAAGTCCAACGGTAAATGGATCGCTGGCGACTACAGCAGCGGTCGCGTGTACGAACTGGAGTTCGGCAACGTCTACGAGGCGTGCGAAATCATGCCCCGCAAGATTCGGACAGGCGTGCTGCACAACGCCTCCAACCGCGTGCGGGTCGATGGCTTCCGCCTCGTCGCGGCAACGGGGCAGCCGCCACGCTTACCCGTAGAAATCGACACGTGGACGCCACCAGAAGGCGCAATGCTTCTGGTGACAGGTTCGCCGCTTATCGAGAGCGCTTCTCCGTTTGCAGCGGCAGAGCCTACTGCCACACCCGCTTTCTTCACACTTGACGATGTGCCGGGTGCAGACATGGGCGGCGGCGTCCCTGCGGCATTCGAGGGCAAGGTGCTTGTCGCGAACGAGGCAGGCGGAGAGGGGCGTTACAGCGAACTTGCGATGGTGTCGTGGACGACCATCGAAACCCCGGATTACGGCATCGGTGCGCCAGCGGGCGGGCCGGATGGATTCTTCGCACCGAACTCGAGTGCGTTCTCCGCCAATGCCTCGTGGCTCTACGTTCCAGGCGTCGGCGTTTCGGACTTCAAGGTAGATTTGAACCGGCCGGTTGGCGCAGTCCTCAATACGTCAATGTCCTATGTCGCCCACTATATGGAAGGCGATTACTGGAGCGTTGCCGGGACATGGTATTCGGGGGTATCGGAGGCCGACACACTGACGCAAGAGTGGTATCTGGCGTCCGGCCCCTCAGATCACGGCGACGACTATCACGCCCTCGATGTGTACCGGCATGGCGATTACGTCTACGGCGTCGTCCATGCCGGCCTATCCGGCACGGATGCACAGTTGCGGCGAGCGCTGTACGAAGGCGCGCGTTCGAGCGGTGGTCTGCAGTTCACCGAGGGTCTAGTCCCCGTGCAGGCCAATGCCGACTACCGGCCGTGGCGCGTGTGGAGTACAGGCTATGTCGTCATAGTCCTGTCCAGCAACGGCAAATATGTCTGGACGAGCGTGGACGACTTCGCCGCGCCGCACGCGACAGGGCTAACGAGCCTGCCAACCGTCCCGGTGACCAGCATTGGCGGGCGCTTCTACCTCATTGACGCGCTGAACTGCGTCTCGACGCTGGATGGCATCACGTTCACTGCGCCCGTGCCGCACAAGGTGGCGAACGCGCGCGGCATCGTCTCTATTGCTGAGGACGCAGTTCCCGAGCCGCCGCTGATTACGCCCTGCGTTCCGATGGAGGGTGGCGTGTTCCAGATTCGCTACGCCAACGACGGCGCAGAGAACTACTCGAGCTACCGCGATGCGGAGCCGCCGAAGACGGGCTGGTTCCTGCAGCCGCTTGTGTGGCGTCGCCTCGGCATGGCCCGGCATCGCGTGTGGGAAGTCATGGACACCTCAAACCGCCCGCAGGACGTGCTGGCGGCTGAAATCATCGCTCAATAAGGATTGCGCATGGATGCGCTTGCACCTGTGGTCGTGGACTACGGGACGTTTGACCTTACGCCACGCGCAGAGATTGCGCCGGCCCCGACCCTGCAGCAGATCAAGTGGTTTCAGGAAGTTGTAGGCGCTGCGCCGCAGGTGGAGGTACCAGTCGAGCATTTCTTCGCGCCCGGACAGTACGTGCGCACCTGCACCATCCCTGCGGACACGTTCGTCGTGGGGAAGATGCACCGGCACGAGCATTTCGTGATGCTGGTCAAGGGCGAGGCAAGCATCCTCACTGACAAAGGGATGGAGCGCATCACTGGCCCGAAAAAGTGGATAAGCAAGCCCGGTGCGAAGCGGCCTGTCCACACGCACACGGACTGCGAGTTCCTGACCGTCCATAGCACCGATGAAACCGACCTCGACGTTCTGGAGGCCGAGCTGATCGTGCCCGAAGCACAGATTGACTACGAAGCACCGCAGGAAGCGGCGTTTCTCACCAACGCAGTACAGGGAGCGTACGCATGACTTGGGCAGCAGTAGCGGCAGCAGCCGCAACCGTGATTGGCGGCGCGATGAGTAATAGCTCGGCCAAGAAAGCGGCCGGCGCGCAGGTTGCAGGGATGCAGCAGGGCGCGGACACCATCAACGGTTATTACAACGACGCCAAGGGCTATATGCAGCCCTACATGCAGACCGGCACGATGGCGAATAGCGGCCTGCAGAAATTGCTGGGCGGCGACTATTCCGACTTCTACAACTCGCCCGACTTCAAGGCGGCGATGCAGGCGCAGGGCGACATGGCGGACAACTCCGCAGCCTCGCGCGGCATGTTGTTCAGTGGCGCGCACCAGAAAGACCTTGCGCAGTACGGAACGGGCCTTGCAACGCAGGGGCTGGGCAACTATCGCAACTGGCTCGGCGGCGTGCAGCAGGGCGGCCAGCAGGCGGCAGGCGGGCTTGGGGAGCTTGGCATGGGCGCTGGTAACTCGCTGGCGAACCTCTATAGCGGAATGGGCAGCGCACGTGGCTCCAGCTATGCACAGCAGGGCGCGAACAATTCCAACATGCTCGGCGGCATTGGCTCGATGTTCGGTAGCATCTTCGGAGGCAAGTAATGGCCGGCTTCTATACGGGGATGGGCTATCAAGCCGAAGATCCTGGCGCACGCCTGATGGGTTCGTACAAGGATGCCCGTCGCGGCAAGCTGCTATCCGACTTCTTCACCAACGGGCAGACCGACCTCGGCGCGCTGGCACGTCTCGACCCGGAGGCCGCGCAGAAGATTCAGGCGCAGCAGAAACAGCAGGGCTTGGCGAAGATGTTTGCCGACCTGTACGCCGCGCCTGAAGAACAGCGCCCGAAGGGGATTGCTGCATTGCTGGGGGCTGACCCGAGGATGGGGATGGAAGCGGCGAAGATGTTTGACCCGCGTTTCAACAAGACGCAGGCGGAACAGTTCACCCTCGGCCCCGGCTCTAAGCGCTTTGGCCCTGACGGCAAGGTCATCGCGGAGGTCCCGTTCGCGCCAGCATCGGCTCAGTACGTGGACGTTCCTGACGGGCAGGGTGGAGCAGTCAAGATGCTGCTCGATCCGCGCACGCAGAAGTTCTCTATGCCGCAGTTCCCCGGCAGTGGGCAGCAAGCGCCGCAGCAGGACGTACAGGGCAATCCCATCGCCATCAATTACGACGGCCCGCCAGAAGATCGCGCCGCGTTTGAGCAGCTCGTGGCTGCGGATTCAAGGCAGCCTTTCGCGCCGGGGCAGTATTCGGCCAAGCTGCCGGATCGGGCGCTATCTCCTAGCGGTGGCGGGCTGGGCTATGACCCACCGAAAAAGACTGAGAAGTTCCAGTCGCGCCAGCTTTCGCCCGATGAAATTCAGAGGGTAGGTCTCCCCGTGGGCACGGTGGCATTCACCACTGAAAGCGGCAAGCCGGACATTGTGAACAAGCCCCGCGACTTGCCGACCGGTGGCGGCCAGATCATCGACAACGGCGACGGCACGACGACCTATATCCCCGCTGGCAAAATCTCCGAAGGCGAGCGCAACGCTTCTGGCTTCTATAGCCGAATGATCGAGGCGAACGCTGAGATGAAGCGGCTGGAATCGAAGGGCTATGACCCGGCGAATCGCCGCGACTACTACACCGCTGGCGGTGAGTTCCTGAACCCGCTCGCGTCCAATGAAGGTCAGCAGTATCGGCAAGCGCAGAACAACTGGCTCCGCGCGAATCTCCGCAAGGAATCCGGCGCTGCTATCGGCGTTGAGGAAATGGATCAGGAACGGAAGAACTACTTTCCGATCCCCGGCGACACGCCCGACACGGTTGCACAAAAGATGCGCAATCGGACGACTACCGAGCGCGCGATGCGGCAGGCAGCAGGTGGCGCGATGCCGATCCCGCACCAGGCGAAGAAGCAAGCGCCAGCGGGCGGCGGCTACCGCGTCGGGCAAATCATCCAGCAAGGCGGCAAGCGTTACCGCGTGACTGGCGGCGACATGAGCGACCCGGACGTTGAGGAAGTGCGCTAATGCCTAAGCTTAGTGAGGTGACTGGCGGAAAGCTGAAGCTGTCGCAAGTGACGGGGCAGCCGCAAGAGTCCAAACAGCAGAAATACGCGCGCCTGCTTGCCGAGAACGAGCGCCGCCAGCCGTCAGACCCCATGCATCCGTCGAACAATCCGACGACTGGCATGTCGGGATATGACAAGTTCATGGCGGGCATGGGCAAGTCGGTAAACGACACCGGGCGCGGTCTCGGGCAGATTTTCGGCCTGTCCAACTCGGCAGACGTTGAGCTTGATAGGCAGCTCGACGGGCCGCTTATGGAGACCGGGGCAGGCACCGCTGGCAACATCGTCGGGCAAGGGCTGCAGATGGCGACCCCGATCCCAGCCGGCGCTGCGGTCAAGGCCACGTCGTGGGCGGGCAAGGCGGCCCCTTACGTTGGCGCTGCGGCACGTTCTGGCGCGTTCGGTGGTTTGCAGGGCGTCGCCGACGGGGAAAGCAGGGCAGGGAATATCGGTCAAGGCGCTGCCCTTGGCGCGGCAGGGCAGGGCATCGCCTCCGCGACCGGCGCACTTGGGCGTGGGGCTATCGCACGTGCCGACCCGTACACCGCGAAGCTAGCGCAGCAGGCCAAGCAATTCGGCATCCGCTTGGGCGTGCCGAACGTCTCCGAAAACCCGTTTGTCCGGACGGTGGCGAGCCAGATGGAGCGCCTCCCGTTCAGCGGCGCTGGCAAGCGCTTCGCAGGCAATCAGGAGGCGGTCAATCGCGCAGTCGGCAAGACCATCGGCCTTCCGAATGCCAAACGCATTACGCCGGACGTGTTCGCGGATGCGAAAGCGACCATCGGCAACCAATTCAACACCCTGTCTGCCCGCAACAACCTGAGCCTCAACACGCAGCACGTTACGGACGTGAAGAACGTAGTGGATGAAGCTACCCGCCTCGGCGGCGCTGAGTTCGGCTCGTCCGTGCGGAATTGGGCTAACGACCTTTTTAGCCGCGTGGATGCGAACGGGTCAATTCCAGGCGCTGCCTATAAGTCTTTCGATAGCAAGATCGGCAAGGCGATGGCGGCAGGCGGCGAAAAAGCCATGTACCTCGGCAATCTCCGCGAGGTTGTGCGCGACGCGATGGACGCCTCAATCTCTGCTGGCGACCGTGCGGCGTGGCAGACGGCCCGCAAACAATGGGCGGCACTGAAGACGGTCGAGCCGCTGGTCGCGAAGTCCAGCAACGGGAACATTCCGCCCTCACAGCTTATGGGGCGCGTCACGGCGGATGGCGCTGGCAAGTCCCGCATGGCTGCCGGCAACGGCGGCGAACTTGGCGACCTTGCGCGCATCGGCCAACGCTTTCTGAAAGATGCCCCCAACTCCGGAACGGCGGATCGCCTGCTGGTGAATGGCGCTATCGGTGGCGGCCTGTTCGGCGCGCAGCAGGCGGGGATCATCGACCCACAGACCGCGATGCTTGCCGGTGGTGGGTTGCTGGCGAATCGCGGATTGCTGAAATTGCTGAACTCCCGCGCGCTGACGGCGGGCGAGGGCAAGGCGATCAATGGCTTATCGAAGCTCGGCAAGACCGCGCCCAAGCTGTTGCCGGCTGCTGCATCCGGCCCGACGGGCATTCCCATCGTGGGTGGGCGTCAAGCGACGCCAGAAGAGATTGCGCGTGATGAAGAGTTGGTGCGCCGATTCCGGCAGGGCCGTTAACTGACCTTTTTAAGCAGTAGGCGGCGGAGCCTGCCTTCTGGAAGGCGCTTCCACAGGAAGTCGTGAGCGATCTTCGCGAATCGAAAGAACAGCCACCAGATAGTCCCGCCAACCAGCGGGGCTAACAGCATCGCGATCATGGTCGATTTTTGCACGATCACCTAAGCCCGCTTCGGCTGGCGTTTTCATTACTGGAGAGGCAAGGATGCCCGCTTACCTGCTGCTTGACAAATGCCGAACCTTCCACGGCCTGACCGGGCAGCTCTTGCCGGGTGGAGAAGTCCGTTTCTTCGTTGCCGGCACGACCACGCCAGCCGACGTATTCGGTGACCGCGACCTGACCACGAACAACGGCGACACCATCGCCTTGGATGCGTCTGGCCGGCTTGCGCACGAGTGCTGGGCGGATACGACGGATGCCTTTTTTGCCGAAATCTACGACTCCGACGATGTGAAGCAAGGCGAAATCTCCT
>Ga0073904_10001776_pt1 | contig 16179 bp, 15 predicted proteins | sample KloWWTrecipitate_FD_66668 | JGI IMG/M metagenome (GOLD analysis project Ga0073904, IMG submission 66668) | Active sludge microbial communities from Klosterneuburg, Austria, studying microevolution and ecology of nitrifiers - Klosterneuburg... | ecosystem: Engineered > WWTP > Aerobic digester >...
GGCTCGACGTTGGGCGCGATCTGCTTGCGGATCGATTCTGGAAGCTTCATGCCAACTCCTTCTGTGGTGAGCCGGCAAGCAGTCTGCCGGTCACTTCGGTGAACTCGCCCCAACGGGTCGCGCGGTCGGCCAGTTCGGCCCGTCCGGACGCGGTGAGCGTGTAGTACTTGCGTCCCGGACCGTTCTCGCCGGCACGCCATTCGACGTTGACCCAGCCAGCCTGCTCACAGCGTCCGAGCAGCGGGTAGAGCGTGCCGCCCTTCAACTCGCCGAGCCCACGCTCGGTCAGCTCGGCCGAGATCGCATAGCCGTAGGTGGGTCCGCGTCCGATGATCGCGAGGACGCAGACCTCGAGCACCCCGCGGAGCCACTCGGTCGGCCACTGCGCATCGATCATGGCTAGATAGTAGGCCGATCTAGTTAGTCGTGCAACATAGTTGGCTGAGGGTCGCGCCGCGATTCGGACCGGTGCGATTAAAATGTAGGCGGCCCTGAGCGCGCGGTGAAAGCTCACGGGTCCAAATCGCGCCGCCATATCGGCTGGTCGAGCCTGTCGAGGCCCGCGGCCGTTGGCCGAACGAGGCCGGCGCTCTGCAATCTTCGGCTCCGCACGCGCCCGGCCGCTAGATTGAGCACGTCCCTCGCGAGGAAGGCCCAGCAATCAGCGAGCACAATCCTGCCGACGAACCCGCGGCCGGCGTCGCGCCGGTGCGCAAGCAGCTGACCATCGCCGAGTTCACCGACAACTACGGTCCGGCGCACAGCGGTCTGCTCTACGCAGTGCAGTTCCTTGAGGAGCAGGTGCTCGCCGCCGGTCACAAGCTGCTTCTGGTCGCGCCCGAGGCCAACGGGCCGAACCCGCACGCCGGACACCCTGCCAGGCGCGAGATCCGGCTGCCCAGCGTCCCGATTCCGGGGACGCAGATCCGGCTCTCCATGGGTCAGGACTTCGACTACCGCCTGGCCCAGATGGTCGCCAACCCGCCGGACGTGATCCACGTCCACGGCTTGGGCCCGATCGGGCTGCTGGGTATGTGGGTCGCCGAGCGCACCGGCAAGCCGCTGGTGATCACCTGGCACACCGACCTGGAGGCCTACGCCGAGCACTACTGGCACGTGGTGCCGTTCCTGAACGCGGCCTACAAGGTCTACGAGATGCACATGGCCGAGAGCACGTGGGAACAGATCAAGAAGCTCAAGTTCAAGCGTCCCCGCCGCGGCGGCGCTCAGGTGGAGTTGCTTCAGCTCGCGTCCAAGATGCTCACCGACGCCGACCTGGTGACCACCCCGTCCGACAAGACCGCCAAGCGCGTGCTCGAGATCGCCCCTGGTGCGCAGGTGCGCGTGGTGCCCAACGGCACGGACGCCCTGCCGGAGCTGCCGCCGATCGCCAAGGGCAAGGGTCCGCGGCTGATCTACGTCGGCCGGATCTCGCTGGAGAAGGGCATCGGGCTGATGCTCGACGCCTTCGAGCTCGTCCGCGGACAGGTGCCCAACGTCGATCTCATGATCGTCGGCGACTGGCGGGAGACCCCGGCCAAGCTCCGCCGACGGCTGCAGCGCGCGGCCCGGTTCGGTGGCGTGAAGCTGCCAGGACAGATCCCCCGGGAGAAGCTCGGCGCGTACTACGCCTCGGGGGACGCGTTCGTGTTCGCCTCTCTGACCGACACCCAGGCGCTGGTGCTGCACGAGGCCGCCCACGCCGGGCTGCCGTTCGTGATCGTCGACCACGAACTCCGCCTTGTCGTGGAACCTGGCGTGAACGCGGTGCTGGCCAGGCCCAACGCCGTCTCGCTGGCCGGCGCGATGGTGAGCATGCTGAACAACCTCAAGGACCCTGAATTCGCGGCCACCGCCCGCGCCAGGTCGAAGGAGCTCGCCGCCAAGTGGACGATCGCGAACCAGTCGGAGGAATTCGTGAGCATCTACGAAGCCCTGGCCGCCGGACGTCCGGTGGAGATCACTGAAGGTCTGGACCCCCGGGTCGGCCGTCGGGTCTTCCCGCGACGCAAGGTCACCGCGGAGTTCGCACCGAAGAGCTGAGCCTCATCCCCCCAACGATCCCTGAGGAGCCCCGGCCTGAGCGTGCGAAGGCCTGGGCGTCACGCTCTCCCAACGATCCCTGAGGAGCCCCGGCCTGAGCTTGCGAAGGCCTGGGCGTCACGCTCTCCCAACGATCCCTGAGGAGCCCCGGCCTGAGCTTGCGAAGGCCTGGGCGTCACGAAGGGCGACCTCGATCTCAATCGCGGGCGGCCCTTCGTGACGCCTTCCTCGTTCCTCGGAAGGCTCCTCAGGGACCGTTGTGGGGCGCCGCCCCTCGGAAGACTCGGGTAGCTACCCGCCCCGGCTGGTCGAGCTTGTCGAGACCGCTCGCCCCTCGACAGGCTCGGGGAACGTTTGCTGGTGCTCGGGGAACGTTTGCTGGTGCTCGGGGAACGTTTGCTGGCGATCGGGGAACGTCCGGCCATGAGCGAAGACCAGACGGTGCTGGGCGATGAAACCACCTACGAAGAGTCCGAGTTCGGTGACCAGCTTGGCGACAACCACTCCTAGCAGCGGGGTGAGTAGCCACATCAGCGCGGCGTTCAGCGCAAGGACGACTCCCGCCAGCAGCGCGTAGCGGCGCACGGACGGCCACATCGGCACATCGTCCGCTTCGAACACGGCATGCCGGTTCACGAGGAAGTTCACCGTTGCGCTGAACAGCCGGGCCACGACCACAGCAGTCAGCAACTGGCCGGTCAGCGCGTACCAGGTGAAGAGCACGGCCGCGTCCACACCGAAGCCCAGCAGCGACGACGCCGCGTAGGCCAGCAGCGGACGGTAGATGCGCAGCGAATCCCGCACCGGCCGGAAGTGGGACCACTCGTTGCCAGCATGGTAGACCGTGGCGATCTCCACCTGCTGAATTACCAGCCGGTCGCGGGTGGCCCGCAGCAGCAGGTTGAGCTCGTATTCGAACCGGTCTCCCGGCACCGCGAGCGCCCAGTCGAGCAGGTGCGCCGGGTAACCGCGCAGCCCGGTCTGAGTATCGGCCAGCCGGGTTCCGGTGAACGCTGCGAAGATCGCTGCGGTGATCCGGTTGCCCACCCGGCTGCGCAGGGGCACGCGTCCGGTGAACCGGCGGACGCCGAGCACCAGCTCGGGCTTATCGTCCAGCGCCGCGGCCACCCGCAGGATATCGAGCAGCGTGTGCTGGCCATCGCTGTCCGCACAGACCACCGGTTCGCCGGGATACATCGTCCGCGCGTAGGCGAATCCCGTGCGCAGTGCGACGCCCTTGCCGTGATTCATCTCGTGGACGAGTACCTCGGCACCCGTCCGCTCGGCTTGCGCGAACACGGACGCGAACCGCGGCCCGCTACCGTCGTCCACCACGAGCACGCGGACGCCGGCGACGTGCGCCAGTTCGGCGACCAGGGCGGTGAGCCGGGCGTCCGGCTCGTAGCTGGGGATCAGGACGATCATCGTTCAGCCCGCCACGTAGAGAATGTCGGAGGTGCCGCGCTCGCGTCCGCGGCCCAGGGGGTTGTTCACAAGCGAGCCGTTGAAGACCATCGCCGACGACCCGCCGCCGTCGAGGTTGTAGGCGACCTGTGCGCCTTCGTCCACGAACATCTGGGCGAACTCGGTCATCGATGCGCCGCGACTGTAGCCCGCGCTGCGGCCATCGACGACCAAGAACAGGAAGTGGTTGGGCGCGATCACCCCGACCCCGGTGCGCGGCTGGTTGCCCTGCACCGAGTGGTTGCCCACGTTGGTGTCGATCTCGATGTCGTCGATGCCGTCGATCACGTCCCCGTTCTCGACCAGGCCCGGGCCGAACGAGAGGGTGTTCCAGACCCCGTCCTTGAGCAACTTCGCCGCGCTCGTTGCGGTCTCGTCGTAAAGCGTCATAGAGCCGTCAGTGCGGAACGCCAGTCCCTGCCGCGCACCTTTGTCGCGGAACGCCACCCCGTTGCGGATCACGATGCCGGTGTCGCGAAAACCGTAGTAGTCGCCGTTGATCGCGAGCACCGCACCGGCCTGCTCGGCGATGACCGATGGGTTCGCAACGATGTTTTCGCCGAACTTGTCCTGCGCGAACGCCGAACGGACGATCGTGGCGTCGCTGACGGTGATGTCGGCCACGAACCATGCGAGCCGGCTATTGCCAGAGCCGGACGTGCGCGCGGTGATGGTGAGGGACGCAGTGTCAGAGGTGTAGCTGTCGGACGTCGCCGTGCCGGTGCCGGCCTGGGCCACGGTGGCGTTGGCCGGCTGCTGGGCGGACGCGTTCGTCACCTCGACGTGTTCGATCACGAACCGGTTCAGCGCCCAGCCGGTGCCTCCGGCCGCGGCCAGGAGAGTGCCGCCGCCGGCCACCAGGAAGGTGCGGCGGGCGAGCTTCGGTCGCTCGGCCCTTCCCTGCCCGCCGGACCAGTCCAGCTGGGCATCCGGCGCCTGCCGGTCGGTCGGGTTCTCGGTTGAGATCGTCATGTATCCAGTGGACCGGCCCACCTTGTGAGCCTCCTGTGCCCGCACCCAGCCCTGGTGATGGATCGCGCCGACCTCTCGTCCCCCGCCGGTTCGTCCTGGTCGCCGGTCCCGCTCGCCCGACCCCGAGACGACAGTTCGCGCCAGCGATCCGGGCCCTTGCCAGGGAAGTTCCGCTGGCAGGAGTCCGGATCGCTGGCGCGAAGTTGGGGGGGAGGAGGGTGAGGTGCGGGGATCCGGGAGCGAGACCCCTGGGTCAGGGACGCTTGCCGCCGCCGCGTCCGCCGCCCTGGCCGCCCATCCCTGTGGACGCACCCTCGCCGGCGGTGACCGACGTTGTCTTGGTGGCGCCGGATACGTCCCCCGAATCGGAGTAGGTACCGACGGTGTCGCCGGCCAGTTTGCCGCCCACATAGACGTCGTAGGCCTCACCGGTCTTGATGTCCGGGTCGGAGACCACCAGCGACTGCACCTGCTTCACCGTGGTGTAGGACGCGATGACGGTGCCGTCCTTCACGATGCTCACCGTCTGGCCGGCCGCGACGCTCTGGTCGAGGGTGACCGACACCCAGCCTTGCGAAGACTCGGTGCCCGGCGTCTCGGCCATGCCCGCGGCGCCCGCCGCGACGAGCGTGCCGCCGCTGACGGTGATGCCACCGTTGGAGTCGAGGGCCCCGTTCCCCGAGTTCGTCGGACCGGAGACGACCGTGGTGCCGCCGGTGATCACCAGCGAGCCGTTGGAGTCCAGGCCATCCCCGTCCGCGTTCACCAGTAGCGTGCCGCCGCTGATGGTGAGCAGCGAGCCGTCATTCTGCATGCCGCCACCACCACCACCGCCGCCCGTGTCGGTGCTGGTGCCTGCGGTGGCGTTGAGCCCATCGTCGGACGCGGTAACGTCCACCTCACCTCCGGCGATGGTGATCGTCGCCCCCTCGATGGCCTCGTTCGACTTGGACACCGTGAGCTTCCCGGCATTCACCGCAAGGTCGCCCTCGGCGTGGATGCCGTCGTCGCCGGCCGCGATCTCGATCGCACCGCCGTCGATGCGCACGTAGCCGACAGTGTCGTCGTCCTCGTTGTCGGACTTCAGCCCGTCACCCTCGGCGGTCACCGAGACGGTTCCGTCGGCGATGATCAGGTAGTCCTTGCCGCGGATGCCGTCGTCCTTCGCGGTGACCGTGATGGTGCCGCTCAGGATGACCAGTCCGTCCTTGCTGGAGATGCCGTCATTGGTGTTGCCGGTCACCGTGAGTGCACCGGTGCCACCGATGGTCAGGTCGGCCATCGAGAACAGCGCGGCGTTGGGTGCGTCCTCCGCGGACGTGTCGTAGCCGGTGCCGTCGACCAGGGTGTTCGACGACCCATCGGCCAGCACCACGACGGCCTCGTCCGCCGCCGTGATCACCAGCGCCGCACCGGTTGTCGAAGTGATGGACGCCCCATCGAGCACGAGTTTCACCTTGCCCTCGGCGTCACTGTTCACCACGACCTGGCCGTTGGTGAGCGTGCCCGAGAGCACGTAGGTGCCCGGGGCGCTGATCGTGACGACGTCGCCGTCGATCGAGACGCCCTCGGCCGACCCGGCCTTCGAGGCCCCGTCCGCGAGCGTGATCGTGATCGCCTCGGATGCGTCGTAGTCGGCGTCGTTGGCGTCGGCGTGGCTCTCGGCGTTGTCGGCCAGTGCCGCCGCCGCGGAGGCCACCGAAGTGGTGGTCGTGGTGTTGGCCTGGGTGGACGTCGAGCTGGTTGAGCCCGACGTGGTGGTGCTGGCCGTGCATGCGCTGAGCGCCAGGCCGGTCGCCAGTGCGACGATGCCGGCCGTGAGCTTTCGCACCAGCGGTGTGTTCTTCGTATTCGGAGAGTTGTTCATGGTCGGATTCGCTTTCGGTGTCATTCCGGGTTCAGTTGGTTAAGGACCCGCCGCCACTTGAGTTCGGGCAGGTCTTCGTCGGTCGCGGCCAGGCCGGCGCCGTACTTGCTGACGCAGCTGGGCCGGATGCCGCTGTGCCAGAGGGCTCGGTCGAGGGGTGAGGGCGCCGCCCCGCCCTTGGTCTCGATGATCACGCTGCCCGGGGTGCCCAGTGAGTTGGGGCTGCCCGGACGCCGCCAGGTGAGGTTCGAATCGATGGTCGCGCGGCTCACCCGATCGGCATCCTCGGGCGTAACCAGGAGCGTGACCCGGTCGTAGGCGGTATGCAGCGCAGGTACCAGGGTGGCCACGTCGACGGACTCGACCTGATGTCCCTCCAGAGTGCTTGCGATGAACTCTCTCGCCTCGCCGGTCAGTCGGCCGGCGTCGGCGAGGTCGTACGGCATCCTGTCCTTCACCGTAGTACCGCGTGGCCCCCTGGTCTTGACTTCGAGCCACGCCTCACCGGAGTCGCGGTAGACCCGCGTCCGCACCTTGAACCGCCGCCGGCGACCGCGTCCGGCAAGCAGGAACGCGTCCAGGCCGGGGGTGTCGAAGTAGGTGGAACGGTATGCGAACCGGCGGCTGCCGGCGATGCTCAGCACGTGGAGGTCTGCGTCCACTTGGCCGAGAAGCGCGGGGATCTCGTCGGCGTGGGAGAGGTACTTGCGGTCGACGCGCGTCTGCAGTTCAGCCTGGCTGAGCAGTTGTTCGAGGCTGATGCTCGGCAGTTCGCCGAGTTCACGGGGACGGACGGTGGTCAGGATGTCACCTGCGTGGGCGAGGGCGGTCATCGGGTCACCGCCTCAGCCGCGTGGAGCTTGGCGGAGCGGACGAAGCGGACCTCCACGAGCGTAGTGTCGTTGACCAGATCGGTCTTCACCACGGTGATCGCGTCCACGTTGCCACCGACCAGGGACTCGACCCTGGCGCGCAGTGCGACGTCGTCGGTGTAGGCGCGGTCGAGTTGGAACTGCTGGCGTTCGGTGCGCTTGGCGACCGCAGGATGGTCGCCGATATAGAGCGTGGCCACCACCGCTGCCATCAGGCCCAGGACCCACGGGTAGGCCAGACCGGTACTGCCACCGAGCAGGCCGAGGGTGAGCGCGGCGAAGTAGTAGGCGACCTCATGCTGGCGCAGTTCCTCCGACCGCAGCCGGATGATCGAGAGCACCCCGAACAGGCCGAGCCCGACCCCGATGGACGTCGTGGTTGCCGACAGGGTCGCCATCAGGGCGAGTACGCCGATGTTGACCACCAGGAAGGCGACGATGAGGTCCCGGCGCTGGTGGCGCCGCAGGAACAGCCCGAAGACCAGGACGATGATTGCGACCAGGTCGGCTGCGATGAGAATCGGGGACATTGCTGGCTCCTTGTGAGTTCGACAAGACCCATTCAGCCAGTCGCGCTTGTTCGTACTCCCGGAACTACTTGTGAGCTTCCTGTGAGCCCACCTGTGTGCCGGGAGAACCACAACGGGGCGGACGCAAGCGCCCACCCCGCCGTACTGACCTTCGTCGGATCAGATCTTCTTCACTTTGCCCACCGCGCTCTGGACCGCCGGGACGTAGGGAACCGCGCTGAACGCGAAGTACGCGGTGCCGGTCTTGCGGATGGCGCCCTTCTTCGTCTTCAGATCTGCGTCACCGGACGCGTTGAGAGTGGCGCTGGCGACGACTGTGAACTTCTTCTTGCCCTTGGCCTTGTAGTAGACCTTCACGACCGAACCTGCCATGTAGTCGGCCAGGTGGGCGTAACCCGTCCACTTGGACTTCTTGCTGAACTTGCCCGACAGGTAGTAAGAGGCTTCGGCCAGCACGGTCTGCGGGGTCGCGACCACGTTGAAGTCGGCAGTGGCGACCTGGGTGGTGACCGTCTTGATACCCGCCTTGTCGTAGATGTACTGGCTCACCGGAACGTTCACCCGGTAGCGCCCCGGCGTCGTGTAAGCGCTGACCGTCACTGTGTACGGCACTGCGATGTCCGGCTGAACGGCACCGGACGTAGCCGGCTCGTATACGCGCGGGGCCAAGGGGTCGGTCTCCCGGGCATCGAGCGCAGCGACAGTGGGGGAGTTGTACGCGCTGTCGTAGGGCTTGTACGAAACCGAGTTCTTCTCGGCATCGGTGCCCACGGGCGCACCGGAGAACTGCACGTTGAATGTGATCGTGGCGCTGGCCGAGGTGGTGCCGTCGTAAGGCACGGCGATGTCGGCCGGCAGGCCGCTGATGCTGATCGGGCCGATGGCAACCGGGGCCGCGAAGGCGGGCGCGGCCGGTACGACCAGCGCAACCCCGCTGAGGACGGCGGCCGCTGAGGCCAGGGCGATCCCGCGGAAGGTGGTGGTGGACAAGATCTACTCCTTGGGCGTAAGCGACGACGCCCATTGGGCGTCACTTGGGGTCACCGGACTTGACTGGAGGAGGTCTTCCGGGGTTGCCCATGATGCCTGTACGGCCCCAGGGTGCATGACAGGATCTCGACCGCTGATATGGCCGATCCCTGAATTCAGCGTGCCAGCGGTTTGAAGCTGCGCAGTCTCAGGCTGTTCAGCACCACGAACACGCTGGAGAACGCCATCGCGGCGCCGGCGATCATCGGATTGAGGAAACCGAGCGCGGCCAGCGGGATCGCCGCCACGTTGTAGGCGAAGGCCCAGAACAGGTTCACGTTGATGGTGCCGAGCGTCGCCCGCGACAACCGGATGGCGTCGGCGGCCACCCGCAGATCGCCTCGCATCAGGGTGAGGTCCGCGGCCTGGATGGCAGCGTCCGTGCCGGTGCCGAGCGCGATGCCAAGATCGGCCTGCGCCAGCGCGGCGGAGTCGTTCACCCCGTCCCCGACCATGGCCACCTTGCGTCCCTGCTCCTGCAGCGACTTCACGGCCGCCACCTTGTCGCCCGGCAGGACCTCGGCGATCACCTCGTCGATGCCCACCTCTTCGGCCACAGCCTCCGCCACCGCCCGGTTGTCGCCGGTCAACAGGATCGGGGTAAGCCCCAGTTCGCGGAATCGGTGCACCGCCTCGGCAGACGTCGGCTTCACCTTGTCACCCACTGTGATCGAACCGCGGAAGGCGCCGTCCCAGGCCACACCCACCTCGGTCGCGGCGGACGCGCGAGACAATCTGCGCTGTCGATCATGCAAGACCGCTGGTTCCGGCTCGCTTGGGGCATCGACAGTGCAAATCGTCTCGGCAGCCACCCAATCCAGGCGCCCGACCCGCACTTCACGGCCTTCGATTGTCGCGGTGATGCCCTGGCCAGGGGTGTTCGCCAGATCGGTGACGCGCAGATCGCTGGCGGCGTGGGCTGCGATGGCGCGCGCGATGGGGTGCTCCGAGCCAGACTCCGCTGCCCCGGCGTAGCTCAGCAGTTCGGCTTCGCTCACCCCGGGCGCGGGATTCACGGCCACCACCGACATCTGCCCGGACGTGACCGTGCCCGTCTTGTCGAGCACGATCACTTCGACCTCGCGGGTGCGTTCGAGCGCCTCGGCGCCCTTGATCACGATGCCGAGCTGCGCACCGCGACCGGTGCCGACCAGGAGCGCGGTGGGCATCGCCAGGCCGAGCGCGCACGGGCAGGCGATGATGAGGACTGCCACCGCTGCGGCGGCGGCGAACGCGGCGCTCTCGCCGAGCAGCAGCCAGACGGTCAGGGTGAGCAGCGACAGGCCGATCACGGCAGGCACGAACACGGCTGAGATCCGGTCGGCCAGAGCCTGCACCCGGGCTTTGCCCGTCTGTGCCTCCTCCACGAGCCGCGCGATGTGGGCCAGTTGGGTATCCCGGCCCACCCGCGTGGCGCGGACGACGAGGCGTCCGGTCGTGTTGAGGGTGGCCCCGATCACCGCAGCACCCGGTGCCACATCGACCGGCACCGACTCACCGGTGACCAGGGAGTTGTCGATCGCGGAGAGTCCTTCGATGACCTCGCCGTCGGTGGCGAGCTTCTCCCCCGGTCGGACTACGAACTCGTCCCCCACCTTCAGCGCAGCGATCGGTACGAGGCTCTCGCGGCCGTCGCGCAGCAGGGTGGCCTCCGTGGCGCCCAGGTGCAGCAGCGTGCGGACGGCCTCCCCTGCCGCGGCTTTGGAGCGGGCCTCGATCCAGCGTCCGAGCAGCAGGAAGACGACGATGCCCGCGACGGCTTCGAAGTAGATGTTGGCCTCGCCGTGCCCTCGCATCAGCGAGAGTTCGAACGGGTGGGTGTAGCCCAGTTCACCGGCGTGCCCGAAGAAGAGCGCGTACAGCGACCAGCCGAAGGCTGCCGTGGTGCCGAGGCTGATCAGGGTGTCCATGGTGGTGGCGCCGTGCCGGGCGTTCACCAGTGCCGACCGGTGGAACGGCCAGGCAGCCCACGCGTACACCGGCACGGTGAGGACGAGGCTGAGCCATTGCCACCCTACGAATTGCAGCGCGGGCACCATGGCCATCGCGATCACTGGGACGCCGAGGACGGCCGCCCCGACCAGTCGCGTGCGCAACTCGGCGGCGTGGTCGACCGGCACCTCGTCCGGCTTCGGCAGGGACGCGCCGTAGCCGGTGTTCTCGACCACCTGGATCAGGTCCGCCACCGCGATCATCGTCGGCTTCAGGACCAGGGCCTTCTCGGTGGCGTAGTTGACCGATGCCTGCACCCCGTCCAGCTTGTTCAGCTTCTTCTCGATCCGGGCAGCGCAGGACGCACAGGTCATGCCCGAGATGTCGAGTTCGACCGACTCGCGCTGTTGGGTGCTCATCGCTCAGGCGACGCTGTAGTTCTCGCCGGCCTCGTAGACGGCCTCGACGATGCGGTCGAAGTCGACGGGGGTCTCGGACGTGACAGCCAGCTTGGCGTCTTCGAGGGTGAGGTCGACGCCGGTGACGCCGGGAACTGCGCCGACTTCCTCCAAGATGGCGTGGACGCAGTGGTTGCAGGTCATTCCCGACACGGTGTAGGTGGCGATCATGGTGTTCCCTTCAGTTGATTCGGTGTGTCTTGCTTGCTGACAGTGGTGGTCGAGCCTGTCGAGACCTCGGTTGGTCGAGCCTGTCAAGGCCTCAGGAGCGAACGAGTCGCGCGATCGCTGCGGACGCCTCGGCGAGCTTCTCGTCGGCTTCGGCACCCCCCGCGCGGGCGGCACGGACGACGCAGTGGCTGAGGTGCTCGTCGAGCATTGCGAGGGCGAGCCCCTCGAGAGCCTTGGTCATGGCCGAGACCTGGGTGAGGATGTCGATGCAGTACTGCTCCTCATCCACCATGCGCTGCAGCCCCCGGGCCTGGCCCTCGATCCGCCGCAGCCTGCGCAGGTACTCGTCCTTGTGGTCGAGATAGCCGTGACCGGAGTCATGGTGGCAATCGGACTCGTGTGACAGTTGTTCTTGGTGTTGCGTGGTCATGTTCATACCCCCTAGCCAGGATACCCCCCATGGGTATCTCAATCAAACCCGTGGTTGTGGACAGTGTGTGCATAACCCGGTTGGGTGCAGCTCCTATACACCCGTTGAAGCGTGCGCTGTCAAGTCAGTAGCAGCGGTCCCAAAATCGGTGTACGACTTCTTCTGTCCACACACGTGGGGCGCGAATCCCCTTGTCAGAGGAATGTCCACGGCTTCATGGGGCGACTGTCCACAGTTACAGCACCACCCTTTGCACAGGCCCGTGCGCGTGTCGCCGGAGTTGTCCCCAAATGATCCACAGGGCCTGTGGATAGCGTCATTGAGGGTGGCTCCGGATAGGTCTAGGTTGGCGCGGGTCGGATAGTCGGCGGTGACCGGGGAACCAGTCGTCGAGGGCTGATCCGAAAAGTGTCTGAGGGCCGTCCTAACGTGCTCAGAGAGCAAGAACGAGCAGAGCCGAACGACGAGCCTTTGAGGGGAGCCATGTCACTCGCAGAAGTAGTCGCCTACGACGAGGCGGCCTACGCCGGGCCGGACCGTACCCCGCCCCAGGACGTCGCTGCCGAGCAGAGCGTCCTTGGCGCGATGCTGCTGAGCAAGGATGCGATCGGTGACGTCGCCGAGATCGTGAAGGGTCGCGACTTCTACCGGCCCGCGCACGAAACGATCTACGACGCGATCCTGAACCTGTACGGACGCGGTGAACCTGCCGATGCGATCACGGTGGCCGACGAGTTGGCCAAGCTTGGCGAACTCGGCCGCGTCGGGGGGCACATCTACCTGCACGACCTGTTGTCGACGGTGTCGATCGCGTCCAACGCGTCCTACTACGCCGAGATCGTGCGCGAGAAGGCGATCCTGCGCCGGCTGGTGGAGGCGTCCATCAAGATCGCGCAGCTGGGGTACGCCGGCCAAGGTGACGTGACCGGCATCGTGGACGCCGCCCAGCAGGCGATCTACGAGGTGGCCGAAGGCAAGGCGAGCGAGGACTACGAGCCGCTGAGTGCGCTGATGGAGTCGACGCTCGACGAGATCGAGGCACTCAGCGCGCACGGCATCATGGCCGGCGTGCCGACCGGGTTCACCGACATGGACGAACTGACGAACGGCCTGCACGCGGGACAGATGGTGATCGTCGCGGCGCGTCCGGGCGTGGGCAAGTCGACTCTGGGGCTCGACCTGGCGCGAGCCGCGTCCATTCAGCACGGCTTGTGCTCGGCGTTCTTCAGTCTGGAAATGACGAAGACCGAGATCGTGATGCGCCTGATCTCGGCCGAGGCGCAGGTGCCGCTGCAGGACATCCGCAAGGGGCACATGAGCGATGAGAACTGGGCGCGGATCGCGCGCAAGACCGCGGACGTGTCCAGCGCGCCGCTGTTCATCGACGACTCGCCGAACCTGACGATGATGGAGATCCGGGCGAAAGCGCGGCGGCTGAAGCAGCGCCATGACCTGAAGCTGGTGATCGTCGATTACATGCAGTTGATGAGTTCGGGCAAGCGGGTGGAGAGCCGCCAGCTGGAGGTTTCGGAGTTCTCCCGGCAGATGAAGCTGCTGGCCAAGGAGCTCGAAGTGCCGGTGGTGGCGCTGTCGCAGTTGAACCGTGGCCCCGAGCAGCGCACCGACAAGAAGCCGATGCTCTCCGATCTGCGCGAGTCCGGTTCGCTGGAGCAGGACGCCGACGTGGTGATCCTGCTGCACCGCGACGACATGTACAACAACGCGTCCGAGCGTTCGGGCGAGGCAGACTTCATCGTCGCCAAGCACCGAAACGGCCAGACCAAGACCGTGACCGTCGCCTTCCAGGGTCACTACAGTCGATTTGTCGATATGCAGCATTGACCCGCCACGGTGGCTTCGGCCGTGGGTGTGACGTGGCCCACCAAACATGGTGGACCGAACCACACTCAAGCCCTGTGCCACCGACCTCCGGCCGTCGATCGTCGGCTGAGAGGCCATCGGCTTCAGCATTACGTGGCTGCAACCGGTCAGTTAGGCTGCCGCATGGCTATCGCACGATTCCCCAGCGTGGTGCTGGATTGTCCCGACCCGACGGCCCTGGCCAAGTTCTACGGCAAGCTGCTGGACTGGAACATCGAGCTCGACGACGACTGGGCCGAGGTCCGCGCCGACTACGGGCAGGTGATCTGTTTCCAGCAGGTCACCGACTACCGGGCACCGGAGTGGCCCGGGCAGGACGTGCCCCAGCAGTTCCACCTCGACCTCGTGGTCGACGACCTGGACGCGGGTGAGACCGCCGTCCTCGACCTCGGCGCCCGCAAGGCCGAGCACCAACCTGGCCAGACCTTCCGGGTCTTCCTGGATCCGGCCGGACACCCGTTCTGCCTCTGCGTCAGCTAGCGCTTCGGACGGCGCTCGGGTTCAGCCCCGGCGCAACCAGTGCACGAACACCGGGTCGAGGATCGCGATCGCCTTGCCGGAGACGTCGATCACCTCCCGGTTGGCCAGCGACTCCTTCATCCGGGTCACATTCGCCGAAGTCCCCAGGTCGTAGCGCTTCAGCGTCGCCTGGGAGCTCAGTTCGGGCTCACCGGCGATCACCGCCCGCAGCAACCTGACCTGACGCGCGGTCAGTGATTCGGCCAGCGCCACGAAGAGCAGGCTCAACTGGTCAACCAGCGCGGCCAGAGCGTCATCGACGATCGTCCGGTTCGCCTCGGGAGTCGCGCGGAACCACACCTGCTGGGCAAGCTGCTGCACGTAGTAGGAGTGGTTCTCCACCAGGGCGGCGAGGTAGCCGGCATCGGCCAGCGAGATGCGTTTCCCAGTGTCGGCGAACCGCGCCACGATGAAGTCCGCCCAGGCCGCGTTGGGGATCTTCTCCAGCATCATGATGTCGCCGAACCGGTAGAACGGCATCGCGGGATTGGTGAAGATGTCGGTGAGCATGTGCCGTTTGCTGCCGTAGAGGCAGTAGCTGACGTGCTGGTGCTGTTGCCAGTGCGAGCGCAGGAGCCGCTGGAAGGCCAGCGTTTCCGGGTACTCGGCGATGCTCTGGAACTCGTCGATGCACACCACCAGCCGGAGGTCCTTCGCCGTGGCGATTCGCTCGGCCAGGTCGAGGATCTCGCCGGGGCTGCGGCTGGCCTCGTCCCAGTCGAGTTCGAAGCTGAACTCCTGCATCGGCTCGGGTGAGATGGCGATCTTCGGACGCAGCGCCGCCAGGAATTGGCGCAGCGCGTCCGCCCATTCCTGCCAGCGCGAGCCGGTCGCCTTGAGCACTCCGGTGGCCAGCTGGGCGTAGAACTCGGCCTCGGTCCTGGCGCCGAAGACGTCGATCTGAGCGACCCGGAGATTCTTCATCGCTGCGGTCGCGTCCTGCGCGGCAGCGGCCACCAGCGACGACTTGCCCCAGCGTCGTGGCGAGATGATCGTGGTGTTCACGGCAGCGCCGAAGTTGGCGACCAGTCGGGCCCGCTCGGCCTCCCGGTCAACGAAGTCCGGACGGGCGGCGATCCGTCCGTAGGTGAACGGGACGTCCATGAGCCTCACCTCGACTTAGTCATCAGTAACTTACTCTTCACTAAGTCAATCCGCCAGACTGTGGGCGAACTCGACGAGCTTGCCGGTGGATCGGCGTCCGATCGCTACGAACTGCGCGCGCCTAACCATACAGCGATTGCTGTATGGTTAGGCCGTGCCCCATGCCGTCCTCAGCCACGCCGAAGCCCTCTCCCGGCTCGGTTACGCGCTCTCCGACCCGACTCGGGTGCAGATCCTGCTTGCCCTGCGCGAAGCCCCGGCGATTCCGTCCGACCTCGCCGATGCCCTTGAGGTGTCCCGCCAGGTCGTCTCGAACCAGCTCACCTGCCTGCGCGGCTGCGGGCTGGTCGATTCGGTGAAAGACGGACGCCATGCGTGGTACCGCCTAGCAGATCCCCACCTGGCCCCTGCACTGGACGAACTCCTGCGGGTCGTGCTGGTCGTCGATCCCGACTGCTGCGCAGGTCAGGAGTGCACATGCAGTCGCTCCTGACCGGCACCTCCGGGCCCAGCCACGCGCGCCGACAGGCACTGCGCCGCCGGGTTCGGCTGATCGTCGCCGCCACAATCGGCTACAACATCATCGAAGCACTGGTCGCCCTGATCGCCGGTGGGATCGCTTCCTCCACAGCGCTGATCGCCTTCGGCCTCGACTCCATCGTCGAAGTGCTTTCTGCCGCTGCAGTGGCCTGGCAGTTCGCCGCCGTCGACCACGAGCGCCGCGAGAAGGCGGCGATGCGGATCATCGCCGTTTCGTTCTTCGGCCTGGCCGGGTTCGTCAGCATCGACGCCGTCACTAGTCTGGTCGCCCACCAGCCGGCCGAGCACTCCACGGCCGGGATCATCCTTGCCATGGTGAGCCTTGCGGTGATGCCGTTCCTGTCCTGGGCCGAACGGCGAACCGGAC
>Ga0073904_10001778_pt1 | contig 16165 bp, 14 predicted proteins | sample KloWWTrecipitate_FD_66668 | JGI IMG/M metagenome (GOLD analysis project Ga0073904, IMG submission 66668) | Active sludge microbial communities from Klosterneuburg, Austria, studying microevolution and ecology of nitrifiers - Klosterneuburg... | ecosystem: Engineered > WWTP > Aerobic digester >...
GGCGAGATTCGACAGCGCTGTCCATTGGGCGTCGCTCAGGTCGGCGCCCGAGGGGTTGTGGCAACAGCCATGCAACAACACGACATCGTCGGGCCCCGCAGTGGCCAGGCTGGCCATCATGTCGTCGAACCGGATTTTCTGGGTTGCCAAGTCGAAATACGGGTAGGTGCGGGCCGTCAGATGAGACGCGGCCACGAGCACGGGGTGGTTCATCCAGGTCGGGTCACTCAACCAGACGCGTGCCTTTGGCCGTGCCAGTGCAACCAAATCGAGCAATGAGCGCAGCGCGCCGCAACCGCCGGGTGTTTGTACTGCCCGCACGTCATTGCGCGCGGCGCCACCGTCATCGCCCAACACCAGTTTCACCATGGCAGCGTTGAACTCCGCGTTGCCCACCAGGCCCAGGTAGGCCTTGCTGTCTTGTGACGCCAGCACACGCGCTTCGGCTGTCTTGACGGCCGACATCACGGGGGTTGCGCCGTCCTTGTCACGGTATACGCCGACGCCGACGTCCATTTTTTGTGCACGCGCATCGGCGCGGTAGGCTCCCATCAACGCGAGGAGCGTATCGCTTTGCGAGGTGGTGATTGATTCGAACATGGGCATTTCCTTTCTTGGGTTGGAGTCTGGAGCCACATGCTCCAATGCTGCCGAAATCGTCGCCCATCGCGCCTGCGATCAGGCCCGCATGACCAGTGGTCCCGTGCGCAGGGCCGGTGCCACGGCCACTCTATGTGACGACAAGGTGATTGTTGACGCGCAACATCAATGGGTCAGCACCTGGCCCAGGAACGTCTGCAGGCGTGGGCTTTGCGGATGGTCAAAAAATGCCGCAGGTGCTGCGGCTTCGATGATCTGGCCCTGGTCCATGAACACCACGCGGTCGGCCACCCGCCGCGCGAAGCCCATCTCGTGGGTGACGATCATCATGGTCATGCCTTCGCCGGCCAGGCTTTCCATGGTCTGCAACACCTCGTTGACCATTTCCGGGTCGAGCGAGGCAGTCGGTTCGTCGAACAGCACCACCTGTGGCCGGGTGCACAACGTGCGCGCGATCGCCACGCGCTGCTGCTGACCGCCAGACAGCTGTGCCGGATGTTTGTTCGCCTGGTCCAGCAGACCGACCCTTTCCAGGTAGTGCATCGCCAGGTCATGCGCCTCGCGCCGGCTCACGCCGCGGCCCCAGACCGGACCCACGGTGAGGTTTTGCAACACCGTCATGTGCGGAAACAGGTTGAACTGCTGGAACACCATGCCTACCTGCCGATTGAGCGCCAGCCGCGCGGCCCGGGTGATCGCATCCGCGCCGACTGTGATGCCGCACACCTGCAGGCGGCCCAACTGAAACGGCTCGAGCAGGTTCACCGTTCGCACCAGCGTCGACTTGCCGGAGCCCGATGGCCCGCAGACCACGATGCGTTCCCCTTGCGCCACCTGCAGGTCGATGTCACGCAGCGCGTGGTAGTCGCCGTACCACTTGTTGATGCCGTGCATCTGCACCATCGGCTTGGGGGAATCGGACGGTGCGACAGCGGTCATGGTGATGGCATTCAACGATGTTTCAGCGCCTGGTTTCGAGCCGCCGGCTGTAGCGCGACAGCCCGTAGCAGGCCGCCAGGTAAGCCAGGGCCAGAAAGACATGACCCGAAGTCAGGATATTGGATTCCCCGACCCAATCGGGGGACTTGGAACCGTTCTCCACGGCGCCCAGCAGGTCATTGACGCCGATCACCGACAGCAGGGTCGTCTCCTTGATCACGGCGATCATGATGTTGACGAGCGCCGGGACCACCGCCGTCACGGCCTGCGGCAGCACAATCAGGCGCAGGGCGGCGAAGTCGCTCAGGCCCACCGTCGTCGCAGCCTCGGTCTGGCCAAGGCCAACCACCTGCAGTCCACCGCGAAAAACCTCGGCGGCCATCGCCGCATTGAACAGTGCAAAGGCAACCAGAGCCCGCGTGAACAGGTCGATGTCCAAGCCTGTCGGCAGGAACATCGGCAACAGCGTGGCGGCGACAAACAGCAATGCCAGCAGGGGCACGGATCGCATGCTCTCGACGAAGGCCGCCGACAGGTGCCGCACGACCGGCAACCGCGAGCGGCGTCCGAGCGCCAGCGCCAGTCCCAGCGGCAAAGCCGTGGCAAAAGTGGCGAGTGTGGCCACCAGCGTCAGCAACAGACCGCCCCAGCGTGTGGGCGGCACCATCGGCAGGCCGGGGGCACCGCCGACCAGCAACACAAAGAAACCGGCCGGCATCACGATGAACCCGAGCAGCACGCGTTGCAGGCTGGCCGAGTGCGAGCGCCGCACCACCCATGCCCAGAACAGGATGAAGGTGGCGAAGCAGGTCCAGGGGCGCCACAATTGGTCCGAGGGGTAGTTGCCCACCAGCCAGGGCTTCCAGCGGGCCGTGATGAAGGCCCAGCAGGCGCCGCCGTCGGTGGGGCAAGCGGCGCTGCTTGCGCCGAACCAATGCGCATCGACAATCGCCCATTGGAAGAAGCGCCAGCCGTACACCACGAAGGCGAGCAGCAGCAGCAACGACAGCAGGCCCAATCCCGGGGTCGCGAACCAGGAACGGCGCCAGCGCTCCAGATGCGGCGTCATGTTGACCGGCGCCGCGCGGGCCTCGATCAGTGTGTCACGCACGAACGTTGCCATCTCAGCGGCCTTGCTGGCGCATCAGCCAGCGGTTCGCCAGATTCGCCACCAGTGCAATCATCAGGTTGATGGTGGCATAGATCACGATCACCAGGGCCATGGCTTCCAGCGCCTGGCTGGTCTGGCTGAGGATGGTGCCGCCCACGATCTGCATGATGTCGGGGTAGCCGATCGCAGCGGCCAGCGACGATGCCTTTGCCAGTGTCTGGTACTGGCCTGCCGCCGGCGGCAGGGCAACCCGCAGCGCCTGCGGCATGGTGATCAGCAATGCCCCGCGAACGCCGCTCAGGCCCACGGTGGCTGCTGCCTCGGTCTGGCCGCGCGGCACCGAGAGGATGCCGGCGCGGAATATCTCCGCCAGAAATGTGCTGTTATAGATCGACAGGCCCAGCGTCAGCGCGATCAGCTCTGGCAACAGCGCAAACCCGCCGGCGATATTGAAACCCTCTGCCTGCGGTCGGTCCAGGGCAAATTGGCTGGACAGCAGCCACAACGGCGCCATGCAGAGCAATACGATGCACACAGCGGCCAGCGCCGATTGAACGACGCTGATCCGGATCTTCCTCGCGAGCACGCGCCGGGCCAGCAGCAGGAGCACGATACAGGCGACGCAAGCGCCGGCCAGTGACCAGGCGCCCATCGCCGTCATCTGCAGCCGCGGCAGGAACAGGCCGCGATTGTTCAACAGCACGGCGCCGAGATGCAAACTGTCGGCCACACCCGGCAGCACGGCCATCGCCGAGAAATACCAGAAGAAAATCTGCAGCAACAGCGGGATGTTGCGAAACACCTCCACATAGGCGGACGATGCGCCGCGCACCAGCGGCTGAGCGGCCAGTCGGCCGAACGCGATGCACAGGCCGAGCACGGTGCTCAGCACCGCGCTCAGCACCACCACCAACAGGGTGTTGAGCGTGGCAACCACGACTGCGTCGCGGTAGGAGGAGGCCGGATCGAAGCGAATGAGTGACTGGGCGATCTCGAAGCCGGCCTCGTTGCCCAGGAAGCCGTACCCCATGGACACGCCGAGCGCGCTGGCATTGCGAATGAAGTTCGCCGCGCCGTGCCATGCCAGCCATACCACCAAGGCGAGCAGCAGCACTTGCGCGGCGTACCCCGGCAGCCGCTCGATCAGGACGGCGCGGGACAGTCGCGAACGGGGAAACGCTGTCATGCGCGCCGGGAGCCGCTCAACGCACCGGGATCGACATCATCAAACCGCCGTTGGCAACCAATGCGTTGCGGCCGCGCTCGAGGCGCAGGAAGGTCTTGGGCCCGATGTTGCGATTCCATATTTCGCCGTAGTTGCCGACTGCCTTGACTGGCTTGTAGGCCCAGTCCTTGTCCAGGCCCAGCTTGGTGCCCATGTCGCCCGTGACGCCCAGCAGGCGCTGGATGTCGGGGCTTTGCGAGCTGCGCTGCTCATCGACATTGGCCTGCGTCACGCCCAGTTCCTCCGCAGCCACAAGAGCGTTGAGCGTGAAACGTACCACCGCTTCCCAACGCGGCTGGCCTTGCGCCACGATCGGCCCGATCGGCTCGTTGGAGACGGTCTCGTCCAGCACCTTGAATTCGGCAGCGTTGGTCAGCTTGGACAGCCGCGCGGCCAGGGATGAGCGGTCATTGATGTGGGCATCACATCGCTTGCCGACGAAGGCGTCCCAGGCCTGCTCCATCGAAGCGAATGTGACGATCTTGTACTTCATCTTGTGGGCGCGGAAGTAGTCGGCCAGGATCAGCTCGGAGGTGCTGCCTTGCGCGGTGCAGATGGTCGCGTTGTTGAGGTCGGCAATCTTGCCCGCCTTGGACTTCTTGGTCACGATGAAGCCCTGGCCATCGAAGAACATGACTTTGGCGAATTTCAAGCCGCCGACGTCGCGGCTCTGGGTCCAGGTCAAACGGTGGGTGAGCACGTCGACAGCGCCAGTGGGCAGACTGGCGAAGGCGGTCTTCAGATCCATCGGAATCAGCTGGATCTTGCTTTCATCGCCCAGCGTGGCGGCGGCGATGGAGCGGCACAGGTCGATGTCAAAGCCATTGCGCTTGCCAGCGTTGTCTTCCGACGAGAAGCCGGGCGCCGACAGCGTCACGCCGCATTTCAGCACGCCGTTGGCCTTGACGTCGTCGAGCACGTCCGCGTGGCTGGGTGTGGCCAGCGCCACCAGGGCTCCAAGGGCCAGCAGGATTTTGCTGGCTGTCGTCATGCGGGACAAATGACTCATGCGGGTCTCCGTTTCTTCTGGTTGAGGGTCAAGGAAAAATCAGGTGCGTGAATGGCGCAATGGCCTGCCCACAACAAGCAAGAATGCATGAAGATGTCGCGCGGTTCAAGCGCAATCTGCCAAGTTTTCGTTCTGCGAAAACTTGCGCGCGAACGGTTCATGCAAGTGCTCGGTGAACACGGGAGATGGCGGCACGGCAGGTTCTTGGCGGGAGCGCGTCCGCAGGGATCAGTAGACCGACTGCGCGGGCATGGCGTTGCGTTGGAGCATGCAATCGATGGACAGCTGCGCATTTTGTAGCATTGTTTGCGCAACTGCAATAATGGTTGAAAACCACTGTTGCCCGTGTTTTCCCTAATACACCAAATGCCCGCGCCATCCTCTCCATCACGCTTGCTTGTCCCCACTGGACTGGACGATATGCTGCTGTACCGCATCAATCGGTTGCGCTCGATTGGTGGCGGCATGGTGTTGCGCCATTGCGAAGGCCGCTTTGGCGTGACCCGACGCGAGTGGGTCGTGATGGCCCTGCTCGATACCAGTGGGCCGGTGAGTTCGTCGGAACTTGCCGCACACGCGATGCTCGAAAAATCGGCAATGTCCAAGGCGATCAATGGACTGGTCGAAAAGGGCCTTGTCAGTCGCGAACCGCGCCGCGGTGACAGGCGCTACACCCTGATCCAGCTGACGGCCGATGGCCAGGCACGGTATCGGCAGATCAAGCCGGTCGTCGAAGGCATCAACCGTGACATGTTGGCGGCACTCGACGATGCTGAAGTTTCGCAACTGGACCAGTTCCTCGATCGCATCCTGGCGCGCGTGATGCAAATGCACGAAATGGCGCCCGCCCTGCCGCGTGTCGATCGGCGCCGCGGAGGAACGCGACGGCACGATGGCCAGTGAAGCCGCCCAGCGGCGGTGATGCGCGATTGCCCAACCGGTACCGCAACCGGGAAATGGCGGCTTGTGGCGTGGCCGGTGTGATGCACGACCGGTGCAGCCGTGGCGGATCATGCGCCAGGCAACAGCCACCGCTGGTGCAATGCGGTCAGTGTGCCTTGCGCGACGCGTACCTCAGACACCAGGCTCCCCTCTACTGCCAGATGGGGTGTCACCACCAGGTTGGGTTGCTGCCACAGCGGGTCGCTGTCGGGCAGCGGTTCGGGTGTGGCGACGTCGATCCCGGCACCGGCCAGTCGGCCACTGGACAGGGCATCGCATAACGCCGCTTGGTCAACTACGGCGCCGCGTGCCACATTCACCAGGAACGTGCCGTGTCGACAAGCGGCGAGGGCGTCCCGGTTCATCAAATGCCGGGTCTGCGCAGTCAGGGCAATCGACAGCATGACGATGTCACTGCGCGACAAGCCGGCATGCAGATCCGACAACGGCAGGCATTCGTCGACCGAGGGATCGGCCCGGCCGTCGCGGGTGACGCCCAGGGTCGTCACGCCAAAGGGCCGGGCGCGCCGGGCAATTTCCCGGCCGATCTGGCCCAGCCCGACGATCAGCATCGTGCGTCCTTCCAGCGACGACATGCTGTGCGCATAGTTGCGGTCCCAGCGCCTGTCGGCTTGCTGTTGCAGCGCGACAGGCAACTGGCGCACCAGTGTCAGCAGCAATGCCATTGCATGCTCGGCAACCACCGGCGCAAAGGCTCCGGCCACGCTGGTGATTTGCACCCGCTCGGGCAGTTCGACACCGGCGAAGCCGTCGCGCCCGGCGGTAAGAAAGTGCATCCATCCCAGTTTGGGTGCGCGCTCGTGGATGGCCAGCGCCAGAGAGCTCGCATCCGTTGGCGGACAGTTGTACAGGATCAGGCCATCGGCATCGGGCAGCGCATGGATGCATTCGGCCAGTGTGGCGCACACGGTGAGATGAACGTCAGGCAATGCACTCAGCCGCTGGATGACCTGTTCGCGTCCAAAGGACAGTCGGGACCAGAAAACGATCTGCAGCAATTGGATTCCTGGGGTGAACTGGGCCACATTGGCCATGTTCATGCACTCTGTTGACGCTTGTGCTCCAGCACGCAGGCGTGCGCGATGGCCGGCCGGCTGCAAAAGCGTCGATACCAATCATGGACCTGCGGCCAGTCGGCTTGCAGATCGAACTGTGCCAGCGTGGCCATGCGGGCAACGAATGGCGCCATGTTGATGTCAGCCAGCGAGAAGGTCGCACCAACCAGCCAAGGTCCATGGGCCAGCGCCATGGTCATGCGGTGCAGTGAGCGGCGCAGCTCAGCCAGCGACTGATCGATTTCGGCTTGCGCAATACCGGTGCCTGCCGCGTCGCGCCAGCGCTTTGCGATCGTTTCACTGGGCATGCGGCTGAGCATGCCGGCGACGAAGCCCGGATCCAGTGTGTGCAGATGCGGGCCCAGGTTCGCGGCGTAGCTGGGCTTCTTGATGGCTGGGCTGGTCACGTCGTCGACGAACTGGCTCCACATCGCAACCTGCGCACGCCCACGGGCGCCTGGTGGGGTCAGGGGTGGGTCGGGGAACACCTCATCGAGGTATGCATTGATGACGCTCGACTCGCATACCTTGAATCCATCGTGCAACAGCACCGGCACGAGCCCGTCCGGGTTGAGGGCCAGGAATCCGTCGCTGAGGTGCTCGAAGTCACGCAGACTGAGCGCATGTCCCTCCCACGCAAGCCCCTTTTCGGCAAGTGCAAAGCGCACCTTCTGTGAGCAGGTGGATGCCCACGCATGGTAGAGCACCAACCCCGTGTCTCGGGTGATTGGGGTATCAACGCCAGTCCGGGAGTCGTGGCGCGATGTCAATTCGCCTTGACCCCTGCGGCAGCCACCAGATCGGCAAATCGCTTTTCGTCTTTGGCAATCAAGGCATTGAGTGCCGGAACCGACATCGGGTTGGCTGCGACGCCGGACCTGAGCAGTGTCTCCCGGACATCTTCGCTCTCCAGCAGCTTGTTGATGTCCGCGTTGAGCTTGTTGACGATCGCAGCGGGCGTGCCGCGCGGAGCGGCGATGGATTGCCAGGCCTGGATGTCGACGTTGGGGAAGGTCTCTGCCACGGTTGGAACCTGTGGCAACAGCGACATACGCTTGGGCGCCGCGACCGCCAGCACGTTGACTTTTTTCGCCTGGATCTGCGGCAATCCGGCAACTGCATCGATGAACATGAAATCGACCCTGCCGGTCAGCAGGTCAGTGAGCGCCGCCATGCTGCCCTGGTATGGCACATGGGTTGCCGTGAGCTTTTCCTGCGCGTTGATCATTTCGACCAGCAGGTGGTGCATGGTGCCTTTGCCCGGTGACGCGTAATTGAAGCGTCCTGGTTCCTTGCGCATCAATGCCACCAGCTCGGACAAGTTGCGGGCCGGCAAGTCAGGGCGTGTCACCAGCAGCAGGCTGACGCTGCCAATCATGGCGACACCGACGAAGTCGGCCGCGACGGCGGGCGGTGATGCAAACATGGCTGGCGAAATGGCCAGCGTCGTGCTGGTAGCGACAATCAGGCTGTAGCCATCAGGAGCTGATTTTGCGACCTGGCTGGCTCCGAGCAAGGTGCCGGCGCCGGGGCGATTCTCCACCACCACCGGCTGGTTGAGTACCGGCCGCAACCGGTCCGCCACGAGCCGCCCCAGGCTATCGGTCAACGCGCCAGCCGGATACGGCACGACCAGCCGGATGGGCCGGTCCGGATAGGTTGACTGGGCGAATGTCGGCCAGGCGAACGCGCTTGCCATCAATGATGCGCCTGTCTGCAGCGCCCGGCGGCGGGTGATCGTGTGCAATGCGTTCTTCTTCATGCTGTCGTCTCCTTGTCGATATGTCGTTCAAATTCGCGTGTCGGACGCTCCCCCCGATTGGCAGGTTTCACGCCGTGCCCGTCCGGCAGTGGCATGACACCTTGTTCTGGTGTGTATGGGCCCGTGACACCCTGCACCCTGTCACCGGCGACTGTCACGCGGTTCATCGTACGGCGTTGCGGATAGTAGTCGTGTGGCGCATAGTGGTGCGTCGAGCGGTTGTCCCACATGACGACGGTGTGGGGCGCCCATTTGACGCGCAGCTGGAACTCGGGAATTTGCGCCCGGCCATACAGGTACTGCAAGATCATGTTGCTCTCATCGTCCTTGAGGCCATTGATCCTTACGGTGAACTGCGCACTGACATTGATGATGCGCCGCCCGGTGACCGGATGTACGCGCACGACTGGATGCGATGGGTTGGGAAACTCGCGCTCGAGTTCACGCAGACGCGCCTGGTGGCCCTCCGAGCTGGTGAACAGGTGTCGCCACGGCTTGAAGTCATGGGTCGCCTCCAGCCCATGGATGTACTGTTTCATGCGCTCGGACAATCCGGTGTAGGCAGCCGACATGCTCGAAAACAGCGTATCGCCGCCATACTGCGGAACAACTTTGGCGCGAAGGATCGTGAGGGCGGGCGGTGCCAGTCGAAACGTCTCGTCAGCGTGCCACTGGTCCGTCAATGCGGGCGGATTGTCCGCTGAATAATCCAGCACGATGACCTCGCGCTTGTCGTCCAGGTTCGGGCTGAAAGGGTGGATCGACAACTCGCCAAACCTGCGCCCAAAGGCCATCTGCTCGTCCAGCGAGATATCCTGGTCGCGAAAGACCAGCACCTCGTGGTGGACGAACGCATCGTGCAACGCGCCAAACTGCGAATCAGAAAGCGCTTGGCGCAGGTCCAGTCCCCGTATCTCTGCCCCGATATTGCCGCCTAGGCGGACGACTTCGAAGCCAGGGTCGGCAGGGGAGGTCTCGTTGTTATGCATCACGGCTGTCCTTTCAAATGAAACGGGGTGAATACCTGGGATTACAGGCGCTGCGTGTCGATGCCCGCCTTGCGCAACATGGCATCGAATATCCTTTGCGCATGTCCCTCGTTGCCGGCCTGCTTGCCCAGGCGTGTCGCGGGAACCTGCTTGAGAACCTCGAGCGCAATCGGGTGGTTGGGGCCTTGGCCTGCGTCGCTGGCGAGCTGGATTTCGCAGGCCCGCTGCAACGTCCACAGCCGCTGGAACGCCTCGCCGAGCGTGGCGCCGGTCACCAACAGGCCGTGGTTGCGCAAGATTAGATAGTTCTTGTCTCCAAGCGACGCGACCAGGCGTGGCTGTTCGTCCAGACCGGTCGTGACACCTTCGTAATCATGGTAGGCCACTTCGTCGTACAGCATCGCGCTGTAGAAGTTGTCGTGGCGCAGGCCCGACTGTTTGCAGGCCACCGCGCAACCGGCCGTGGTGTGCACGTGAATGATGCAATGCGCGTCCTCGCGCGCTGCGTGGATGGCGCCGTGGATGATGAAGCCTGCCTTGTTCACGAGCCGACCCGAGCCCTCCACGTCGTTGCCCGCGAAGTCGATCTTGACCAGGTTGCCGGGTGTGACCTCGCCGTAGTGCAGGCCGAAAGGATTGATCAGGTACAGCGGCCGCCCGCTGTCCTCACCGGGGACGCGCAACGTGATGTGGTTGAAGATCGTCTCGGTCCAACCCAGGAAGTCAAACAGCCGATAGCAGGCTGCAAGTTCGCGCCGTGCTCCGGCTTCTTCGGCAAGGCCATTGATCTGGGGCATGATTTGCGTTTGGACTGACATCGTGCGTGCAATTGTTTGAGCAACTGCAGCAATGGTTGAATATCACCGTTGTCGGTATTAACCCTGATACGGTTGGCCGCCTAGCCTATGGTGCCTCTGCCGTGGTGATGCTGGTGCCGGGCTTTCTCTGGGTCGGTGTCATCGCGAAGTCCATTTATCGCGATAACATCCGTCATCTGATGGCCGCCTCGACCGTCTTGTTCGGTCGTCGAGCCTGCGCGGGTCATCGCATAATCCTTCGAGGCGCTTATCAAGTCCGAAGCCGAAAAGTGGCCCCGCGTGATCAAGACCACCAACATTGAGCTCAACGCAAGCACATGACAGACAAGATAAACCCAGATATGGACTGCGACGTGCTGATCGTAGGCGCTGGCCCGGTGGGGCTGACGCTGGCGATGGATCTCGCGGGCCGCGGCGTGACAGTGGTGATTGCCGAGACGCGCCAATACGCCGAACCGCCACCCGTGAAATGCAACCATGTGTCTGCGCGCAGCATGGAGCAGTTCCGCCGGCTCGGTGTCGCGCAGCGCCTGCGCGACACCGGCTTGCCGCAGGACTATCCCAACGACGTGGTATTTCGCACCAGCGTGACAGGTGTCGAACTGACGCGCATCCCGATTCCGTGCCGCAGAGACCGCTACAGCGATACCAGTGGACCTGACGGATGGTGGCCAACACCAGAACCACCGCACCGCATCAACCAAATCTATCTCGAGCCCGTCTTGCTCGAACACACTGCCGCACTTGCCGGCGTGACACTCTTGAATCGGACCCAGTTCACCACGTTCACCCAAACTGCCACCGGGGTCACTGCCACACTGCGCAACCTGGACGATGGCAGCGAGCGGGTGGTGCGAGCAGCCTACCTGGTCGGATGTGATGGCGGCAGTTCCGGCGTGCGCAAGCAGATGGGCGCCAAACTCGAAGGTACGGCGGTGATACAGCGTGTGCAGTCCACCTACATTCGTGCGCCCGCTCTCAAGGGTCTGATCCCCACGGAGCGGGCATGGTCCTGCTATTCCGTCAACCCGCGGCGCTGCGGAACCACGTTTGCCATCGATGGGGAAACCACCTGGCTGGTGCACAACCACCTCAACGCCAACGAGCCAGAGTTCGACTCGGTGGACCGCGATCGCTCGATCCGGGAGATCCTGGGCGTCGGTGCCGATTTCCGGTACGACGTCATCAGCAAAGAGGATTGGGTCGGCCGACGCCTGGTGGCCAACCGGTTTCGCAACCGGCGTGTCTTCATTGCAGGCGACGCAGCCCATTTGTGGGTTCCCTACGCAGGCTACGGCATGAACGCCGGCATTGCCGATGCCGTGCACCTTGCATGGTTGCTGGCTGCCACGTTCCATGGCTGGGCGGATGAAGGCATTCTGGACGCCTACGAATCCGAGCGCCAACCGATCACCGAGCAGGTGTCGAATTTTGCGATGGACCATGCGCAGAAGATGATCCGTGCACGCAGCGCCGTGCCCGCCAACATCGAGGCCGACGATGCCGAAGGCGCGGCGGCCAGGGCCCATATCGGACAGGAGGCCTACGATCTCAACGTCCAGCAGTTCTGTTGCGCCGGGCTGAACTTTGGCTATTTCTACGACGACTCTCCCATCATCGTGCCCGATGGCGAAGCACCGCCGCCCTACACCATGGGCGATTTCACGCCGTCCACCGTGCCCGGATGCCGCGCACCGCATTTCCGGCTGGCAGACGGCCGCTCTGTCTATGACGCCTTCGGCCCCGGCTATACGCTGCTGCAAACCAGCCATGATGTCGACGTCGCTCCAATGCTCGCGGCGGCGCGGGCCCGCGGCGTGCCCATGGACCTGCTGGACATCAGCGACGAATCGCTGCCCCCGCAATACCAGCATGCGATGCTGCTGTGCCGCCCCGACCAGCACATCGTCTGGCGCGGGGCGCAGGCGCCCACCGACGGTCTCGCACTGGTCGACCGGTTGCGTGGTGTTGCAGGGAGCCGCGCATGAGTAACGATCTCAACCCGTCTGCCGACGAGCGCCAGATGCGCATCGATCTGGCCGCCTGCTACCGCTTGCATGCCGAACTGGGCTGGACCGACCTGGTCTTCACGCACATCTCGGCACGGGTACCTGGCGCCGCGCACCACTTCCTGATCAACCCGTTCGGACTCGCCTTCGACGAGGTCACCGCCTCCAACCTGCTCAAGATCGACGCCGAGGGCAACAAGGTCGATCCCTCCCCGCATCAAGTGCACCGTGCCGGCTTCGTGATCCACAGCGCCGTGCATATGACCAGGCTCGACGTGGGTTGCGTGATTCATGCGCACACCAGGTCCGGCATGGCCTTGTCGGCGCTGCAGTGCGGACTTCTGCCGTTGACGCAGCACGCGATGATGTTCCATGGCCGCGTCGCGTACCACGAGAGCGAGGGCTTCGCGACCGACCTCGAAGAACGTCAGAGCCTGGCCGCTGACCTGGCCGACAAGCCCGTGATGATCCTGCGCAACCATGGCACGCTGGTGGCAGGGCGAACTGTTGCGCAGGCGTTCAGCATGATGTGGCACCTGGAGCGGGCCATGCAGGCGCAGATGGACGCGATGGCCAGCGGCCAGCCGCTGCAGATGCCTCCTGCCGGCGTCGCCGAACGCATCGCGGCCAATGCCTTCACCGAACCAGGGGTTGTGCGCGCAGATGGTCGGGTCAGCCCGCTGGGCCACCAGGAATGGCCGGCGATGCTGCGCCGGCTGGACCGCAAGGATCCCTCATACCGCGATTGACTTTTTCGCGGGAATGTTTTTCGGCAAATGGGTCAGGGGTGTTTATCTGCGCCCATCCACCTGGGCGGACGAGCATCCGCGTGGCCGAGCAAGGCACTTTAAGCGTGTACAACCAGCGTGTACAACCATGGATGGTTGTCGAAGTCTGCTGGATCGTTCGCCCGCACTTTGCCGCACCTGACAGCTTGACCCGCACAGCCAAACCCATGGCCCGGCGGACGCGGATATCCGCGAGGCGGTTGACGCGCTGCTCCAAGGCGGTTTCTCCTGCATTCCTGTCGTGGATGACCATGACGTCCCGCAGGGCATCGTCAGCTGGCGCGACGTCCTGAGGCATCTTTCGGCACGGGACAATGTCACATGAATCGCGGTGAGACCCACCACCGGCGGCTCGCTTCATAACCATCCGGCACGACGCAGGCGGCGGAAGACGAAGACACAACCCAGCAGGGTCACCACCACGACCACCGGATACCCGGCCCGCCACTTCAACTCCGGCATCCACGCGAAATTCATGCCGTACAGGCTGAAGATCACAGTGGGGATGGCCAGAATCGCGCCCCAGCCTGCCAATCGCTTGACCACCTCGTTCTGGTTGTTGGCCACCAGAGCCAGGTTCACCTGCATCGCCGTGGTCAGCATGTCGCGCATGCCGTCGATCAGCCCCGCCAGGCGTGAGATGTGATCCTGAATGTCACGGAAATAGGCGCGCAGCTCTTTCGAAATCAGGTCTTCGTGCAGACGCATCAATTCGGCGCTGATCTCCGCCACTGGCAAGGCCGCATTGCGCAACTGCAACAGATGGCGCTTCAGGGCGTATAGCCGCTTGATCACCAACCCGTCGAATTGGTCCTTGAAGATGTCCGCTTCGATGGCCTCGAAATCCTGCTCGAACTTCGCCACAATCGGCTGGTAGTTGTCAGCCACGAAGTCCAGCAAGGCGTACAGCGCGAAGCCGGGCCCCTTGCGAAGGCCTTTGGTGCCGACTTCGCAACGCTGCAGAACCTGCCCATAGCTCGACGAAGCACCGTGCCGCACGGAGACCAGGAAGTTCGGGCCGACGAACAGGTGCGTCTCGCCATAGACCGCCTGGCCGGCCTCCAGCTGTGCCGTCTTCAGCACGATGAAGAGCGAATTGCTGTAGGCCTCTATCTTGGGCCGCTGGTGGGCGTGGTGGGCGTCCTCGATGGCCAGTTCATGCAGGCCGAACTCGCCCTGGATCTTGAGCAACAGCGCGTCGTCAGGCTCGTGCAGGCCCAGCCACACGAAGGTGTCGGGCTGCTGGATGACTTCGCTGATCGCTTCGATCGCGATCTCGCCAAGGGACTGGCCATTTCGGTAGGCCATGCTGTGCACGATGGATGTCATCGCCTGGAACCTTTGGTGCGACCATTTGCCGGCCGATGGGCGCCCCAGTTTGATTGCCGAGATGGCCATGCGTCTGTGCGGTGGCGAACCATGCTCACGGGGATCATTCACAGCGTTACTTTTTGCGCGCAACCAGGCAAAAGAGACCGATCAACCCGTCGTCGTCTTTCGGTACTGCCCGCATGATGGGATCCTTGTCCTGATCCGGCGGGCGCTCTACCCAATACTTGCGCAACAACCAGTCGCTCTCAGGCAGAAACTCGGCATTCTGGATATCCACCAAGCCCGTCTTCTGCCAGTGCTGCTTCCACCATTGAACAGTGTGAATGGACGACCAATACTTCTCGTATTGAGGGCGCAGGTACTCCGGCGCCTCCTCGATCGACCGAATCTCACGCCTGAAACCGATATCCAGCACACCAATGAATCCACCAGGTTTGATGAACTGGGCGATGTAGGGCAAGTAGCGTTCGTCAGTACCAAAGTACAGATAGGAGTCTATGGCGACCACCGCGTCGAAGAAATTCTTCGCGAATGGCAAGCTGTGCGCATCTACCCGCATGGGAAATACATGGGTCGCTGTTTCGAGCACAACGGCCCGTTGGAAGTTCTCAGTGGCAGAGGTGCCACTGTCGGTGGCCCACACCTGGACCGCGAACTCACGCGCCAGGAAGATCGAACTGGTCGCTTTGCCACACCCGAGTTCCAGGACCCTCATGCCCGAGATGAACGGAAGATGACGCGCCAGACTCTCCGCTTGGCATAGCGCATTCTCGCCGAGAGCATTTTCTCGGATCCAGCGCTTGTCGTACTTGGCCGTCCGCGGAAAAGCCAGTTCGTCAAACAAAGTATTTACTCCTGACTTCGTGTTGTTGCGTTGAAGGGCATCGCGCAAATTATTCGAATTTGACGCTGTCAACACTGAAACATCCTCTCGAATGTCAGGTCATGGTCATGGCCGAGTGAGAACTCAACGCGATTGACGTCACTGCTAAAGTCGACCTCTCGGATGGACCTGCGTTGTTTTTTCCGGGAAGTGCCAAGGAGTGAAGAACCCCGGAAAACATAAGCCGACGGCGTTTTCACACATCCTCCAGCGTCAAGAGTCACTTCCCTATGCCGGTAGTGGGGCGGTCCAATTCTGTCAAGGCAGTTGACTTTGTTGGAGGGTGGTGCGCCTTCAAACTGATTTCTGGCCGGCGCCAGTCCACAGAACGCTCGCGGATTTCTCGGTCATGGTGATTCCTTCCGTTGGTGGTGATGGTGGTTCACTTCGGACGCGGCGACTTGATGTGGGCGCTGCTCCATGCGCTGCAAGTGGGCGCGGGAACGGGTCATAGTACATAGGCGTCATGCCCAAACCCTTGGGTCTTCACCCGTTAAAAGACATGTCTTGTGCTTCGGGGAGTCTCGTTTTGAGGCCGGATAACCTCCGTAGAACTGTCCGGCAAACCATCGCCTCTTTTCGTCCGAGTCATCGAACCATCTGCAGAGGCAAGGCCGTGGCAGCACGTACCAGCGTCCTTGACCTCAATTCATTGCGCAGAAGATGGAAGTTTATTTCCCGT
>Ga0073904_10001781_pt1 | contig 16135 bp, 17 predicted proteins | sample KloWWTrecipitate_FD_66668 | JGI IMG/M metagenome (GOLD analysis project Ga0073904, IMG submission 66668) | Active sludge microbial communities from Klosterneuburg, Austria, studying microevolution and ecology of nitrifiers - Klosterneuburg... | ecosystem: Engineered > WWTP > Aerobic digester >...
AGATAACCCGACAGATCTTCCTCGGTAATGGTCTCGCCGCTGGCCAGCCGGGCGAGCACCGGATCATTGCCCGCCGCGGTTGCGGCCAAGGCCAGGGTCAATCCAAATAGCGCCATGGCACGTCGGATCACGTCTTTCATCTGCTTCATCTTGGTATCCATTCAATACGGCTTGCACGGATCAATTCCGCCTGGTTGCGCGATCCCAAAGCGGTCCATAAATCACATCAGAGCGGAGTCCGGACGAATTGAGTACCACCACATCCAGTTGCCTGTCGCCGTCGACATCGACCAACTGCAAACCGGTTGAGAACCCGCTGGTGCCCAAAACCCGAGTTTCCAGCACGCCCCCTTGCGCGTTCAGTTGCTGGAGGTAGAGCTGGCTGTCATCCCCCCAGATCACCAGATCGTCCGATAGCGGAGCGACGGCAACGGCCCCTGTCGGAGGTGCGGCGATCCATTGAAGTTCCCCACTGTCCATGTGGATCCGTGCATTGCGCTCGCCCGTTTCGAGGGCGACATAGAGCCACTGCCCCGACGGCGATGGCCTCGCCTGGCGCGGAATGGCATTGAAGCTGGCCAGAACCTGCGGCGGCGCTTTCATGTTGGCATCAGAGACAGCCACCACTTTGCGATCGTCCAGACATGCGACGGCAACCCCGCCACCCTTGGCGCCAGGTAACTTGCTGACCCGCGTGGGGTGCCACGGCGCTTCACACCAGGTCGATTTTTCGACATTGGCGGCTGCGCGGTTGTCTTCGTGCCAGTCTATCCAGGCCACCTCTGTGCCCTTGTAGGGCGTAGCCAGTAGCCGAAAACGCCCTGCACCGCCCTCGATCAGGACCACATCGCGCGGACCGAAGCCTATGGGCAGTTGTTGTACCCGGGTCAGGCGCTCGCCATCCACACGGAAAACATCGAGCCCGGCGCTCGTCTCGACGGCGGCAGCAAGCAGACTGTCTGACAGCCACACGGCCGAATCGGGGTGATAGGCCACAGGCTGCCGGTCCAGAAGCCGCGCCGTTCGGCCCTCCAGCCGGTGCAGCACCACCGTGTTTTTTTCATGCTCTACCGCACCGAGCAGGCAACCAGACACGGTGCAACGCACTTCACCGCCCCAGGCTTGCGGCAGGTCGATGCTGATGCGCTCTGCGCCGGCAACCGGCCCGGCGCCGGGCAGCGTGGCATTTACCGAATCCGGCAGCGGCTGCATTTGGCAGCCTCCTACCAAGGCCAGCATAGCCACGGTCGGCGTTGCAGCGGTGAACCAACGGAACAACATCATGAAACCACTCCTTGCAAAAGAAAATAGCGCCTTTCGGCGCTATTTTTATGGCAGCTTGGTGAGCAGGCTGCCTTTGGATTTCTCCGGCTGCAGGGCAGCACTGCTGCCACCCCCAGTTCAGGAAAAATTAGTTGTGTGCACCCAGAACGGTCTGCACAGCGCCAAAAGCGGGAGCGCTGATCAGGCTGTAGGTGAACACAGAGCCAAACGGTGCTGCAAACAAGCTGCCAACGCCAGTGGCGGGCACGTAGTCGGCAGGCAGTGCAGCATAGGGCGACCACTCGATGAAGCCGTCAACGAACGAAGCAGGACGGCCGACGATGGTCTCGGGATCGAACCAGTCCAGTTCAGCAAAGTTCAGCTTGAAGTTGACCGACTTGCGGTTTTGAGCGTCGTCATACATGTTGACGGTGTGGGTACCCTTGTGGCTACCCGTGGACCAGACCACCACACGGGTGTCGTTGCCACCAGCGGCGCCATCAACGTAGTAACGCATGCTGAATGCGGGAACAGCTGACGGACGTGGACCCCCAAAAGTGCGCGCACCAAACACAGCCAACAGGCTGGTTGGGCCCATGGTGCTCAGGTCAGTACCAGCAGCCAGCGCCAGGGGGCCATCGATCACGGGCACGAAGGCCAGATCCTTGTTGACCGTGTCCACCTGGAAGGCGTTAGCGGCGATCAGGCCACCACCCAGAGCAACCGAGTTGGCTGCCTGGCAAGCGTTGGCCACCGTGGTAGCCGGGCCGGTAATACCAGAAGCGAACACGAGGTAACCACGCTTGCCTTCCAGGCCCACGCCCGAAGCCGCCGACCAAACGAAGGGATGGAAATCCTTGGGGGTCATGGGGAAGCAACCGTCGGTAACGTGGTTGGAGTCTTGGTCAAAGAACGTCCAGAACACGGGCACCACGGTAGGAGCCTGGTTGATCAGGCCCACAGCGGTGGTATCGTCGGCGCCGTTGTGGATCACGTTAGGAACCACGACACCATTGGAGAACGTGCCCACGGTGTATGCCTGTGCCACGCCGGCGGTCATTGCTGCTGCCGCGACGGCTGCCATTGCAAATTTTTTCATCTTCTAAGTCCTTAGATAATTGAAGGAAGCTTTCCCCACGATTGCGGGATATGCAACCCATCCGTCACTTCGTTTGGGTTGGTGGTATCTTAGCTTGAGAGTTTCACGTTTTCAATCAATTCCCTCCATAAATCGACTTCAAGCGCTTTTGTTGCACGCGAGCAACGAAATCAAGGCTTTGCGTCTGAAAATGCGGCGCTGCGGCGCAACACATGGTGCCACACACCATCAATTCGGCGCCAGTGGTCCTGCGCCACGGTCTCTTGCGCCTTCAGACGCAACATGGGAATGTTGTAACGCATCCATACCTCCAGCACGGCGTTGTCTCCTTCTTCACTGCGAATGCCGCGCACCTCCACTGCATCGTAGACGACGCCCCCACGCTTGAGGTAGGCCTCCAGCGTCATGCTCTGGTCTTTGGAGGCAGCCTCGTAGGCCCAGGCTGCCACGGTGTCATTGGCTCTTATCAGCTCCCAGTAGGCCTGGGCCCGCTGTTGCAGCGATGCTTGACCAGTGGAAGGTGACGGCCCCGTAGCACAAGCGCTGAGCGCCAGCAGGGCAGCGGGAGCGGCGAGACGTGCCAAAAAACGACGTCGCTGAAGTGGCAAGAACACTATGAGTACCTCCTGGAATGGAAAGTTTGAATAGAGACGGTGGCGCCTGCAAGGTTCACTGGCGACGCTCCGGAGGGGTCGGCGCGTCGCTCTGCGTCGCAAAAGGCGGCGATTGCAGCGACATGGTGCGCATGCGCTGGCGCAGTTCAGCGCTGGCGGCGCGCAGCTCATCGTCGTCTTCCAAGGCACGCGGGGTCAGCAATACCAGCAGCTCGGTGCGCTCGCGCTTGTCGCTATTGGTAGAGAAAAGGGCGCCCAGCAAAGGGACGTCGGCCAGTCCCGGCACGCCGCTGCGGCCGGTGGTCTCGTTCTCGCGGATCATGCCGCCCAGCACGATGGGGTCGCCGGACCGGACCGCGACGCGGCTCTGGATCTGGCGGGTCAGGAAGTTGCGCTGCCCCGTGGCTGCGTCGATCTCGCCTACATCGGTGACCTGCTGGATGATGTCCATGGTGATCAGCCCCCCCGCATTGACCGAAGGCGTTACCGACAGCATAACGCCGGTGTCTTTATAGGTGATGGATTCGGTGACCAAGGTACCCGTGGCCGTTGTCGAATTTTTGATGGGCTGCTGCTTGCCAATCTGGATGGTCGCGTTGTGGTTGTCCAGGACCAGCACCGACGGGTTCGACAAAACGCGCAGCTGGGATTTCTCCGCCATGGCGTTGAGGGTGGCGCGTACCAGCCCCGCCTTGTTGAGAATGGTGTAAGAAAACCCCGGTTGCTTGGCACCAATACCGCCACTTTCGTTCATGTTCAGCAGCGCCTGACCCTCGCGCCCATTGCTGAGGCTGTTCTGCACGAACCACTCCACGCCGTATGCGAGGTTTCCTGTGAGGCTGACTTCAACGATGCTGGCCTCGATCAGCACCTGCATGGGCGCCTTGTCCAGTTCGCGCAGTGCTCTTTCAATGCGCCGGTATTCAGTGCGCGGTGCACGAATCAGCAAGGCATTACGCTTGTCATCGGCCACCACCCGGACGTTGCCGTCAAGCTGATTGACAGAGGTCAACTGCGTGTTGTTGCTGGCAGGCGGTGTGACCATGGACGTCGAAGCGGTTGCCGACGCGTTGCTGCTGCCGGTCCCCGTCTTGCCCAGCGCGTTATTGGCCGACAAGCCAGTGGTGCCTGCATTGGCTGTTTGCGAAAACTGCGTTGGCGCGGCGCCTGCAGCCACCCCCGCTTTGGCACGCGACGCATCGCTCCCGAACAGCCCGTTGAGCATTTCTGCCAGATGCGTGGCCGAACCGTTCTGCACCGGGTACACGAAAAGATTGGCCTCCAAAGCATCAGAAGGACGGTCCAAACGACGGATCCAGGTTTCCACCTGGCTGAGGATCTGGCTGCGCGGGGTCACCACCACCAACGCGTTCAGGCGCTCGACAGGAAACAGCCGTATCAGTCCATGCAGGGGGTTTGCCGTCAGCGCTGCACTGGCACTTGCATTGGCACTTGCACCGGCATTGCCGAGCGCAGCAGCCCCTCCCATCCCAGAGGCAGCCACGGCACCCGATGCGGATCCCGCTCCGTACGGATCGGCGGATTTGTCCGAACCCAGCATTGCCTGGAGCGCGTCACGCACGATATTGACGCTGGCATGCTCCAGCACAAAGACGCCGAGGGACATGCCGGACAGAAAGTCAACGTCAAAGGCCTCGACCATCTCGAGCCACCCCCCCAACTGCGCTTTGCTGCCTTGCAAAACCAGCAGGTTGCGCAACGAATCCACATAGACGATGGCTTCACGCGGGGCGATGGGTGCGAGAATTTTTGCCATTTCTCCAGCGGCGATATGGTTCAGCGGCACGATGACGGTACCAGCCCCCGACAGGTCTTTAAATCGCGAAGCACCCACCACCGGCCGCGCTCCCACTGTGACCGTGCGCTTGGTAACGTGGTAGACACCGGCGTTGTCGCGAACAATCGCCAAATCGTGGGGAAGCAGCACCGCATCGAGCACATCCAGCACCTGATTGCGTGGCAAGGGCTGGTGCGTATGCAGACTGACGATCGTCTCGCCCCCGGCGTCGACGGTGTAGTTCAGTTTGAGCAGGTCTCCCAGCAGCGCGACAGCCAGGTTGCCGACGGAAATGTTCTCGAAGTTGAGCGAAACCCGATCACCTTTGGCCAGCACCGGGTCTACTTTGGGCGCCACATCGCGCTTGAACAACTGGTCATCTCCAGGAAACAGCCGCGCATTGGACGCAGCAGACTTTTCCTGGTCTTTCGTGGGCCTGACAACATCCTTCGGGCTGGCGTCCGGGACGATTTCGCGCGCTGCTTCGGGCTTCTGCCTGGCACCCCCATTGGCGGTCTGCACGGGTTTAGACGTTACCTGGATCGCAGGTGAGCCTCCCTGGGTGGCACAGCCGGTTGCCAATAGCGCCAGCAACAAGATGGATGGCCGAATATTCATAAGTGATCACTCCGGTATTTGCTGTGTGTCTTGCAAGGGCCATGCTGCAAAAGATCGGCCTGCCTGAATGCTGTGGTTCTCGACGCCAGACCAACGCCGAATTGCCGTGATTCTCTGTGGAAGCGCGTAGCTTGCGGTGCTGCGCACGGCGTTCATTGGCTCGCCAAGGGCTTGGGCAGCACTCGGCCAGCGATCGGTGCGCCCTGCGCAGGTGCAGGACTTCCTGCCTCCAGCAGGCGCTCGATCTGCTGCCCGTCTGCCGACGTGAACACAGCCTTGCGCCCGTCAAAAGAAGTAATGTGCCAAGGTTTGGATTCCATCGTCACTTTCAATGAGCTGCCATCCTTTCGCTGCAAGACGGCCACACGATTCGTGCCAGATTCAAGCACGGCGGTCAGACGTGACTGCGCCAGATCCTGGGTTAATCCGCCATTTCTGTCGTCCGACGCCACCGCCCTGCGCGCAGCCCAGAACAAGGGACGCTCTGCGGCATACCGGGCACGGTTAACAGCTGCAGACGCCAAGGGTTCGATTTTCGGCAGATCTGGCCGCAGCGCCTTGGGCGGCGACCAGGTATCGCTCTCGCTGTGCCACCAGTAAGCACTCACAGCGAGGGCCGTGGTCATCAAAAAAGGTGCCAGGTACCAGGGTTTGATCATTGCTGCACTTTCTCGGGCGCCAAGGGCGCTTCAAGCTGCAGGGTCAAACGGGCACTTTGCGGGCCATTGCCAACACTCGAGCCCTCGCGCAGCAAGCTGGCGTTGCGCACCCAGAACGGAGGCCGCTGCGTCTGCAAATTCTCCATGAACTGAACCAGCTTGGCCCAATCGCCCATCACTGTCGCCGTCAACCGGATGCTGGCAAGCTTTCCATCCACGGCGGGCTCCGGCACGGCCTGCGACGAAACAAGTGTTGCGCCAGAAGCCATGATGAGTGACCGAAGCTGCTGCTGTATGTCGTTTTGCGCGTTGCTCCCCGCGGGATGCAGCCAAGGCGCCACCACGTTGCGCGCCGAAGCGAGCAGGACCTCGATGTCCGGGCCTGCATTCACCACGCCGTCTAGTCGCTCGCTGCGCGATTCCAGCTTGGTTTGCGCGCTGTCAAAACCCGTCCAGAGTGCGCGATAGGCAAGTGCAGCCATCACCAGCCCCACCAAAGCCAACAGAACGACACCAACCAAAGCACGACGCGTCCAGGCATTCATGGCTTGACTCCCTGCCCACTCCAGCGCATTTCAAAGGAAAAACGCTCCTTGTTCAGCCCGTTGTCACGGACATTAGCCGCAGTGGCTCGGGTATCGGCCCAGACTGGCTGACGACCAAGTTGCGCGAGTAGTTCGGTAGCGTTGGATGTCAGACCCGAAATCCGAATTTCGTTTCCTGTGATGTCCATCCGGTCGAGCCATGTGTCGCCCGGAAGCGCTTCGGACAAGGCATCAATCACACTGGCCAGTGGCAGGTCTGCGCCGACGTTCCGCCGCAATTCTTCGGCCAGCATCGCCTGGTGCCGCAATTCGTCCAGCTGCTGCCGAAGCGGAGCAGCCTTGAGCTCGAGTTGCACGCCGTGCTGAAGCGCCAGGCTGACGGCCTGCTGCTTGAGCAGCAGCGGCATGAGGACAGGCAAAGCAAGCGCGCCGAGCAGGGCCAGCGCCATTCCGACCGCCGCCGCATCCAGCCAGCGCTGGCGTCGGCTTTGCATGACCCAGGCATTGCCACGAACGGCCAAGGCATGGTCCTGGCGCCCTAAAAAAACCGCCGCATCGGCTGCAAGCCCATGTTTTGCAAGCCCCTCATCCCGATCACTCCGGCGGCAGATGCCCCAGTCGACAGACCACCCCCCTTGGCCATTGGGCACTGCATGCCACGCTGCGGCCACCTGCTCTGGGGGCAAAGGCGAAACACGCCACAAAGCCTCTTCCACAGCACTTTGCAGCGCACCCCTTTGCATTCCGGGAAGCTGCACCGTACCCCAGAGACAACTGGACTCCAGAACCAGCAAGCCCTGGGCTTTGGGCTGATCGGATGCCGCGCCCTTGAGTCTGGCGCCCGTCACGCTCCAATGCTTGCCGTCAGAAGACACCAGCCGGTGCGTACCTGACGGCCAGGCTCCATTCTCGATCAGTATCCGCTTGAGATCACCAAAGCCCCAAGCGAGGCGATCAAACGCAGTTTGCACACGCACAGAAAGCTGCCCCCAACCTGTCATGGATTGAATTCCTGTTCTGGCTTGTTGACGCGGCGCGTCGGTTCCAACATGAGCGTTGTCCATGGTGTTAGCGTGTCCGGACGCTCATTGAGATCCATCCACGCTTCGCGCAACCACCAACGCCCTCCTTCTGCCTGTACGAAGGCGCGTACTCTGACGGTCTGCTCCGCACCCCCGGAAGCGGCAGAAAAGAACTCTGCCACGACTCCTGAAAGAAGTACGCCAGCCCGCATTTCCGGAGGGGATGAGTGGATCTGCGCTCCCAGTCCTTGCTCACCCGTTAGGGCGTCGATCAGTGCAGGGGGAGCTGAATTGATGTCTAACCGCTGCTGCCCATTGATGCCCAGATAGGGGCTGATTATCTCATAGAGCTCTGCACTCAGACCGAGCACGGCCTTCAGTTCAGACAGGTCTTCCAACGCCGAATTGCGCGGCATTGACGGCCATCCTGCGGCACGATACTGCGCCGCTTCAGCACCTCCGATGCCACTGGGTGAGTCGTCGGGGTCAATGAAATCCCTGACCCGCGACACGAGCATGGCTGCTGCCTCAGGCTCCAACCCACCCACCCTCTGAAACAAGGCCTGAAGCAGCTCGTCGCTGGCCACATTGATATCAATCAACCCACTGGCAGGCGTGATTTCCACCCGTATCTCGTGGTCGCCCAGCACCATGCGCTGCAGTCGGTACTGACTGGGCTTTCCTTTCTCGGCCCGAAGCTGCTGAGCGGTCAATTGCAGCACGGCATCCAGCACCGACTCCGAACGCAAACGCTCAAGACTCGTCCCTGTATTCCGTGTCTGCTGCCGAACGCCCTGCGCACTGGCCAACACGACAAGCGAGAGGGCAGCAACCAGCCAAAGCACCAAGACCAGTGCAGCGCCCTTGTTTTGGCGACCCCCAATCATCGCGCCCTCACCAACGCAAAGAGCAGGGGCGGCCAATCCCCACGCAGATCGGCCACTTCGAGCCTGATCCGGGCAGGAAATTGCGCCTTTCCGGAATCCCACTGCTGCGTCCACTCCCCGGTGCGGCCGTCCTGGTAGTGCCACTGGAGCGTTCGAACATCGCCCAGCAGCGTCTCGCGCAAGGCAGAAGGCCAATCCAGCGCCATGGCTGTGCCGTTGTAGGGGAGCACCTCGACGACCAGATCGGTACGGCCACTCTCATGCCGGAACGGACCGATGCGAAACACGTGGAGTCCGCCAGCATCCCCTCTCTCTGGCAGCGGCGCAATCCACATGGCACCTGCAGCGTTGCCGCTGAAGAAGTTCACAAACGCGCCTCCCTCTTGCCTGCTCAGCAGACGCAAGGTGTCGAATTTCCGGCCCAGCCACTGGCTCACCACCAGCATGCGCTCCGTGCGATCAAGGAGTTGCTGGTTGCGCTCTTCGGTGCGGCCGATCACGCCGAACCCCGCAAACATCAACCCCACAACAGCCGCCGTGATGGCAAGCGCGATGAGCAATTCGAGCAAAGTGAATCCGCGCTGCCGCTGCGGGCTGGACCATGCTTTCATGGCGCAGACCGGTAGGGTTTCCATGCGGTCCAGGTCATGACCGTCGCGCCATCCTTTTCAGGCATGACGTCAACGACGACCCGTGCAACACGCAGCGCAGGCCCCGGGGTACGACCATCGGCTCCACTCAGGAGGGCCTGGTCTGGCTGGACGCGAAGCACCCAGTACCATCGTCCCGACTGGCCAGATAACTGCGTATTCAGGTCTTCGGCAAAGGTAGCCGCAGCCAGAACCGACCTGGCCACCAAGGCCGCTTCCACACGGACCCCAAGGTCTGCCGCATTTTTGGAACTCTGGCCCACCGAGCGGTAAAGGCTTCCCAGTGCCATGGCTGCAATGGCCATTGCCACCAGCGCCTCCAGCAAGCTGAATCCGCGCTGCACTCTCTTCGTTGGCCTGCATTTCCCCGGCAACGGCGCCGGAAAACGTGGAGAACATTGCAAGCACGTCATAACTTTGGCGCCTTTGCTGCCTGCTCGATACTGCCAAGCAGCCAGTTCACCCGGAAAACCACGCCCCGCCCGCCCCGCTCCACAGTCAGCGCACCCCCACGGGCACCACCGTCGGAATTGAAGGCAAAAATCAACTCGCCCACGTTGGTGGCATTTTTTGGCGGATGCGCTGCGGCTTCCCAATCAATCACTACCGACTCGGGTATCTGGAGCTGAGGATGGCCGTCAATCAGCAACTGGCGCTCGACCGGCTGGTAGGTCACCAGCACTGCCCGCCCCTCCTGCACACACAAAGCTCGCGCCTGATGGAGGTGCCGGGAAATGTCCCGCACTGTCTGGTGGTACCGCGCACGGTCCATGAAGGACTGCGCCCCGCCACCAACCACCGATACGGCAATGGCCGCAACCACCAGCACGACCAGCAGTTCCAGCAAGGTAAAGCCAGACTGCAGACGCCCGGCCGACAAGGCGCGAGATTTCACGGACACAGGGCACTGAGAGAAAAACACCGCAATGTTGGGTTCTCGGCGTCAGTTGTAAACGTCTGCGTTCTCACCATCGCCACCCTCTTTTGCGTCCGCGCCAAGAGAGAAGATATCCGGTGCGTTGTTCCGTCCGGGGTTCTTGTACTGGTACGCCCCACCCCAAGGGTCAGAGGGAACGCCTTTCTTCAGGTACGGCCCGTTCCAGCCTTGCACGGTGGAAGGACGCTCTGCGAGGGCCCGCAACCCTTCGGCGTTGTTCGGATAGCGGCCGACGTCGAGTTTGAAGAGATCCATGGCCTGCTCGATCTCGGCGACCTGAACACGCGCCGTTTTGGATTTTGCGCCGCCCAGTTGATCGAGCACCCTGGGGCCGACCAGCCCCGCCAGCAGGGTCAGGATGACCAGAACCACCAGCAATTCGATGAGGGTGAACCCAAGAGAATGGCATTTTGGAATGGCCACGGCTCCATGGTGGCGGATTGTTTGGATTGTCATTTGGGAGGTCCTTGAGAAAACGGGATTCAGATGGTGTCGTTGATCGACAAGACACCACCGAGAATGGCGATGATGATGAAAGCGACCAAAGCGCCCAGAAAAATGATGATAAGGGGTTCAAGAGTGGCCAAGGCCCGCCCCATGGTACGCCGCCCCTCTTCTTCGTATCGGTCTGCGAGTCCGATCAGGGTGCTGTCGAGTTGACCTGTTTCCTCCGCGACCCGGATCAGCTGTGGAGCACTTGTTTTGTTGAAATGCCTGGAAACAAATCCCGCCGAGAGGCGCTTTCCGGTTTTGACGATCCCGACCAGCGGCTCGATGTCGTGCCGCAAGGCAACATTGCTGAGGGTGTCCATGGAGATACGAAGCGCATCGACCATGGGTACGCCACGTTGCAGCAGGTTGCCCAAGGTACGAAAGTAGACGGCAAACTGCAGGTTTTTAACGATCTTCCCGATCAGCGGCAGGTCCAGCAGCAGGCTGTCGATCCGCATGCGCCCACTGGGCGACGCCCCCCAGCGCGACAACAGAAAAAAGACCACCGTCAATCCCAGCATGATGGCCATCCAGTAGGAACGGATCATGTCGCTGAGACCAACCACCACCTGGGTGGGATACGGAAGCGCATCGCCCATGGAGTCAAAAATTTCCCGAAATTGCGGAACAACAAAAGCCAACAGCAACACAACGGACAGAACTGCAACCACCAGCAAGATGATGGGGTAGGTCATCGATGAAACGACATAGTTGCGCAGTTTGTCGTCTGCCTCCAACTGAAGGGTGAGCTCCTTCAGCACCACATGCAACGATCCCGAGGACTCCCCAGCCCGGATCAAAACCAGGTACTGGCGCCCCAGGTCTCGCTCGAAGGGCAGCAACGACTGGTAAAAAGACTTACCGCCACGTACACCCTCTGCCACCAACGTGACAAACGACTTCAACCGGTCGCTGGTTGCCGTCTCCTTGAGGATGGACAGCGCCCTGTCCAAAGGCATGTTGGCTTGTTTGAGATGCGCCATTTCACGGCTGAAGAGCAGGACTTCGCTGCGCTTGATCGTGCCGACGCGGCCCTGTGGCGCATCGTCGGACGAGGCTGCTGCTTCAACCCCGGCGATCTGCACCGGCGTAATTCCCTGCCCAATCAATCGCAGTCGGGCATGTTCAGCATTGGATGCCCGGACAGCACCTTGGCATGGCTTGCCATCAGCCGCCACACCGGTATATTGGAAATCAATCATTTTGACGAGCGACGCGCAGCACTTCCTCTGCAGTGGTCAGACCCAGGAAGACTTTAGTGGCGCCATCTTGCAGCAAGTTCCCTGCGGCATAGACGCCCGACTCCCCACCAATGGTCGAACCGCTTTCAAGCACCCTTCGTTTCATGTCTTCGGTAAAGACCAGCAGTTCATGAATCGCCAGTCGGCCACGGTATCCCGTGCCACGACAACTCGGGCACCCGACCGACCGATAAAGCACTTGCCCCTCGGTCAGCTTCATCCCCAACGAGGCGGCAGCGGCCTGCGCCTGTGCTTGCGGCAAGGCAGACTTGCAGTCTTCACACAGCTTGCGGACCAGTCGCTGCGCCAGGACGCCCACCACCGAAGCCGTAATGAGGTAAGGCTCCACGCCCATATTGATCAGGCGCACCACAGCCCCCAGGGCACTGTTGGTATGCAGCGTAGAGAGCACCAGGTGGCCCGTGAGCGCCGCCTGAACGGCAATTTCAGCGGTTTCTCCATCCCGCATTTCACCGATCATGATGACATCCGGGTCCTGCCGCAGGAAAGAACGCAGCACCTTGGCAAAGGTCAATCCAATCTGGGGCTGAACCTGAACCTGGTTCAGCCATTGCAGCCGGTACTCGACAGGGTCTTCCACGGTGAGCATCTTGAGGTTCTCGCCTTCGAGTTCCTGCATCGACGCGTACAGCGTGGTGGATTTTCCTGACCCTGTCGGCCCCGTTACCAGCAGGATGCCGTGCGGAATGCTCAGCAGCTGGCGCAGCGCCTGCAAGGTTGGCGGCGTGAAATGCAGGCTTTCCAGAGAGAGCAGGTCAAAGTTCTTTTCAAGCAAACGCATGACCACCGATTCACCAAACATGGTGGGTAGGGTGGAGACGCGCGCGTCCATTTCTTTCCCATGGACGCGCAACTTGGTTCGACCATCCTGCGGCATGCGGCGTTCGGCAATGTCCAGCTGCGCAAGTATCTTGATGCGCGAGACGATGGCGGGGGCATCCTTGTTGTCAATCTCATCGATGGGGAACAGTTCGCCATCCACCCGCACGCGTACGACCGATTTTTCCTCGTAGGTTTCGATGTGGATGTCGGATGCCTGCACCGCCACGGCCTGCGACATGATCTGATTGACTCTCTGGATGATGGGCGCCTCCGAGGCCATATCGCGCAGATGCTCGATGAACTCCGAGGCTTCCAGCGGCCCGGCATCGCCCGCCTCGTCCTGCCCTGCATCCTGGACGTACCAGGCATCGAGCTGCCCGGCAATTTCCGATTCCAGTCCAAATACGATCTTCGGTACCTCACCGAAAACAAGCCGCAAGCCATTTCGAAGTAGTTCACTGCGTGGATCGGCCGCAGCGAAGTCCGCAAGCTCGCCAGCGCCGTCCACCGCCCCCAAAGGCAAGAGTTTGTTCGCCAGAAGAAAGCCCGTATTCAGTTTCGTGGCCTGCGGCTTGTCTTTGGGAAAAGCGTCGGCGCGGACCAGCGGCAAATCGGCCTGCCTTGCGAGTGCGGTGTAGACGTCCAGCTCGGAAACCAGTCCAAGGCTGACGAGCAGTTGGCCAAGACGCCCTCCCATGGATCGCTGGACGCCCAAGGCGCGCTCCAGGTCGTTGCGCGAGAGCTTTTGTTCCGCGACAAGGAGCTCGCCCAGCTTAGGCGCCACCGCAGCCGTGCCCGTCGCTTCAACCGTGTCTGAAGAGGTATTCATTGATCGTGTCTTTCAAGCAATCTCTCATGCCTTGGGGCCAGAACCTGCACGCTGGTCGGGCACCAGAGCGCGGGACCATACCAAAAATCGCGCGAACCGGTTCAGTTCGGGGCCCATGTAGTAGCTCCGATAGTCTGCAATCTGTCTCCACCAGGCTTTTTCTCGCCACTCCAGGTACCGGGACACGTGAGTTTCATCCATCTCGAGTGAACGAAGTCTTTGCCGCAACGCACTGGCCTGCAAATAGGTACTGCGGCCAACCGCCCGGACCCGGCGCAACTCGCCCAGGCCGTGTGCTTTGAAGTCGAGCAAACGTTGACCGAACCGGGCGCTGCGTGCGCCGACCTGGTTGCCTCCATGCTGTCGGTACAGCACCTGCGGGGCCGCAATGAACGACCTGCGGCCACTGCCACTGACCAAGGCGCACCACCAGTCGTGCATGATGACCTCACGGGGCAGAGGCAAGGCCATCTTGAGAAGCGCCCGGTTGACCATCGCAGTGCACCCTGTCACCTGGTTCATGCTGAGAAGTGATGTTGGCGTGCATTGTCCCGGGTTCATGCTCTGGTAGGCGGTAAACGACGGACAGACCAGCTCAAGATTCTGGTCGACCACGGTGAGGTCAGAATGGACAAGGCATGGCCCCCCCTTGCCATCCTCGACCTCGATCCGTCGCATTTCGGCCAGGGACCGTTCGATTTTTCGCGGCATCCATACATCGTCCTGATCGCAAAAGGCCGCCCAGTTCGCCACGCCGTCCTGCAGACTGGCCGCCATCAGGTTCTCGAAATTTCTGACGACCCCTCTCCCAGGCGACGGGTTCGTCAGCAAGATCAGTCGCTCGCCAAAGCGGGCGCGGTAACTCTCCACGGTGGCCAGGGTGTCGTCCGAAGACCCATCATCGCTGACCAGAACACGGAAGTCCTGGTGCGTCTGCAACAGGATTGAATCGAGTTGCGCCGAGAGGTAGCGAGCGCCGTTGTATGTCGCCAGCAACAGATCAACAAGATTCGTTTTCATGCGGCACAGCGCCCCTCACGGGGATGCCGCTTGCAACCGGGCACCCGCCCATGGGCAACGTACGCGCACCAGGTCGGGCACCGCACTGGGGCCGAGACCGCATGCAAAAACGGTCGCAGGCTCATCGCACCAAACGATCGAGGTAGTGTTGGTAGGGGACAGATCCCCAGAGACGCAACAGACTGCGGACATGCCACAGCAGATGCAGGGCGTTCCGCCTGCTGGCACGGCTCGCCACATGGGTGACACAGGCCGCCTGCGCTTCGACCAGCCTGTAACCCATCAACTGCAGTCGCAGGCAGATATCCACGTCTTCGCAATACATGAAATACGACTCGTCGAACCCCTTGAGCTGCTGATACACATTGCTTGGAAAAAGCAACAGGGCTGCATTGACCCAGTCGGGTGCTTCTGACGGTGTCGGTCCACTCGGCAAAAGGCCGTGGCGGTGCATCAATGCCGTCGGTGTGGGAAGGCGACGCCGATGGTCCTGGACCTCCCCGTGCGGACCCCGCTGCAAAGGAAAGACGCATCCGGCCTTTTCCCGTTCGGCACATTCGACCATGGAGGCCCACGGCGCCTGGTCCCAGGAGATATCGGGGTTCATGACAACAAACCAGCGGGAGCAATCGTCCAGCGCCCACTCCTGAGCAAAGGCCTGGTTGTGGTTGGCGCCAAAGCCCTTGGGCCGTGCGTTGCGGATCACTCTGACGTCCAGGTTTCCATGGAGGGATGGGTCCCCGTCCAGGAATGGTTCAGGCGTGTTGAGAGTCACCCATACCCGCCGGACCAGCGTTGAATCGCTTCGGGCCAGCAATGCCAGAAGCTCCCGCACTTCGCGGGCATGGCCGTGACTCACAATGGAAACAGCAAGCGACACTGACCACCCATTGAATCAGGCAAAAAGGTCTTCGGCCTTCACCGTACCGAGCGGGGTGGCCACACGGTCCTTGGCCGAAAGCACCGGAACCGATCCTTCCTGGAGGGGCCACTCGATGCCGATCTGCGGGTCGTTCCAGGCGATGCAGCGCTCGTGCTCGGGCGCGTAGTAGTCGGTGGTCTTGTAGAGGAAGTCGGCCGTTTCGCTGAGCACCAGGAACCCATGGGCAAACCCAGGCGGCACCCACAACTGGCGATGGTTCTCGGCGCTCAGTTCCACGCCCACCCACCGCCCGAAGGTGGGTGAACTGCGGCGGATGTCCACCGCCACGTCGAAGACGGCACCCGCCACCACGCGCACCAGCTTGCCTTGCGGGTGCTGAATCTGGTAGTGGAGACCGCGCAGCACCCCGCGGCTTGAGCGACTGTGGTTGTCCTGGACAAACGGGGTATCGCTGCCGGTGGCCTCGTTGAAAGCGCGCTGATTGAAGCTTTCCAGAAAGAAACCACGCGCGTCACCGAACACCTTGGGCTCGATCAGCACGACATCAGGAATGGACAGGCGGGTGGTTTGCATGGCGGCAGTTCAGTAAATCTTTTCCTGGAGCAGGCGCAGCAGGTACTGGCCATATCCGTTTTTCGACAGTGGCAGGGCCAGGCGCTGCAGTTGCTCGCCATCAATCCACTGGCTGCGCCAGGCGATTTCTTCGGGGCAGGCGATTTTCAGGCCCTGGCGGTG
>Ga0073904_10001782_pt1 | contig 16134 bp, 12 predicted proteins | sample KloWWTrecipitate_FD_66668 | JGI IMG/M metagenome (GOLD analysis project Ga0073904, IMG submission 66668) | Active sludge microbial communities from Klosterneuburg, Austria, studying microevolution and ecology of nitrifiers - Klosterneuburg... | ecosystem: Engineered > WWTP > Aerobic digester >...
ATCCCCTCCCGGGTCGAGCTCGGCGAGCGGCGCGAGCGCAGCGCGTTCGAGCGTGCCGCTCGCGGTGAGGCAGCGCTCGGCATTCAGGTAGCACGACATCGGCCGCTCTGAGGCCGGGCGTAAGGCGTAGGTTACCCGGTCGTGCGGATGCAGCGGCAGCGCCATCTCGTGCCCGCTGGCGGAGAGCTCCCACCAGTCCGAGACGCTGTTGTCGGCAGTGCTGGTCACGAGCGCGGCATAGCGCGCCGAGAGCACGCCGTCGAAGAGATCCGATTCGAACCCGCCCAGGGGCGCTGAAGACGGCTTGCCGCGCTGTTCGAGGAAGTGGCGGAAGACCGTCGTGAATTGGCGTGCGGCCACCGACTGCCTGCCGCCTGGGGTGGGGCCGGCGCCGCGGTCGATGAGCTCGGCCGTGCGCACGACGGCATCCTGGCGGAGCGCACGATTGGTGGCGCTCGCGATGAGCTCGGGATGCGCTGCGAGGGTCTCGACGCCGACGATCGCCTGGCTCTTGTCGCGAAAGTAGACGCCGTCGGCGGCGTCGAGGAGGTGCCAGGTGTCGTCCCAGGCGATCTCGGCGACGACGTGCCCGCCGAGCCCCCAGATCCTGGCCGGCATCCCCGCCAGTCGGGCGAGGCTCGCGACTGCGCTGTTCGAGTCGTCGCAGAGGCCACAGCCGAAGACATTGACGAGCTTCACCGGATCGTGAAGGAGCTGGCTCTCCTGCGAGAACGGTGTGCAGCCGAACCGCCAGGCGCGGACGAAGTTCCAGATCGCCAGGGCCTGCGCCTCCGGACTCATCCCTTCGCGGAGGATCGAGGCGAGGATGGCGCGATCGCTGCGCAGGTCCGGCCAGCCTTCGCGCGCGAGATAGGGCGTCACGGTGCCCAGGGAATCGAGATTCTCGACCACGATCTCGCCGCCCCGCTCCGGCGCAGGAGAGCTTTCGCCGACGCGGCAGGGACCGGTCGCACAGAGCAGCCGGATCTCTTGCGGCGCAGAACCCGGAGAGGGGGACGGCGCGGCGCCGGCCAAGAGAGACTGCGCCGAGGCCGGCGCCAGCTGAAGTCCCATGGCGAGTGCAACGGCCGCAGCGACCACAGCGACCGCAGCAATTTCAGCGACCGCTCCAAGCGCGGCCCGCTCGGCTGGCGTGCGTTCAATCACGGTTCGAGCCCCCTGATGCGCTACTTCGCGGCCTGGACCTTCCCGGCGTCGAGGTCCTTCAAGAAGGCGAGGAGGCCTTTCATATAGGTCTCCTGGTCGTCGTACAGCGCGAGATGGCCGCCGTTCGGGCAGAGCAGGAAGCGGCCGCGCGGGAACTGCGTCGCCATCCAGGCCATGTGTTTGGGATCCATCGTGTCGTGCTGGGCGCCGATGACCAGGGTCGGCGTCGTGATCCGCTTGAGATCGGCGCTCCTGTCCCACTTCTCGAGCTTGCCCGAGGCGCCCATCTCGCTCGGTCCCTGCATCGGGACGTAGATCGAGCGATTCAAGCGCGTGAAGCAGCGCATCATCGGGTCGGGCCAATCGGCGAACGGCATGCGCAGGATGTGCTCGGTGTAGTACGGAATCAGGAGCTCCATGTAGCGCGGCGACTCGAACTCCTTGCGCGCCTCTAGCGCCTCGATCTCCGCGAGCGCCGCCGGGTCCATCGCCGGCATGAGGACGTCGTGGGCGTAGGCGTTGTAGGCCGGGATGCTCGACATCATGTTCGAGATCACCAGCCCCTTGAGATTCTCGCCGTGCGCGAGCGCGTACTCGATGGCGAGGATTCCGCCCCAGGACTGGCCGTAGAGGACGAAGTTGTCCTTCGTCAGGCCGAGCGCCAGACGGACCTGCTCGACCTCGTCGACGAAGCGCGGAATCTCCCAGAGCTCGGGCTCGTTCGGCTGGTCGCTGTAGGCCGAGCCCAGCTGGTCGTAGTAGTAGTACTCGATGCCGGCGCCAGGGAAGTAGCTGTCGAAAGCCTCGAACGCCTCGTGGGTCGCCCCCGGCCCGCCGTGCAGGAGCAGCACCTTGAGCTTCGGATTGTTGCCGACTCGTTTCGTCCAGACAGTGAAGGTGCCCTTCGAAGTCGTGATCGGGATCCGGCGCACGCCGCCCGTGAGGACATCGGCCCGTCCGGTGTGGTCGAAGTAGCTCCCCTGGCTGGCCGTCGGAGCCGGCGGTGGGGCAGCCGGCGGCGGTGCGGCGCAGGCGGCGAGCGCGAGAGACAGTGTCACGAGGGGCAGCGAGAGCGATTGCATTCGAACCTCCGGGTCGGACGGGGTGTTTCAGGTTTCCGGCTGCCGATCATGCCAGAGCCGCAGGTCGCCGGACGTCTTTCATGGACGGAGAGCCGGCGTCGTCACCGGCCGGGCGCCGGCGGTTTGACAGCGAGAGAGCGACGGCGGTAGCGTCCTCGCGTGATGAGACCGCGCGAGCTGGCGATCGGCGCCCGCTGCATGTCGTGCACGACGACGACCCACCGCGCGAGCGGAGGGACGGGGTTCGCTTAGGCGAACGGCGCAGCGCGCCCATCGAGCCGATACCGGCCCCGCTCCTCCAATGAGGTAGCGGGGTTTTTTGTTTTTCGGGATGTCTGGGGAGACGGCAATGCAGTCGTTTCGGGTGATGAAGTTCGGCGGCACCTCGGTCGCGGGCGCCGACCGGATGCGCGGCGTGGCAGCGCTGGTCGCCGGGGCGGCGGCGGCTGAACGGGTCGGCGTCGTGGTTTCGGCAGTGTCGGGGGTGACCGACCTCCTGATCCAGGGCCTCGCCCACGCCGCCGCCGGGCGGCGGGACGAAGCGGAGGCGGCCGGCAAACGCTTCCGCGACCTGCACGCCGGCATTGCCTTCGAGCTCGCGAGCGAGCTCGATGCGAAGGCCGCCGCCCGCCTCGATCGGCGCCTGAGCGGACTCGCCGAAGAACTGGCGGGGATTCTGCGCGGCGTGGCGATGCTGGGTGACGTTTCGCCGCGCGTCGAGGCGCGCGCGATCGTCCTCGGAGAGCGCGCGAGCTGCGCCCTCTTGTTCGAGCTGTTCGCGTCGCGCAGTCTCGACACCGAGGCGCTCGATCCGCTGGAAGTCGTGCCCTGCACCGGCGAGCCGCTGGCCGCGACGCCGCAGCCGGCGGAGATGAAACAACGCCTGGCCGGGCGCCGCCTCGCCGGGAGCCGCGTGCTGCTCATGCCCGGCTTCTTCGGCGGCGACGAGAGCGGCCAAGTGATGTGCCTCGGGCGGGGCGGCTCGGACTATTCCGCGGCGCTCCTCGCCCAGGCGCTCGAAGCGCGCCTGCTCGAGATCTGGACCGACGTCGACGGCGTCTTCACGACCGACCCGCGCCTCGCCCCGGCGGCGACCTGTCTCGAGCGCATGAGCTACGAAGAGGCGATGGAGCTGGCGCATTTCGGGGCCAAGGTCCTCCACCCGCGGACGATCGCGCCGGCGCGGGCGGCGGGCGTTCCGGTGCGCATCCGCAACACCTTTCGCGCGGAGCACCCGGGCACGCTGGTCGAGCGCCGGACGACGGCGCCGGATCGGATCGCCTGTGGCATCTCGTTCACCCGCGGCGTGGCGCTCGTGAGCCTCTTCGGTCCGGGCCTGGAGGGTGTGCCGGGCGTCGCGGCGCGCCTCTTCGCGGCGTTGGCGAGCCGAGGCATCTCGGTCATGCTGATCACCCAGGGGTCGAGCGAGACCGCCATCTCCTTCTGCATCGACACTGGCGCCGCCGACGAGGCGGAGCGGGCCGTCCGCGCGGCGTTCGAATCCGAGATCGACACCGGCCGGGTGGACGAGGTCGTGTGCCGGCGGGATCTCGCCATCGTAAGCCTGGTGGGCGACGGCATGCGCGAGCGGGTTGGCGTCGCCGGCGGCTTCTTCGGCGCGCTCGGGGAGGCGCGGGTAAACGTCGCGGCGATCGCCCAAGGCGCTTCGGAACGTTCGATCTCGGCGGTCATCGCCGCGGCGGACGGTGCCCGCGCCGTCGCGGCAGTCCACGAACGTCTCTTCGAAAGAGCCTGGCCGGGCGAGCCGGAGTCGGCGGTGCCTGCCGTCCCACCGCTTTCTCCGGCCGCGCCACGCCCCGGTCCGCCTCCGGCGGGGGAGTGGGTCACCGCTTACGCCCCAGCCGGCATCGGCAATTTTGCCGCCGGCTTCGACCTGCTCGGTGCGGCGCTCGCTCCGCTCCCTCCGAGCGAGGGCGCGCTCTGGGGCGATTGTGTAGCCGTGCGCCGTGCCGCCGGGCGGGCGGCGGACGAGGGCGATCGGCTGGAGTGCCGCGGCCGGTTCGCCGACCGGCTGCCGGCCGAGCCGCAGCAGAACCTGGTGCTCAAGGCCCGTGCAGCCTTCGCCCAGCGGGTTGCCGGGCCGCTGCCGGCGCTCGACTTCATCCTCGACAAGAATCTGCCGGTGGCGAGCGGCCTCGGCTCGAGCGCGTCGTCGGTGGCAGCGACCCTGGTGGCGCTCAACGAGCTCTTCGACCGGCCGCTGGGCGACCGCGAGCTGCTCGCCGCCGCCGGCGAGGCCGAGGCACAGGCGTCCGGCGCGGTGCACCTCGACAACGTCGCACCGGCGCTCCTCGGCGGACTGCGCCTGGTCGATCCAACGGCAGGCTCGCACGCGCTGCCCTTTCCCGAGGCGCTCCTCTTCGTGCTCTGGGTGCCGGAGCTCGAGCTCGAGACGCGCCTCGCGCGGAGCGTCCTGCCGCGCGAGCTCTCGGTCCCGCACGCCGTCGCCTGGGCGCAGAATCTGGGAGCGCTGATCCACGCCCTGCACACCGACGACCGCGCGCTGCTCGCCGGTGCGCTGCACGACTCGCTCGCCGAGCCCCATCGCGCCGCGCTCGTCCCCGGCTTTCGCGAGGTGCAGCGCGCGGCGCTCGCCGCCGGGGCGTTGGGCTGCACGCTCTCGGGGGCCGGCCCGGCGATCTTCGCCGTCGTCGAGCCGGCGGCTGCGGAAGCGATCGCGGCGGCCGGACTTGCCGCCTGGCGCGCCGCCGGCGTCGAGGCCGAGGCGCGGCTCTGCCGGCTCGACCGTCTGGGCGCCCGGCGCGTCGAGTCGTCGGAGACTTGACGCGATGCTCGTCACCAGCACCCGCGATCCAGGCATGCGCGTCTCGTTCGTCGAGGCGGCGGAGCGCAATGCGCCCGCCGACGGTGGCCTCTACCTTCCCGTTCTCGGTCCCGGCGGGCTCGAACCGTTCGCGGATGTCGAGGAGCTGCTCGCGCTGCCGTTCCGCCCCCGCTCGGCGGAGATCCTCAGCCGCCTGCTCACGCCCGAGTTCGCGCGCGGCGAGGTCGCCGCGATGGTCGAGTCCGCGCTCGACTTCCCGGTCGTGCACCGCGAGGTGCGGTCCGGCCTCTCCGTGCTCGAGCTCTTCCACGGTCCTTCGCTCTCCTTCAAGGACTTCGGCGTGCGCTTCCTCGCCCAGGTCCTCTCCCGTCTGCGCGAGCGCGCCGTCGTTGGCGGCGAAAGCGGGCCGCGCACCGTGCTCACCGCCACCAGCGGCGACACCGGGGCCGCGGTGGTGCACGCTTTTCATCGCCTCCCGGGCTTCGGCGTCGTGGTGCTCTATCCTGCCGGCCGGATCTCGCCGCTGCAGGAGCGCCAGATCGCGACGCTCGGCGGGAACGTGGCGGCGTTCGCCGTCGAGGGCGCGTTCGACGACTGCCAGTCGATGGTGAAGAGCGCCTTCGCCGATCCTGAGCTCGCGCGTCCGCTGGGCCTGGTGTCGGCGAACTCGATCCACCTGGCGCGGCTGCTGGCGCAGGTGACCTACTACTTCGAAGCCGCCGCGCAGGCGGCGCCGGCTGCCGGGGGCCGTCCGCTGGTCGTCGCGGTGCCCTCGGGCAACTTCGGAAATCTGTGCGCGGGTCTGCTGGCGCAGCGCCTGGGGGCGCCGATCGCGGCGCTGGTCGCGGCGACGAACGCCAACCGCACCGTGCCCGACTTCCTCGACGGGCGGCCGTTCGCGCCGCGGGCGAGCGTCGTGACACTGTCGAACGCGATGGACGTCGGAGCGCCGAACAACTGGCCGCGCATCGAGAGTCTCTTCGCCGGCGACGCCGCGGCGCTGCGCGCCCGCTTGCGCTGGGGGAGTGCGGACGACGCGGCGACCCGCGCCGCCCTCGGCGAGCTCGAGGAATACGGTTACCGCGCCGATCCGCACGGCGCCGTGGCCTTCGAGGTCCTGGGCCGGAATCTGCGTGCCGGCGAACACGGGCTCTTTCTCGCCACCGCCCATCCGGCGAAGTTCGAGACCACCCGGAACGCGGCCGAAGCGCTGCCGCCGGCGCTGGCGGAGGCCGCGGCGCGGCCGCTGCTCTCCCGGCAGCTCGCCGCCGACCCCGCCGCCCTGCGCGTCGCGCTCCTCGACTTCGCTGCCCGAAGCCGCTCCTGACCCGGAAAGGACTCTACCCTTGGCTACTCCCTTCCCGCCGCCATCTTCCCGCTTGCCCGTCACCGTCCTGGGTGCCACCGGCGTCGTCGGCCAGCGCTTCGTGCGCCGGCTCGCCGCACACCCCTGGTTCGAGATCCGCCATCTCGCAGCGAGCGACCGCAGCGCCGGCAAACGCTATGCGGAGGCCTGCGACTGGCGCCTCGGGGGCGAACCCTACGCCGGCCTCGGCGACCGCGTCCTCGCGCCCTGCTCGCCGCAGGCGGCTGCGGCGGGGATCGTCTTCAGCGCGCTCGACGCCCTCCCGGCGCGCGAGCTCGAGCCGCTCTTCGCCGCTGCCGGCGCCTGGGTGTTCTCGAACGCTTCGGCGTTCCGCATGGAGCCCGACGTGCCGCTCGTCATCCCCGAAGTGAACGCCGCCCACCTGGCGCTCGTCCCGCGCCAGCGGCGCGAGCGCCGCTTCTCCGGCGCCATCGTCTGCAATCCGAACTGCACGGCGACGGTGCTGGCGATGGCCCTCGGGCCGCTCCACGCCGCCTTCGGAGTCGAGGCGGTGCTCATGACCTCGATGCAGGCGGTGAGCGGCGCAGGCTATCCTGGCGTTTCGGCGCTCGACATCCTCGGCAACGTGATTCCCTACATCCACGGCGAGGAGGAGAAGGTCGAGGAAGAGACGCGCAAGTTGCTCGGCGCTCTCGCCGGCGAGACGGTGACGCCGGCCACGACGGACGTCTCGGCGCTCTGTCACCGCGTGCCGGTCGTCGATGGCCACACCGAGGCGGTGAGCGTGCGGCTCGCCGGCAACCCATCGCTGGTGCTGGTGCGCGAGGTGCTCGCCTCGTTCCGCGCTCTGCCGCAGGAGCTCGGGCTGCCCTCGGCGCCGCTCGCGCCGATCATCCTCCATGACCGGCCTGAGCGCCCGCAGCCGCGGCTCGATCTCGCCGAGTCGGCGGAGCCGGCGGCGGGCCAGGCGCATGGGTGCGCCCATGGGATGACGGTGCACATCGGCCGGGTGCGGGAGTGCCCGGTACTGGGTGTGAAGTTCGCCCTCCTCGGCCACAACGCCGAACGCGGCGCGGCCGGCGCGAGCGTGCTCAACGCCGAGCTCGCCGTGGCCACCGGCTGGTGGGCCGCCGACTAGGCTTTACGGCTCACGGCTCACGGCTCACGGCTCACGGCTTGCGCGGCGCCGGCAGGTTCCGCCCGCCCTGATGCAGGACGAGCGAGACAGCGCGGCCACCTTCGAGAACGAAGTCGATCTGCGCGTCGACGAGCTTGAAGAAGAAGCGGCTCGGCGACTCGGGGAAGAGCTCGAGCCTCTCCTGGCCGGTCGCCTGGGCGAAGAGGTGATCGCCCTCCCGCGTCACCGCGATGTCGAAGCCCGGGGCGAGCGCGTAGACGCCGACGAGCGGGCCGAGCGCGGCGGGATCGATCGCGACCTCCTTGAGCGGCGGTGGCGCCGCCTCGTCGGTGCGCAGCGAGCGATAGACCGGCCCGACGCCCTGATCGACGAGCAGCGCCGTGACCTTGCCGTCGCCGCCGCGGGCGAAACGGATCGCCGTGCCGTCTGCGATCTCGAAGGCATCCGGACCGACGGCGAGAAGCGGATGGAGGTCGCCGCCGGTGCGCTGCAGGCGCAACGTCTCGCCGTCGCGCGAGACGATCCGGCGGACGCCCGAGCGCTCGGGCACAAGGTAGACGCCGACGTAGGCGTCGAGCTCGGCGGCGGAAAGCCCGAGAGCGGCCGGGGTTGCCTTGTGCGGCACGCCGAGAATCGATTCGGCCACCCGGTGCGCGAGCTCGTGCACATCCTGCATCGGATTGTTGGAGAGGATCACGACGAGGAGGTCGTCGCCCGGGACGCGCAGCAGGTCACAGGTGAATCCGTGGATGCCGCCGCCGTGCTCGTGGGTGGGCCGTCCCGCGACTTCGGTCATGGCGTTGCCGAGGCCGTAGCGCGTGGCGATCCCGTCCTGGTCGCCGCCGCGGAGGACGCCCGAGGTAAACATGCGGTCGCGCGAGGCGGGCGAGATGACCTTGCCGCGCTCGAGGGCGTCGCTCCAGCGCGCCAGGTCGTCGACGGTCGACATCAGCGAGCCGGCCGAAAACGGCTGGGTGAGCGAGAGATAGGGCGCGTTCGCCCAGCCCTCGGGGCCCTTCACGTAGCCGGCAACGCGGCCGCGCACGATCTCCTCCTGATGGCCGTAGCGCGAACTCTTCATTCCGAGCGGCGCGAAGAGCTCACTCTCGACGACCTCTTCGTAGCTCTTGCCGGTCACCTTCTCGATCACCCCGCCGAGCAGGATGAAGCCCGAGTTGCTGTAGTTCCACAGCGTCCCCGGCGGAAAGTCGAGCGGCTTGTCCTCGAAGAGGGCGAAGAGCGTCTCGCGACTCATGTCCTCGCGCCAGCGCGGAATCCACTCCGGCATGTCGGTGTAGTTGGGCACCCCGGAGGTGTGCGAGAGAAGCTGCTCGAGCGTGACCGTGGCGCCGCCGAAGCTCATCTGCGGGAAGAACTTCGTGATCGGGTCGGAAAGCGCCAGCTTCCCCTGCTCCGCGAGCCGCAGGACGAGCGAGGCGGTGAACTGCTTGGTCACCGACCCGATCTCGAACACCTGCTCCGGCGCCACCGGAATCCCGAGGTCCATCTGCGCCATCCCATACCCCCGGCGCAGGACGACCTCGCCCCGCCACTTCACCAGCACCGCCGCCCCGGGGGCGTCGGCGGGATAGGCCGCGGCGAGGAGCCTCTCCGCGGCGGCGACCGCTTCAGGTGCCTTCGCTTTCGAAGCTGCGGCGGGAAGCGTCGCGAGCGTCGCGAGAAGCAAGGAGAGCGGCAGAACGGTTCGGCGCATGGAACCCCCGGGGAAGAGCTCGAAAGAAGCCTACCGCTCTAGCTACGCTCTCCTTGCAGAATCGTTGCAGCGAGTGCCGCGCTGGAGAGCGCCCGGGCGTGAGCTCGGAGCGCTGCGGCGAGCCCCTTCGGGCGGCGGAGCACGAGCGCGAACGGCAAGCGGGCGAGCTCGCGGGCGAGCCAGTTCAAGTCGTCGGTCTGGGAGTGGAGGAGGACGCCGCCTTCGACTTCCTGCAGCGTGCCGAGCGTGGCGAAGATCTGCTTTCTCGCCGTCGCCAGGTCGGTGCGGAGGAGAACCTCCGCCTGGTGGGCACGCGGGAGGGTCGCGATGGCGGTCGAGATCGCGGCCAGGGTGTCGAAGTTCGCCGGGCGCTCGAAGGTCCCGCTGGTGCGCGCGACGCTTGTCATGCGATCGACCCGGAAGGTGCGCGGGCCGTTCCGTAAGTGGCAATGGCCGACGACGTACCAGCAGCCGCCGCGGAAGGCGAGGCCGTAGGGGTCGAGGTCGCGCGCGGTGCGACTCTTGTCCGCGGCTTCGTAGAGGATGTGCACCGTGCGCTGCGCCTGCGCTGCGGCGGAGAGCGTCGCGAGGACGTGGCTTTCGGCCGGCGGGCCGCTCGCCGGGAGATCGAGCTGCATCGTCTCGTCGGCGGCGCGCAGGCGGCGCTTCAGGTCGGCTGGCATCACCCGTTCGAGCTTCGCCCGCGCGCTGGCGAGGCCGGCGGCACTATCGCCGGCGCTGCCGAGGCCGAGGGCGCTCGCCGCGAGGAGTCCCAACGAGAGCGCCAAGGCTTCATCGTCGGTAAAGAGCATCGGCGGCAGCTTAAAGCCCGCGACCAGCGCGTAGCCGCCCCCCGCGCCGCGCTCGGCGGTCACCGGAATCCCCATCTCCTCGAGCGCGACGATGTAACGCCGCACCGTGCGCCGGTCGACCCCCAGTCGCCGGCCGAGCTCGGCGCCCGAGAGCTGTCCGTGCGCCTGCAGCAACTCCAGCGCGGCGAGGATCCGTGTCGTCGGCAGGCTCACTTGAAAAGGGTATCAGGCAATAGGGCGAAAAGTGTCCGCTTGGCGGCCTAGCCTCTCGCTGGACGCGAAACTCCCTTCGCTTCCTGGCGCTCGAGGAGAGCACCCATGGCATCCGTCTCCCACCTCTGGATCTTCTTCGGCCTGGTCTTCGGCATCGTGCTGCTGCCCGGGCTCGACATGGCCTGCGTGCTCGGCTGCACTCTGAGCGGCGGGCGCCGCGCCGGACTGGCGTCGATCGGTGGCATCGTCACCGCCGCAGTCGCCCATGTCGCGATCGGCGGTGCCGGCATCGCGGCGATCCTCCTGGTGATGCCGGCGCTGTTCAACACGCTGCTGGTCGCCGGTGCGGCCTACGTCGCCTGGATCGGTCTCGCCCTCGTGCGCAGCGGGGCGCTCTTCGACCCCGGGAACACGCATGCCGCGGCGGCCATCGACCTATCGACGGCCTACCGCCGCGGCATGCTGACCAACCTCCTCAACCCAAAGGCCTACGCCTTCATGCTGGCGATCTTCCCGCAGTTCGTCAGAAGGGAGTGGGGGCCGGTCGCGCTCCAGGCGGCGGTGCTCGGCGCGATCATCGTGGCGACCCAGTTCTCGGTCTACGGCGCCGTCGTCCTCGCCGCCGCCCGCGCCCGCGGCTGGCTGGCGGAGCGTCCTCTAGCGCTGGCTCTCATCGGCCGCAGCGTCGGCCTGCTGCTGCTCGCCGTCGCCCTGTTCTCGGTAGTGGAAGGTTGGAAGCGATGGGATTGAGTCGTCGGGCACGATCCGAGCCGCCGCCTACTCGCGGCGCGCACTCGTGGCAGCGGAAGTCCAGCCACGTGCTCGGATCGCCTGTGTGATGGCTTCGCCTGCGAAGCGGTGACCCGCGGACGTGAGGTGGTGATCGTGGGGGAAGTAGAGATCCTCGGCGGCTGCGGGCAGGAGGGGGGCGAGATCGAGGAAGTCGATCCCCAGCTGCGCGAACTCGCTCGCATAGAGCGGCGCTCGCGCCTGCGGGTTCACGGGCAGGTGGACCACCAGCAGCGGAACTCCGGCGGCGGCGCAGGTGTCCCGGATGCGCGCGAAGAGCGCGCGATTCAGCCGCCAGCGCTCGCCGATCGGCCAGCGGTCGGCCAGCGCGTCGACGGTCTTCCTTGCGAGCCGCCCGAGGCGCAGGTCCTGCCTCCACCAGGAGGCGAGCGGCCCGGGCCGGTTGGCGGCAGTCGTGCGCACGAGGATTCCCTCCTCGAGGTGAAAGGCCGGCTTCTCGAGCCAGACGTGTCCCTTGCGGTACGACGAGAGGCTGCGAGCGAGATCCTGGCGGATGAAGGAGAGCACCACGAAGTCGGCGCGCCAGCGCAGGGCCTCGTGCTCGAGCGCCAGTCCCATCTGGTCGATCCCGAAGCCGCCGATGCCGTAGTTGAGAGCCTCTAAAGAGACCCTCTCCTCGGTGGCGAGCGCACCCTCGGTAACCGACCGGTCGAGCTCGCGCTCGACAAGGGCGACGAACGTCTCCTCTTCGCGGACACCGCTGCCGAAGGTGAACGAGTCGCCGAGGAACGCGATGCGTCGCGCCGTCGAGGGGGCCGCGAAGTCGTACCGCGAGCGAAAGCCCTGCGCGTTCGCCACGTAGGTGACGTCGTAGTCGGCGGTGATCTCGTGAATGGTCTCGCCGGGCGGTAGCTTCCAGCCGATCGCCGCGTCGTAGGTCCGGTCACGTTCGGCGGCGACGTCGCCGGGATAGAGCGGCACCGGATAGATCTCCGACTGCGACAGGCGGAGGAGTCCTTCGGCGAGCACCAGGGCGAGCGCCGTCGAGGCCGCAACCGCGACGGCCCGGCGCTGCCATGGCGTCCAATGCGGCGGGCTCAAGAAGCGAAACCGTAGCACCGCGGTCGGTAGCTCGCACCATGCGTGCGCAGCCGCAGTACAGACGCGAGATTCATGCGGTCCATTTCGTCTTACCTGCCTGCCGTGGGCTTCTGGGCACCGCGGTCCCCGGCAGTTCGCGCGCTGGGGGTTGATGGGAGGTGGCATTAATGACACCATCACATGAGCGGTTTCTAGGGAAGCTGCTGCTTCGCCTGGAAGACGAGCCGGCCAGCGTGGCGTTCGCTGAGCTGCGGCGGTTCTGTGAGGCGGTCTTCGGCGAGGGACGCCAGGGCAAGGGGAGTCACCTCATCTTTCGGACTGGAGTGCCGGAACTGCCGATCGTGAACATTCAGCCGAGCGGAAGAATGGCGAAGCCGTACCAATGTCGCCAGGTAGCGCGGGCCGCGAAGGATCGGATGGCGAAAGAAAGGGACTGAGATGGAAGTCTCCGACCGCTATTCGTACCGCGTCTTCTGGTCCGAGGAGGATGGCGAGCATGTCGCCGTCTGCGCGGAACTGCCGGGGCTGTCGTGGCTCGACAAGAAGGCAGAGCGGGCACTCACGGGAGTGCTGCAGGCGGCCCGGGAGGCGATTGAGCTGTTGCGCGACAAGGGGCAATCGGTGCCCGAACCGCTCATCGACCGGCGCTACAGCGGAACCTTCAAGGTGCGAATCCCGCCTGAAGTGCACCGACGGCTCGTGCTCGAAGCCGAGGAGCAGAACATTTCGCTCAATCGCCTCGTTTCCGCCAAACTCGCCGCACCGCTCGAGCGCGGCGCGGGCGAGTAGGATTCTTCCGTGATCCGGAGCCTTCGCTTTCTGCCGATGCTGCTGCTCGCGAACGTCACTTCTCTCGCCGCCCACGAACCGCACAAGCCGGCCGCTCCTGCCGCTCCAGTTGCCGTCGCCCTGACGGCGATTCCGCTCCCCGCCGGCTGGGTCGAGAGTCGGCCGCCGGCCGGCCCGGGCGCGTTCGCGCCCATGCTCGCCGGGGACGGCGACGGTTTCCTCGCCACCTGGGTCGAACCCCTGCCGGATTCCGCCCATCGGGTGCGCTTCGCGCGCTGGCAGGGCGGAATTTGGGGCCCCGCTTCGACCATTCGCGAGGGCAAGACCCTGTTCGCGAATTGGGCCGACGTCCCAGGTGCCGTGCGCGCTCCGGACGGCGCGCTCTACGCCTGGTGGTTGGAGCGCTCGAGCGCCGGAACCTATACGTACGACGTGCGTCTCGCGCGCTCGACCGACGAGGGCGTGACCTTTGCCGCGCTCGGCGTGCTGCACGACGACCGCTCGCCCTCCGAGCACGGCTTCGTATCGGCGATCCGCGAAGGCAAGGGTGTGCGCTTCTACTACCTCGACGGCCGCGCCACGCCGGGCGACAAGCCGATGCAGCTGCGCACCGTTTTCGTCGAAGGAACGCAGATCGCGCCCTCCGAGCTCGTCGACGAGAGCGTCTGCGACTGCTGCTCGACCGCCGCGGTCGCGCTCGCCGCGGCCGCCGGGGGCGGGAGCGCCGTCGCTTACCGTGACCGCACGTCGAGCGAGATCCGTGACGTGCAGGTCGCTCTACGGCCGGCCGGGGGCGCGATGACCACGAAAGCGGTCGGCAACGATGGTTGGAAGATCGCCGGCTGTCCGGTCAACGGCCCGGCGCTCGCCGGATCCGACAGGAGTCTCGCGGTCGCTTGGTTCGCGGCGCCGGACGATCACCCGCGTCTGGCGGTGGCGCTCTCGGCAGACGGCGGCGCCACCTGGAACGCGCCGCATCCGCTCCACGCCGCCAAACCGATGGGACAGCTGGGGATGGCGTCCCTGGCCGGAGCCTTCGAGATCTCCTGGCTCGAAGCGATCGTTGGCGGTTCCGAGCTCCGGCTCGCGCGGATCGACGCCGGCGGGAAACTCTCACCGTCGCTGGCGATCGCCCGCACCGGCGCCGGCCGTACCGCCGGCATCCCGCGCCTCGCCAACGCCGGGAATCGGCTGGCCCTTCTCTGGGTGGACAGCGCGAATCCTGCGGCCGCAGGCCTCCGCTTCGCGACGCAGACGCCGTAGATCCTGCCGTCGACTTTCCGCGCTGCGCCGGCCTCTACACCGACGGCTTCGAGAGCGCCACCGCATCTGCGTGGCGGAGCGCCAGCGTGCCCTGAGGCTCCGTGGTGCTCCAGCGGGACGAGGTGCCGTCTTCGAAGCCGTCGTGGAAGCGGAGCGTCGGCGCCATCTCGATCGCGCCGCGGTCGCAGATGGCGGTGCCGTCGCTGTCGCCGTCCTGCGGCCGGGAGAGGCCGCGCTGGTCGTGGGCGGCGCACCAGAGTGGATCGCCCGAGTCGAGTGCCGGGCTGCCGGCGAGCAGCGGATGCGCCCGGAAGCGGTCGAGAGGATCCGGTGCGACGAGCGCGTCGAGCAGTGGGTCGATGCCGGTGAGATCGGACGCGGTCAGCGTCGCCTCGCAGCCGGAGAGGTCACCGATCAGGCTGCCGCCGTCCGAGTGTAGCCGGAAGTGGCAGTCCGGCCCGATGTTCGAAGCACTGTTGCCGGCGAGGATCGTATTGCGCAGCTCGATGAAGCCGGGATCGAAGTGCACCTCGCCGATGCCGCCGCCGATCCCGGCGCTGTTGCCGGTGATCGTGCATTGATGGAGCGCGAAGAAGCAGCCGCCGTCGTTGCCGATCGCCCCGCCCAGTCCTGCGCTGTTGCCCGAAAACGTGCAGTTGACGAAGGTGAAGTCGGTGGAGGAGTTGCCGATCACCGCGCCGCCGATCTGCAGTGCCTGGTTGCCGGTGAAGCTCGAGTCCTCGATGTGGACGGTGGCCCGCGGCGTCGTCGAGAAAGAGCCGATCGAGTGCAGGGCGCCGCCGTTGCCGCCGCGATTGCCGGTGAAGGCGGCGCGGCGCAGGTCGATCGAAGAGCCCGGCCCGTCGTTGAGGATGGCTCCTCCCTCGGGCCGGTCCTCGTCGCCGGGCGGACCCATGTTGGCGGCGAAGGTGACCTCGACGCCGCGCACCGCGCCGGCGTTGACGATGGCACCGCCGCTGGTCGAACGGCAATCCGTGAAGGTGACGCGGTAGAGATCGACCGTCCCCGACGCCGCGTTGCGCAGGCAGCCGCCGGGCTCGGAGGAGCCGCTCGTGAGCCCGCCGCGCACCGTCAGGTGGCGCAAACGCAGCGCCAGAGCCGCCGCCGTCGGGCGGAGGTCAAGCACGCGGTCGAGCGCGCCGCCGTCGACGATCGTCAGGGATTCGCCGGCGCCCGCGATTTCGAGCTCGTCGAGGAGGTCGAGGTCGCCGGTCGCAGCGAGGTTCTCGCCGGTGCCGGTTACGGAGAGGAGGAGCGTCCCCGCAGGGAGCTCGATCCGATCGGGTCCAGCGAGCGCGTTGGCCTCCTGCACCGCGGCGCGCAGAGTACACGGTGCGCCGGCGAGCGGGCTCGCGCACAGGCCGTCGCCGGCGGCGGTGTCGGGAGCATCGAGGAGAGTCTGCACCGCGAAGACCGCCGCGCCCGCGGGCGCGGCGGCGGAGAGGAGCGCGGCGAGCGTCCAGGTCGAAAGGGGAAGGCGCGCAGCGGTCCGCATGGCCCCGCACTCTAGCGAAGGCCTCGCCCGGGTGCTGCCGACCTCTGCACGGGGCCGGGACTGACGCCCCAGGGTCCATTCCTCCGTTCTTGAGGACGAGGCCCGGGCCTGTCGCCGGGGCAGCTATCCGAGGGAGGAGCTCGTCATGGATCATCCTGTTCGTCGTGCAGCCGGATCGTTTCGTCGTCGCGCCGTCGTCGCCGCCGTTCTCGTCGCCTGGGGTCTCGCCGGAGTTGCGCTGCGGGCGCAGGAGGTGACCGAGGGCAAGGCGATCCTCGCGCATCCGGCGGGAAAGGCGATCGTCGCGGCGGGCAGGCTTCTCAAGGCGGGCAAGCTCGCGGAAGTCAAGAAGGCGAGCGCCAAGGAGGCGCGCGACGAATGGGCAGCGACCCCGGCGGCAGACCAGCGCGCGGCGAGCGACGAGGCCGCGAAGAGCGCCCCCGAAGCGAAGGTGCT
>Ga0073904_10001784_pt1 | contig 16129 bp, 13 predicted proteins | sample KloWWTrecipitate_FD_66668 | JGI IMG/M metagenome (GOLD analysis project Ga0073904, IMG submission 66668) | Active sludge microbial communities from Klosterneuburg, Austria, studying microevolution and ecology of nitrifiers - Klosterneuburg... | ecosystem: Engineered > WWTP > Aerobic digester >...
CGAGCCGGACGACGAGTGGGCACGCCTCGTCGACGGCGTGCGTCGGGCCTCGGAACACACCGGCGACGACGGCGCGCGCGACGTCTGGATCGCCCAGCGGTTCGTGCGGCAGCGCCCGGTCTCCACCCCGTGGGGCCCGCGCCTCGTCACCCTCGGCGCGTACGTACTCGATGGCGAATTTCAAGGTTATTTCGCGAGGTTGACCGAGGAGAGCCACACCTCCCACGACGCCCTCGTCGTGCCCGTCGTCCTCGATACGCCGGCGCTCCGGCGCGATCGCGAGGGCGACCTCCGCCGCGGGCCACGTCGCGTCGCAGACCACGGGGTGCGCGCGTGAGCCGCCGTCGCGGCGTGCAGAGCCTGAGCCTGCTCTCGCTCGTGACCCTGGCGACGGCCTGCTCGCTGCGTCCGTTCACGCCGTCCGTGTCGGTGGCGTTCGCGACCCAGGAGACGCCCTTCCCAAAGGCGATGGCCGTGCCGTCGGCCCGCGAGGTCCTCGCGCGGTGGGAGCTCGCGGCGGGGGATCCGTGGGCGCGCTACGAGAAGAGCACCCTCATCGCCTCGCTCGACGCGATGGGAGGGCGCGCCGAGCTGCCCGACGTAGCCCAGCTCGACGTGGTGTACGAGGCAACCCGCGCCGCGCGGCGCCTCGGCGAGGTAGGCCTCCCCGCGCGCACCTTGTGGCTGTGCGACATGCGCGGCGCGGCCTCGGTCGCCTTCGGCGCGGCCCTGCCCCGGTACACGACGGAGGCCATCTCGCCGGTGCTCACGTTCAACAACTGGCCCTCCGAGACCGGCCTCGTGCCGGCCGACGAGACCCTCGCCGCCCTCGTGCTCATGGGACCGCCCCGGCCCCCGCGCGAGGCCGCCCTCGCGTCTCAAGGCGCGCGTCCCTCGCCCGCCTCGCACGCGGTCTTCCTGCTCGACTCGTGGCGTCTCGCCTACCGCGACGACGACCCGGGCGACGACTACGACAACCGCTACATGCTCCAGGCCCACGACCTGCCGAGCGTGGAGGAGCTGCGCCGGCTGGGGATCACCCGCGTCGTGTACCTCGTGGAGAGCCTCGACGACACCGAGGGCGAGGAGGACGACCTCTACCCCGTGCTGCGCGACTGGCAGGCGAGCGGCATCCAAACCCACTTCGTGGACCTCCCCTGGCTGTCCGAGCTGCAGCGCGGGCTCGACTGGGAGCGAACGCTCGCCCCCACCGCGCTGCACATCGATCCCCGCCCCGTGCTGCAAGACGATCCCGCGTTCTACCGGCGCGCGCGCGGAGGCTTCGGAGTGGCCTACGGGCGCCCGCTGTTCTTCCCCGGCGGCTTCTCGCGGAGCCGCGGCGGCTATGGCCACGGGGCCCACGGAAGCCACGGCGGCGGATAAGTGCACTCTACACGCCTTTGCTCCAGACCCAATGGCCACCAGCGCGGCGCTCGCTCCGCGTGGTACCTCTAAACGATCATGGGATCGGGCGAACGTCTGCGGCGACGCGCGACGAGAGCGCGCCTCTCGCGCCTCTCGTGCGTCACGGTCATCGCGTGGGGGAGCGCGTGTGCCCCCTCGCGCGAGCCAGCGCCGGCCCCAGGCGCGCCCGAGCCCGCGGCCTCGTCGGCGCGCCCCGCGGGCCCCTGGTGGACGCTCGCCGACGCGCCCGTGCCGCTCGATCCGGTCGCGCTCGCGCCGACGGGCGGCAGTCGGGTGGAGACCGCCCGTGACCCGCGCCTCGGCGTCGTGCTGCGAGCCGCGAAGGACCAGCCCGTCACGCTCGAGAGCCCTGCGTGGCGCGCCGAGGCACGCGAGGTCCGCGCGCTCGTGCGCTTTCGCCCCAAGGCGGGGAGCACCACCACCGCCTCCTTCGCCTTCGCGCGGCGCGCGGCCGAGGGCGAAGACGCGGCGCCGCCGTACGCAGGCCTGCAGCTCACGCTCGGGGCGAGCCGCTCGCCGTCGCTCGTCAGCGCCAGCGTCACGGAGAACGACGGGCCCCTCTTCGACCCGAAGGTCTTCGAGAAGCTCGACTGGCCCTTCACCCCCTCGACGACGCTCGACTATCGCCTCCGCGCGGTCGAGGCGTTCGAGCCGGGCTGGCCCGAGGCGTTCCGCTCTGCGCTCGAGGCCGACATGGCGAGCCTGCCGGCGCTCGATGACAAGTGGCTCGCCGTGCGGGCGGAGCTGCGACGCGGCGCGGTGAGCGTGTGGCTCGACGACAGGTTGGTGGCGCAGAAACGCGACGCGGGCCTCGATCCTACAGGCACGGTCCACGTGACCCTCGAGCCGGGCGCCGAGCTCGCCGGGATCACGACGCGCGCGCTGTCGACGGGGCGATGCGCCAGGCAGCGCGGGTATCGGGCGCTCGGGCTCGGCGGCCACGTCAACGCGCGAGGCCTGCTCGCTGGCGTCGACGTGGCCCCAGGCGCTCTGCCACCGCCCGGCGAGGAGGCCTGCGTGGGAGGCGTCCCGTTCGTGTTCCCCGGGCCGGATCTCGACGGAAACGACCACATCGACGTCGGCAAGAGCACGCTCCGACAAGGCAACTACGAAGGCTACTCGAGCGCCTCGGGTGGCCCGATGTCGCGCTGGGTCGGGGCGAGCGAGCGCGATCCCACGCGCATCCAGCTGCGGTTCGCGAACGGGTCGTTCTCGGCGCTCCACCTCGTCGCAGCCAGCGACGGGGGCGACGACTCGGTGCCAATCGTGACCGCCGCGTTCTACCGACCTGGGGCGGGCTTCACCCGCTCGTTCGTGGGCCGGGCGCCGCTGGCGACCACGACGGCGGGCGTCGACGCGCTGCCCGTGCGCCTCCGCGACGGGCGCGCCATCGCGCTCCACCACCTCACGATTCCCCTCGATCCCGGGCTCCTCTCGTCGTTCGGGGATCTCGACGTCGTGGAGCTCGAGCTCACCAAGGAGACGCGGCTCTACCGCAACTACCCCGATCCCATCGCCTACGGCGCGCACCAGGCGGGGCTGCCCTCCAGCGTGCATGTGTACGCGGCCACGCTCGAGGAGACACCGGTCACCTTCGATTGGCGCCCTTCACGCTTCGGCCATGTATGGCAATCTCCCGAGGAGCCCTCGTACGTCGCCCGAGTCGCGAATCGCACCGCGACCACACAGATAGGCAAGCTCACCGTCACGACGACGAGCTACGACGGCACCGAGTCGACGACCCACGAGCGCGCGGTGTCGCTCCCGCCCGGCTCGCTAGATCCCGCGGGCGCGAGCTCGCCCGTGGAGATCCCGCTCGAGCTGCCCGTCAAGCGCTTCGGGTATCACGACGTCAAGGCGACCCTGGCCATCGCGGGCCGGACGTGGACGGAGAGTCGCTCGCTCGTGAAGCTCGCGCCAGACACTCGCAGCCCGCGCTGGACGCCCGGGCGCGGCGCGCTCTTCGGCTATTGGAGCTACGGCAGCGGACACGGCAGCCCGAAGCCGGAGCACTCCGTCCGACTCATGACCATGGCGGGCGCGCGCACAGCGATGAGCTACCCTCCAGGCCTATCCCCGGAGGGCGCGCGCATCGCCGAGGCGCACTGGGACCGAGTCGGCACGAACGCCTTCATCGTCGCGGCGCAGCCCTGGCCGGCCGCGCGGCGACCGGCGCTAGGGAAGGCAGCCCTCAAGGAGTGGCGCGAGTGGGACGCAGCCATCCCGCCAAGACATCGCCCCGACCACGTCACGCTCTTCCCGGAGCCGAGCTTGAGCGCGCGCATGACCATCGCCCACCCGCCCGAGTACTGGGGAGAGAAGCCGCTCACGCCCACGGCCGAGGAGCGAGAGCAGATATCCACCTTGGTGCAGACCGCCAAGCTCGCCGCGGCGACGGCGCGGGTGGGGAGACAAGGCGCCAAGGTGCTCGTCCCGTGGGGCGATCCAGGGTTCGTGTGGCCGCTCCTGCGCGCGGGCCTCTCGAAGGACGTCGTCGACGGCTCGGGGCTCGATGTCCCGGGGTTCGAGCGCATTCCCGAGCGCCAACTCCACGAGCAGTCGCTCCACAGGCTCTATTGGGTGCGGAGGGAATACGCGAAGGCGGGCATTCCGGAGCCCGACCTCCGCTTCGTGGAGGGGATCTTCGTGCCCACCGAGCCAGGGGCGGTGTCCTGGCGCGAGCAGATGGACATCTACCATCGCTGGTCGCTCCTCTCGATGGCCTATGGGGTAAAGAGGTTCTATTCGGGGTGGTACGACATCGACTCTTCGGACTCCTACGGCGCCGAGCACTACGGCGGCTGCGGCATCCGGACGAAGATCCCGTACGCCGCGCCGAAGCCTGCGTACGCCGCATTCGCCACGATGACCGACCGGCTGAACGAGGCCAATTTCGACGGCTGGGTGAGCACCGGCTCGACCTCCACCTTCGCCCTCCGCTTCGCGCGCGCCGACTCCCGCGGCTGGGTCTACGCGCTATGGACGCTCCGCGGCACCCGGCCCGCCACGCTCACGATGAGCGCCGACGGCGCGGTCGAGGTCACCGATTCGATGAACAACACCCGCGGGGCGCGGAGCGAGGACAGGCGCGTGACGGTGGCCACGGGCCCTTCGGTCACTTACGTGACCACCGCGAGCCCCAGCCTCAGCGTCGCGTCGATCGCCGTCGGACCGCCCGATCACTCGGACGCCCGTCCAGCCGAGGGGGCGAGGCTCGTGGCCGACCTGGGCGACGCCTCGTGGGCATTCACTGGCGAGCGCGACTTCACGCTCGAGGGCAATCACGTCGCGATCATGCACTATCCCGGCCGCTTCACCGCGCGCAGGACCCAGGACGCCCAGCGGGGCGCGATGCTCACGAGCAAGCTCGAGCGACCGGCGACTCCCCACGAGCTCATGCCTTGGTACGGCGTCCTGCGACCGAAGAGACCTATCGTCCTCCCGGGAGCGCCCTCGAAGCTCGGCCTCTGGGTCAACGCTTCGAGCGACTGGGGCCGCGTGATCTACGTGCTGCGCGACGCGAAGGGCGAGCGGTGGGAGAGCATCGGCGCGAAGGACGCCTACAACGCCGACGATCCCCACTCGTGGAGCCAGTTTGCGTTCGACGGCACTCGATATCTCACGGTCGAGCTCCCCGGGCACACCGGGTGGGACACCTACCGGAAGAACGGCACCACGTGGTGGCGCTCCGACGAGGGCGACGGCGTGGTCGATCTCCCGCTCTCGGTGGAGGCGGTCGTCGTGGAGCAGCGTACCCACGTGCTTTACGTGAACGACATCGCACCCGCCGCCTCCAACGAGGTGAGCCTCGGGCGACTCTTCGCCGAGTACGACTCGGCCTCGGATGCGACCGAAGAGGCGGTACGCGTCAGCCGCCTCCGGGCCCCAGCGCCCGTCCGCAGTGGACCGCTGCCGAACCCCATCGCGGAGCTGGAGAGGGACGGCCAGGGGGCGGCGCCGACGATCACGGCCGTGCGGCCGGCCACAAGCGATTACGACGGGACCCGCGCGCACATCGACTTTCAGCGCGCGCGCGGAAAGACACGGTACGAGCTCTGGGTGGGCGCCCACGCCGACGGCCAGGCGGCGCTGAACCTCACGCCGGAGGGCCTCGTGCCCGGACAGCTCGTGCCAGGCCTCCGCGCGGGAGTGCCCCTTTACTACTGGCTCGTCGCCGTCGACGGGCGCGGCCGCCGCACGAAGCCCTCGAAGCCCGTGCGTCACGTGTTGGTCGACAGGTTCGTCGCCAAGTGATCCGAGCGCGCCGCTCAGCCCCGAGTGGCCACCACGGCTCCCATCACGGAGTAGCCTTGACATCGCTGCGAGCAGCCCTCGCCCGCCGGCCCGCAGCTCACCAGGCTGCAGACATGGCGCGTCCAGGCTTGCGACTCGGGCTCGATCAGTGGCAAAGCTCATGGATGATCGACACGACGCTCTTCGACGCCTCGGCGCGGGTCCCGGTGGTGGTCGACGCCTCCGTGGACGTCGCGGCCACTCCGCGCGAGGTGTTCGACGCCTGGACGACCTCGGAGGGGCTGCGCGCCTGGCTGGGCATCGAGTCGCGCGTCGACCTCCGCATCGGCGGGGCCTACGAGTGGATCTTCCTCGCCGACGCTCCCGCAGGCGCGCAGGGCTCGGAGGGATGCCAGGTCCTGGCATACGTGCCCGATGAGCTGCTCGCCTTCTCGTGGAACGCGCCGCCGGAGATCCCCTTCGCTCGCTCGCGGCGCGCGTGGTGTGTCCTCACCCTCGCGCCGCTCGCGACTGGCACGCGCGTGCGCCTCCGCCACCTCGGGCTCGGCGAGGAGGGCGACTGGTCGGCGGTGGGGCCGTATTTCGCGCGCGCCTGGCCCAGCGTGATGAGCCGGCTGAGCGCCCATTTCGGCGCGCACTAGCACTACTGCGAGAGGTTCCCTCTCGCTACGCAGTTCGCTGCGCGAACGGCAGGTGTGCTAGCCCTGTCCCGTAGGGGGCGCGGCGCCCCCTCTCGGCCACAAAGCTGGCCGATTCACCCCTCCGGCTTGTCCGCTCCCGCGGCCAACGACCACCACTGCGAGAATGAAGTCTCGCAGTGGTGGTAGTCAGCGGAGCTCGGCGCAGGCGCACGCCATTCGTGCACTCTACATCCACCGCCCGCCGGTCGTTCGACAGGGAACTAGCGATCGTCGGACTCACCGCGATCGCGGATTCGCTCGTCGGTGACGTCCTCGTCCCACTCCGGGCCGTAGCCGTCGTAGCGAATGCGCACGCGCCCCTCGTGGGTCATGCGGAGCACCGTCGCGGGGTAGTAGGTGCCGTGCCACTCGACCTGCAGCGAACTGCCCACCTCACGCGGCCGCGCGCGCTGGCAGGGCGCCACGACGGTGCGCACCAGGACGCGCTCCGGACCGGGCACGACGGCTGGCGGCGCGAACGCCGAATGGAGCGAGGTGCCGAGGACCGCCCCCAGGGCGAGGAGCGCGAGCTCCCGGGAGCGCACCCAAAACGCGCGGCGGGGACCATCGGCGGGGGGTACCTCGGGGCGACTCATCCCACCAGCGTGACCCCCCAAGGCGGCGAAGGCAAGCCCGGCACGGCCGTGTCCGTCACGTCGGCGTGGTCACGTCGTCCCAGTCGGCGTCCTCGAAGCAGGTGAGCCAGTTCAGCGCGTGATGGCGCTCTTGCACGACCCCCGCCACCAGCCCCGGCGCGGTCCCCTCGTGGGCCGACGCCTCGTTCACGAGGTAGTGCAGCCGCAGGTGCAGATCGAGCGCGTCGAGGAGCTCGGTCGTGAGTCGTCGGCGCGCGTCGCGCACGAAGGCCTCGTGCGACGCGCCCACGAGGAGCTTCGCGACCGCCGCGACATCGCACGTCGCCGCCGGAAACGCGAGCTCCGGCGTGTGGCCGATGGCCCAGAGGAGCGTGCAGAGAGCCTCGTAGCGCCACACGTGGTCCACGACGTCGCGCTTCGACGGGGCCTCCTCGCGAAAAAACACCCGCTCCTTCGGGCTCATCGCGGCCTCGGCGCCGGGCAGACGCGACGCGATGTCGTCGGGGGTGAGCTGCTCCGGGCCCGAGAGCCCCTCGGCGCGGAGGGCGCACGCGAAGAGGGCGAGGCAGCGCGCGGCGACCTCGGGTCCCTCGCGCAGCTCCACCTCGAGCTCGGAGACCACCGGGGGCAGGCCAGCGGGCGTGCTGAGCCCGCGCGCGGCGAGGGCAGCCTGGGTCGCGGCTCTCCGCTCGACGCTGTCGGGTGGATACGGGACGTCGGCGCCGGGCTGCGACTCGCCGGTCTCGGGCTCCACGAGCACGCGCCCCTCGGGCGAGCGCACGCTCCCATCGCGGAGGAAGACGAGCGCGTTCGCCTCCTTCGCCCACGTCTCGAACTCGGCGACGTCGTCGGCCTCGATCTCGAGCGCCACCTGGTGACGGACTCGCTCGATGTGCCGGAGGACGTGGTAGCGCGTGGCGGTCATGGGCCGCGAGCCCCCGCCCATGACGAACCCCATGAAGCCGTGCAGGTGCGCCGCGAGCTCTGGATCGGTGCGGTCGCGCTGGCTACGGAGCGTGTGGGGAAACGAGAGCCGCGGCAGATCGCGGCGAGTGCAATAGACGTTTAGGAGCATGGACTTCGGTAGCGAGCGAGTGGCGTGTTCGGACTGGCAACTACGAAAGGGTGAATGCGAAATGCGAAATGCGAAATGCGAAATGCGAAATGCGAAATGGGGATGGGGATGGGGATGACGAGCGACCCATCGCAGACCGCGGTGCGCGGCGCGCGCGGCGCGCGGCGCGCCGCGTTCAGTCGGGGGTGAGTCCGAGCCCGGCGACCGCCCCGCGCTCGCCGAGGGGCACGCCCTCGAAGAACAGCTCGAGCCCCGCGGGGAGGCGCACGAGGAGGCCCCCGCCGACTTGGTAGTGGTAGATGTCGGTCCCCAGCTTGGACGCTCCCTCGGTTCGCCAGAACACGGGGCCGCCAAAGAGCCTCCCTGCGGCATACACCGAGACCGTGTCGAACACGGTCTTCCCCACGAGGAGTCCGGCCCGCGCGTCGAGCGCCGTGTAACCCACCGACTGCGCGAAGGGGGAGGTCGCCGCGATCGCCCGGGTGCCAGCGTGCACGAACGAGCCGGCGATCGTGAGCACGGTGAACGGCGCCCAGCGGCCCTCACGGGCGAGGCCCACGGAGTAGCCCACGAGCGCCGCGGGGCCGCCCGAGAACGTCGACCGCTCCGCGCCCTCCAGGCTACCGGCGAGCAGCCCACCGGCACCAAAGGTGAGGGAGGTCTTCTTGTCGAGGCGGTAATCAAGGGTGACGAGGGTCGACTGGCGCTCGAGGTCGAACTTCAGGCCCTCGCCGAACGAGAGGCGCGTCGCCGAGTACGAGTAGCTCATGGCGCCGCGGAAGCGGCGCGTGAGCGGACCGTCGTCGAGCCCGCACATCGTGTGGCCGAGCGGCCCCCCGGGCGACGCCCCGCACGCGACCGCGCGAGGCTCCATGGACGCCGCGCAGGCGAGCGCCGCGAGCCCCACGAGCCAACTGCGCCTCCTCACTCGTCTCAGCATGGCTATCCTTGCCTATTGGGGGGTCGCCCCGCTCCGCTCAGTTGACGGGGGCGTGGGAGGCGCCGTTCGCCGACGCGCCGTTCGCGTGCGCCGGCTCGGCGTTGGCGCGCGCGCGGCGGCCTTGGAACTGCCGGAGGTCCCACACGGGCCCCGCGAGGAAGCTCAAGGGGTCGTCCTTGAACGCGGGCGCGTTCTTCTCGAACGCGGCGTGACCTAGGATGTTGAGGCCCCAGCCGAACGCGAAGCTGCCCGCCGACACGCCCCACGCGGGGCGATACGGCTTGAAGGCGAAGAGGCCCACCGCGCCGCCGACGATGAAGGGGATGCCCGCCATGTGGAGCCAACGGTTGGTCTTGTTGCGGTGCGTGCTCTCGTAGAACTCGGTCGCCGCCTCCCACCGCTCGCTGATTCCGCCCTCGAAGTTCGGGTGACGGTCACGCCAGCCCTGCTCGAGCACGGCGAGGCCACGCGCGAACATCCCGAGGCCCGCGACCTTGCGACCGGCCAGGAGCGCCACCATTCCCGAGACGGCCCACGCCGAGCCCGACTTCTCTTCCTTCGCCATGCCCACCTCCGGCGCGCCAGAACGACGCTGTGCGGCACGATAGCGCAACGATCCGGCCGCGCACGCCGTTCGTGCGCCAGCCGCGCCTCGGCGGCGGCCGCCGCTCGAGCTCGCCGGAGCCGTCGCCCGAGGCCGCTGCGCCTGCCGCGTTGGGCGAACGCCCCGACGTGAGGTACCCTGCGGTCCATGTTCACGTCCCGCGCTCTCCGCACCTCGACGCTCGCCGCGATCGCCGCGCTCGCGAGCGCCGCGACGCTCGCGTGCCAGTCGCAGCCCCCCGCCGAGCTCGCGCGGGCCGAGCCCGAGCCCGCGGCGGCCCCCGCCGCTGCGCCCGCCAAGGGTGAAGCCCCGAAGCCCGTCGCGCCCACCGTGGGCGCGGCGCAGGCTCCGCGAGGCAAGGTCGCGCTCGGCGCGCCGATCGAGGGCGGCGAGAAGGCCTCGCTCGCGCAGGTCGCGGCGGCCCCCATGAAGTTTGCCAACAAGTCCCTCGTGATGGAAGGCACCGTGTCGGCGGTGTGCGAGCACCGCGGGTGCTGGATGGAGCTCAAAGACGAGCGCGGCGAGGCGCACGTGAAGATGGCGGGCCACGCGTTCTTCGTGCCGCGCACGGCGTCGGGAAAGCGCGCCCGAGTCCTCGGGCGGCTCGCGGGCAACGCCGCCGAGGCGGCCTGCGGAGGCGAGCACGGCGGCGCCGCGGGGTGCAAGGCCGAGGCCCAGAAGCAGCTCGGGCGGCCGCTCGCGAAGCTCGAACTCGAGGCGCAGGGCGTCGAAATATTCGACTAACTCTCCTCTAGTAGTCGATCTGTTCGAGCCCACCTTACACGACTGTTTCGCGCGTCTTCCGTCGTCTCGCGCCCCGCCCACCCCGGAGCCCACCTCGCCATGGTCCCTGCCCTCGCCGCCCTCGCTCGCTTCGCTCTAGGCGGCGCGGTCGCGGCCCTCGTCGATTGTTCCTCCACCGCGGCGCCCGCGACCCCAGCGACCCCCGCGGACGCCGCGCCCGCGGTCGACGCCTCCGGGCCCGAGCCGGACGCCACCTCGCCGGCCGACGCGGGGGCGCCGGACGCCGCCCGCCCGGACGCCGCGGTGCCGCCGCCGGGCCCTACGTCGTTCCCCGCGTTCGAGGGCGGCCTGGTGCTCTACGCGAACGGCGGGAAGTTCTTCGGCTACAAGGCTGTGGCCAAGAGCGTCGACGCCGACGCGTCGAAGGTGGACGCGCCGACGCCCCCCTCGGTCGCGTACTACGCCTACTTCGACGACAGCGCGAACCGGGTCGTCATCGCGCTGCCGAACCGCACCCCAGGGACGCTCGACCTCGCGTCCGGAGGGCCAGCGAAGGTCGACGTGCTCGTGGTCGGCGACGAGCGCGCCGAGGGCCTGCTCACCGGGGGCAAGCTCGAGGTCGTCGAGGCCACCGACAAGAAGCTCCGCGCCCGCTTCTACGGCGATCTGGGCGGCGTGAAGGTGCACGGCGCGCTCGACGCGGTGCTCTCGCCGTGACGAGCCTCGAGACCCCCGCCGCCGGACCCGTCAAACGTGGTACCTGAAGACGACACACCGGGCATCTACGGCCACGAGGGCGTGGTCCGCGGCCTCCGCGGCGCGCTCACGCTCACCCCACTCCAGCGCGACGACGGCGACGGCGACGGCGACGACGGCGCCCGCCGCTTCCGCCTCGTGGTCGAGGACGGCTGGCAGCAGGGCCGGGGCGCGTTCGGGGGCCTGGTGCTGGGCGCCCTCGCCCAGGCGATCGAGGCGTCCGAGCCCGATCCCACGCGCAGGCTTCGCGCGCTGACGGGGCAGCTCCCGGGGCCCGTGCCGGTCGGCGAGTCGCTCCTGCGGGTGGCGGCCGTCCGCCGGGGCACCGGCGCGTCGACCTGGCAGGCCTGGCTCCACCACGCGGGCGAGACCCTCGCGGTCGCCACGGCGGTGCTGGGTCGCTCTCGCGGCGACGAGGCCAGCGCCGACCTGCAGAAGCGCGCGAGCCCCCCGTGGAGCGAGGTCCCCGTCACGCAGGTCGGCCCACCCTTGGCGCCTCGCTTCCTCCAGCACTTCGAGCTCCGCGTGACCGGACCTGTCCCGTTCTCGGGGGACGAGCCCCGGTGCGAGGGCTTCGTGCGCGAGCGCGGCGCCCGCTCGCGCGAGCGGAGCGCGGCCGAGGTGATCGCGCTCTCCGACGTGTACTGGCCCACGTTCCTCGTGAGACAGAGCGCACCGCGCGCGCTCGCGACGGTGTCTTTCTCGCTCCAGCTCATGACATCGCCGGCCGACCTCGATCCGGGCGCGCCTCTCTTTCACCAGGCGCGCGAGCTCGGGCGCTTCGGGGGCTTCGTCGCGGAGCAGCGCGATCTCTTCACGCCCGACGGCGCCCTCGTGGCGGTGAGCCAGCAGACGTTCGCCATAGTCAAGTAGCCTTACCTTGCCGCGCGCGCACGCGTTCGGCGGTCAGACCCCTTGCGCGTCCGGAGGCCAGACGAACTTGTGCATCTGCAGCTGCACGCGCACCGGCAGCCGGTCCTCGAGCACCCAGGCCACGAGGTCGCGGGTGGCGAGCGCGCCGAACACGGTGCTCGCGAGCAGGTTCGGCGTTCGGTCGGCGAGGCGGCGCTCCGCCACGACGGCGCGCATGAACTCGTAGTCTTCGCGGCTCTTCAGCACGAACTTGAGCTCGTCGCGCGGCGTGATGTGGTCGAGGTTCGACCAGCGGTTGCGATGCGCCTCGCCCGAGCCGGGCGCCTTCACGTCCATGATCTTGTGCACCCGCGGGTCGACGCGCGACACGTCGGCCTCGCCGCTCGTCTCGATGAGCACCGTCTTGCCCGCGTCGCACAGCTCGCCCAGCAAGGGCACCGCGCCCGGCTGAAGGAGCGGCTCGCCGCCGGTGAGCTCGACCAGCGGCGTGTCCAGCGCGAGGGCTCGCGCGAGCACGTCGGCGCGTGCCATCCGCGTTCCGCCGTAGAACGCCTGCGGGGTGTCGCACCACGAGCAGCGCAGGTTGCAGCCCGTCGTGCGCACGAAGGTGCACCGCAACCCCGCGAAGGTCGATTCGCCCTGCACGCTCGCATAAATCTCGTGGATGACGAGGGTGTCTTCTTTGGCCACGGCGGGCCAGTAGCACAAGAACCTGAAAGTGAGCCCCAACGGGGCGAACGAAGGTCGATGGCGGCCCCGCGCAAGCGCGCCGCAGGCGAGGGGGGCGCCATGAACACGCAAGCGAGCCGCAGGCGAGCGGCGTGCCTATGCCAAACGACCGAAGGGCGCGCGGCATGAACCGGGGGCGAAGCCGCGGGGCCGCTACTCGAGCTCGATGGGGATCTCGGTGGGCGCGGGGCGGGGCGCCCACATCGAGGGGCGCGGCGCGGTGTAGTAGCGATAGACACCGTACGCGGCGGAGACGACGGCCACCGAGGCCAGCAGGAAGGTGCGGAGCAAGGGGAACGCGAGGCTGCTCGGGGTCTTGCCCGGCGCCCGCCGCTTCTTCGGGACGTGCCTCTTTCTCGCGCTCACGTTCTTCGCAACAAATTCGGAGTGTTGTCCCAAGGACGGTAGCGTAATCGCGGAGTACCGGTGAATCCTGGACGCCCCCATAGGCTCTCTGCGGCCGCCGCGACCGCGACGACGGTCGCGCTGGTCGCGCTCGGCGCGCTGGCGGGATGCGTAGAAGAGACCTCGATGCCAGCGCCTGGCTCCGTGCCGCGCCCGCCGATCGTCGTCCAGGCGAAGACGCTCCCCGGTCCGCCGCCCGCGGAGTGGACGTACTGGGACCCCGTCGAGCCGGCGCTCCGCGTGGACGTGCCGCGCGTCCCGAGCCTCCCGCTGGTCGCGCCCCAGGTCACCCACGCGCTCGGCGCGCAGGCGCGCTGGGCCGCCCTGCCCGAGTCCGCGCGGATCGCGTTTCACAAGAACGGCTTCGTCGCCGTGGAGCCGCCCGCGCTGCTCGACGACACCGGGGACGGCCCCACGCTGGCCGACCTCTACGCGAGCCTCGAGAGGGACAAGGTGCCGGCGCTCCTCACCGCCGACGCGCTGCTCTTTCTCGCGCAGGCCGCGATCGATCGCGCCGTGGCGGACCTCGAGGCGACGGTGCTCGGGCCCGCCCTCGTGAGGGTGCTCGCGAGCCTCACCGCGGCGCTCGCGGTGGAAGACCGCGCGGTGCGCCGCGACGCCGTGGAGGGCGTCCACCTCGCGCGGGGCTTCGTGGCCGTCGCCTCGGCGCTCGCGGCGGGCACGCCGCCGCCCGCAGACGCCGCGCCGCTCGTCGAGGCCGAGCTCCGGCTCATCGAGGCCTCGGCGGGGCGCTCCCAGAGCCCGATGTTCGGGGTCGAGCTCGACTACGCCAGCTTCGCTCCCTCGCACGCCCTGCGCCCCTCGCCGGAGGGCGACGCGCGCGCGCGGCTGCGCTTCGCGCAAGCGGCCACCTGGCTGGCGCGAGCCCCGTTCCTGCTCTCGTCGCGGGGTGAGACCGAGGGGAGCCGCATCAACGTGCAAACTGCACGTGTTCACACGCGGGCGGCGCTGCTGCTCGGCGGTCTGCTCGCGAGGGAGTCGTCGCGCGAGCGCAGCGACGACTACGCGAAGCTGCAGCGCGTGTTGTCGTTCCTGCTGGGGCCCGCGGACGACCCTTCTCCGGTCGCGCTGCTCGACGTCGCGAAGGCCGCCGGGGAGCCGATGGACCGCACAGCGTCGCTGGCCGACGTGGCGCGGGTCGATCGCGTGCGGCGCGCCGCGCTCACGCGCTTCGAGCCGGGAGTTTACGACGGCGTCGCGGCGGTGAGGGTGCCCGAGACCGCGCAAGGGCCTACGTCCGCCGGCGTCGGCCGCGCGGCGCTGGGTGTGCGCTTTCTGGGGGCGAGCGGGCCCGTCGACTCGCAGGCCCTCCAGGGCCTCGTGTTCCCCTTCGTCGGGCACGCGCTTCGTGAAGCGGGCTCGACTTCCCTCTCCGGGCACCGGGCGTTCGCCACCGCGACCGACGTCGTCGCGTGGCTGGGCTCGGCCGAGGCGCGCCGTGTGCGACGCGAGTCCGGCGACGACGCGTTCGAGGGGTGGGACACCGCGCGCGAGCGCACCGAGCGGCTCCGGCCCGCGCCGCTGGCGCCCGCGCGGCACGCGACGCTCCACATGAGCCTGCTCGACGTGCTCTCAACCTACCTCGAGCCCTCGCGGGGCGAGCTCTCGCTCCCGGCGAGCTTCACCTCAGCTTACGGGCGCCGCAAGGTGGAGGTCGCGGTGTGCGCTTGGGCGCACGAGCGCCACGACGCTCGGCCCTTCGCGCGCGCGCCTGCCGCCGCCGCCGCCGCCCCGCGCGCACGCCCGAAGCTCGAGGTCCGCGACGCGCCGGTGTACGTCGAGCCTCACCCCGAGGCGCTCGGTCACCTCCTCGCGCTGCTCCGCCAGGCCGCCCGCGGGCTCGCGGCGCACGGGCTCCCGAAGGGCTCGCGCGGGGAGCTCGCGCTCACCGAGCTCGAGGACCTCGTGGACGCCGCCTACCAGACCGCGACGCGCGCTACGAACGAACAGCCTCCCACGGTGGAGCTCGCCGCCCGCCTCGCCGGCGTCGCGGGGCGCCTCGCGTGGCTGGAAGAGGCCGTAGGGCTGCGCACGGGCGGAGTGCTCGCCGTGCACGTCCACGCCGATCCGGTCTCGGGCCGCGCCAGCGTCGCGGGGATCGGCGGCCTCACCGAGATCCACGTCGCGCTCCGCGATCCCCGCACCGGCGGCCTCGTCCACGTCATCGGTCCGCGCCTCTCCGCCGTCGACGTCGTCTGGCCGCGGTCGAAGGCGCTGCACGACGCCGCGCTGAAGGCCGATCTCGGGAAGAGCCCGCTCGCGCCCCCTCCGTTCGTGTCGGCCTATTACACGCGCTGACCACCACTGCCGCTGGCATCGATCCCGCTGGCATCGATCCGCGGAGGTCACGCCTGGCATCCGGCTCCGCGCGGCCCACTGCGTGGCGACGCACTTTTGTCCTTGCGCGAGCGCTCGGAGAGGCTATCAATAGGTCTTACCTATTAGCCAGCGAGACCCCCTCCCATGAAGCTCACCCTCCGCGAAGCCTTCGCGCTCGACGACATCCCTCGCAGCCTCCGCGACACCCTCCTCGTGTTCCGCGGCGACGACAACGTGCTGCCCGCCAAGTGGGGCCTCGCCAGCACGAAGCAGCTGCGGCCGCGGCTCGGGTTCTCGCTCTGGCGGGGCAAGGCGCTTCACGGTCGCCGGATCCCCCTCATGAACCTCTTCAACCACACGCCCACCCCGGTGGAGGAGGGATGGTCCACGCTGGTCACCCAGGTGCGCGACTTCCGCGGCGGCACGAACACCTACGACAGCCACAACGGCACCGACTTCGCGATCCCTCCGGGCACGCCGGTCTGCGCGGCGGCGCCGGGGCGGATCACCCACGTCATCAACGAGTACAACCGCGGCGGGCTCAAGGTCGTCATCGACCACGGGGGCCACCTGCTCACCTCGAGCAACCACCTCGCGCGGGCCGAGGTGCGGGTGGGCGACCTCGTCGAGCGCGGACAGGTGGTGGCGCACTCGGGCTACAGCGGCCTCGACGGGCTGCTCACCTTCCCGTTCGGCATCCCGCACGTC
>Ga0073904_10001785_pt1 | contig 16125 bp, 16 predicted proteins | sample KloWWTrecipitate_FD_66668 | JGI IMG/M metagenome (GOLD analysis project Ga0073904, IMG submission 66668) | Active sludge microbial communities from Klosterneuburg, Austria, studying microevolution and ecology of nitrifiers - Klosterneuburg... | ecosystem: Engineered > WWTP > Aerobic digester >...
TCGACGGCGGTGCGGGTGCTCCAGCAGCTGGCGCGTCGCGGCGAGGTCGCCCCGGACGCCGCGGCACGGGCGCTCGAGAGGTACCAGATCCACGACGTCCGGGCCGGCACCTCCGGCACGGCGGGCGGCGACTCCTGACGTCGCGGGTCGACCTCGACGTGTGACCTCGACGACGACGCCCGGTGGACCACTGGTCCACCGGGCGTCGTGCTGCCGGCTCGAGATCCCGCGAGCCCGGGGCGTGCTGGTGCGGTCAGGCGCCGGGGCGCGCGACCCTCGCGACGAGCTGCTCGAGCTCCGCCCGCAGGGCACCGGCCGCCACGCGGTCAGGGTGCAGGTCCAGCGCCTCGAGGTGGTGCTTCGCCTCGAGCGGGCGGTCGGCCTCGATCGCGGCGAGGACCAGGTGGCGAGCGACCTCGGGCTCGTGCTCGCGGACCCGCCAGTGCCCGACGCCGAGCCCCAGCGCCTCGACGGGCAGCCCCGCGAGTCGGAGCACGGCGAGGCCCTCGACCAGGGCGGCCCCGGTGGTGTCGCGCTCGGCGGCCGTGGCGAGCCGGCGCAGGGCGCCCTCACGGTCGTCGTGCACGGAGAGCCGGGCCAGCTCGATGAGCGGGTACCACGCCTTGGGGTGGCCGGCCATCTCCTCGGCCAGCGCCCAGACGGCGAGGTCGGCGGCCCGCTGCCGCTCGACGTCGTCGTGCGGCGCGGTGAGCGGGTCACCGTCGTGGCCCACCTCGGCCGCCCGCCGCCGGACGATCTCGGCGAGGCCCGCGAAGGACGCGGCGTCGTTGGGGTCGGCCGTGAGCCGGGCGCGCAGGGCGTCCTCGCGCGTCGTGTCGCCGTGGTGCGACGGGCTGACCCGCCGCACGCCCACGGTGGACGCCGGCACGGGTTGCCGTAGGAACCGGCGGAGCCGTGAGAGCAGAGCCATGACTCCGACCATAGCCGCCATTGACGTTCAGCACCCCTGGCCGACGTCGCCCAGCACGTCACACACCACCCGCCCGGGCCCTGGGCTCGCCTCGGGTCGTTGTGGGGTCCCGACAACCCGAGGGCTCCGCACAGGGCCGCGGCGGGGCCCGGTGCGCCTATGCTCGCTGCCATGGTCTCCCCGGCGCAGCGTGACCAGGCCCACACCCTGCGTCGCCTGCACGACGGGTCAGGGCTGCTCGCCGCGGCCGCGATGCGCCAGCTCGACGAGAACCTGCCGTGGTACCGCGCGCTGCCCGCCGAGGACCGGTCCTGGGTGGGCCTGGTGGTCCAGGCCGGCATCTCCTCGTTCATCACGTGGTTCACCGACCCGAGCACCCCGCCGCACGGCGCGGGCGAGATCTTCGCCGCAGCGCCCCCGGAGCTGACCCGCTCGATCTCGCTGCAGCACACGCTGCAGCTGGTGCGGCTCATCGTCGAGGTGGTCGAGGACCACTCCGACCGGCTGGCGGCCCCCGGTACCGAGCGCGACCTGCGCGAGGCCGTGCTGCGCTACTCGCGGGAGGTCGCGTTCTCGGCGGCCGAGGTCTACGCGAGGGCGGCGGAGGTGCGCGGCGCGTGGGACGCGCGGCTCGAGGCGCTCGTGGTGGACGCGCTCGTGCGCGGCGACGACGACGACGCCCTCCGCTCACGCATCGCCGCGCTGGGCTGGAGCGGGCACGGCAGCGCACTGGTCATGGTGGGCACCATCTCCGCACCCCTGGACGAGGTCCGCGCGGCCGAGATGCGCCGCGCCACGCGGCGGGCCGCCGACGACGCCCTCGTGGGCATCCAGGGCGACCGCCTCGTCGTGGTGCTCGGCGGCGACGGCGACCTGCGTGCCGCGGCACGGTCGTTGACGGGCCGGTTCGGCCCGGGGCCCGTGGTGCTCGGCCCCTCGGTGCCCACGGTCGCCGACGCGGGCCGCTCCGCGGCCGCAGCGCTCGCCGGGCTCGCCGCGGCCGCGGCGTGGCCGCACGCCCCGCGCCCGGTGCTGGCCGACGACCTGCTGCCCGAGCGCGTGCTCGTGGGCGACGCGGTCGCACGCCGCACGCTCGTCGACCAGGCCTACCGGCCGCTGGTCGCCGCCGGAGGCTCGCTGCTGGAGACCCTGTCCGCGCACGTGGAGCACGGCCGCTCGCTCGAGGCGGCGGCCCGGGTGCTCTACGTCCACCCCAACACGGTGCGCTACCGCCTGCGCAAGGTCGCCGAGGTCACCGGCTGGGACCCGCTGGACGCGCGCGAGGCGTACGTGCTGCAGACCGCGCTCGCGCTCGGACGGCTCGACGGCCTGCGGGGCACCCCCTTGTAGGTTCCGTACAAGGAGGTCCCGTGAGGTTCGTAGGCGTCGTAGCCCGGTCCGGCGCCCGGATACCGGCACAGTGGATGCGTGCTCGCGATCGTGTGCCCCGGACAGGGCTCCCAGACCCCCGGCTTCCTCGTGCCATGGCTCGAGGTGCCCGGCGTCGGCGACCGTCTCGCCGGGTTCTCGGACGCCGCTGGCACGGACCTGCTGGCCCACGGCACCACGTCGGACGCCGAGACCATCCGCGACACCGCCGTGGCCCAGCCCCTCATCGTCTCGGCCTCCCTGCTCACGCTGCGCGCACTGCTCGACGGCACCCCCGCCGCCGACGTCGTGGGCGTCACGGCCGGGCACTCCGTCGGTGAGCTCGCCGCCGCGGCGCTGGCCGGCGTCCTGACGGACGACGGGGCCGTCGGCCTCGTCGCCGCCCGCGCACGCGCCATGGCCGCGGCCGCCGCGCTCGAGCCCACCGGGATGACCGCCGTGGTCGGCGGGGACCCGGCCGAGGTGCTCGCCGCGATCGCCGCCGCGGGTGCGTACCCGGCCAACGTCAACGGGGGCGGGCAGGTGGTCGCCGCCGGCTCGATGGCCGCGCTCGCCGCGCTCGCCGCCCATCCGCCGGCCCGGGCACGCGTCATCCCGCTGCAGGTCGCCGGGGCGTTCCACACCCCGTTCATGGCGCCCGCCGTCGAGGCATTCTCCCCCGTCGCCGCGGGCTGGGCCGCAGCGACGCCCGACGTGCCGCTGCTCTCGGACGCCGACGGCGCCGTCTACCCGGTCGGCACCACCGGCGCCCAGGTGCTCGAGCGGCTCGTCGCCCAGGTGGTCGCGCCGGTGCGCTGGGACCTGTGCCAGGAGACGCTGCTCGCGATGGGTGTGACCGGCATGGTCGAGCTGGCCCCGGCAGGGGTGCTCACGGGCCTGGCACGGCGTACCCTGCCGGGCGTGGAGACGGTCGCCGTCCGGACGCCGGACGACCTCGCCGCCGCCCGCGAGCTCGTCGCCCAGCACGGCCAGACCGCCAGCCCCACCAGCGAGGAGACCCCCGCGTGAGCCGACCCACCCTGACCCAGGCGACCGGTCCCGCGCACTCGCGCATCCTGGGCATCGGTGGCGTGCGGGGCGAGCTGACCGTCACCAACGACGACGTCGCGGGCCCCATCGACTCGTCCGACGAGTGGATCCGCCAGCGCACGGGCATCGTCACGCGCCGCCGTGCGGCCGCCGGGACCGATGTCATCGACCTTGCCGTCGAGGCGTCCGTCGCGGCGATCGCCGACGCTGGGCTGACGGGCGCGGACATCGACGCCGTGCTGCTGGCGACGACCACCTACTTCCACCAGACCCCCGCCGGTGCCTGCCTCGTCGCGGACCGGGTGGGTGCCACGCCGGCGGCCGCGTACGACATCTCCGCCGCGTGCGCCGGGTACGCCTACGGCATCGCCCAGGCCGACGCCCTGGTGCGCTCTGGCGCAGCCCGCAACGTCCTCGTCGTCGGCGCGGAGAAGATGAGCGACTTCGTCGACCCGACGGACCGGTCCATCTCCTTCCTGCTCGGTGACGGCGCCGGTGCCGTCGTCGTCGGGCCGTCCGAGACGCCGGGCATCGGCCCGACCGTCTGGGGCTCGGACGGCGGCCAGGCGCACCTCATCACGCAGACGCACTCCTGGAAGGAGGCGTTCGAGCAGCAGACCCCGTGGCCGACGCTGCGCCAGGAGGGCGCGAGCGTGTTCAAGTGGGCCTCGTTCCAGATGGCCGGCGTCGCCGAGCGGGCGATGGCGGCCGCGGGCGTGACGCCCGACCAGGTCGAGGCGTTCATCCCGCACCAGGCGAACATGCGGATCATCGACCAGATGATCAAGCAGCTCAAGCTCCCGGACACCGTCGTGGTGGCCCGGGACATCGCCGAGACCGGCAACACCTCGTCGGCCTCGATCCCGCTGGCCGCCGAGCGGCTGCTGCGCGAGGGTCTCGTGCCGCACGGCGCGGTCGCCCTGCAGATCGGCTTCGGCGCCGGACTCGCCTACGCGGCGCAGGTCGTCGTCCTACCCTGAGCACGGCGGGGCCACCCCACCGGCTCGACCTTGACCGCACGACCGAACGACACGGTGCCCGTCCGGGTGCCGACCGCCACCACCACACGAGGAGACACCACGATGGCGTACAGCGAGCAGGAGATCCTGGCCGGCCTGGCCGAGATCGTCAGCGAGGAGACCGGGCTGCCCACCGACTCCGTCTCGCCCGAGAAGTCCTTCACCGACGACCTCGACATCGACTCCCTGTCGATGATGACGATCGTCACGCTCGCGGAGGAGAAGTTCTCGGTGCGCATCCCGGACGACGAGGTCAAGAACCTCGCGACCGTGGGCGACGCCGTGTCGTTCATCAACGGCGCGCAGGCCTGACCGAGCCCCATCGGTGGTCGGGGCCCGCACCCGCGGGCCCCGACCAGCTCCACCATCTGCCAGGAGGACCCGTGAGCACTGCACCCGACGTCGTCGTCACCGGTCTGGGCGCGACCACCCCGCTCGGCGGGGACGTGGCCAGCACCTGGAGGGCGGCCCTGGCCGGCACCTCCGGCGCCCGCACCCTGGAGAACGACTGGGCCGAGAAGTACGGGATCCCGGTCTCGTTCGCCGCCTCGCTGGCCGTGCCGGCCGTCGACGTGCTGCCGCGCCCCGAGACCAAGCGGATGGACCCGTCCGCGCAGTACGCCATCATCGCGACGCGTGAGGCCTGGGCCGACGCCGGCGCCCCCGTCGTGGACCCCGAGCGCCTCGGCGTCGTGGTGTCCTCGGGGATCGGCGGCATCTGGACCATCCTCGACGCGTGGGACACGCTGCAGGCCAAGGGCGCCCGGCGCGTCCTGCCGATGACCGTGCCCATGCTCATGCCCAACTCCCCCGCCGCGTACGTCGAGCTCGAGATCGGCGCCCGGGCGGGCGCCCACGCGCTCGTGTCCGCCTGCGCCTCCGGCGCCGAGGCCGTCGGCTACGCCGTGGAGATGATCCGCAGCGGCCGGGCCGACGTGGTGGTCGCCGGCGGCACCGAGGCGGCCATCCACCCCATGCCGATCGCGGCCTTCGCCGCCTCGCGCACGCTGAGCACCCGCAACGACGACCCGGCCGCTGCCTCACGCCCCTACGACACGGGCCGCGACGGCTTCGTGCTCGGCGAGGGTGCCGGCATCCTCGTGCTGGAGAGCGCCGAGCACGCCGCCGCCCGCGGTGCCACGGTCTACGCCAGGATCGCGGGCGTCGGCCTGTCCTCGGACGGCTACCACATGACCTCCCCCGAGCCCTCGGGCCGCGGTCAGATCGCCGCCATGAGGATGGCCATGAAGGACGCAGGCGTCGGCACCGCTGACATCGTGCACGTCAACGCCCACGCGACCTCGACCGTCGTCGGCGACCTCATCGAGGCTCGCGGCGTGCGTGCCGTGCTCGGGACCGACGCCGACCGGGTCGCGCTGTCGGCCACGAAGTCGATGACCGGGCACCTGCTCGGCGGCGCCGGCGCGCTGGAGTCGATCTTCACGGTGCTCGCCGTCCATCACCGCACGGCCCCGCCCACCATCAACGTCACGGACCCGGACCCGGAGCTGGTGCTCGACCTGGTCCGCGACACCCCGCGCGCGCTGCCCGAGGGGCAGATCGCCGCGGTGAACAACTCCTTCGGCTTCGGCGGTCACAACGTGGCCCTGGTGGTCACCACCGCCTGAGCACGGACCGGACGGTCAGCCCACGCGGTGCAGCCAGCGCACCGGGGCACCGGCCCCCGCGTAGCGGAAGGACTCCAGCTCGTCGTCCCACGCCTGCCCCAGGGCGAGGTCCAGCTCACGGCGCAGGCGGTCCGGGTCGGCCGCGTGCTCGAGGGCGGCGCGCACGCGGTCCTCGGGGACGAGCGTGTTGCCGTGCACGTCCGTGGGAGCGTGGAAGATGCCGAGCTCCGGCGTGTGGCTCCAGCGGCCGCCGTCGGTGCCGTGGCTGGCCTCCTCGGTCACCTCGTAGCGCAGGTGGGCCCAGCCGCGCAGGGCGGAGGTCAGGCGCGCGCCGGTGCCGGCAGCCCCCTGCCACGACGCCTCGGCGCGCAGCGTCCCGGGCGCGGCCGGTTGCTCCGTCCAGTCCATGGAGACCCGCACACCGAGGACGCCACCTGCCGCCCACTCGATGTGGGGGCACAGCGCACGGGGTGCTGAGTGCACGAAAAGGACACCGCGGGTGATGGCACCAGCCATGTCATCCCTCCTGACGGGTCGAGGTTCGTCTTCCCCAACGACCTCATCCCGATCCGGGAGGTGGGCACGGTCTCGCGGCGTGCTGTGGCCAGCATGCCCGATCCGCCGCCCCGGCGCCACCACGAGGGCGGCGCGGCGTGGCCTCAGGCCATCTGCTCGCGCAACGTGCGCATGGCCTTCTTGCGCACCGACCGCTCCAGTCGGTCGATGTAGAGCATCCCGTCGAGGTGGTCGACCTCGTGCTGCAGGGCGCGTGCCATGAGCTCGGTGCCCTCCACGACCACGGCCTTGCCGTCGAGGTCCGTCCCCTCGACCCGCGCGTACCAGGCGCGCTTGGTGGGGTACCACAGGCCAGGGACGGACAGGCAGCCCTCGTCGCCGTCCTGGTACTCGTCCTCGGAGAGCTCGACGATCCGCGGGTTGAGGACGTAGCCGACCTCGTCGTCGATGTTCCAGGAGAACGCGCGCAGGCCCACGCCGATCTGGTTGGCCGCGAGGCCGGCGCGGCCCTCGTGGTCGACCGTCTCGAGCAGGTCCTCCACCAGCGAGCGGACGCGGGCGTCGATGTCGGTGATCGGCTCGCAGGGCGTGCGCAGCACGGGATCGCCGATGACGCGGATGTCTCTCATGGCCATGGCGACCATGTTCCCATGCCGAGCGCTCCGGGAGGGCACCGGGGGCACCCGGCGCGCGCGAGGACCGGGAGCGTGCCGGGAGGGTGTCGCCGTAGGCTGGCGGCAGCGTGCCGGGCGCCGGCCCGGCACGGACGACGGAAGGACCACGGATGCGCACCAGGGCGGCATTCCTCATCGGCGGCGCTGTCGGCTACCTGCTCGGCACCCGGGCAGGTCGCGAGCAGCTCGAGACCGTCCGGGAGCAGGCGCGCAGGGCCTGGGAGGACCCGCGGGTCCAGGACGTCGTCGCAGACGGCCAGCAGCGCGCGACCCAGTTCGTCAAGGACCGCGCACCAGAGCTGCGCGACATGGTCACCGGCGCCGTGCGCTCGGTGTCCGAGTCCCGCCGGGACGACCAGGGGCCCACCGGAGCATGACGGCGCCGTCCCGGGGCGGTCGTGCCCTCCCCGGCCCGCTCCGGAGTGCCGGATGAGCCCGCTGAGCCAGGCGCTCCTCGCCCTCGGCGCAGGCGGCACGATCGGCGGGGCCGTGCTGCTCGTCGCGGCCTTCCGACGCGGCCAGGCCCAGGACCGCGCCGGCGAGCGCCGCCTCTTCCGCTCCGCCGTCGCCGCGCTCGCCGTCGGCTCGCTGCTGTGGCTCGCGACCATCGTCGTCGCGGGCGGGTGACGTCCGGGGCGACGCGGGCCCCAGCGCTCCGGTGGCTCACCCGATGAGCGTCACGGCGATCGCGAAGTAGATGAGCAGCGACAGCAGGTCCTGGACCACGGTGGCCAGCGGGCCGCTCCCGAACGCCGGGTCCCGGCCGCTCCGGTCCATCGCCCACGGCAGGACCATGGCGACGATCGTGGCCATGGCGCAGGTCGCCACCAGCGAGAGGGCGACCGTCGCGGCGAGGTCGATGGTCCCGAAGGCGGCCGCAACACCCGCAAGGCTGACCGCACCCAGCAGAAGTCCCACCATCAGACCTGTGAGCGCCTCGAGCCGGAAGATGCGCCTGATCGGCACGCCGACCGACAGCCCACGGATGACGAGGGTCTCGGTCTGGGTTCCCACGGCATCGGCCATGTACACCACGCCTGGCACGAAGAACGCCAGCCGGACGTCGGCCTCGAGGTCGCTCGAAAAGCCCCGCATGACCCACGCGGCGAACGCGGCCCCGGCGAGCCCGATGAGGAGCCAGGGCAGGCGATGCCAGAGCCGCGCGCCCAGTGCCTCCTCGGAGGCGTGACGGGCGGAGGCGGTCGAGCTGAGGTAGCCGCCGAGTCGTGCCAGGTCCTCGTCGTGCTCGGCGAGCAGCACCCCCAGGAAGCGGGTCGGCGGCACCAGCCCGCGGAACACCCCGTGCTCGTCGACCACGGCAAGGCTCGACTCTCCCGCTCGCACTGCCTGCCACGCGGCCTTCTCCTGGTCGAGGCCCGGCGCGACGAACGGATGGTCGGCGTCCATGAGCGACTCGGCAAGCTGATCGGCCGGTGCCGCCAGGACGCGCTCCACCGGGATCAGGCCGAGAAGCAGCCGACCGCCGGACCCACCGGGCGCCAGCACCGCCACGTCCGCAACCGAGTCGAACCGGCGCCGGGTGAGCGACTCACGGACCGCATCGGCACGGTCCGCACCGCTGCACGTCGGGACGTTCATCGTGACGTACTGGTCGACAGATCCCCGAAGCAGGGGTGTGGACACGGGTGCGACGGCTGCGCTCATGACCCCATGATCCGCTCGGGGGCCCCGCGGTGGGCCAGGTGGGGCTTGAACCCACGACCGACGGATTATGAGTCCGCTGCTCTGACCGGCTGAGCTACTGGCCCGCAGCCGCTCAGGCTACCCGGGGTTAGGTTGGGCGCATGGCACTCCTCCGACGCGCACCGCACCTGCCCGACGAGGTCCGTGACCGGCTCGACCTGGCGGGCGACCGCCCGCTCGCCGTCGGACGCCTCGCGGACGGCTGGGCCGTGGCGACGCGCACGGGGCTCCGGGTGGCCGTCGGGGAGCACGTCCTCGCGCGGCCGTGGTGCGACGTCAACGCCGCGCGCCTGGACGCCGAGGCCGTGACGCTGACCGTCACCTGGGTGGACGGCGCGACGGAGACCGTGCTGCACCTGGCCGACGACGCGCCGGCACTGCCGCGCGCGGTGCACGACAGGGTGCAGTCGTCCGTGGTGCACGGCGAGCAGGTCACGGTGCCGGACGGCCAGAGCGCCCGCGTGGTGCTGCGCCGGGCGGCGGACGGAAGCCTCTTCACGCAGGTCATCGGCACGGGCGGGGTCGACCTCGCCGACCCTGCCGTCGGTGCGGCGGTCGACGCAGCCGAGGCTCGGGTGCGCGAGGCTGCGGGGCTGTAGCGGCACGTCACCGTGCGGCACGGGGGTGGCGATCGGCCCAGCGACGCAGCCCCTGGTGCCAGCGGCCCCCGCGGATCAGGTAGCATCTCCTCGCGCGATCCCGCGTAGCTCAATTGGCAGAGCATCCGACTGTTAATCGGACGGTTAGTGGTTCGAGTCCACTCGCGGGAGCACGGTCACGACGCGGCGGAGGTCCCCCTCGGGAGGCCTCCGCTGCCTCGTTCCCGGCCCGGTGGTCACGTTCAGCCGCGCTCGACGAGCCGCTCCGGGGCCAGCCCGGCCACCGTCGCCCAGGCCGCCAGCCAGACGCAGGCCGCCCCGACGGCGCCGAGCAGCAGGTACTGCCACCCCGTGACGTCGAGCATGTCCAGCAGCGCACCCACCGGGACCCCCATGAGCACCACGAGGCTCAGCAACCAGGCGGGGACCAGCGCCGCCTCGACCCCGCGTGCGAGGGCCAGCGCGACGGTGAGGGTGACGATCCCCGCGGCCGACAGGGGCGTCAGCACGAGCCCGCTGAGCACCAGCGGGAGGCCCGGGACACCCCCGCCCACGAGCATCAGGGCCACGGGCACGGCCAGGGCCAGCGGGATGCTCGCCTCGAGCACGGCACCGCTCGCCCCGCGCACCAGCTCGCGCGGGCGCACGGCCGTGGCCAGGACGGCTGCCACCGTGCCGTTGGCCAGGTCCCGGGTCATCGGACCGCCGACGTAGGCGAGGGTCAGCAGGAGCGGCGGGACGAGCCCGACCACGGCGACCAGGACGTCGACCTCGGTGCCGCCGTCCGGCCGGGCGAGGCCCACCCACACGACGCAGGCCGCGGCCGCGGCGAGGACCACGCCACCGGTCCAGCGCAGGCCGGCGTTGCGCGCGATCTCCGTCACGGTGCGCCGGCGGACGGCCGCGGCCGCCCTCATGCCAGCACCACCCGCGAGGTGGTGACCCGCAGCCCGAGGAGCAGGGCAGCCGTCCAGGTCGCCACGGCCACCCCGGCGGTGAGCCACCAGAACGCCTCGGGGCCAAGGCCCGCCCGCAGCACGATGTTGCCGAGCAGCGCCGAGCCACCCCCGTAGAAGCCGATGGCGATGATGTTGCCGGCCGCGGGCGTCGCCGTCAGACCGACCGCCGTGACCACGAGGCTGAGCCCGAGGAAGGTGACGGGCACGGCGACCAGGGTCGCGAGCAGCAGCCACCCGTCGAGCGGTGAGCCGGTGCCTGCGGGGACGGCGAGCCAGCGGAGCCCGCCGAGCACCCCGGCGGGGGCGAGGACGCCGGCGAGCAGGCTCGGCACCCACAGCGCGACGCTGCGGGTCCACCACAGCCGCCGGGCCCCGACGGGCGTGGCCAGCACGGCCACGAGGCCGCCACCCGTGCGGGCGCGGGTCAGGGGGACGACGAGCAGCACGGCGTACGCGATCCCCGCCGCCACGAAGGACGCGAAGAAGGCCGCCGTCGACAGCACGGTGCCGACCGCCCGTGCGTCGCCCGTGGCCATGACGGGCCCGAGCGCCGTGCGGGACACGATGGCCGCGTCCAGGGCGCTGACGACGATGACGATGCCCGCGTACAGCGCCGTGAGCGGCGGCGAGCCGAGCACCTCGCCCAGGCCCGCCCGTACCAGCGCGCCGTCCCGGCGCAGGCCGGCGCGCACGCTCGCCGCCGTCATGGCGGCGTCGCCTCCTCGACGGCGCCCTCGACCGTTCCGCCGGCTGGTCCGAGGACGGCAGAGGCGAACAGGTCCTCGACCGACGCGTCGTCGGCCACCAGACGCACGATGTCGACGTCCAGCGCTGCCAGGCGTGCCACGATCCGTGCCGCGCGGATCGGGTGGGGAGGTAGGAAGGTCAACCGGGTGCCCTGCGCCTCGCCCAGACCGAGGTCGACATCAGCGCGCAGCGCGGCGACCGCTGCGTCGGTCACCGGCTCGACCGTCCGGACCGAGATCGAGTGCCGGCCTAGCCGGCGCCGCAGCTCGGCGAGGTCGCCGGCGACCCGGATCTCGCCGTCGGCGATGATCGCGATACGGCCGCACAGGCGCTGCACCTCGTCGAGGTTGTGCGAGCTGAGCAGCACCGTTGTCCCCTCGGCGCGCACGATGTCGAGCAGCAGTCCGCGGATCTCGGCCTGCGCCACGGGGTCCACGCCCGAGGTCGGCTCGTCGAGCACGAGGACGGCAGGGCGGTGGGCGATCGCGCGGGCGAGGGCGGCACGCCGCCGCATCCCGCTCGAGAAGGTGCCGACGCGGTCGTCCGCCCGCGCCGCCAGCCCCACGAGCGCGAGGACATCGGTGATCCGCGCCCGGTCCGGCGCCCCGCCGTAGAGCCGCTGGTAGAAGGCGATGTTCTCGGCCGCGGTCATCGCGTCGTAGAGCCCGTCCCGGTCCAGCGCGAACCCGGTCGCGCGCCGGGCCTCGTCGCTGCCCGCCTCGTGGCCCATGACGCGGACCGATCCTGAGGTCGGGCGGTACAGCCCGAGGATCGTGCGCAGGGTGGTGGTCTTGCCCGCCCCGTTGGGCCCGACGAAGCCGAACACGTCACCGTGCTCGACGGCGAGGTCCACCCCGTGCAGGATCTCGCGACCGCCGAGGGTGACGTACACCGGCGACGAGGATCGCGGCGCTCATCGGGCCGGGCCGCGCTCGCCGGTGGGGCTCATGGTTCCTCCAGGACACGTCAGGTGCCCGACGGGTCGAGTCTGTCGCCCCCTGCGCCCGCGGGTCAACGCGAGGCCGGCCGCGCTGGCGCTCCGGGGCGGCCGGACGTCGGACCGCCCCGGGACCACTAGCCTTCCGGCGTGGACGCCACCTTCCCCGGGCTCGGGACCCTCATCAACATGACGACGATCGTCGTCGGGTCGCTGGCCGGGATCGCCGTCGGCAACCGGCTGCGCGAGCACACCCGGTCCGTCGTCACGGACAGCCTCGGGCTGGTGACGCTGCTGGTGGCGGCGCTGTCCGCGGCGAGCGTGACGGACCCGTCGCTCGCCGCCGCCGTGCCGTCCGGCGCACCCGTGCTCATCGTGCTGGCCTCGCTGCTCCTCGGCGGGGTGACCGGATCGCTGCTGCGCCTCGAGCAGCGGCTCGCCGGGCTGGGCGGGCGCGTGCACGACTGGACGTCGCGCCGGTGGAGCGGTGCGGACGTCGCGGGCCGCGAGCGCTTCATCGAGGGGTGGCTCGCGGCGTCGCTGCTCTTCTGCGTCGGCCCGCTCGCGGTGCTGGGCAGCCTCTCGGACGGTCTGGGCAACGGGATCGAGCAGCTGCTGCTCAAGTCCGTCCTCGACGGCTTCGCCGCCCTCGCGTTCGCCTCGACGTTCGGCACGGGAGTGCTGCTCTCGGCGCTGTCCGTCGGCGTGGTGCAGGGCGCGCTCACCGTGCTCGGCATGGTCGTCGGTTCGTTCCTGCCCGACGCGCACATCGCCGCGCTGACCGCAACGGGCGGCCTGATGCTCGTGGGGATCGCCCTGCGCCTGCTGCGGATCCGTGAGGACCTGCCCGTGGCGGCGATGCTGCCGGCGCTGGTGGTCGCACCCGTGCTCACACAGCTCGTGGTGCTCGCGTTCTGAGCCGCCGCACCGGGGGCAGCCGACCGGGCTGGGCCGTTCGCGTGATCCTGCGCGGCCGGGCCTCAGTTCGCCGCGGACCGGCCGATGGGCTGACGAGCACTGCCCTGACCCCGAGGAGCGCGCGATGCACAGCTGGGCCCCCGCGGTCGCGACGGCGGGAGCCGTGGCACTCGTCGTCGGCGGCCTGGCAGCCGTCGGCGCGTCGGGCGGCGAGCCGCCGCTGACCGTCGCCACGAGCTACGGCACGGGCGACGGCCTGCACCGCTACGTCGTCACCCTCACCGCGACCACGAGCGGTCCGACGGAGCCCGGGACCACGACGGCCGCCGCACCGGGTCCGGCCGCCGGCGCGACTCCGACGGCTCCGCCGCCCACCGAGGCGCCAGCGCTCGGCCAGGGTGGCCCCGCCGCCACTCGCCTCCCGGTCGACGCCGCCCTGCTGCGCGCAGCCCAGGTGGAGCTCGGCTCCGGGGGCGACGTCATCGCCGACGGCGACGTCGTCTACTACGTGACTGCCCTCGGCGCGCGCGCCGTCTCCGCCGGCGCCGTCGTCGGCGCCGTCGTCGCGGCCACGGCGCCCCTCGCAGCCCCTGACCGGCCCGTGTCACGGCCCGCCGCGAGCGTCCTCGAGGCTCTCGCGGCCCGCCCCGGCGTGACCGCCGTGACCCCGCTCGACGTCGGCGGGGACGCGCTCGTCTCGACCCACCTGGACCTCGGGGACGTCCTCGCGCTGCCGGAGGTCGCCGCGGCCTCGCCGTCGGTCGAGGTCCCCGTGCTGGGCATCGACCCCACGGACCCCTTCTACGGCCCGTACGCCTGGAACCTGCACAACACCGGCTCCAACGCCTACCAGAAGGCCGCCACGGCCGGCGCCGACGTCGACGCACCCACCGGCTGGGCGGTGACCCACGGGCAGGGCACGGTCGTGGCGGTGGTCGACACCGGCTTCGACTCGGACCACCCGGATCTCGCGGGCGCCCTGTGGACCAACCCCGCCGAGGCGTGCGGCACCCTCGACACCAACGGCAACGGCAAGGTCGGCGACTGCCACGGCTGGAACTTCTGGACCGGCAGCCCGGACATCGACAACGGCGCGGCCGGCTCGCACGGCACGGCCGTGTCCGGGGTGGTCGCCGCGCGGATGGACAACGGGCAGGGGTCGGTCGGGCTGGCGCCCGGGACGCAGATCATGCCGCTGGTCGCGGGCAGCGGGGAGTCCGTGGACGTGTACCTCGCCGCGCAGGCCATCCGGTACGCGGCCGACAACGGCGCCGACGTCGTCAACGCCTCGTTCGGCGGAGCCTTCACCGGGCCGGCTCTCACCGCCCTGAGCGCCGCGATCGACTACGCCACGGATCGGGGGGTGGTCGTGGTCGCCGCTGCGGGAAACGACTCTGCCGACCGGGACACCTCGCCGGTCTACCCCGCGTCCCTGCCGCAGCCGCTGCTGCTCACGGTGGGCTCGAGCACCCCGACGGACTCCGTCGCGGCGCACTCGGCCTACGGCGCCACGACCGTGGACCTCTTCGCCCCCGGCGAGGCGATCGTGACGCCGTGGAACGACGGCGGCTACCGCGCGGTCGCGGGCACCTCGTTCGCGGCGCCGCACGTCGCGGCCGCCGTCGCGCTCTACCGGAGCGTCAACCCGGACGCGTCCGTCGCGGACCTGCGCGCGGACCTCCTCGCCGATGTCGAGCACCTCGCCTCGATGGCGGGGCGCTCGGTCACCGGGGGTCGGCTGGACGTCGCGGCGGTCCAGGGGGCCACGGCCGAGCCCGTGCGCTACTCCTTCGCGGGGATGGTCGGCACGCCGGGCGTCCAGCACCCCGAGGTGACCGTGACGTCCGCTGCCGGCACCGGCGTGTACCGGGCCGTGCTGGGGCTGGCGATGCTCGTCGACGGCGAGATCTGGGCGGTCGCGGGGCAGGACATGACCGTGCGCGGCGCCACGCTGACCACCGACGACACCGGCCAGGTGACCGTCGACCTCGGCGCCCAGGCCTTCCTGGGCACCGAGGTGCTCGCACCGGAGCTCGCGCTCGACGAGGGGTCGTTCGGGCTCACCGTGCAGATCCTGCTCGACGGCCAGCCGCTGAGCCGGCCGTACGCCGCCCCGCTGCGCGTCGTGGCGGCCGAGCAGACGACCGACGACGCAGGCGGCTCGGCGGGCGGCGGCACGGGCGGCGGTTCCGGCGACGCCGGCGCCGGCGGGGGCTCCGGCGACGCCGGCGCCGGTGGGGACTCCGGCGACACGGGTTCGGGCGGGTCGGGCGGGACCGGGTCGGGGTCGGGCGACTCCGGCTCCGGCGGCACCGGGACCGGCGGCACAGACACCGGCACCGGCACCGGCACCGGCACCGGCACCGATACAGGCACCTCCGGCTCCGGTGGCGCTGGGACAGGCGACTCGGGTGCGGGCGACAGCGGTGGCAGCGGCACGGGCGAGGGTGCGGACGGGACGAGCCCGACCACGGGCCCCACGCCGGCCGGTCCAGGCAGCTCCGGCGGTTCCGGGACGAGCCCGACACCCGCACCGGGCCCAGCTGCGCCTGGCCCCGGTGGCACCGGCGCGCCGGACGCGACGTCGTACGACGGCGTCGGGGCGTTCGGTGTCACGCGGATCGGCCCGGTCCATGTGCCGACCTCGGGCGGGACGCTCGTCGTCGTCACCGCGACCGCCCTCGAGCCGGGGACGGGTGTGCGCATCGGAGCCACCGCCCCCGGTCGCGTGCTGCTCACGACGCCGACCACGCTCGTGTTCCTCACGCCCCCGGCCGTGGCGGGCATCCACGACGTCACCCTGTTCCGCCTGGCACGTACCAGCGTGCTGCCCGGCGCACTGACCTACCAGGACGTCGTCGCCCCGGGCGGCGGCACGGCTCCCGGGGCGACCGAGCCGGCCGAGGGCGGCACCGGCGGCCCGGGCTCCGGCAGCACCGGTCCCGGCAGCACCGGCTCCGACGGCTCAGGCGCGGGCGACGCCGGCTCGGCCGACACCCCGTCGGGGGGCACCGGCTCCGGCGGCACCGGCTCGGGCGATGCGGGCTCGGGCGACGGGTCGGTGGGGTCGGGCGA
>Ga0073904_10001786_pt1 | contig 16108 bp, 12 predicted proteins | sample KloWWTrecipitate_FD_66668 | JGI IMG/M metagenome (GOLD analysis project Ga0073904, IMG submission 66668) | Active sludge microbial communities from Klosterneuburg, Austria, studying microevolution and ecology of nitrifiers - Klosterneuburg... | ecosystem: Engineered > WWTP > Aerobic digester >...
CACCCTGCCCGGGGCCGGCATCGTGGGTTGCAAGATCTACTATCCCGACGGCAAGACGGTGCAACACCAGGGCGGCTGGTTGCGCCGGCCCGGGGCTTTCGGCGAGCACTTCGGCCGAGGAGAGCCGGAATCCGCCGAACAGGATGCGCCGCGCGAAGTCGAATTCGTCACCGGGGCCGCGATCATGCTGTCGCGGGCCGCGCTGGAGACCCTGGGCGGTCTCGACACCCGGCTGAGCGCCGCTTATTTCGAAGACACCGACCTGTGCTTCCGGGCGCGCGCGGCCGGTCTGGGGGTATGGTATTGGCCCGGGGCGCGTCTGGCCCATTTTGAAGGCTCATCGATCCCGAAATTCAGCTATCTGCAGCACGTGTATTTCCACACCGGCCGGATCGGGTTTGCGCTCCGGCATTGGCCGCCCGAGGAGCTTCTCGCATTTGCCCGGGCCGAGCAGGAAACCAGCGCAGGGAGCGGATCACTCGATGACGTGCTGGCCCGCTCGCGCGCCTATCTGGCGCATCTGGCGAACCTGGCAGAGGCGAAGCGCGCGCGCGACCACATTTACGCTGACGCGCCGAACATGCGCGCGAGCGAATCGGTTTGGGCCGAGGTCACCCAGCACCTGCTGGATGCGCGCGAATCAGCGCTGAAGCGCGCCTTTGAATTTCTCGAGATCGCGCCGTCGCCAGAGCCTATCCAGCTCCCAGAACCAACAGTTGAGGCGACCGGCGCCTGGCAAACGGATCCGCTCGCGGGTGACCCGGCGGCAGAGCGACGGCATGTCGAATTGATCACCATCGATCCCGCGATTCCGCTTTCAGTGCCGCCAATTCAACTTCAATCCTTGCTGCGACCCGCGCCGTCCACCCCGCCGATCCGCGAGCCGTCCGAAGAGGGCAGCGCTGCGCTGGCGGCGCTTGAACCCATCCTAGACCTGCGCGAGTTCGAGTTCTCGTCACGCGTGCCTGTGCTGGGCGGTCTCATCGCAGCGATCCGCCGCGCCTGGCATGGCATGAGTGGGCGTTGGGCGCTGCTGCACGCCACACGCCAACAAAGCGCGGTCAATCATCAGCTTGTGGCCGCGATGAGCGGATTTGCCGCGCAACTGGCCACCTTCGAGCGGGAGCGCCTGGATCAGGCGACCGATGCGGCAAGAGCAACCCTGGAACTGACTGATGCGGTGAATCGCCAGGTTGCGTCATTGGCAGACGGGGCGAATCGTCAGGCCGCGCTACTGGCAGACGCGGTCAATCGCCAGACCGGGCATTTTGCAGAACTCATTGGCGCCCAAGCCGCGGACGGCGCCGCACTGCGCGCAGCCCTGGCCGAGATATCCAGCGCGCTCGGCGCAGCGCTCGGGCGCCAGCGGGCTGAGACCGCGCTTGCTGCGCGCGCCCTGACGGAGCAGTTGAACGAGCGCATAAGTTCGATCTCGGCCCAGCTAGCGTCCCAGCAGGCCCGTTACGACGCCCTATTCCAGGAAACCACGCGCCATGAAAACGACCTGATTCGCAACATCATGCGCGAGCGAGGAGACGCCGAATAGCATGATCGAGATCCACCAGTTCGCGCCGATCGTGCTTTACGGCGATGCGGTCGGAAACCAGATTGTGGCGATACGCCAGTGGCTCGATAGCCAGGGCATTCGCTCGAAGGTCTACGCTCCCAGTTGGGATCCGCGCTATGCCGCCTTTTGTGACACGCCCGAGAACTACCGGAGCCGCCCAGAGAATGTCGTCATCCTGCAGCATTGTGTCGGCACGCCGGTGGCCGATCTGGCGCTGCAACTGAAGGATCGGGTGGTCCCTTACTATCACAATATCACCCCACCCAAGTTCTACACGCCATATGACCCCAGGCTCGCCGGGATCCTGGTGGAAGGGCGCGAACAACTCTGGCGGCACCGGAGCGCGAAATACGCCCTGGCGGTGTCCGAGTACAACCGGCTTGAGATGCTCGAGGTCGGGTTTCAACGGGTCGACATCTTGCCATTGTTCATAGACCCGGAGCGGCTCAGCCGGGACCTGGATCGCGCTCAGGCCGCCTCGGTCTATTCGGCCTACGCAGACGGCCGCGAAAATTGGCTGTTTGTCGGCCGCTTCTCCCCCAACAAACGACAGGACAACATTATTCGCGCGTTCAACTATCACCATCGTCTGGTGAATGCCGACTCGCGCTTGCTGCTGGTCGGCACCGAAGCCACCCCTGGGTATGCCGCCGAATGCCGGGCGCTTGTGACTCGCCTGGGTCTGAGCGACTGCGTCGTCTTCGCCGGCCACGTCCCCGATACCCTCCTTGGCGCCTATTACGAGGTTGCCAGCATGTTTGTGTGTCTGAGCGAACACGAGGGCTTCGGCGCGCCGGTTCTTGAGGCCATGAGCTTTGACGTTCCAGTCGTGGCTCTCAAAGCGACGGGCATTGCCCTGACCATGGGCGATGCCGGGATCCTGATAAACCAGTCGCGCCCGGACGCGATTAGCGAGATCGCCGACGTGCTGACTCATCACGACAAGTTCCGGAGTCGGGTCATCGACCGGCAACGCGCGCGGCTGGGTGATTTTTCACTGGCAGCCGCGCAGGCAGCGATGGCGCGCACCGTACAAACACTGCTGAAAGATACCGTCTCGCAGCGAGGGAAATAGTTCAGATGGACAACCTGTTTGACTTCCGCGACACCGAGATCAACGCCGAGGAGATCATGGCCCGCATCCGCGAACGCATCGCAGTCCGGCGCACGAAGGCGGCGGCCCAAGGGCTCGACTATGACAAGTTGGCGGCCGGCCAGGAACTGGAACTCCCAGCCGCTTCCCGGCAATACGTAACGCAGGGCACGTCCGCCGCGCTGTCGGCGGCAACCCAGGTGGTGGCGAGGGCGAGACAAGTCGCCGACAACATCTTCGTTCCGGTCTCGATCGTGGGACACGAACCCCCGGTGATTGGCGGGATCGTCCGACGAGCCCGTTCGATGGCGCACCGACTGGTCGTCTACTACACGAACATGCTGGCCGGCAGGCAAGCGGCAGTGAACCGAGCGCAAGGTGATGCGCTTTCAAGCCTGCTCGTCGCGCTTGAGGATGGTTACACGCGCATCGATGCGCTACAGGTGGAGGTCGCTCGCTTGCGCGGGGAACTGGATAGCCAGCGCGACACCTGAATCAACTCATGAATATCCACCAAATGCTCCCCACTCTGACGACTGGTGACGCCATCGGCAACCAGGTACTGGAGATCCGCGACCTGTTGCGCGTTGCGGGGCACTCAAGCGATATCTATGCCGAGCGTTGGCACCCACGTCTAGATGGCGAGTGCCGCCGCTACGACGAGTACGACAAGGTCAGCGCAAGCGACAATGTGTTGCTGCTGCACTACAGCATCGGTGGAGAGTCAAACACGTATGCCGAGGAGTTGCCGGACAAGGTCGTGATGGTATATCACAACATCACCCCGGCCGGTTTCTTTTACAAGACCAACCCGATCTTTGCCCGCCAGCTACGAGAAGCGCGGGACGGACTGAAAGCACTCGCGTGGCGATGGCCGGCCATCGCCGCTTCCGAGTACAACCAAGTCGAGCTTCAGCGCCTTGGCTTCAAGGTAGTCGGTGTCGCCCCCTACATTGTCGCTCAGGACCAATTGGCGGCTGGCGAACAGAGCGTCGGCGCGGCGCGGGCGCGATCCAAGTACGGCAAGCGCGGCACACGAGACTGGCTATATGTCGGCCGCCTGGCTCCCAACAAACGTATCGACGACTTGATCAAGGCCTTTTACTACTATCGCACCTGGATCGAACCCCGATCGAGACTGCTTCTGGTGGGAACCGGCGATGGCAATGAAAGTTATGTCGACGCCCTCTATCGCATGGTTAGCGCATTCGGTTTGGATGGGACTGTAGCCTTCTGCGGCCACTGGACTGCCGAGGATGGTCTTGCAGCTTTCTACAGAATGGCAGACGTGTATGTGTGCATGAGCGAGCATGAGGGATTCTGTATCCCGCTCGTCGAGGCAATGAGTTTCGATGTGCCCGTTCTCGCCTTCGCCGCTACGGGAGTGCCGTACACATTGGGCAATGCCGGCATCCTGTTTGATCTCAAAGACCACGCGGCGGTAGCCGAAATGGCGCATGAGATGGTCATCAATCCCCGGCTGCGGGCGACGATAGTAGCTGGTCAACGCGCCCGTTTGTCAGTGTATGATCCCGCCGCGGCGCGTCAGCAGACGCTTGCCTGCATTCAGGCCGCAGCGGGGGTTTGATGAGGCGCTACATGAGCCGTCACGAGTCGTAATACAATCCCGCAGCTAGATGACGGGCGACGCCAATAGTCTTGCTCGGGTCCTTTTCGTTCGTTATGAAGATTGCGTTTGTCGTCCAACGGTATGGTCTTGAGGTGAATGGCGGCGCCGAGCTTGAAGCCCGGCAGATCGCCGAAGCCGTCGCGCCCTATGTCCAGGTCGAGGTTCTCACCACCTGCGCCATAGACTATTTGACGTGGACAAATGTGTACACGCCGGGTGTCGAGAAGATCAATGGCATTCAGGTGCGCCGGTTTGCGGTGCGTCAACCGCGCAATATCGACACCTTCGGGCGCTTCCACAACGAAATGATGGCCCGCCCGCGCACCATCCATGACGAGACTCGTTGGATGGAACTGCAAGGTCCCGACACGCCCGAGCTGGTTGAGTTTGTCCGCGCGCACCAGCAGGACTACGATCTATTCCTATTCTTCACCTACTTGTATGCGTCAACTTGGCAATGCCTGCCATTGGTGGCGCACAAGAGCGTTCTTTTCCCCACCGCCCACGATGAACCGCCGATCTTTCTCGATCTTTTTCAGAGCATCTTCAGGCTGCCACGCGGCTTTATCTTCAATTCACCCGAAGAAGACAGGTTCGTCCGAAGGACCTTTGCCAACGACTACATACCCGGGGTGATTCTAGGCGTCGGGGTCGAGGTGCCACCGCCGCCTCCGACGACAGTGCTCGCGGAGGACTTCATACTGTATCTAGGCCGCATTGATGTTAACAAGGGTTGCGGAGAGTTATTCGACTGCTTTGCCGAATACAAACGCGCGACGGCCGACGCTCTGAAACTGGTCCTGATTGGAGCGCAGGCCATGCCGGTGCCCGACGCGCTCGACGTTGTCAAGATTGGCTTCATGAAGGAGGAACGCTTCGCTTGGCTTCAGAAAGCAAGAGCGCTTGTGTTGCCTTCACAATACGAAAGCCTATCGCTGGTGACCCTCGAGGCGTGGGCACTGGGTGTGCCCGTGATCGTGAACGGACGCTGCGATGTTCTGGCGGGTCAATGTCGGCGAAGCAATGGAGGCCTGTACTACACGAATCGTGATGAGTTTGTCGAATCGCTGCGGCTGCTACGCTCCAACGAAGCATTGCGAGCGTCGCTTGGCAGCAATGGCAGAAGCTATGTGACAAAACAATACGACTGGGGCAACGTTACGCGCGGATACGTTGACTTCTTTAGGGCGACCCTAGATCGCATCAGCGGGACGCCTCGCCGCGATGCGTAGCGCCCTGGCTGCGCACCTGACCGCATGTCTTTCGGCGCAAAACGGCGGGAACTCTTGCGAAAGAGCCGCCATAAACACGCAGACATACTTCGAGACGCCGAGACGCGGTCCTGGCCAGCGCAACACGGTAGAGCGCATGGGAAAGCCCAAATGAGAGACACACTCGCCAATCTGGTCGGGTTCGTCTTCCGGTATGAAGTTGAACCACGCGGCAGAACGTTTTCGCACGGGTGACACGTTGACGGGCTCTGGCCATCCCACACCAAAGTCGCGAATAATCAACCAAACTTGACGCCGCTTGCTCACGATGGATCATATGAAAAAGAGATTGTTGGTTGTCTTTGGCGGTCTTCTGGGTGTCAGCTGCTTTGCGCTGCTGTTCTATCGAGCCAGCGTCGCGATGGAACGCAATACCGATGCCCACTGGCTACCCTATCTGCTGGACAACATTGCGCCAGGAATTGCCGACACAATTTATCTGCCTGGCCACACGTTCGCCGCGAAAATTCCTTTCCTTTGGGTGGTATTCAAGACACTCGGATACAACCATTTCACCTATAGTCTCACCAACGTAGCAAATGGACTGTTCTGGTTGGCCGCGTGTGTGGGAATCATCGCGTATTTCTATCGTCGCGACAGGACCATATATGGTCGTGTTGTGCTGTTTGTATTCCTGGCAGGCTCATCCAGGGCGTTTTTCTTCTACACGGGAGTAACAACACTTCGCAGCAGTGAATACGGATTGGCATATTTGCTGCTTCTCTTGTGCGCCCGCTATCTCGCTCAAGAGAGTCGCGTGGGGCAAGTTGGAACGTTAATATGTCTGGCAACAGGCGGGTTTGTCCTGATACTCTCCGATGAGTTCTTCTGGGTAGGGTATGTGATGCCAGTGCTGTGTCTCATCGCGCTCCTCATTTTCAGGACCGACGCCAGGGCTCGTGACCGCGTCTTCACAACGCGGGCCATTGTTCTGGCAGCCATCGTATCCGTCAGCGGCGCGTTGGCGACAGTCCTCTTGAAAATCATCGGGGGACTGCCAAACACACCGGTCATTATCGGCACAAATGCGAGCTTTTCCGTCAACACTTTTGACGGACTCGGAACGTCAATCGGCTATGCGGTCAAAGGAATCGTCGAGTACTTCGGAAGCGATGTCTGGGGCCAAGCCCTTTCGGCAAGTGTCGGCCTTTCGTGCTTGTCGATGCTTGCGGGCCTGGCCGGACTGGCGCTCGCAATACAATTCCTGGCGCGGAGGTTGGCTCACGCCGACGAATGGAACACGCAAAACAATCTGGGGCTGCAAAAGGATTTTTTTTTGTTCCTCGCTACCAGCGCGTTTGCCCTGACCCTCCTCGCGTTTGTGACAACGTCATTTTCATCGGATTTCGCGTCCGTTCGGTACCTGTCCGCCGCGCCACTCATGGTCGGAGTGTTCGCTGCGCTGTATTTGAATTGGCCCCACCAGGGCGGATTTGGGAGAGCTGCGATTGCCGCTTGCGCAGTATTGTTTCTGGCAAACACCTATCGCCTGTCCACGGAATTGCTCACACTGGCGCCCAACATGGCGTACTACAATTCCCTGAGCAATATCATCACCGACAACCGCGTCAAGGTGGGCTATGCCGGGTACTGGAACGCATACTCGACAACGAGCCTGACCGCGGCCGATGACTTGATTATCCCTGTGGCAGGCTGCGTGCCGTGGCGGTACATTGGGACCCAAAGTATGTTCTCCAAGTTGCCGGAGTTTCTGCTCGTTGAAAGGAGCGGTATGGACAAGCAGTTTTGGGATGATTGCAGCGATGAGCGCCTTGTCCAGCTCTACGGTCCCCCAAGAGCAACGTATACGCTCAAGAATGGCAATGACACAGTTGAGGTGCGAATACTAAGATGAAACGTGACTATATTGGCGCGATTGCCGGCCGCTCCATGCCATACTCAGAATCAGCTTGCTGCCAATGCCGGCATCAGGTATGCTTCACCCCCAAGGAATCAACTCTATTTCTCAGCCCGACAGGAGATTGAACGTGAGGATTTTCATCACCGGCGGCGCCGGATTCATCGGGTGCAACATGGCCGCGCATCATCTCGCGAAGGGGCGCCATGTCACGCTGTACGACAACTTATCGCGCCTTCGCACTGAGCATAACCTTGGATGGCTCCGTGACGAAGCGCCGCACGGCGATGGAGCAAGTCTTCAGTTCATTAGGGGCGATACGCGGGATTTCGATGCCCTGCGCGAAGCGGTTCGCGATTCCCGACCCGATCTGATCGTCCATCTGGCCGCCCAAGTAGCAGTAACGACGTCAGTAAGGAACCCCAGAGAGGATTTCGAGATCAATGCGCTGGGCACATTCAATGTCCTTGAGGCCGCTCGCTTGCAGGAACGACCACCGGCCGTATTCTATGCGTCGACCAACAAAGTGTATGGCGGGATGGAGGATGTCGTGGTTGTGCCCGCAGGAGCACGCTACGTCTATCGCGATCTACCCAAGGGCGTGACAGAGCACCAGCCGCTTGATTTCCACTCACCATATGGGTGTTCTAAAGGTGCCGGCGATCAATATGTGAGGGACTATTCACGCATCTACGGATTGAGGACCGTCGTCTTTCGCCAAAGCGCAATCTACGGGCCGCGACAGTTCGGCGTGGAAGACCAGGGGTGGCTGGCCCACTTCATCATCGCAGCCGTAACGGGCCGTCCGATCAATATCTACGGCGATGGGAGGCAGGTGCGCGACATGCTGCATGTGAGCGATCTGATTCGCGCCTACGAGCTTGCCTGGACGCATATCAACAAGGTTTCCGGTGAGGTCTTCAACCTGGGCGGAGGCTCAACAAACACTATGTCGATATGGACCGAGTGCGGTCCGATGCTTGAGGCCCTGAAGGGCGAATCGATACCAGTCCGTCACGGTGAGTGGCGCCCTGGCGACCAATTGGTATGCGTAATGGACTACAGCAAGGCCGCTGCCATTCTGGGCTGGCAACCCATAGTCGGCATTCGGGAAGGCATTCAACAGTTGTGGACTTGGGTAGCTGCAAACCGCGAGTTGTTCGACTGACCAGATCCGATCATCTGCTGTGGGCATCAGACATCATCGTGTTGCGGGTATGCGCATCAAGATCAACCTAGCTGGCCGACGTCACGCACGATTGTTCCTCTAGGTTCTCGGGGCGTTTCCAGCACCACATGCCAAACAAACCAAATGCTTGCCTCCAGCATCCGACCAATGAGTTTCAATGATAAACGGAAAACGCATAGCTGTCGTCCTCCCGGCCTATAACGCAGAGAAGACCCTGGCGAATACTGTCCGCGAACTTCCAGATCTAGTTGACATACGCATCCTCGTGGATGATGGAAGCTCCGACAGCACAACGCGCATTGCGAAGGAGCTTGACTTGCTGGTCTTTGCCCATGACCGAAACTACGGCTACGGACGCAACCAGCAAACGTGTTTTCGGGAGGCGCTGGCCGCCGGCGCTGACGTGATCGTCATGGTGCACCCGGACTACCAATACACACCGTTGTTGGTCACGGCGATGGCCAGCATGGTGGCGTATGGCGTATATGACGTCGTTCTGGGATCGCGAATCATCGGCGGACAGGCGCTTCGTGGAGGCATGCCGGTCTACAAATACGTTTCAAACCGCTTCCTAACCGCTTTCGAGAATCTTTTCCTAGGAATCAAGCTGTCGGAATACCACACGGGATATCGAGCATTCAGCCGCAAAGTATTAGCCTCATTGCCGCTCCTTGAAAACTCGGATGACTTTGTTTTCGATAATCAGATACTGGCCCAGTGCGCGCACTTCGGGTTCCAAATCGGTGAAGTATCCTGTCCCACGAAGTATTTCGCTGAGGCATCTTCCATTAACTTCAGGCGAAGCGTAACGTATGGCATTGGCGTGCTTGTGACTACGCTGCAGTACACGCTACAGAAACTCGGGCTCAAAAAATACCGCATATTTAGCGCGACTGGCCGGCGGCTTGCTCCAGCCTACCAGCGGCTGTCCGGTGTCGAATCTGCAGGACAGGATTAGGCGCCTTCCCGGCGCCCCACGATTGGACCTCAGTGGCCCACCCGCATGCGATCGCAGCCTAGACTTGGGTCAGACCCACCGGGTTTTCGTAGACAGGTACCTGTGGGCGGCACCTGGAATCCCCGGGAGGTGACATGAAAGCTGGCAAGCTACTAGTTTGGATATTCTTCATCGCTCTCCTCGCTTGCGTTCTGCTATTGTTCTACAGAGCCAGCGTTGCAACCATGATGAATTCTGATGGACACTGGCTTGGCACGCTAGTCGTCAACTTTTCCGCCGGCCCAGACGAAAAGCTGTATCTTCCCGGGCATACTTTTCTAGTGAAACTGCCGTTCGTGATCCTGGTGTACAAGTTGCTCGGGAACAACCAGATGAGTTTCCACATCGTCAACGTCGCAAATGACCTGACGTGGTTTCTGATCTGCATTCTGGTCATCCTCCACTTCAATCGACTGAATGGATCAGCGATCACAAGGATCGCCATGTTTGCCGCGATTGTTGTGTCTTCGGACGCTTTCTTCGTCGACACCGGTATGGCAACCGTTCGTCAGAGCGAGTACGGCTTCGCATTTGTTCTCTTTCTCTTGTGCGCCAGATATCTTGCTGGAAGTGGCGGCCCGGGCACTCGATCCACAACGATCAGCAGCCTTGGCGTCATTGCAGTTTTCGGTTTCGCACTGACGCTTTCAGATGAGCTCTTTCTCGCCGCATACGTGTTGCCCGTGCTGCTTCTCGTGCTTGTCGTGTCAGTCAGATTCAGTGATGGCGAGATTCGTTTTCGCTGCGCCCGAAGGAGTGTTGCGCTGGCGCTGGCGGTTGCTGTGAGCGCTCTGTGCGCCACGCTTATCCTAAGATCGATCGGCAATATGAGCAATGCGCGATTGGCAATCGCCGGCAATGCATCCTTCAGGCTAAACACTTTTGAAGGGCTGGTGAAATCACTGGGAATAACTACCAGGGCGGTCATCGACTATCTTGGTGGAGATATCTGGGGAAAGACCCCTTCTCCAAGCGTACTGCTCCAGCTATTGACTCTGTCGATGGGCTTGTGCGGGTTGACCCTTGGCGTTCATTACCTTTTCAGCAGGGCCGCGCAAGCCGGTTCCGACATCACGGACAACGGGGGAGACCTAGAGAGGCAACACTTTCTTTTCCTCCTCTGCGGCTCACTCGCGTTCTTGCTCGCTACGTACACAATCACCAGTTTTTCGCAACAGGAGATGACGAATAGGTATGTGGCGGCAACGCCCATCGTTGTTGCGCTGTTCACGTCTCTGTATTTCGAGGGGGGACGCCTCAAGCGCCATTGGAAGTGGGTGTTGCCTCTGTGCATCGTGATTCTCGTTGCGAACACATACCGGCTGTCCTCTGAATTGAAGTCGAGAGCGCCCAATATGAGCTACTACAACGCGCTGAGCAAGATCATCACTGACAGCAACCTCAAGGTCGGGCTTGCGGGGTACTGGAATGCGTCCAGCACGGCTTTCCTGACCGAAGCAGACGACCTGATCATCCCGGCCCTCGATTGCGACGGTTGGCGATATGCTGGCGTCGAGAGCTTCTTCTCACGGACGCCCGATTTCCTTCTGGTCGATCGAAACGGCGAGAACAAGAGGGCCTGGGAGGGATGCAGCGATGAACAACTCGCAGAGCGATACGGAGCTCCAAAAAGGACCTACGTATTGAAGAAAGGTGCTGATACGGTGGAGGTGCGAGTACTGAAGTAGTTGGCGCGAATCGGCTGCCGCTAACTTTCTCTGACCCGCAGCGCGGGCGCCGAGTTGCGGTTTGTCCAAGACGACACCCGTGCATTTGATGGTTTGATGGCGACGGTGCGGGATGCCCAGCCCAACCAGATCGTTCATATGGCCGCCCAGGTGGCGATAGATGACACTCATGACCCACCCGCGCGAGGAATCTTAGGTCAAACCACTGGGAACAGTCAATGTGCTCGAGGCGGCCAGCCAGCGTGCCGGGCTCCCGGCTGCGTTCTACGCATCAACCAACATGGGCCACGAGGCTCGGGCTTAAGGCGGACGTGTGCGGGCTCTAGCAGCCCGTGGATAAACCGGTCTGACGCATAGCGCCCACTTGGCGCAGCGCAACCAGGTCGGAGCAGAAGCTCATCGTTGCGACAAGCGCGTGGATCGCGTGACGGCCCACTCGCATGCAATTTGACCTCCAGAGTATCGACAGAAGGGCCGAAAAAGCCAGCGAAAGGCCTTGCAGGGCCCGCGGTTTTCCGATCCCGAACAAGTGTCGCATCATCACGCCAAGGTTGAACCCGCTTGCCTGGATCAGCAGTCTCTTGAGGATATTGGCGTGACGCCGCAGATACGTGCGTCGCATCCCACCCGTGTCGTACATGTGAGCGAAGCTTCGCTCAACGCGCTCACCCCGTTTCCGGCGCAGGTTTTGACCGCGTTCCCCGTGGATATGCCGTCGGTTGGCAAGGACCGCATCTTTTGCTTCCGCGTTCTCTGACCAATTGCGTCGTCCCCGTTTGGGCTCAGAGACATACGAGCGATGGCCCCCAGCGCGCAGATCGATCATCGTTTGATTGCTGTGGTAGCCCTTGTCAGTGACGACTTCCGGGACCGGCAGGTTACCTCCCTTGTCAGCTTGGGCCGCTTGCACTTGGGCCGTGGCCACACGCAGGGTTTCGGCGAGGGTGGTCGTGTCACCCGCATGCCCAGGGTGCAAGACAACGGCCGCGATTGCCCCGCTGTCCATGTCGACCGCGTGCTCGACTTTGTGCGCCACGTGTGTTCGCCCGTCCTTCATTTTGCCGACTTTGGCATCTGGGTCATGCGGATGCTTCCAGTCGTCATTCGAAGTTCGCTTCTTGCGTTTCCCATCAAAGCGCGCTCGCGCTTCACGCGTTGGGTTCGCTGTTCCCTCTGCTTGCATCAACCCGCTTATGTAGGCGTCATAGCATTCGCCCGTATCCCGGCGCACAATACTGCGCATCGCTGCGTTCGCTTCCAGAAGCGTCCCGTCGATTCCCAGGGTCTTGCCTTTGAATAGCCCCGCTTTCGCAAGCTGCTGCTGCACCCATGCGCTCACCGCCAGATGCGTATCGAGACCAATCAATCTGCGTGTCTTTGAGAGGGTCGAGTGATCCGGTGTCCTTTCATCGAGGCTCAGGCCCAGGAAGTCTCGAATCGCCAGAGAATCGGCCACCCGCCACGCAATCCCGCGTTCAGAATCCAGCCCCTCGAAATACCCCACCAGCAGTGCCCGGAAATACAGCCCCGGCCTCAAACTTGGCCGCCCCATCTTCGGAGCGTAGAACTGCTCGCAAAGCGTCTCTACATACGCGTCAAACCCGGCCACCTGCAGGATGTCGTTCAATCGCGCGTAGAACGGATGCCCCGAGCCCCTCGCAACAACGGATGACGCAACCAAGAATGTCTCTTGCTTCGGCCTACTCTTGCCCATTGCCATACAAAACAGCCTAGTACAACGCGTCCAGTTTGTCCAGCCCCTCTGGCCCGAATTCACGACTTTATCCACGGCCTGCTAGGGGAAGGTCAACGACAACATATCGTGGTTTGCCTAATGGTTTGACGCCCGAACATGCACAGCGCTACGGGGCGAACATCGACGCGATGTCGTAGTCCCAGATAAACACCTCGCCGATCTGGATGTTGGCGCGATCGATCGACATGATCTTCGCCGGGCCGAACTGCCGAACTAACGCCTCGCGGCCGCACCCCTGCAAATCGGTCGGCTCTGTGACATTGATCAGCACAAAGGATGGGTGATGGTCGACGTTCGGCAGATACCATCGGCTTTGCGACCACCAGTCGCGCGGCCTGAGGCGGCCGCCATCACAGGAGATCGCCCACACGCGCATAGTCTGGCCGGAATAGAACGTCGTATTCAGACTGTTCCAATAGTCCGAATAGCCATAGACCAGCCCGGTTTCGGCCAGTGCCTCAAGGATGCGCCGCTCATTGGCCGTGCGAGTCGTGTTGCACAGATTTGCAGCGGTGTCACCCAGGGCAAGCATGTGCGCGACTACGCTTATCACGATGAGCGCTAGAATCCCCCAACGTGGCACGTTGTTTTTGGCCGGTGAATGGCTGAGGCCGATGGTCAGGCCCATCACCACGGCGATGGGAAAGAAGACGACATAGCGTCCGGACCAGCCATCGGAGGGCGCATTTGTGAAGGCAAATAGAACCAAGTTGAGGATCGCCGCGATAAGCACATAGATGCTGACCCTCCGCACCGTGAGATCCTGTGACTTCGCGCCTTGAATCAATCCCCAGATTCCCGTCCCGATCAAGGCAAGATTAGCAACCCCATTCAAGACGGACCGACTCACCAAGGGCTGTCCAAACAGCCACGCATCGAAATACCGCAACAGGACTTCAGCCGTAAGGCCCAGATTGAACCCGAGCCGGTCCGCAGTCGCTACTCTGTAGTCCGTCTCGCCACCGACAAACTGCACGAGATGGGTCACTTCGATGGCAGCCCGTAACGCAAAGCCCAACGCGACACCGACAATCGCCAAGGTGGGCACCAACAGCTTGACACGCGCGGCATCGGGCTTCTCTTCAGTCCCGACCTTGATCAGGAACGCCGCGATGATAGCCGGACCTGCGAAGGTGGTGACAAACCAAGGATCGTTCAACACCAGGATTGCCGCCAGCGGGACCGCCAATGCGCGGTATCGCGGCTTCAACTTGTCACTCAGGATCAACCCAAGCCACACAAAGGATGCGCCGATGTCTATGTTGCGCAAACCGGGGTGGGTGGTTAGCAGGATGAAGAGAGGCGACAACACTGCCAGATACAAGAACGGCAGTACAACGAGATACGGACGAGCCTGAGAGCGAGTCCAAACGAGCACGCACCAGGCCATGAGCGCGTTGAATCCAATCGTGCTTACGGCGTCGACAAACACGACGGCATCCTGAGAATAGCCGTATAGCGCGAGGGCAAGCAGATAGAGTGGCGCTTTCAGCACATTCGTGTGGGCGACGGCGTAGAGGGTACCACCCTCCTTGATGTTGGTGACCGCGATGAAGTTCGCAACCGTGTCGCTATTGTGGGGGTCGATTCCGGCGGTGGCCAGTGCAATCCATGTGATCAGCGCCCCGTAGCAAACATACGTTAGGATGCGCCAGGTTCGGGCCGAGAATCGGACGTCACTCATATTTCAATTCTCCTTTAGCCCGCCCTACATCACCGGGTAGAACTGGCAATATGCGCCGAACAGCGCCAGTTGGACTATCGCCATCAGCGCGCCGATTACGATGCCAAACCAGGGCCGCCTGCAAACCGCCGCGATTGCCATTGTGGCGGGGAAAATGACGGCCGCGTAGCGCACATAGGACGTCAACTGGCCGCCAAACAATCCGGCAAAAGCCGTCAACGCAGCCTGAGCCAGCAGGGCTGGCGATTTGAATCGCGACGCAATCAGAGGCAGCAATGCAAGCATCGCCAACACGCTCAGCCGATCCAAGGTGACCCAGCCATCGACATACTCGGTTGGCCTGAGCCAGCTCACCCAAGGCCACGTGAATGACTGGTTCCAGGCCGTCCGCTTTAGGGGCCCGAGGAAGTCGCCGCTGATCGGCATTTGCAGAACGAGGAAAAGCGCCAATCCCAGAATGGGCCCGGCCGCGGCCAGAATCCCCCAGTGCGCACGCCGCGGCCGCCAATCGATCGAAGCGAAATACTCCAGCGCCAGCGGCAGCGCGAGCAGCACTCCGGGTGGCCGCGACAGCGCCGTCAACGCGCCAAACAAAGCCGCCCACGCCCAACGCCGGCGAGTCGCCATCAACCAGGCCGCCAAGAGCACGCACAGATACGTCGACTCGGTGTAGATCGCCGATAGAAAGAACCCCGTCGGAAAAAGGAGCAGCGCCCAAATGCTACACCGGGCAAGGTTCGCGTCACCGGTGCGATCGATCACCAATTGCCGCAAGAGCGCCAGCGCCGGCAAGAGCATGGCGTTTGAAACGAATAGCCCGGCCAGGAGCACGCCAACGCGAGGGCTTGCTGGCGCGATCAAGAGCACAAGCTTGACGAGATAGGGATAGAGCGGAAAGAAATGCAGGTTACTCTGGACGGTGTCCATCGGTCCGCTCATCCGGTAGCCACGCGTAATGATGTCCAGATACCATCCAGAATCCCAGCGCACCCACATGTCAAGCAGCCGATCTGGCACGAATTGCCACCCGCGCTGAACTGCCGCGGCCAGCGGATAGGTCGGATCGCGCGGAAGCGCCTGAGCGGCAAAGCCCGTGATGATCAGGGCCAGCCGGGTGAGCGCAAACGGCACCAGAATATCCCGGAGCAGCCAGCCGCGGTGGCCCGCCCAGCCCACCCTGAGCCGGTCAGTAAGTCGGTTCGGCATCGTAGGGCCGCGTCTCCCAGGCCCCATCCATGGTCACCAAGCCGTGGCGCTCGCGGCTTGCGCCCGGGAAGACTTGAAACGCGTAGAGCCGATCGTGATAGGCGTACATCTTTGAGTCTTCACGATTGTGGCTGGCGACTGACACCACGTAGCCACCCTCGAGCAGCGG
>Ga0073904_10001789_pt1 | contig 16100 bp, 14 predicted proteins | sample KloWWTrecipitate_FD_66668 | JGI IMG/M metagenome (GOLD analysis project Ga0073904, IMG submission 66668) | Active sludge microbial communities from Klosterneuburg, Austria, studying microevolution and ecology of nitrifiers - Klosterneuburg... | ecosystem: Engineered > WWTP > Aerobic digester >...
TTCTTTAATAAAAATTATGACCACTACCCGGAAGCAGCCGGGAATTCAGTTGTAAAAAAAGCCCTTGCAACGCTTCCACAAGCTCAGCAAGGGCTTTTAACCAAAACTAACCGCTCTATGAGAAAAACTTTCCGTGTTATAAAAGTTATGTAAATATCAACTGCTTTTGACTGCTATTTGTTACACAATGCAGGGAATATCTTACATCATTCACACTTTTTTCTCCGTACTCTTTTATAGAGTGATCCCGGATATTATTGCTTTTTGACTGTTACATCCACTTTCTTTGATTCTACTTTCACACCATTCTTATCTAAAGTGACAGTTGTAGATTTAGCAGGTGGGTCTTTTACAATAATTGTTGGTGAAGAGGGCACAACTATGACTTCCTTCTTAACTTCCGCAGGTTTATCAGTGCAGGATAGAGTTGTTAAAACAGCGGCCAGGGATAAAAAACCAATAATCTTTTTCATAAATAAATTTAAGTTGACTTATGCCGTATTTTGTTTCAGTACAAATCGATGGCACCATACAGCTATATAGAAGTGACAAATATTGAGCCGTTAAGTCAGAAACCCTGAGAATAACTACTTTTCGTCATATTGGCATGAAATAGTACTTCAATTTTGAAGACAACCCACTCACACCGCTAAACAACCTTATTTTTGCACTATGTCCAGTCAAAAAAATGCAACAGACAGCATACTATTAAAATTAAAGATCAAGTCCCTTAATGAAATGCAGCATGCTGCAATAGAAGCAATGGACTCCCATAACAATACACTCTTGTTATCAGCAACCGGATCAGGTAAAACATTGGCCTTCCTGTTGCCGCTTATAAAATTACTGGACCCGGCGAACACCAAAACACAAGCTATTATCATAGTTCCGTCCCGTGAACTGGCTTTGCAGATCGAATCCGTATTTAAAAGTATGGGAACAAACCTGAAAGTCACCTGTTGCTATGGCGGGCATTTAAGGGAAACAGAAGAAAATAATTTAAAACAACCACCGGCATTACTCATTGGCACTCCTGGTCGCCTGGCAGATCATATCCGGAGGGGAAATATCACCACGGCTTCCATTACAACCCTGATACTGGATGAATTTGATAAATCACTGGAATTAGGTTTTCTCGACGAAATGTCTTTTATAATCGGTGCGTTACCCGCAATACAAAAAAGAATATTGACCTCGGCCACACAGGCTGTTGAGATACCCGGTTTCATCGGCATGAATGATTCCGTGACCCTTAATTTTCTAACTGACAAAGATGAAGACACCGGTCTTACTATTAAAACATTACTGAGTGACGGAAAGGATAAACTGGAAACACTTTTCCGTCTACTCTGTATGCTGGGAAACAAATCCACAATTATTTTTTGTAATCACCGGGAATCAGTAGAACGAACAAGTAAGTTCCTGAAAGAAAAAGATATCATCAATGAATTTTATCATGGCGCACTGGAACAACAGGAAAGAGATGCAGCCTTATCTAAATTCAGAAATGGAACAGCAAACGTTTTAGTAACAACTGACCTCGCATCAAGGGGACTTGACATTGCCCATATCCGCTATATCATTCATTATCATTTACCGGGCAGCGAAGATATTTTTACTCACCGCAATGGCAGAACAGCGAGAATGGATGCCAGTGGTACTGCCATTCTTATCTTATCACCAGAAGAAAAATTGCCTGCCTATATCAACCCGGATACAGAACAAATTATATTACCTGAATCCACTACCCTCCCGGATAAACCACAATGGTCAACTTTGTTTATCGCTGCCGGGAAAAAAGATAAAGTCAATAAGATTGATATAGTCGGCTTTTTGTCCAATAAAGGGAAATTAAAAAAAGAAGATATCGGTTTGATAGATGTGAAAGACTTTTTCTCCTTTGTAGCGATAAAGAAAATTAAAGTCAGCCAAACCTTACAGCTGATTAAGGAGCAGAAAATAAAAAACAAAAAAGTTAAGATTGCCGTAGCGAAATAAAATCCAAACGGAACTATATTTCAGTAAAAACTTTTTCCTTTGCCTTTGCGGAAGTAATGACAGGAATAACTTCAAAATCGACCAAGTCATTCCACTGGCTGACCCATTCCTGAATTTTTTCAGGTGATTCACTTTCCATTACCTGGTAACAAACAGTTACAGTTTCATTGATCCAACTATTAATATAAATAACCCCTTCGGGCAGCATCCTGCCTCTTTCTTCAAAACGCTGGTACATGGCCTTTACCTTACCAGTATGAAATTTCTCGATGATCATATATTGCATAGCAGAAATATTTCTGTATAAATTTCAACCCCAAAACAATTATAAATCAGAGCAAATATGCATTTGTATTTACCCGGTCAATATTCATAAGTATGACAATAAAACCTAATCCATCATTTTGACGGAAGCTTACGGGAGTTAACAAGGTAGTCGGCAACCACTTCTTGCATATCCACTTCCATCAGGTTGGCCAGGGTTAATAACCACATCAACACATCTGCAAATTCTTCCTTTGCATTCTGTTTATCCCCGCTGGCAATAGCAGAAGACAATTCGCCCACTTCTTCATGAAACCATAAAGCCGTATGATAAATACCTCTTTCATTATCTGTTTTAAAATATCGTTCCCTTACTATTTGCTGCAATGCTGAAATTTCCATAGTATGAAAGTATTATCAATCTGTAATTATGTGTTTTCCTTTATCTCTTTTGGAACATTCCTGCTTCCGCTGTACAGTTCATATTCCAACAGGCGGCAATCAATTGTACTCGTATAAAATTCTATCCGTCTTTTGGCTTTCAACCCGATTTTTTTTGCCAGCTCCAGGTTACCAGTAAAAACATAGCCATAATATCCACCACATTTCTGCTTCATAAAATCCCCGATACGGGCATATGTTGCTTCCAGCTCTTTTATATCACCCAATCGTTCACCATATTCAGGATTCACATAAAACACACCGGGAACATCCTGAGGTATTTCAGTAGCGGCAAAATCACAAACTGCAAAATCAATAATAGTAGCAACACCTGCAGCAACCGCATTCTTCTTGGCATTTTCAACTGCCTTTGCACTGTAATCGGTAGCGATGATACGAAGCCCCGGTACATCAATGATCTGTTTTTCCAACAGGGCATCTTCCAGCTGATAGACTGCTTCATCGTATCCCTGCAGGTGCATAAATGCATAATTGGTCCGGAATAATCCCGGTCGCCGGTTAGTGGCGATCATTGCTGCTTCAATAGCCAGTGTACCCGAACCACACATGGGGTTCACAAAAGGTGATTTCCTGTCCCAACGTGTAGCATAGATTGTAGCTGCCGCTAATGCTTCCAGCATCGGAGCTTGTCCGGGTATTTTTCGATACCCATGCCTTCCCAAAGAATCACCGGAGGTATCTATAAAAATTTCTGCCCGTTCATTTTTCCAGAACAAATGGATTACTGCCCCGGTAAGCTCCGATCCGGTTGATGGCCGGGTGCCTCTTTTCTCCCGCATCCTGTCCACAATAGCATCTTTTACCCGCAAATTGGCAAACATACTGTTGTTGATGGTCGGATTATTCACATTGCTCGTAATAGAAAAATAACCCGGGTCGGGCAAAATCATTTCCCATGGATAAGCGATTAGATGATTATAAATTTCATCCGCATTTTCTGCTTCAAATTGTTTTAAACTATAGAGGACCTGGCTGGCGCAGCGCAGGTTCAGGTTTAATTTTATGCAATCATTGATAGTGCCGGAGAGCCGCACTCCTGTTACAAATGTTTCATCAATGGAGAATCCCAATTCAAGTACTTCCTGCGCCAGGTACGGAGCCAGCCGTTTGGGACAAGTGATAATGATAACCGATCTGCTGGTATATAAGTTCATGCTGGCGCTAAAGATAAAATCTTCCTGTTGGATACTATGATATTAGTTTTAAAGAAAAGTCTTCTCCTTTATTGAAAATCAGTAATGAGCGTTATTTCAGGAAAAGTTCAATTGATAAATATACGAATGAAAAACTGGTATTTTACCAATGATAAGTATGGTTAATTCTCTGTGATTTTACTTAAAATATTTTCCGGTTTTTACCGTTCTTTGAGTAACAAAATCCCAGCCTGTGAAAAGACTTTACTTTTTTATCCTATTGCTGTTTCCTCTTGCCCTTTCTGCACAAAAATCAGTCGACCTCGACAAGTATCGTTTTTCAGTACAGTACCGCTCACTCCCAAAAATCAGGATAGACAGTACTTACCGTACTTATAATGTAGAAGTGGAAGGCACAAAGCTGATGGAGCCCCTGCTGCAGGATATGTCACCGGAAAAATCAGTAATGCTGGAAGGTTGGCGAAAATTAGCAGAAGACGGACACCTCTCAATAAAAATAAATTTAGGCGATTTGCTACCGGAAGTTGTATCAGTAAAAGAAAGAGTGGTAACAACCAAAAACAGAGATGGAGTGATCACCGGTACAAAGACTTATTATTACCAGGAAGTGGTTTATACCTTTTCCGCTAATGCCAGCATCACCGATTATAAAGGTATGCATATAATGGACGAAGAATTGGCCAGCCGTGGTCATAAGCAGGTATACAGAAGCCCGGAATTTACTATAAGAGCCCTTGCAGAAGGTTATTTTGTTGTGAACTCACTGACTGTTACCAAACAGCTTTTACAAAATTGTGTAAACAGGGCCATGCATCACCTGAGTGAACGCATCAGCGACAATTTTGGATTTAGGGAAGTAACAGCCAACGACTATATGTGGATCATTGATAGCAGGAAACATCCTGAGTATGCGGCCTGCCGGCAAGCATTCCGGGTGATGAATGAAGTATTATTCAGCATGAACCCAAGCACATCCATTGAAGGAGCAAGAGAACAATTAAAACCTGCAATAGATTATTTCGAAAAGATCAAAAAGAATTATACATCATCCAAAAAACATGACCGGAAAATAAGGTATGCCAGTTATTTTAACCTGGCGGTATTATATTATTATTTAGATGATCCACAATCGATGATGAAAGAAGCAAACGGGTTGGTGCTGAACGATTTTGATCCGAAAGATGGAAAAGGGTTCGAACAAACAGCGACCTGGTTAAAAAATCTTTTTCAGCAAACCAATATCTATACCCGGCATTTTGCTATAAATACTGATGAGCTTAAAGGACCCTATGAAAAAAGAGATATCTCAGTAAAATAACTTCCCCATTGAAAGGGGCTGTTACTTTTTTAATCTGCAAACGGATGATCCCAACTGCTATCGGTATGAATAAACTCCTGCCAACTACTTACAACTTCCTTTTTCCCAACAAAAACTTTTCCCGTATCACATCCTGTACATGAACACCACTGATCTTGCTTTCCAGCCACGAGATCACATCGAGGTAGGCAAAAGCACGGGCTTCTAATGGATTGCCTTCATATTGTTTCAGTTTAGCCAGCAGCTTTTCAAACTCAGGTTTCAATGCCATGGCTCCCACATGGAAAGATCGGCGCAGAAAAACAAACATGGCTTCTTCCACTTTACTAAGATTTTCCATCCTGGCCATGTAACGATAAACAGATTTGATAAGATATTCGAGCAGATCAAAATTGCCAAGTTCATAATGAGCGATGAGATGCAGCAGCCGGGCATAGCATTGAAGGTCGGTCCGTAGATCTCCCTTCTGGTTAATGATGCGGTTCAGATAATCAATTGCTTTTTCATTGTTACCGCTGCCAAAATACAACGATGCGATCTTATAATAAAAGACCAGCACCCGGTGAGAATCCAGGTACAGTTCATATTCTTTCAACATTTCTTCCAGAAAAGGGACCAACCGGAGACCTTTGGTGAAAGTACCCTGCAGAAAATACAAATTGATCCTGGCCGCATATAAGTATTGGTAAGCCAGGATACGGTTATTCTCGTTTTCGGCTAAGTGCTTTTGTTTTACAAACTGTTCAAAATGTTTGATACTCTGTGCCAGTTTTTCATGGTTCGCCAGGTTGAACTGGGCTCCCATCAGGTTATGCATTCCTTTTATATAGCTTGCTGTTTCCACTTTCAGCAGACCCGGATATTCTTCAAAAAGACTGACCCATTTTTGCGAATAGCGGTAATACTGCAAAAAATCCTGCCGGATAAATGCATACCACACATAACATTGATAGAGATACAATTTTTCATAAAAGCCCTTTGCATGATGCGTTTCAGCCGGCAGGTGTTTTCTGAAGAAGGTTTCTATACTCTTTATATCCTTTTCATTTCGGGCATGGCCATGTTTGATATACCAGCTGTATAACTGCAGGGAGAGATTTGAAAACTGGTTCACTAAGGTCAGCTGAAAATTCACACCATCAGATTCAGCCGACAATTTATCGGCCCTGTCCTGCATACTGCGGGTAATAAACAGGGTTTCAATTTTCTTCTCAAAGAATAGCGCCTGTTGCCAGTAGGTCAGTTGCTGGTATGCTTTGGCTGTTTCCTTCAACCGCTCCAGTACTTTCAGGCTTTGCAGGTACAATCCTTTATTATATAATATGCGGGCATGGTCCATTTGCTCATGCAGGCGGATATCTACATTGTCTTCATCTTTGATCAGGCGGAGGCTGGAAAGAATTTGTTTATATAAATGTGCTTTGATATTGGACAACTGCTGTTTGCTGATACCCCTGGCTTTTTTCAGCAATTGCTTCTCGTCGTAGTCCGTCATCTTGTCCATTGCATCAAAAAGCTGGATGATCTTCAGGTCATCTGTGGCCGTATTCCGCTTGACATAGAGCTTAAAATTTCGTTTTTCACTCTTTTCGAGGGACTTGACCAGTTGAAAAAGGCTATCTGTTGAACGGTTGGGCATCGTAATTAAAAAAAATTAAATACCAATACAGGTAAGGGTTTCAGCGGAATTCACCCCGGTTAAGAAGTGTAAAATACCCCTTATTTTGATTTCATCCGCCCTGCACACAAGGCTAATTTAGTGTTGCAGGTTGTTTATTGACTGAATTACTAGCAAGCAATACAAAAATAAGCAGCCTGCATTCTATTCTAATTCAATTCACTTAATAATATGGCAGAAGGCAAAGTTCATATTTTTGACACCACCCTCCGTGATGGGGAACAGGTGCCGGGTTGTAAACTGAACACCACAGAAAAGCTGGAGCTTGCCTTACAATTAGAAGATTTGGGTGTGGATATTATCGAAGCCGGTTTTCCTGTTTCTTCCCCCGGCGATTTTGAATCGGTCAGCCAGATCGCAAAGACCATAAAAAATGCTACAGTATGCGGATTGACCCGTGCCGTGCAAAATGATATTGAAGTGGCGGCTCTGGCACTGAAATATGCTGTTCGTCCGAGAATACATACCGGAATTGGCACTTCTGATCTGCATATCAAAGCCAAATTCAATTCTACACGGGAGGAAATTTTAGAGAGGGCTATACAGTGTGTGAAGTGGGCCAGAAATTTTACAGATGATGTGGAATTTTATGCCGAAGATGCCGGAAGGACAGACAATGATTACCTGGCCAGGGTTGTAGAAGCTGTGATTAAAGCCGGTGCAACCGTAGTGAATATTCCAGACACTACAGGCTATTGCCTTCCTTACCAGTATGGTGAAAAGATTTCCTACCTGATCAATAATGTACCCAACATTGACAGGGCTATTATTTCCTGCCATTGCCATAATGATTTGGGATTAGCCACGGCCAATTCAATTGCTGGTGTTATTGCCGGTGCAAGACAAATAGAATGTACTGTTAATGGTTTGGGCGAACGAGCCGGCAATACATCCCTGGAAGAAGTAGCCATGATCATCAAACAACATAAAGACCTGGGTCTTTACACTACAATTAAATCTGAAAAACTAAACCCCATAAGCCGCCTGGTGTCGGATACCATGCGAATGCCAGTACAACCAAATAAGGCGATCGTTGGCAGTAATGCATTCTCGCATTCATCTGGTATCCACCAGGATGGTTTTTTGAAAGATGCACAAACATATGAAATCATGAACCCGGAGGAAGTAGGTGCCGACAGTTCAAAAATTGTACTGACCGCCCGGAGTGGCCGCAGTGCATTGGCCTATCGTTTCCAGAAACTGGGTTTCCAGTTCGACCGTAATGACATAGATGTATTATACAATGAGTTCGTGAAAGTGGCTGATAGTAAAAAAGAAGTGGAAGATGGAGATCTCGCCTCGATAGCTAAACAATATCAATCTAAAGTAGCAATTGCATAAATAAAGATGGGTAAGACACTGTTTGAAAAGATCTGGGAAAAACATATCGTCAAAACAATTGATGGTGGCCCTTCTGTATTATATATTGACAAACATTTTATTCATGAAGTGACCAGCCCGCAGGCTTTCACCGGTTTGAATAAAAGGGGAATAAAAGTGCTGAGGCCGCAACAAGTAGTGGCAACGGCAGACCACAACGTCCCCACACTGAACCAGCACCTGCCGATAAAAGAAGAACAGGGCCGGCTGCAGGTAGAAGCATTAAAAATAAATTGTGCAGAACATAACATACAATTATATGGCCTTGGACATCCCTTCCAGGGTATTGTGCATGTAATTGGTCCTGAGTTGGGAATTACACAACCCGGTATGACGATCGTTTGCGGAGACAGCCATACCTCCACACACGGCGCATTTGGTGCTATTGCATTTGGTATTGGCACCAGTGAAGTGGAAATGGTTTTTGCATCGCAATGTTTATTGCAAAGTAAACCCAAACTGATGCGCATTAATGTGGATGGTGTTTTAAATAAAGGTGTTGTGTCAAAAGACATTGTCCTGTATATACTGTCAAAAATAACGGCCAGCGGAGCCACAGGCTATGCAGTAGAATTTGCCGGATCTGCCATCCGTTCCTTAAGTATGGAAGCAAGGATGACAATCTGCAACATGAGTATTGAAATGGGTGGTCGTTGCGGGTTGATCGCACCAGACGATACAACCTTCCACTATATAAAAGGAAGGCAATTTGCCCCACAGGGTACTCAATGGGATAAAAAAGTAGCGGAATGGAAACAACTTTATTCAGATGATGAGGCTACATTCGATAGAGAGATTTTTATCAAGGCAGAAGATATTGAGCCGATGATCACCTATGGCACTAACCCGGGAATGGGAATCGGTGTAACAGAAAAAATTCCAACCACTGAAACAATTAATGAAAATGATAAATCCGGTTTATCAAAATCATTAGCCTACATGGGTTTACAACAAGGTGTTGCTATCAAAGGACAAAAAATTGATTATGTATTCATCGGGAGTTGCACCAACTCAAGGATTGAAGACCTGAGAATGGTGGCTTCCTTTGTAAAAGGTAAAAAGAAAGCTGATGATGTGGAAGTATGGATAGTACCCGGAAGTAAACAGGTAGAAGCACAGGCAATAGAAGAAGGTATTGATAAAATTTTTGCAGAAGCAGGATTTCAACTCCGCCAGCCAGGTTGTAGCGCATGCCTGGGAATGAATGAAGACAAGATCCCGGCCGGGAAATATTGCATCAGCACTTCTAATAGAAATTTTGAAGGCAGACAAGGTGCCGGTGCCAGAACTTTATTGGCCAGTCCGTTGACAGCCGCTGCAGCAGCTATTACAGGGGTTGTAACAGATGTAAGAGAGCTATTGAACTAAACGATGAAAGCACTAACAACGATACAAAGCAGGTTTGTCCCGATCAATATGGAGAATATCGATACAGACCAGATCATTCCGGCCCGTTTCCTGAAGGCAACCACTAAAGATGGTTTTGGCAAAAACTTGTTCCGTGACTGGAGATTCATAAATGATGATGAGACAAAACCCAAATCCGATTTTCCCTTAAATCAATCACAATACAGTGGTGAGATATTAGTGGCCGGTAAAAATTTCGGTTGCGGCTCATCAAGGGAACATGCAGCCTGGTCTATTTTAGATGCAGGTTTCCGTATAGTGGTGTCCAGTTTCTTTGCAGACATTTTTAAAAACAATGCCTTGAATAACGGTGTGCTGCCAGTACAGGTTACTGACGCTTTCCTTCAAAAAATTTTTCAGCAGGATAATAAAGCTGAATTGACTGTTGACCTGGAAAAACAAACCATCACTATACACTCAACAGGGGAACAGGAGTATTTTGATATCAACAGTTATAAAAAAACCTGTTTGCTGAACGGTTATGATGACATCGATTATTTACTCAGTATCAAAGAAGATATACAAGAATTCGAAACCCAAAGAGGATAAAGACTATGAAAAAAAGAATAGCCGTAATTGAAGGTGATGGTATTGGCCCGGAAGTAACCAGGCAGGCAGTCCGTATACTGAATGCCGTAGCAGAATCATTTAACCATGAGTTTGAATACACTTATTGCCTGATGGGTGCTGATGCAATTGATAAAACAGGCACCCCTCTTCCAGATGAAACCATTGAAATTTGCCTGAAGAGTGATGCTATTTTATTTGGCGCTATCGGGCATCCGAAATATGATAATGATCCAACGGCTAAAGTAAGACCTGAACAAGGCCTCCTGAAGTTGCGAAAATCATTACAGCTGTATGCAAATATCCGCCCGGTTAGTACTTACTCTTCCCTCTTTCATCTCTCCCCCTTAAAAAGTAAGAATATTGAGGGTGTAGACTTTATTATTTACAGGGAACTGACCGGTGGAATTTATTTTGGTAAAAAAGAAACCAGTGCTGATGGTAACCTGGCATCAGATGATTGCAGTTATAGCCGGGAAGAAATAGAACGAATTGCCCATCTTGCTTTTCAGCATGCGCAGAAAAGAAAAAAGAAACTGACACTGGTTGATAAAGCCAATGTACTCGAAACATCCAGGCTGTGGAGAAAAGTTGTACAGGAACTGGCTTCACAATACACTGAGGTGGCCGTCGATTACATGTTTGTGGATAATGCCTCCATGCAGATCATTGTGAATCCAAAACAATTTGATGTTATCCTTACGGAAAATATGTTTGGCGATATTTTAAGTGATGAAGCCAGTGTGATAAGTGGCTCGCTGGGGTTATTACCTTCAGCTTCTATAGGCAAAACTTCGGCCCTGTTTGAACCTATTCATGGTTCTTACCCGCAGGCTGCCGGCAAGGACATTGCAAACCCCATTGGTTCTATTCTTTCAGCAGCTATGCTGCTCGACCACCTGGATATGAAAGAAGAAGCACAAGTGGTCCGGGATGCCGTAAACTGGACTTTACTGAATTCGTTCGTTACAAAAGATATTGATCCGGTAAATTTTTACTTCACTTCCACGATTGGTGAACTGATCTGTGATTTTGTGAGTGGGAAAATATCCGGTTCTGTAAATACTGAAAATATTGAGTTGAGAAAATCAACAATTATATAAATCAATGGGTAAATAACTAACGAAGGTTTGTCCATTACTGAAATAATTATTGCTTGCTGAGTTCTTTTTTTGAAACGGCGGGTGTATATTTACAACACATACATCCTTCATGTTGAAGAATAACACATATAATGTCATAACCTCTGTTGCTGCAATTATTATTATGGTGGTGATTATTATATCTTCTTCAAATGGAGGTGGTGCATGACATTAAGTTAATAAACTAAAAATATCAAACCCGCCTTCAAAAAGGCGGGTTTTTTTATGACCTAAATGAAAATATATGACCTACTATAATGAGCATACTGTTTTATATCTGAATGGCACCTTTGTAAGAGCGGCCGAAGCTACAATGGATTACTATAGCCAGAGTTTACATTATGGATATTCCGTGTTCGAGGGAATTCGTTCGTATAAAACGATCAACGGAGAAACTAAAATTTTTAAGGCAAAAGAACACTATGATCGTCTTCAACAGTCTGCTGAAGCGATGAATATGCCTTACACATGGAGTGCAGAAGAATTGATTGTTGCGACCTATGAGCTATTAAAGAGAAATAACCTGCAGGATGCTTATATAAGACCACTTGTGTATGCACCGGCTAATATGAGTTTCGTTCAAAATAAAGAATCGTTTCTTGTAATAGAAGCCTGGGAAATGCAACCTTTTTTGGGTGAAAAATTATTACGGGTGATGTTAAGTTCCTTTCAGCGTCCTAACCCTAAAGGATTCAGGATAACAGCTAAAGCCGGGGGACATTATGTTAATTCCATTTTGGCCAGCCAGGAAGCAAAGGCCAATGGATTTGATGAAGCATTATTATCCGACATGAATGGCTTTATAGCAGAAGGACCCGGGGCAAATGTGTTTTATGAAAAAGATGGAAAGTTATTTACTCCGTCTGTGGGGAATATCCTGCCCGGTATTACCAGGGCAACCGTTTTTGAAATTTGTGAAGAGATGAATATACCAGTTGAAGAGAAGCTAATCACTACAGAGGAATTGAAAGAAGCTGACGCCGTATTTTTTTGTGGTACTGCTGCAGAAGTAATTGGCTGGGAAAGCCTGGATAATGTAAAATTTCCAAAACCATGGAATGATTCTGTAAGTAAAACAATACAGAATTTCTATAAAGACAAAGTAATTGAGAAAGAAAATAAACCAACATTAGAACTGGCATGAGTGAATTAAATAAATATAGTAAGACACTTACACAAGACCCGACACAACCTGCTGCCCAGGCCATGTACTATGCTATTGGTTTTAAAGAAGAAGATTTCAATAAAGCACAGGTAGGCATTGTGAGTATGGGATGGGATGGCAACCCATGCAATATGCACCTGAATGACCTGGCTGTTAGTGTCCGTAACAGTGTTAATTCAACTAAAGGGTTATTAGGTTTACGATTCTATACTATTGGTGTAAGTGACGGGATAAGTATGGGAACGGATGGTATGCGTTATAGTTTGGTAAGCCGTGATGTGATCGCTGATAGTATTGAAACGAATGCAGGCGCCCAGTATTATGACGGCCTGATCGCCATTCCAGGCTGTGATAAAAATATGCCTGGTGCTATCATGGCCATGGGAAGATTGAACCGTCCGTCAATTATGTTATACGGCGGTACCATTGCTCCGGGTCATTATAACGGTGAAGATTTAAATATTGTAAGTGCATTTGAAGCGTTGGGACAAAAGATCGCCGGTAACCTGAGTGAAGGTGATTTCAAAGCGATCGTTCAGCATTCATGTCCCGGCGCCGGTGCTTGTGGTGGTATGTACACAGCTAATACAATGGCCGCTGCAATTGAAGCATTGGGTATGAGTTTACCCAACTCCTCTTCCAATCCGGCTTTAAGTGAAGACAAACAAAAAGAATGTGCTGCCGTTGGCGAAGCAATAAAATTGTTGCTGCAAAAAAATATTACTCCCAAAGACATCATGACCCGCAAAGCATTTGAAAATGCAATTACTGTTGTGATGGTATTAGGTGGCAGTACCAATGCAGTTTTGCACTTGATCGCAATGGCAAAAAGTGTAGATGTCGAATTAACACAAGATGATTTTCAGACAATAAGTGACCGTATACCTGTTCTGGCGGATTTCAAACCATCAGGAAAATACCTGATGGAAGATTTGCATAAACATGGCGGTGTTCCCGCTGTAATGAAATATTTATTATTAAATGGCTTACTCCATGGCGATTGTTTGACAGTAACCGGTAAAACGGTAACAGCCAATTTAGCAGGTGTTCCTGACCTTGATTTTATGACACAGAACATTATTCACCCGTTAGAACTACCATTGAAAAAAAAGGGGCACCTGCAAATTCTGTATGGAAATTTAGCTGAGAAAGGAAGTGTCGCAAAGATCAGCGGTAAAGAAGGGGAACGTTTTGAGGGAACAGCAAGAGTGTTCGATGGAGAAAAAGATCTGATAGCAGGTATTCAATCAGGAAAAGTGCATGCCGGTGACGTGGTGGTGATCCGGTACATTGGACCAAAAGGGGCACCAGGTATGCCGGAGATGCTGAAACCAACTGGTGCCATCATTGGAGCAGGTTTAGGAAAATCAGTAGCCCTGATAACCGATGGCCGCTTCAGCGGAGGGACACATGGGTTTGTGGTGGGACATATCACACCTGAAGCATTTGATGGCGGACTGATCGCCCTGGTGGAAGACAATGACATTATTGAAATTGATGCTGTAAATAACACTTTGAATTTAAAAGTAAATGATGAAGTGATTTCCGCAAGAAGAAAAAACTGGAAACAACCTGCCTTGAAAGCAACAAAAGGAGTCTTGTATAAATATGCAAAGTCTGTTAAGCCGGCTAACGAAGGCTGTGTTACCGACGAAGCTTAAAATAATTGTTATGGATACATTGGAATTAATAAAGGAGCAAACAAAGAAACAGGTTACGACGACAATCAGCGGAGGCGAAGCGGTGCTGGAAGCATGCCTGGCTGAAGGTGTTGAAACCATATTTGGTTATCCCGGCGGCGCCATCATGCCCATCTATGATGCATTGTATGATTATAAAGAAAAGTTGAAACACATATTGGTGCGTCATGAGCAGGGAGCTATTCATGCCGCCCAGGGCTTTGCAAGAGTGAGCGGAAGAACCGGTGTTGTGTTTGCCACCAGTGGTCCGGGAGCTACCAATCTTGTCACAGGTTTAGCTGATGCCATGATCGACTCCACTCCTGTTGTCTGTATTACCGGGCAGGTATTTGCACATTTATTGGGTACTGATGCTTTCCAGGAAACTGATGTCATTAATATCACTACTCCTGTTACCAAATGGAATTACCAGGTAACCGATGCTACGGAGATCCCTACAGTATTAGCTAAAGCGTTCTATATCGCAGGCAGCGGAAGACCCGGACCGGTGTTAATAGATATCACCAAAAATGCACAGATACAAAAATTTGAGTACGAAGGATACACTAAATGTGATCATATCAGAAGTTATCGTCCAAAGCCAATTGTCAGAAAAGAATATGTGGAGCAAGCAGCCAAACTCATCAACGAGGCTGAAAGGCCATTTGTGATCTTCGGACAAGGTGTTATTCTTGGAAAAGCTGAAAAAGAATTCAAACAATTTATCGAGAAAGCCGGCATCCCCGCTGCCTGGACCATCATGGGTATGAGTGCCATTCCTACAGGTCATCCGCTGGGTGTAGGCATGTTAGGTATGCATGGCAATTATGGCCCCAACGTCTTAACCAATGAATGTGATGTCTTAATCGCCATTGGTATGCGTTTCGATGACAGGGTAACCGGTCGTTTGGACAAATATGCCAGACAAGCTAAAGTTATTCACCTTGATATTGACCCCGCAGAGATTGATAAAAATGTAAAAGCTGATATTCCTGTGTGGGGAGACTGTAAGGAAACATTACCCATGCTGACAAACCTGGTCGAACAAAAAGTTTATCCGCAATGGTTACAAAAATTTAAAGACTATCAGCAAAAGGAAGAAGAAAAAGTAATATATGATGAACTAAACCCGACAGGTGAAGTCCTGACTATGGGTGAAGTAATCAGGGTACTCAATGAACTGACAGAAGGAAATGCGGTAATCGTTACGGATGTGGGCCAGCACCAGATGGTAGCTTGCCGGTATGCAAAATATAATCAGACAAAAAGTAATATCACCAGCGGCGGTTTAGGCACTATGGGATTTGCTTTACCCGCTGCAATTGGAGCAGCATATGGCGATCCGTCAAGAACAACTGTTGCCGTCATTGGTGATGGTGGTTTCCAGATGACTTTGCAGGAATTAGGCACTATCATGCAGTTTAAACCGAATGTAAAGATCATCATTCTCAATAACCAGTTCCTGGGTATGGTTCGCCAGTGGCAGCAACTATTTAATGAGAAACGATATTCATTCGTGGATATTCAAAGCCCTGATTTTGTACAGGTGGCAAAAGGCTTCGGTATACCAGGTAAAAGCATTTGCAAACGGGAAGACTTGAAAACCTCCTTAAAAGAAATGCTGGAATCAAAAGAAAGTTTTCTACTGGAAGTAATGGTAGGAAAAGAAAACAATGTATTTCCCATGGTACCTCAGGGTCGGGGTGTGGCAGAAATAGTATTAAGTAAAGAGGAAATCTGATCATCATTAATTAGACGAAAATGAACAAGCAGGAATTTACAATTACCGTATATACAGAGAACCAGGTTGGTTTGCTGAACCGTATTGCCATTATATTTTCAAGAAGGAAAATCAATATAGAAAGCCTGAACACCTCTCCTACTGA
>Ga0073904_10001790_pt1 | contig 16100 bp, 16 predicted proteins | sample KloWWTrecipitate_FD_66668 | JGI IMG/M metagenome (GOLD analysis project Ga0073904, IMG submission 66668) | Active sludge microbial communities from Klosterneuburg, Austria, studying microevolution and ecology of nitrifiers - Klosterneuburg... | ecosystem: Engineered > WWTP > Aerobic digester >...
TCCAGCGCGAACATCGCAGGCGCCAGACCCTGTGGCCGCTCCCGGCTGGCCCGCAAGGCCGGCAGGCAGGCGGCCAGGTTGCCCCAGGGCGCAGGCAGTTTCTGCAGGGTCAAGCCGAGCGGATGCCGGCGCAGGCCACGCGACCAGCCATCAAGCTCTTCGGCCCACCAGCCCAACTTGGCATCGCCGGGACGCGAATCCTCACCGCCCCACGCGGCTTCCGCCAGTTCCTCGCGCAAGGCAAACCATGCCAGCGCGCGCTCGCGCTGCGGCGCGGGCACGAAGGCTTCGGCAACCCGCCATTCGGGCCACTGTGCTTCCCACTTGCCCAGAAAACCCTGGAGTGCGTCGGTCTCGCTCATCGCAATCGCGCCCAGAATGCGGGGGCGGCCAGGTCGCGCGGCGTCTCCGCCATCGCATCGGCTCCCCAGCCGTCCGGGCATTCCCCTTCGCCCCGATACCCCCACAACGCTACCACCGAACGCATCCCGGCCGCCCGCGCGGCGTCGATGTCGCGCTGGTCGTCGCCGATGTAGACGCAATCGGTGATGGCCGCGCCGAGCTGTTCCGCCGCATGCAACAGCGGCAACGGATGCGGCTTGCGCTCCGGCAGGGAGTCGCCGCCGAGCAGGATCGCGCTGCGCGTGTCCCAGCCGAGTTGAGGCATCACCTGCTGGGCCAGGTATTCGGGCTTGTTGGTGATGATGCCCCAGCGCGCGCCGTCGGCCTCGATCGCGTCCAGCAGTTCGGCCACGCCATCGAACAAGACGCTGCTGCGCCCGAGCTCCTGCTCGTAGACGTCGAGGAACTCGCGGATCATTCCGGCGGAAACGTCACCACCGAGTTCCGGGAACGCCGCGGCGCTCATCGCCCGCGAACCACGCGACACATGCGGGCGCAGCTCGGCCAACGGCATCGGGGCCTGCCCGCGCGCGGCACGCATGCGGTTGACCGTGGCGACCATGTCCGGCGCGCTGTCGAGCAGGGTGCCGTCCAGGTCGAACAGCACCAGCCGCGGGAACACGCCAGCACTCATCCGGGCTTGCGCGCGCAGGCGAGGTAGTTGATGTCGGTGCGCGCGATCACCCGCGCGCTGTTGCGCCATGGCTCGTACATCAGGCCGCTGACGTCTTCCAGTTCGAGGCCGGCCTCGCGCAGCCACTTCGCCAGTTCCGACGGCTTGATGAAATCGCGGTATTGGTGGGTGCCCTTGGGCAGTAGGCGCGCCACGTATTCGGCACCGACGATGGCCAGCGCGAACGCAGCCGGTGTGCGATTGAGGGTGGACAGGAACAGGCGACCACCGGGCTTCAGCAAGGTCGCGCAGGCTTCAATGATCGAAGCGGGTTGCGGCACGTGTTCCAGCATTTCCATGCAGGTGATCGCGTCGAACGATGCCGGTGCTTCATCGGCCAGTGCTTCGACCGCCATCTCGCGATAGTCGACCTTGATCCCGGACTCCAAGCCATGCAAACGCGCGACCTTGAGCAAGTTCGGGGCGAGGTCGATGGCGGTGACCTTCGCGCCAGCCTGCGCCAGCGCTTCGCTCAGCAAGCCGCCGCCGCAACCGACATCGAGCACGGCGGCATCGCGCAGTTGCACGCGCTCGGCGACATAGCCGAGGCGCGCCGGGTTAAGCGCATGCAGGGCTTTCTGTGGGCCGTCCGGATCCCACCAGCGTTGTGCCAGTTCGTCGAACTTGTCGAGTTCGGCCTGCGAGAAATTGTTCGATGCGGATGTGGCGGTCATCAGTCGTCCTGCTTGTTCTTGTAGGAGCGGCGTGAGCCGCGACCTCCTCGGGCATTCCCGTCGCGGCTCACGCCGCTCCTACAGGATGGATCATCGCCCAATCGCGGCGATGCGCTCACGCCACTGGCGCGCGTTGGCGAGCACGCCATCCAGGTCGATGTCGACCAGTACGCGCTGGCGCAGCTTGTGCGCCCCCGCGATCCAGACATCGCTGACCTGGTGGCGGCCAGTGGCGTAGATCAGCTGCGAGACCACATTGTGCAGCGGCTGGGTTTCCAGCGCGGAGAGATCCACGCAGGCGATGTCGGCCTGCTTGCCGGGCTCCAGGCTGCCAATCAGGCGATCGAATCCGATCGCCTTCGCGCCGCCCAGCGTGGCCGCGCGCAGTGCTTCGTGTGCATTGAAGCCGGCGGCGTCATTGGCCACGGCCTTGCCCAGCAAGGCTGCGGTGCGGGTCTCGCCGAACATGTCCAGATCGTTGTTGCTGGCGCAGCCATCGGTACCGATGGCCAGGGTCACGCCGGCACGCTCCAGCGCGCAGGCCGGGCAGAAGCCCGAGGCGAGCTTGAGGTTGGATTCGGGGCAATGCACCACGCTGACGCCGCGTTCGGCGCACAGGTGGATCTCGGCCTCGGTCAGTTGGGTCATGTGCACCGCGATCAGGCGGTCGTTGACCAGGCCCAGCCGATCCAGCCGCGCGACCGGCCGCTGGCCGTGCTGTTCGAGCGACTGCTGCACTTCCTGCGCGGTCTCGTGCAGGTGCAGGTGCACCGGCACGTCCAGCTGGTCGGACAACATGCGCACGCGTTCGAAGTTGGCGTCGTTGACCGTGTACGGCGCATGCGGCGCGAAGGCGGTGCCGATCAGCGCGTCGTCGCGCCATGCATCGTGCACTTCGCCGGCGCGCTCGAAGTATTCATCGTCCGAACTGGCCCACGCGGTGGGGAAATCGATCACCGGCAGGCCCACCCGCGCGCGGAAGCCATGGCGCTTGTAGGTCGCGGCCTGCACATCGGGGAAGAAATAGTTCTCGTTGCAGCAGGTGGTGCCGCCGCGCAGCATCTCGGCGATCGCCAGGGTAACGCCATCGGCGACGAAACCCGGGCCGATCACCGCGCCCTCGATCGGCCAGATGTGTTCCTGCAGCCAGACCTTCAGCGGAAGGTCGTCGGCGACGCCGCGCAGCAGGGTCATCGGGTTGTGGGTGTGCGCGTTGACCAGGCCCGGGATCAGCACCGCGTCCGGACGCGACACGGTCTCCGTCGCCACGAAACCGGCGCGGGCGTCGGCGATGGGCAATACCGCGACGATCGCGCCCGCGGATACGACAACGGCGTGATCCGTGAGGACCACGCCGTGCGGGACCACCGGCACCACCCACCCGGCTTCGATGACGAGATCGCAGGCCTGCGGGATGGATTCGGTCATGGGCTTACTTGACCCGCGACTCGTACTCGCCGGTACGTGTGTTGACCTTGATCTTCTCGTCCTGGCCGACGAACAGCGGCACCCGCACCACCGCGCCGGTTTCCAGGGTGGCCGGCTTGCCGCCGGTGCCGGCGGTATCGCCCTTCACGCCCGGGTCGGTCTCGGTGATCTTCAGCTCGACGAAGTTGGGCGGCTGCACCGCGATCGGCACGCCGTTCCACAGCGTCACCACGCACGCCTCCTCGCCCTTCAACCACTTCTCCGCGCCGCCCATGCCGGCCTTGTCGGCCTGCACCTGGTCAAACGACTCCTGGTTCATGAAGTGCCAGTACTCGCCATCGGCGTAGAGGAACTGCATGTCGGTGTCGACCACGTCAGCCAATTCGAGGTCGTCGGTCGCCTTCATCGTCATTTCCTGCACGCGGCCGTTCTTGATGTTGCGGAACTTGATGCGGGTGAAGGCCTGGCCCTTGCCCGGCTTGACGTATTCGCACTCGGTGATGATGCAGGGATCGTTGTTGATGAGGATCTTCTGCCCGGTCTTGACGTCGTTCATGCCCAGGGTGGCCATGGTGCTCCTTCGCGCCACCCACCGGGCGGCCTAAAATGTGATGGCTGGGATCCCGGCGCGCCGCCGGGACCAATCGGATCTGAATCGCAATGATAACCGCTGCCCCCACGCGACCGCACCCCGTGCCCGCCCCAACCGATTGGCGGCAAGCCTGGCGCGACGCCGTGCGCGACCCGCGCGAATTGCTGGGCATGGTGGGCTTGGCGCACCTGGGCGCAAGCCTGTCCGATGCCGCTGCTGCGCAGTTCCCCCTGCGGGTCCCGCGCGGCTTCGTCGCGCGCATGCGCCATGGCGACCCGGACGACCCGCTGCTGCGGCAGGTGCTGCCGATTCTCGACGAGGACCGCATCGTCCCCGGCTTCGGACTGGATGCGGTCGGCGACGGGCAGGCGCGGCGCGGCGGCGGCGTGATCCACAAGTACCAAGGCCGCGCCCTGCTGATCGCCACCGGCAGCTGCGCGGTGCATTGCCGCTACTGCTTCCGCCGCCACTATCCCTACGCCGAGGACACCGCGGCCGCGGCTGGCTGGCGCGAGGCCGTCGCGCTGATCGCGGGCGATTCGTCCATCCACGAGGTCATCCTGTCCGGCGGCGATCCGCTGTCGCTGGCCGACCACAAACTGGCCGAACTGACTGACGCCCTGCGCGACATCCCGCATATCCGTCGCCTGCGCATCCACACCCGCCTGCCGATCGTGCTGCCCGAGCGGGTGGACGCCGGCCTGCTGGCCTGGCTGCGCGCGCTGCCGTGGCCGGTCGCGATCGTGGTCCACGCCAACCATGCCCGCGAGTTCGACGATGGGGTGGATGCTGCAATGACCGCCCTGCGCGAGACCGGCGCAACCCTGCTCAACCAGGCAGTCCTGCTGCGCGGCGTGAACGATTCGATCGAAGCGCTGGCCGACCTTTGCGAACGCAGCCATGCCGCAGGCGTGCTGCCCTACTACCTGCATCAGCTGGACCGGGTCGCCGGTGCCGCCCATTTCGAGGTCGATGACGCCCACGCGCTCGAATTGCACGCCTCATTGGCCGCCCGTCTGCCCGGGTACCTGGTCCCGCGGCTGGTGCGCGAGATCGCCGGGGCTCCCGGCAAAACCCCGCTGCAGGCGGTGGACGCGGGCATCCCGGCCGCCGGATGATGTAGCCTTGCCCCTCAACGCACGGATTGCAGCCCCCGCATGGCGATCGGCAAGGACACCGCTCTACGACTGATGCTCATCGATGACCAGGTCAACGAGGCCGAGGCCATCGTCAGCAGCCTGCGCAATGCGGGCATCGCGGTGCGCCCGTTGCGCCCGGAGTCGATCGACGAGCTTGCGCAGATGCTGGCCCAGCAGCAAGTCGACATGGTCCTGGCGGAACACGCCTCGACCCTGCTGCCCTTCAATGAAGTGGCGATGGTGGTGATGGGCTGCGGCCGCGACGTCCCCCTGCTGGCGGTGCTGGACGGCATCACCGACGAGATCCTGGACAGCGTGCAGGCGCAAGGCGCGCAAGCGGTGGCGTTGCGTGGCCGGCCACAGCAATTCCTGAAGAACGTGCGCACCGAATGGCATGACGTCGACGCGCGCCGTTCGCAGCGCGCGCTGGAAGCACAGATGCGCGAGACCGAACGCCGCTGCGACATGCTGATCGATTCCTCGCGCGAGCCGATCGCCTACATCCACGAAGGCATGCACATCCGCGCCAACCAGGCCTACCTGGAGATGTTCGGCTACGAGAGCTTCGAGGACATCGAAGGCATGTCGCTGCTGGATCTGGTGGCACCGAAGGATGTCGACGAGTTCAAGGCGCTGCTGAAGCGGCTGTCCAAGGGCGAGCCACCACCGCCGCGCCATGAACTCACCGCCCGCGACATCGACGGCAACGACTTCCCGGCGGTCATGGAATTCACCGCCGCCCAGTACGAAGGCGAGTCCTGCCAGCAGGTGATCTTCCGGCGCCAGGCCGTCGAGCAGGATCCCGAACTCGCCCGCCAGGTCGAGGAACTCAAGCAGCGCGACCAGGCCACCGGTCTGTACAACCGCCCGACCTTCCTCGGCCTGCTCGACACCGCGGTGGCGGAAGCCGCCGGACAGGGCGCCGCGCATGGCCTGCTGCTGATCGAACCCGACCATTACGCGCAACTGCTCGAGGTGATCGGGCTGGATGCCGCCGACGACCTGATGGCGGCAATGGGCCAACGCCTTGACAGCGTCGCCAACGGCGCGATCACCGCGCGCTTCGGCGAACACCAGCTCGCCGTGCTGTCACGCGGCAGCGACTATCGCGCCACCAGCGATCTCGCCGAGAGCGTCCGCGATGCGTTTGCCGGCCACGTGCTGGAAGTCGGTGACAACACCCTCAACGCGACCGTCAGCATTGGTGGCGTGCAGATCGGCGAGAAGATCGCCAGCACCAGCCAGGTGCTCGCCAAGGCCAGCCAGGGCGTGGTGTCCGCGGTCGGCGTGGGCGGCAACCGGGTGCAACTGTTCGATCCCGGTGCGGTGGATCGTGCCGAACAGGAGCGCATCGAGGCCTGGGTCGCGCGCATCCAGGGCGCGCTGGACAGCGAAGGCTTCCGCCTCGATTTCCAGCCGGTGATCGCCCTGCAGGGCGACGGCAGCGAAACCTACGAAATGATCCTGCGCCTGCACGGCAGCGACGGTGTGCCGGTCGAGGCCAGCACCTACTTGCCGATCGCCGAAGAAAACGATCTGCTCCGCCCGATCGACCGCTGGGCAGTATCCCGCGCGATCGCCCTCATTGGCGAGCGCCTGCGCGCCGGCAAGCGCACCAGCGTGCTGCTGTCGGTGTCGCAGGAGGCGCTGCTGGATGCCAGCATGCCGGCCTTCATCGCTAAACAGCTGGCCGACGCCGGGGTGTCCGGCGAGCATTTGATCCTGGCGGTGCCGGAGGCGAAGGTCTTCACCAACCTGCACGCGGCGCAGGAATTCGCCGGCGCACTGGCGGGCTTCGGCAGCCGGATGGCTTTGGAGCACTTCGGTGCCGGCCTCAACTCCCTGCAGACGCTGCAACACTTCGAGCCGGCCCTGCTCAAGATCGATCCGCAATTCATGGATGACCTGGCCAAGAGCACCGACTCGCAGGGGCGCGTACGCGAGATCGCCAAGCAGGCGAGCAGTCGCGGCATCCGCACCGTGGCAGAGCGCGTGCAGGATGCCTCCAGCATGACCCTGCTGTTCTCGGCGGGCGTCGATTACGTGCAGGGCGATTTCCTGGCCCCCGCCGGCCCGGACATGACCTACGACTTCAGCTGACCGCGTTCGCCTCGCCGCAAGAAAAAAGCCCGCCTTTCGGCGGGCTTTTGCTTTCTGATCGCGTGGTCGCTTGCGACGGTCAGGCCACCACGCCCTGGCGCAGGGCACTGGAATCGGGCTGGGCATTGCGCAACGCGGCGATGCGCTCTTCCAGCGGTGGATGGCTCATCAGCAGGCGCTTCAAGCCACCGCCCACGCCACCGCTGATGCCGAACGCGGCGACCTGTTTCGGCAACGTGCTGGCTCCATGGCTTTGCGCCAGCCGTTCGAGCGCGGCGATCATCTTCTGCTTGCCGGCCAGCGCGGCGCCACCGGCGTCGGCACGGAACTCGCGGTGGCGCGAGAACCACATCGCGATCATCGAGGCGAACAGGCCGAAGATCATGTCCAGCACGAACACGCCCAGGTAGTAGCCGATGCCGTAGCCGTCGCGATTGCCCAGGTAACCGTCGATGGCGCGGCCGATCACCCGCGAGAGCACGATCACGAAGGTATTGAGCACGCCCTGCAAGAGCGCCATGGTGACCATGTCGCCATTGGCGACGTGGCTGACTTCGTGGGCGAGCACGGCTTCGGCCTCGTCGCGGCTCATCGCCCGCAGCAGTCCGGTCGACACCGCGACCAGCGCATTGTTGCGATTGGCGCCGGTGGCGAAGGCATTGATCTCCGGCGCGTCATAGATCGCGACCTCGGGCATGCCGATGCCGGCGGCGGCGGCCTGGCGGCGGACCGTGGTCACCAGCCATTGCTCGGCCTCGTTGCGCGGGGTCTCGATCACGTGCGCGCCGGTCGCGCGCTTGGCCATCCACTTGGAGACCAATAGCGAGATGATCGAGCCACCGAAACCGAACAGCGCGGCCATGATCACCAGCCCGCCGAAGTGCTGCGGGTTCACGCCGAAGATCGACATCACGATACTGACCAGGGCCAGCACCGCCATGTTGGTGGCGAGGAAGAGGAACATGCGCTTGAACATCGATCTGCCATCCTGCCGCAGGGGAGGCGCGGCTTGCGTCGGAAGTGTGGCCTCGCCCTTGTAAATTCAATCTGAAGGCCACCCGACCCCCATGCCAGCCCCCGCTTACCGTGGCCGTTTCGCGCCCTCGCCCACCGGCCCCCTGCATGCGGGCTCGCTGCTGGCCGCGCTGGGCAGCTGGCTGCTGGCGCGGCAGGCCGGTGGCGAGTGGTGGTTGCGGATCGAGGACGTGGACCCGCCGCGCGAGGTCATCGGTGCCGCCGATGGGCAGATCGCCGTACTGGCCGCATTCGGGCTGCGCCACGACGGACCCATCGAATACCAGAGCCGGCGGCAGGTGCTGTACCAGGCCGCGCTGGATCGACTGCTGGCGATCGGCCTCGCGTTCGAATGCCACTGCAGCCGCAGCGACCTGGCTGCCAGCGGCGGTATCCATCGCCGCTGCGTGGCTGGTGGCCGACGTCCCGATCCGGCGATCCGATTGCGCGTCGAGGAGGGTTGCGAGATCGCTTTCGATGACCTCATCCATGGCCGGGTGGCGCAACGGGTCGACTTCGAGGCCGGCGACTTCGTCCTGCGCCGCGCCGATGGCCTGTGGGCCTATCAGCTGGCTGTAGTCGTGGACGATGCTGCGCAGGGCATCACCGATGTCGTCCGCGGCGCCGACCTGCTCGATTCGTCGCCACGCCAGATCCTGCTGCAACGCGCACTGGGCTTGCCGACGCCGCGCTACGCCCACCTGCCGCTGTTGCTGGGCGATGACGGCCGCAAGCTGTCGAAGTCCTGCGACGCCAGGCCGGTCGATCCCGCCGACCCGCTGCCTGCCTTGCACGCGGCCTGGCATGCACTCGGCCAGCACCCATTGGCGATGGATGCCGCTTCGGCCGACGCAGTCCTCGCCGCCGCGACCGATGCATTCCGCATCGAACGAGTACCGCGCACCTCGTTGTCGGCATCCGCCGCAGCGCACAACAACGCCGCAACATCACCCCGCTAGAATCATCGCAATCATTCCATCCCTTCCAGGAGCTTCCCCATGACTTCCCGCGTCGCACTCGTCACCGGTGGCACCGGCGGCATCGGCACCGCCATCGTCAAGCGCCTCGCCGACATGGGCCACAAGGTCGCCACCAATTACCGCAACGAGGAAAAGGCGCGCGCCTGGCAGGACAAGATGAAGTCCGAGGGCTACGACATCGCGCTGGTGAAGGGCGACGTGACCTCGCCTGAGGAAGCGGAAGCGATGGTGCGCGAGGTCGAGACCACGCTTGGTCCGGTCGACATCCTGGTCAACAACGCCGGCATCACCCGCGACGGCACCTTCCACAAGATGAAGGCCGACCAGTGGGGCGACGTGATCAACACCAACCTCAATTCGGTGTTCAACGTGACCCGCCCGGTGATCGAGGGCATGCGCGAGCGCAAGTGGGGCCGCGTCATCCAGATCAGCTCGATCAACGGCCTGAAGGGCCAGTACGGCCAGGCCAACTACGCTGCGGCCAAGGCCGGCATGCACGGCTTCACCATCTCGCTGGCGCGCGAGAACGCCCGCAACGGCGTGACCGTCAACACCATCTCGCCGGGCTACATCGCCACCGACATGGTGATGGCGGTGCCGGAGGAAGTGCGCGCGAAGATCGTCGCCGACATCCCGACCGGCCGCCTCGGCACGCCGGAAGAGATCGCCTACGGCGTTGGGTTCCTGGCCGATGAGCAGGCGAGCTGGATCACCGGCTCCAACCTCGACATCAACGGCGGGCACCACATGGGTTGGTGAGGGATCCGGCAGGGGCCCGGACACCGGGTTCCTGCCTCGATCCGCGTGTGACAAGATCCATCCGACCCATCGCCGCAGCCACAACGCCACGGAGCCCGCATGTCCAACGTCGATCCGAACCGCCGCCCATCGAATGCTGGCCGTTATCTGTTCCTGCTGATCCTCGGCCTTGTCCTTGGCGTGATCGCCACGGTGATGGCGATGCGCGCGCTTGAACAGCGCAAGGATCATTTCCCGGACGCGCTGATGCAGGTACAGCAATGGCACATGGGCCAGCTGAAGGCCGACATGGATGCGAATCGCTGCAACGCGACCGACATCCTGCCGCACCTGCAGGCGCTGCGGGTCACCTCCAACGATCTCGATGCCGCGTTCCCGAGCCTGCGCGACGACACCCGCTTCACCGCCGCCAGCTCGGCGATGCGTGCCGCCACCGACAAGGCGATCGCCAATCCGCCGCTGACCTGCGACGGCCTCGGTGAAACCATGAAATCCATCGGCGAAACCTGCAAGGGCTGCCACCAGGATTTCCGCGGCTGAACTCCCCCGCATGCTCACTTCTACAAGGCCGCCCGCAAGGCGGCCTTGTCGTTTCCGCGATCAGCACGCAAGAAGAAGCACGTTGACACCCCGTCTACGTCGGTGAATCCGCGATAAGCACGCCTCCCTCCAAAACCGGCGATGTGATGTGCGGTTCATGCGTCCGCGCACAGGATCGGCCCGTCGTCGCCAACACGTCGGCACCCAATCATTGCTCCAATCGAAAGGAGACCAGACATGTCGAACCGCACTCCCCACCTCCGCACCCTGGGCGCGGCCATGCTCGGCCTCGCGCTCGCCGCCGGCACCGGTTGCGCCAGCACCGGCAATTCCAGCTATCAAGGCGCCGGCTACGGCAGCAACAGCTGCCAGAACTGCGGCACCGTGACGCGCATCAGCGTCGGCGGCTCTTCCGGCAAGGCTGGTGCCGTGATAGGCGGGATCATCGGCGCGGTGGCCGGCCATGAAGTCTCCGCGCAGACTGGTGGCAGCAAGGGCAACCAGAACATCTCCACTGTCGCCGGCGCCGCCGCGGGCGCCGTGGCCGGCAATGCCATCCAGAAGAACCGCAGCGACGGCTACACGGTCCACGTGCGCATGGACGACGGCCGCACCACCACGGTCACCCAGGGCGACGTCTCCGGCTTCCGCGAGGGCTCCCGCGTCCGCCTCGACAATGGTCGCGCCTACCTCCAGTAAGCAACACCCATCACCTCGGCAAACGCGTCACACGAACGGCCCGCATCGCGGGCCGTTCGTTTGCCGGGACCGACATTCCTGCAGAATGCCGAAGCCCTGACAACGGAGACCCCATGGAACCGAACACCCTGTACTACCTGCTTGCCATCGTGCTGGTCGTAGTCGGCATCGCCGGCACCATCCTTCCGGCACTGCCCGGCCTGCCGCTGGTGTTCGCCGGCATGTTGCTGGCCGCGTGGGCCGGTGATTTCCAGCAGGTCGGGGTGCCGATGCTGGTGGTACTGGGCCTGTTGACGGCGTTCTCGCTGGCGGTCGACTTCTGGGCGACCGCGCTTGGCGCCAAGCGCGTCGGTGCCAGCCGGCTGGCGATCATCGGCGCGATGGTCGGTACCCTGGCGGGCCTGTTCTTCGGACCACTTGGCCTGCTGCTGGGACCATTCGCCGGTGCGATCGGCGGTGAGCTGATCCATCGGCGCAGCCTGCAGAAGCAGGATCTTGGACATGCCGCAAAGGTCGGCTTCGGCACCTGGTTCGGCATCCTGTTCGGTACCGTGCTGAAGCTGGCGTTGGCGTTCACCATGCTGGGCCTTTTCGCCCTGGCTTGGTGGCTTTAGCGACACGGCATTCACACTACGCTGAATGCGACCGCGCCAAGCTTCGTGACCATTCGATCCCGGGCGGATCATCGCGATGCCCAAACGCTGGAGCCGAAAACGCATGATCTGGACGATCGTCACCACCGCCTTGATCACCCTGCTGGCGGTGACGCTGGCGATGAACTTCAAGACCTCCGAGAAGACGCTCGAGCGCAAGATCGAGCATCGCTACGCGGTGGCCGACCCGCAATTCCGGCGCGAGATGGGCGTGCTGCTGGGGCCTGGGATCATTCCCGGCAACCAGGTCACCGACCTGCAGAACGGCCAGGAGATTTTCCCGGCGATGCTTGCGGCCATCGGCAGCGCGCAGAAGACCATCACTTTTGAAACTTACATCTACTGGTCTGGCAACGTCGGCCAGCAATTTGCCAAGGCGCTGGAGGAACGCGCGCGTGCAGGTGTTGCGGTCAAGGTCATGCTTGACTGGGCCGGCAGCATCAAGATGGAAGACGCCATGTTGCAGGGCATGAAGGACGCTGGCGTGGACGTCCAGCAATACCGGCCTCTCAAGTGGTACAACATCGGCCGCCTCAACAACCGCACCCACCGCAAGTTGCTGGTCGTCGATGGCAAGGTCGGCTTCACCGGCGGCGTGGGCATTGCCGACCAATGGTCCGGACATGCGCAGGATCCGGACCATTGGCGAGACCTGCATTTCCGCATCGAGGGCCCGGTGGTTGCCCAGATGCAGGCGGCATTCAACGACAACTGGATCAAAACGACGGGCGTGGTGCTGAACGGCGCCGATTATTTTCCGCCGCTGGAGCGCACGGGCGACATGGACGCGCACATGTTCGTGGCGTCGCCCGCGGGCGGCAGCGAGAGCATGCACCTGATGTACCTGATGGCGATCGCCGCCGCGGACCGCACCATCGACCTGGAGGCGGCCTACTTTGTCCCCGACGACCTGATCATCAAGGCGCTGCTCGCGGCCCGTCACCGCGGGGTGAAAGTACGCGTGATCCTGCCAGGAAAACACATCGACTCCGAAACCGTGCGCCTGGCCTCCAAGGCGCATTGGGGCGAGTTGCTGCTTGGCGGCGTCGAGATCCACGAGTACCAGCCGACCATGATGCACAACAAGCTGTTGATCGTGGATGGCCTGATGACCTCGGTGGGTTCCACCAATTTCGACGTCCGCTCGTTCCAGCTCAACGATGAGGCCAGCCTCAACATCTACGATGCGGGATTTGCCGCGCACATGACCGAAGTATTCGAGGACGACCTCAAGCCGACCAAGCAGTACAGTTACCAGATGTGGAAGCAGCGCCCGCTCAAGGACAAGCTGGCAGAAAAATTCATCCTTCCGATCAAGTCCCAACTCTGACGCGAGCCGATGCCGATCCTCGATCCTGCCAAGCTTCCCACCGCCAGCAGCCTCGGCGAACGCTTCATGACCGCGCTGGAACAGGTGCAGGACAAGCTGCTGCACCTGGTTGCCAGCATCCCGCTGCTGCTCATCGCGTTGCTGATCGTGCTGTTCGCCAGCTGGCTGGGCGGCTTGGCCAGCCGACGGATGCGGATCGTGAAGCGGATCAGCAGCAGCAATCCCTACATGGAGGGCCTGCTCCGCAGCACCGTGCGAACGGTGATCGTGCTGGCCGGCGTGGTGGTGGCGCTGGACTTGCTCAATGCAACGTCACTGGTCGGCGCGGTGCTGGGATCGGCGGGCGTGATCGGCCTGGTGCTCGGCTTCGGCTTCAAGGACATCGCCGAGAACTACATCGCCGGCGTGCTGCTCAGCCTGCGCAAGCCGTTCTCGCCCGGCGACACCGTGCGCATCGACAACTTCGAGGGCAAGGTGGTGGCGCTCACCGCGCGCGCGACGATCATGATGACGGTGGACGGCAACCACCTGCAGTTGCCGAACAGCATCGTGTTCAAGTCGGTGCTGCTCAACTACAGCCGCAATCCGAAGCGCCGCTTCGATTTCGAGACCAGCGTCGACAACCGCGCCTCATGGCATGCGGCCATGGATGCCGGCATCGCCGCGATCGCATCGGTCGAGGGCGTGCTCACCGAGCCGGCGCCCTCGGCATTGATCCGCAGCCTGTCCAACGACGGGGCGATCCTGCAGTTCACCGGCTGGATCGACCAGCAGCACAACGACCTGGCGCGCACCCGCAGCGAGGCCATGCGGCGGGTTCGCCGGCAATTGCGCGAGGCCGGGATCCTGCCGCCGGAGAGCGTGCAAAGGGTGGTTCTGCAACGCAACGACGTGGAAGTCGCCGAGGAAGCGGAGAACGGACATGCGCGCGATACGTCGGTCGACCGCGCGCTGGACGCACAGGTCGGGCGCGCGCGCCAGCTGGAAGACGGTGGCGACCTGTTGCATGCGGATGCAGGGCCGCCGCCGGCGCGCTGAACCAGCATTCACGGCTATCAGGCGCCGTACAGCAGCCAGTGCCGCGCTTCGGTCTCGTTGGAAAAGATCCGGCAGGTGATGCCGCGCTCCTGCAGCATGATCTCGCCGAGTTCGCTGCCCTGGATGTCGTCGCGCAATTCCACGAAGGCGCTGCGGAAGCGCCCCATGCCGGCGGCCTCGATGCCGTCGATCACCTTGCCGAGATCCTCCAGCCCGACGGTCGATACCAGGTCCTCGAGGATCAGCATCCTGGTCACCCCGACCGCCGTCCCTTCCGAGGCGAGCATCCGCCACATCGCGATCGACAGGTCGACGGAATCGGTGCCGTCGAACACGTACGCGCGCAGGTAGCCCGGCTCGTCCTCGTAGCAGACCTTGAAGCCGGGCCCGTTGACGACGCGGGTGTTGCTCATGCGAGCACCACCGGGATGCCGCCGAGCGTGCCGCTGGCGATCTTCGCCTGCCATTCCTTCGGGCCGGTCTGGTGCACGGACGTCCCTTCCGAATCGACCGCCACGGTCACCGGCATGTCCTTGACCTCGAACTCGTAGATCGCCTCCATGCCGAGGTCAGCGAAACCGACCACGCGCGCCGACTTGATCGCCTTCGACACCAGATAGGCCGATCCGCCGACCGCCATCAGGTAGACCGAACGATGTGTCCTGATCGCATCGATGCCGGCAGGCCCACGCTCGGCCTTGCCGATCATGCCGAGCAGGCCAGTCTGCGCCAGCACCTGCTCGGTGAACTTGTCCATCCGCGTGGCGGTGGTCGGGCCGGCCGGGCCAACGACTTCGTCGCGCACCGGATCGACCGGGCCGACGTAGTAGATGAAGCGTCCAGCCAGGTCGACCGGCAGTGGTTCGCCCTTGTCGAGCATGTCGACGATGCGCTTGTGGGCGGCATCGCGGCCGGTGAGCATCCTGCCGTTGAGCAACAGCACTTCGCCGGGCTTGAACGTGGCCACGTCCTCGCGGGTGATCGTGTCCAGGTCGACCCGGCGCGCGTTCTGCGGGTTGTAGGTGAGCTTCGGCCAATCGTCCAGCGACGGCGGTTCCAGCGCCACCGGGCCGCTGCCATCGAGGGTGAAATGCGCATGCCGGGTGGCCGCGCAGTTCGGGATCATCGCCACCGGCAGGTTGGCGGCGTGGGTCGGGTAATCCTTGATCTTGACGTCGAGGACGGTGGTCAGGCCGCCCAGGCCCTGCGCACCGATGCCGAGCGCATTGACCTTCTGGTACAGCTCCAGCCGCAGTTCCTCGATCCGGTTCGACGGGCCGCGCTCGGCGAGCTCCTGGATGTCGATGTGCTCCATCAACGCTTCCTTGGCCAGCAGCATCGCCTTCTCGGCAGTGCCGCCGATGCCGATCCCGAGCATGCCCGGTGGGCACCAGCCGGCGCCCATCGTCGGCACGGTCTTGAGCACCCAGTCGACGATCGAGTCGGAGGGATTGAGCATCGCGAACTTGGACTTGGCCTCGGAGCCACCGCCCTTCGCCGCGACGATCACCTCCACGGTGTTGCCCGGGACGATCTTCATGTTGACCACTGCGGGCGTGTTGTCCCGGGTGTTGGTGCGCTTGCCGGCCGGATCGGCCAGCACGCTGGCCCGCAACTTGTTGTCCGGATGGTGGTACGCGCGGCGGACGCCCTCGTTGACGGCATCCTCCAGCGAACCGGTGAAGCCTTCCCAGCGCACGTCCATGCCGACGTCGAGGAACACGGTGACGATGCCGGTGTCCTGGCAGATCGGGCGATGCCCTTCCGCGCACATCCGCGAATTGATCAGGATCTGCGCCATCGCGTCCTTGGCGGCCGGCGATTGCTCGCGCTCATACGCCGCGGCGAGGCTGCGGATGTAATCGGCCGGATGGTAATAACTGATGTATTGGAGTGCGTCGGCGACCGACTGCACCAGGTCTTCCTGCTTGATGGCTGTCACGGTTCTGGCTGGCTGGACTCGGGGGAATGCCAATGATATCGCGCTGCCCTTTTCAGCAGGCCGCCGGAAGCGCAGGATGGGGCTCGGCCAACGTTATGGAGGGGGGAATGATGAGTGGCAACGACGAGGCATCCAAG
>Ga0073904_10001791_pt1 | contig 16098 bp, 18 predicted proteins | sample KloWWTrecipitate_FD_66668 | JGI IMG/M metagenome (GOLD analysis project Ga0073904, IMG submission 66668) | Active sludge microbial communities from Klosterneuburg, Austria, studying microevolution and ecology of nitrifiers - Klosterneuburg... | ecosystem: Engineered > WWTP > Aerobic digester >...
TACCGCAGCGCCCAAACCGCCGCTGCGGTACCGTATCCCCCTGCCAGTGCTCACAGCGGGGGACACGACGATGACCACAATCGCCCACAGGGAAACGCTCGCCGAGGTCGACCCGGCCATCCACGCCGCCATCGGCCGCGAGGAGGCTCGCCAGCGTGGCACCCTCGAGATGATCGCCTCCGAGAACTTCACCTCCACCGCTGTCATCGAGGCCGTCGGAACCGTCCTCACCAACAAGTACGCCGAGGGCTACCCCGGCAAGCGCTACTACGGTGGCTGCGAGTTCGTCGACGTGGCCGAGCAGCTCGCCATCGACCGCCTCAAGGCACTGTTCGGCGCGGGCTACGCCAACGTGCAGCCGAACTCCGGCTCGCAGGCCAACCAGGCGGTGTTCTTCGCACTGCTGCAGCCGGGCGACACCATCATGGGCATGAGCCTCGCCGAAGGCGGCCACCTGACCCACGGCATGCCGCTGAACATGAGCGGCAAGTGGTTCAAGGTCGTGAGCTACGGCCTGAACGCGCAGGAAGAGATCGACTACGACGCGATGGAGCGCCTGGCGCACGAGCACAAGCCGAAGCTGATCATCGCGGGAGCGTCGGCCTATGCGCTGCGCATCGACTTCGAGCGCTTCGCCCGCGTGGCCAAGGCCGTGGGCGCGGTCTTCATGGTCGACATGGCTCACTACGCCGGGCTGATCGCTGCCGGCGTCTATCCGAACCCGCTGCCGCATGCAGACGTGGTGACCTCGACCACGCACAAGAGCCTGCGCGGACCGCGCGGCGGCATCGTGCTGACCAACCACGAGGACATGGCCAAGAAGATCAACAGCGCCGTGTTCCCCGGCCTGCAGGGTGGCCCGCTGATGCATGTGATCGCTGGCAAGGCGGTTGCCTTCAAGGAAGCGCTGGCGCCGGAGTTCAAGGTCTACCAGCAGCAGGTGGTGACCAACGCGCGGGTGCTCGCCGAGACACTGATCTCGCGCGGGCTGCGCATCGTCAGCGGCCGCACCGAGAGTCATGTGATGCTGGTCGATCTGCGACCGAAGAACCTCACCGGCAAGGAAGCTGAAGCCGTGCTGGGACTGGCCCACATGACCTGCAACAAGAACGGCATCCCGAACGACCCGCAGAAGCCGATGGTCACCAGCGGCATCCGCCTGGGCACGCCAGCATTGACGACGCGCGGGTTCAAGGAAGAGCAGACGCGCCTCACCGCGCACCTGATCGCCGACGTTCTGGACCAGCCACACGATGAAGCAAACCTGGCGACGGTGCGCAGCAAGGTGGCCGCGCTGACGCGCGACTTCCCGGTTTACCGCTGAGTCCGTCGCCGGCAACCCACCGACCGCGGCCCGCTGCGCGATCTCGATCCGACCTGATCCGACGACGTCCACGGCCCCACTGCCATGCGTTGTCCGTACTGCAGCCACGTCGACACCCAGGTCGTCGAGACGCGTGAATCCGACGAAGGCGACGTGGTGCGCCGCCGCCGTCGGTGCCACAGCTGCGACAAGCGGTTCACCACCTACGAACGCGCTGAAATCGCGCTGCCGGCCGTCGTCAAGAAGGACGGCACGCGCGCCGAGTTCGACATCGGCAAGGTGCGTGCATCGATGTCGCTGGCGCTGCGCAAGCGGCCGGTCAGCGTCGAGCAGATCGACGCGGCGATCGAGCGCATCCAGGAGAAGCTGCTCAACAGCGGCGCCAAGGAAGTGCCCTCGACACGGCTGGGCGAACTGGTCATGCGAGAACTCAAGCGCATCGACAAGGTGGCCTACGTGCGCTTCGCCTCGGTGTACCGCAGCTTCGAGGACGTCGACGAGTTCCGGCAACTGATCCGCGACATCTGAGCACGCGCTGACCCGGGCGCGTCGCGCTGGAGGCCCCCTTCCGTGGGCCCTCCTCACCGAGCACGCGGCCCCACCTCCCGGGGATCGCGTCATTGCAGCGCGATTCCTACAGTGAGCCCATGGACTCACTGCAATACACGACACGAAACGCCAGCCGGCCCGCTCGGCGCGCAGCGAGCCGCCATCCGGCTTTGCCGCATGGCCGTCGTTCGCGCGGGTTCACGCTGATCGAAGCAGCGGCCACGCTTGCGATCCTCGCGGTGCTGGCCTGCGGTGCCGCGCCGAGCTTCCATGGCCTGATCGAGCGGCAGCGACTGGCCGGACTGGCGGCGCAGCTGGCCACCGATGTGCAGTTCACGCGCAGCGAATCGATCCTGCGCAACGAGGCGCTGCGCCTGAGTTTCTACAGCGAGGCCTGGGGCAGCTGCTATGTCGTGCACAGCGGCGCGCGCGACCAGTGCTCCTGCTCGGCCGGGTCGAGCGCGGCGACCTGCATCGAGGACGCCTCGCAGATCAAGACCGTGCGCGTCCCCACGTCCGCCGGCGCGAGCGTGCAGGCCAATGTGTCGTCGATCCTGTTCGACCCGCTGCACGGCACCAGCACACCCACCGGGACGCTGCGCGTGAGATCGCCGGCTGTCGGTTCGATCCATCACGTCGTAAATGTGCTGGGGCGCGTGCGCACCTGTTCTCCCGACGGCCCGGCCCCGGCGATACCGGGCTACCGCGTCTGCTGAAGTTCACACAACCAGGAGCCATCCATGCCACTGCCTGCCCCGATCTCGACACCGCCTCGGCGGACACGGCCGCGCCACGTCGCCGGCTTCACGCTGATCGAGCTGATGATCTGCATCTCGGTGATCGGCGTCCTCTCGTCGGTGGCCTACCCCGCGTTCAGCGGCACGATCGCGACGACCCGCCGGTCCGATGCACTGGTCGCCTTGATGAAGGTTCAGGTGCAGCAGGAGCGCTTCCGGGCCGACCATCCAAGCTACGGCGATCTGGCGCAGCTGGGCCTGGCCGCCACCTCGCCGGCCCGCCACTACCGGATCGAGATGCTGGAGCACACCGCGACCGGCTACGCGGTTCACGCTTCCGCGATCGGCAGCCAGCAACGCGACGCGACGTGCCGCCACCTGCGGCTCAGCGTCGACGGGTTGAACGTCGTCTACGCGTCGGGTGCGACGGATGCGGCCGACAACGCGTCGTCGGTCAACCGCCGGTGCTGGAGCCTGTGACATGCGTGCGCCGGTCAATCCCAGCGCGAAGGGTCAGGCGGGCATGTCGCTGGTCGAACTGCTGATCGGCATCACGCTCGGGCTGTTCATCACGGGCGCGGGCATCACGGCGTTCGTCGTGCATCTGCGCGAGAGCCGGTCGCTGATCGCGCAGAGCCGGCTGATGCAGGACCTGCGCGCCACCACCGACCTCATCACGCGCGATCTGCGCCGCGCCGGCTACTGGGGCGATGCGGCCGCCGGCGTGTGGCCGCGCGATCCGGCAACGGGCGCAGGCGGCGCAGCCTCCAACCCGTACAGCGCGATGGCGGTCACCGGACTGCCAGCGCCTGCCGTCACGTTCCGCTTCTCGCGCGACGCCATCGAGAACGGCAGCGTCGACGACAACGAGCAGTTCGGCTACCGCCTGCGGGGCGGAACGCTCGAACTGCAATTGAGCGCCGGGCGCTGGCAGGCGCTGACCGATCCCAATGCAATGAAGGTCACGCGCCTGGACATCGCGCCTACAGAACAGGTCGTGGACCTCGGCGACTCATGTCAGGTGCCCTGCCCCGTGCCGTCCGCCACCTGCCCGCCCCGCCTGCACGTGCGCAGCGTGACCGTGACGGTCGCTGCGCGCAGCACGACGGATGCCGCCAGCGAACGCATCGTGCGCAGCAGCGTCCGGCTGCGCAACGACGAAGTCACGGGCAGCTGCCCGACGTGAGTCCGCGATGCACAGATCCAACACCGGAACCCCGACCGCACGCCGGCAACGCGGGCTGGCCGCCTTGCCAGTGACGCTGCTGCTCTTCTTCGCGATGCTGCTGGCGGCTGCCTACGCCAACCGAGGGCTGGTGTTCGAGCAGCGAGCGTCGGCCAACCAGTACCGCGCCGCGCAGGCATTCGAGGCCGCCGAGGCCGGACTCGAGTGGGCCATCGCGCAGCTCAACCATCCCCAGCGCATCGATGAACGGTGCCTGCCGAGCAGCACCGCCACCGACCCGTCGTTCCGCGAACGATTCGTGCGCATCGACCACGAGACCGGACAGCAAGCGCCGGTGACGTGGATGTCCGGCGGCACGCCGATCGCACTGCAGCCCGCATGCGTGCTCGGTGCCGAGGGCTGGGCATGCAGTTGCCCCGCAGCCGGCCACCCTGTGCTCGACGTCATCGAAAGCAACGACGGCACGCCACGCCCGGCCTACTCCGTGCAGTTCGGTACCGAGGCGGGCTCAGGTCTGATCCGCGTCACTTCGACGGGCTGCTCGAGCGCGGCTGGACCGTGCCGCCCGGGTGCGGCGGGGCTTCCCGATGCATCGGTTCGGCTGCAGGTCGTCCTCGGTCTGCTGCCCGGATTGTCGAGTGCGCCAGCCGCACCGCTGACGACCCGCGGTTCAGTCGATGTAGGCGCGGCGGCGCTCGGGCTGCACCACACCGATGCGGCCAGTGGCGGCATCACGGCTCACACCGGTGGGAGCCTCATCGGCTCGTCCCTGCGGCTGACCACAGCACCCGGCGGTGCGGCCGAGGTCTCTGCATCGACACACGACGCGGCACTGGCATCGATCGCCCCGGAGCGCCTGTTTGCCACTCACTTCGGATTGGACAAGGCCACCTGGAACGGTCACGCCGCGGTGCAGGCTGTAGCGTGCGATGCCGAGTGCGGAGTTGCGCTCGCGGCAGCGATCGACAGTGTCAGCAGCAACCGCTTGATCTCGATCGGGAGCGACGCACGAATCGAAGGTCCCGTCACTCTGGGCTCGCCCGATCGACCGGTGATTATCGTGGTCGACGGCAGCATCACGCTGACCGGCGACGTGACGCTGCACGGACTGCTCTATGCAGGCGACGTGCACTGGGAAACTGCAGCGCCCCCGCGGGCGCGCGTCCACGGCGCGGTCATTTCCGAATCGGGTTATGGCGGCAGCGGCGCTCCCGATTTGATCCACGAGGCGACGCTGCTGCGCAGCCTGCAAAGGCAGACCGGCAGCTATGCGCGTGTGCCCGGCAGCTGGAGGGATTTCTGATGAGCGCGACACCCGCATTCCGGCACCCTCGGCCACGATCACAGCGCGGCGTCACGCTGGTCGAGGCACTGCTGTCCTTCCTGGTGATCGCGCTCGGCGTGCTGTCGATGTCCAGGCTGCACCACCACCTGCAGGCCCATGCCGATCTGGCGCGGCAACGCTCGCAGGCCCTGCGGCTCGCGCAGGAAGACATCGAGACGGTGCGAGTCTACGCATCGCTGATGCAGCCCGCAGGGGCCCCACCGGCCGCGTCATCCTACGAACGCATCGAGCCCGTTGCCTCGGCGCTGGATCAACTGGGCGGACTGCAACTCAACACGGCGTACCGGCTGACCCGGCAGATCGACGCCGGGTCGGCGCTGCGCATGAAGCACGCCACCGTCGGCGTCGCGTGGACCGCGCGCGACGGCACGGAGCACCGGGCCGAGGTCAGCACGATCATCGCGGGCCAGCACCCGGCACTGTCCGGGGCGCTCGCGCTGGGTCCGAGCGCGCTGACAGCCTCCGGGGGCATGGCGCGCTCGGCGCGCATCCCGTTCACCGCGAAGAACCTGGGCGATGGCCGCAGTGTCCTGAAACCCGTCCTGGCGGGCAGCACGGCCTTCGTGCTCGACAACCTCAGCGGAGAGGTGACACAGCAGTGCTCCGAAGTGCCCGCCGGCCTGTCCGACGGGGATCTGACCGCCGAGCACCTGACCCATTGCAGCGAGGCCCGGGGCCTGCTGCTGAGCGGCACGGTGCGATTCTCGAATGCGAACCCGCCCGACCCGCTGGCCGCCAACGATCCGCCACTCGAACTGGCAATGGGGGTCGCGCTGGCCAGCGCCGTCGCCGCGGCAGATCCCTGGTGCGGCACCGAGGCACAGAAGACCGTGCTGTATCGCTCCGGCGACGGCGTCCACCGTGTCACGGTGCCGCTGGCCGCCGAACCCGCCCGCGTCGGCGTGGCGGCATGGACCGACCTCGGTGAACGATTCGTCGCCTACAACTGCCTGGTGCCCGCCGCCGGCGATCCGCCGCGCTGGTCCGGAACCAGCACGCTGATTCCCTTCGGCTGGACGATCGGCACCACCGCAGCGGACCGCCGGATCTGCCGCTACGCCTGGGATCACGACGGCAGCGGGGCCATCGACCGCAACGACGAGCATCCCGCCGACTACATGGGTGTGGATCGCGCACTGCTGCAACAGAACTTCCTGGTGATCCGCGGCGATCTGGCCTGCCCTGATGGCGCTGCCCCGAGAATGGCGGATGCCGTCGGGTCGCCACCCACCTCGCGCGTCGCCACGATTCAACACCAGCCCTGACCCCGCCGACCCAGATGACATCGACGCCATCCACGCCCACCGATTTCACGCACCGCCATGACGACTGGATGGCGCAGGCGCTCGCGCTGGCACAGCAGGCCATCGCGCTGAGCGAGCCGAACCCGCGCGTCGGCTGCCTGATCGTCTCCGCCGACGGACAGGTGATCGGCCGCGGCCACACGCAACAGGCCGGCGGACCGCACGCCGAGGTGATGGCGCTGCGCGACGCCGCCGGCCAGGGCCATTCGGTGCGCGGAGCCACCGCCGTCGTCTCGCTCGAACCCTGCGCCCACCACGGCCGAACTCCGCCCTGCTGCGATGCACTCGCCGAGGCCGGCATCGCGCGCGTCGTGATGGCCGTCGAAGACCCGAACCCGCTGGTCGCGGGCCAGGGCGCGGCGCGACTGCGCGCCACCGGCATCGAAGTGACCACGCAGGGCGTGTCGCCCCAGACCGTCGATGCCGCACGCGAACTCAACATCGGATTCTTCTCGCGCATGGAACGCCAGCGCCCTTGGGTGCGGATGAAGATCGCCGCATCGCTAGACGGACGCACCGCGCTGCCCAACGGCGTCAGCCAGTGGATCACGGGCGAGGCCGCGCGCACCGACGGCCACGCCTGGCGCCGCCGCGCCGGCGCGGTGCTGACTGGCGTCGGCACCGTGGTCGAGGACAACCCCCGGCTCGACGTCCGGCTGGTGCCCACGCCGCGGCAGCCGCTGCGCGTCGTCGTCGATTCGCGGCTCGATGCACCGCTCGGCGCCCGCCTCTTCGAGGCGCCGGGCTCGGTGCTGGTCTACGCCGCCCACCCCACCACCGAACGCCTCGCCGCCTTCGCCGATCGTGGAATCGACGTGGCCCGGGTCCCGGGCGCCAACGACAAGGTCGACCTGGCGGCGATGCTGGCCGATCTGGCAGCGCGGGGCATCAACGAGCTGCATGTCGAGGCCGGCCACAAGCTCAACGGATCGTTCGTGCGCGAGCGCCTGGTCGACGAGTTCCTGATCTACCTGGCACCCAAGCTGCTCGGTGCCGGACGCGATCTCGCCGATTTCGGGCCCCTGACCGACCTGTCTGAGGCCGTGGAGCTGCGGTTTCACCAGGTCGATCGCATCGGCGACGACCTGCGGGTGCTGGCCCGTCCGAAGCTGCGCTGAGACAATAGCCGCATGTTCACAGGCATCATCACCGGCGTCGGCCGGATCTCCGACGTCAAGCCACTGGGCGACGCTGCCTCTCACGGCAACCGGCTCCATGTCGATGCGCCCGCGCATTACCTCGACGACGTCGGTCCGGGCGACAGCATCGCGATCAACGGCGCATGCATGACGGTCACGTCGCTCGACGCTGCGCGCTCGGTCTTCACGGTCGACGTGTCGGCCGAGAGCCTGGACAAGACCGCCGGTCTCGACGCGCTCGGGCCCGTCAACCTCGAAAAGGCACTGCGCGCCAACGATCGCCTGGGGGGGCACCTGGTCAGCGGCCACGTGGACGGCATCGGCCGCGTCACGCACTTCGCACCGGTCGGAGAGTCCTGGACCCTGAAGATCGATGCGCCAGCCGACCTGGCGAAATTCCTGGCCTACAAGGGCTCGATCACGGTCAACGGCGTCAGCCTGACGGTCAATACCGTCGCAGACCACCCGACCGGCTGCGAGATCGGCATCAACCTGATCCCGCACACCATCGAGAACACGTCACTCGGACATCTGAAGCCCGGCGGCACCGTCAACCTCGAGATCGATCTGATCGCCCGCTACGTCGAGCGCATGCAATCGGTGGCCTGCGTCGTACGGCCAGCTTGAGCGTGGGGTCTGCGGACCCGCAACCTACAATCCGTCGATGGCGATATCCCCCATTCCCGAGCTCCTGACCGAGCTCGCAGCCGGCCGCATGGTCCTCCTCGTCGACGAGGAGGACCGCGAGAACGAGGGCGATCTCGTCATGGCTGCCGAGCATGTGACAGCCGAGACCATCAACTTCATGGCCCGCTTCGGGCGCGGCCTGATCTGCCTGACGCTGACGCGCGAGCGTTGCGAGCGACTGCAGTTGCCGCCAATGGCCAGCCGGAACGGCGCGCAGCACGGCACCGCGTTCACGGTGTCGATCGAAGCCGCCACGGGCGTGACCACCGGCATCTCCGCGGCCGACCGCGCCCGCACGGTGCAGGCGGCGGTGGCCCGCGACGCGAAGGCCAGCGACCTGGTGCAGCCGGGACACATCTTTCCGTTGCAGGCGCAGGACGGCGGCGTGCTGATGCGCGCCGGTCACACCGAAGCCGGCTGCGACCTGTCGGCGATGGCCGGCCTGTCGCCGGCGGCGGTGATCTGCGAGATCATGAACGACGACGGCACGATGGCCCGGCTGCCCGACCTCGAGGTCTTCGCGCAGCAGCACGGACTCAAGATCGGCACCATCGCCGACCTGATCGAGTACCGCAGCCGCAACGAGACGCTGATCGAACGCACCGGCAAGCGCAAGCTGAAGACCGCGCAGGGCGAGTTCGACTGCACTTCTTTCATCGATCGCACCGGCGGCCTGCACATGGCGCTGACCCATGGTCAATGGACACCGCGCGACGAGGTGCTGGTGCGGGTGCACGAGCCGCTGTCGGTGATGGACCTGCTCGACGCCGGAGCCTGCGGTCATTCGTGGCCGCTGCCGCGCGCGCTGGCGCAGTTGCAGGCCAGCGAGCGCGGCGTCGCGGTGCTGCTGAACTGCGGCGAGGGTTCCGACGCGCTGCTCGGCAAGCTGAAGCCAGCCGGCGAATCGGCCGTGCGCGCGCAGAGCCAGATGGACCTGCGCACCTACGGCATCGGAGCACAGATCCTGCGAGAGCTGGGCGTCTCGCGCATGAAGCTGCTCGGCAGCCCGCGACGCATGCCGAGCATGGTCGGTTACGGCCTCGAAGTCACGGGCTTCGTCGCAGCCGATACCGCGGGCCGGGTCTGATGAAGTCCGATCGATCGACAGGAGGGCCGCATGCAGGGTGCTGACCAGGACGGACCTTCCGACGCCGAACTCGACGGAGCCGACCTGCGCATCGGTATCGTGCAGGCCCGATTCAACGCCGAGATCACGCAGCGCATGGCGGCGGTGTGCATCGCCGAACTGCGCCGCCTCGGTGTCGATGCCGAGCTGATCGACCATGTCAGCGTGCCCGGCGCGCTCGAGATCCCGGTCGCGTTGATGGCCATGGCCGACGGCGGCGATTTCGATGCGCTGATTGCCATCGGCTGCATCGTGCGCGGCGAGACCTACCACTTCGAACTCGTCGCCAACGAAAGCGGTGCAGGCGTGACGCGGGTGTCGCTGGATCACCAGTTGCCGGTGGCCAATGCGATCCTGACCGTCGAGACCGAGGAGCAGGCCTGGGAACGGGTCGAGGACAAGGCCCGCGACGCCGCCCGTGTGGCGATCGAGATGGCCCACCTGATGGAAGATTTGTCGTGACCGAAGCCGAACAGAAGCCCGCTGAAACCAGCAAACCTGGCGCGCCGGCGAAGGCTGCCAAGAAGGCCACGCAGAAGTCGACACGCCGCCGCTCGCGCGAGTTCGCGCTGCAGGGCCTGTACGAATGGCTGCTGTCGGGCGAACCACCGGATGTGGTGTCGGCGCATGTGCGCGAGCAGGAGGGATTCGACCGATGTGACGCGGCGCACTTCGAGATGCTGCTGCGCGGGTGCATCGCCGAGGCTGCGCCGATCGACGCCGCGCTGGCCCGCCATGTCGACCGCAAGACCAGCCAGTTGTCGCCGATCGAGCACGGCGTGCTGATGATCGGCGCCTACGAGCTGACGCACTGCATCGACATCCCGTACCGCGTGATCATCAACGAGGCCGTCGAACTGGCGAAGAGCTACGGCGGCACCGATGGCCACAAGTACGTCAACGGCGTGATCGACAAGACAGCGGCCGACCTGCGGCCGGTCGAGGTCGACGCGGCGCGGGCCGCACGCCGCTGACTCCACCGTCCACCCGCACGCGGTCCGGCATGAGGCTCTCGAAGCGCCTGTCGCACATCGAGCCTTTCTACGTGATGGAGTGCGCCAAGGCCGCATCCGAACTGGCGCGCAGTCCGGTGTGCGACGCCAGCCAGGGCGGCCGGCCAATGATCTTCCTGAACATCGGTGAACCCGATTTCACCGCGCCTGCACTGGTGCAGGAAGCCGCGCAACGGGCCATCCGAGACGGCAACACCCAGTACACCGATGCCATCGGCCTGCAGCCGCTGCGCGAGCGCATTGCACGTTGGTACGCGCAACGTTTCGGGCTTGACATCGCCCCCGAACGCATCGTCGTCACCGCCGGCGCGTCGGCCGCGCTGCAACTGGCCTGCCTGGCGCTGATCGACCCGGGTGACGAAGTGCTGCTGCCCGATCCCAGCTATCCGTGCAACCGGCATTTCGTGGCGGCTGCCGACGGCGTCGCGGTGCTCGTCCCGACGGGACCCGCCGATCGGTTCCAGCTCAACGCCGCGGCGGTGCTGCAGGCGTGGAACGCGAAGACGCGCGGCGTGCTGCTGGCCTCGCCGTCGAATCCCACCGGCACCTCGATCGATCCGGCAGAGATGGGGCGCATCGTCGAGGCGGTGCGCGCACGCGGTGGATTCACGATCGTCGACGAGATCTACCTCGGCCTCAGCTACGACGAGCGCTACGGCGACTCCGCACTGCGCCATGGCGACGACGTGATCTCGGTCAACAGCTTCTCGAAGTACTTCAACATGACCGGCTGGCGGTTGGGCTGGCTGGTGGTTCCGCAGTCGCTGGTGACGTCGGTCGAGAAACTCGCCCAGAACCTGTTCATCTGCCCCTCGGCGATCGCGCAGCACGCGGCCATGGCCTGCTTCGAACCCGACTCGCTGGCCGAATACGAGCGGCGACGGCAGGCTTTCCGGGCACGCCGCGATTTCCTCGTGCCGGCGCTGAATGCGCTCGGGCTCACGGTGCCCGTCGAGCCGGACGGTGCGTTCTTCGCATGGGCGGATTGCTCGGCCCACGCCGCTCACCTGCCGGGCGGAAGCTGGGACTGGACCTTCGACCTGATGCGGCGCGCCCAGGTGGCCATGACGCCGGGGCGCGACTTCGGGCGCCATGAACCATCCCGGTATGTGCGCCTGTCTTATGCCAACTCGATGACGCAATTGCAGCAGGCGATGGACCGCCTGAAACAGGCGTTGTGATCGACTACCCTCGCCCCGTGAGTTCATCCGCACCCCCGCCACCCGACACCGTCGCCGGCTACAACGGTCCGGACGAAGGGGGCCGCCCGCCGGCCGCGGCCGACGCCGCACCGACGCCCGAGGAGTCGCTGCCGTCGATCGGCTTCATCGGGCGCTACGCGCTGAAGTACCAGATCGGCAAGGGCGGGCTCGGCACCGTCTACGCGGCCTACGATCCACTGCTGTCGCGGGTGATCGCGATCAAGACGCTGCACCTGGAGATCGAACCCGAGCAGCGCGAGTCGTTCAATGCGCTGTTCCTGAACGAGGCTCGCGCGGCGGCCGGCCTGTCGCACCCGAACATCGTCACGGTGTTCGACGCAGGCATCAGTGAAGGCCATGCCTACATCGCGATGGCACTGCTCAAGGGGCAGGACCTGCGCCAGCTGCGCGAAAGCGGTTGGCGGCCGAGCCCGGCGCAGGCAGCGGTGCTGGTCGGCCGTGTGGCCGATGCGCTGGCCTACGCGCACCGCAAGGGCATCGTCCACCTCGACATCAAGCCGGCCAACATCTTCATGGTCGGTCGCGGCCAGCCCTGCGTGCTGGACTTCGGCATCGCGCGCATCGCCCACCGCCGTGACAGCCCGCCGGGCAGCGACATCGCCGCCGGCTCGCCTTATTACATGTCGCCGGAACAGGCGCGTCAGCAGGAGGTCGATCGCCGGTCGGACGTCTTCTCGCTGGGCGTCGTGCTCTACGAGTTGCTGACCGGATCGAAGCCGTTCACCGGCGTCGGGCTGGAGCAGATCACCACGGCGGTGCTGGAGCACACGCCGCTGCCGGCGCACCGCGTGAACCGCGCCGTCCCGAAGGTGCTCTCCGACATCACCGCCCGTGCGATGGAGAAGGATGTCGACAAGCGCTTCGAATCGGCCTCCGCGATGTCACGCGAGTTGCGCCGGCATTTCGCCGCGTCCGGAACCGGAGATGACGCGGCGCCGGGTGTGTGGAAGCGGCTGGGCAACCACAAGGCGGCGCTCGCCGGTGCGTTGATCGGCTTGGTTGGCATCGGTGCCCTGACGCTCGGCGCCTGGAACGAGCAGCGCAGGATCGGCAGGGCGTCGAGCGCTGCATCCGCCGCGGCATCGGCGGCGCAGCAACCTGTGGCGCAGACGGTTTCCGCGAGTGAGCAGGCGAACGCGGCACCGTCGTCGCAGCAGCCTGCGGCATCGTCGGCCCTGGACGCATCGCCCCGGCCCGCTGCGGCAGACCGGCCGCGCCGGGACAAGGCCCCAGCCGACGCCCGGGCTCGTGACGCTGCCGGCCGCACCGGCGCCGCAGCGGCGGTCATGTCCAAGGGACGCGTCCGGCTCGCCATCAGCCCGTGGGGCCAGATCGAGGTCGATGGCGCCCCGGCCGGCACGGCACCGCCGTTGAACGAGCTGACGCTGCCCGAGGGCCGACACCAGATCACGATCAGGAACGCCGACTTTCCACCGTACAGTGCGACGATTCAGGTCACCGCCGACCAGCCGGTGACGATCAAGCACAAGTTCGGATCATGAAATCCCTGTCCCCTTTCATCCTGGCGCTGCTGGTCGCCGGCTGCGCGATGTCGCCGCCGCCGCGGCCGGGCCTGCTCGACGTCGTCGAGCGGCCTGCCGAGCAGGCCTTGCTGGCCGGGCTGCGCGCCTACGAGGACGCGCAGTACACCGACGCCGAGAAGCAGTTCAGTCTGGCACTGAAGCTCGGACTGCCCTCGCCCAAGGACCGGGCCGCCGCCGCCAAGCACCTCGCCTTCATCTACTGCACCAGCAGCCGCCTGACCGAGTGCGAAGCGTCCTTTCGTGCGGCACGAGCGGCCGATCCCAATTTCGCGCTCGGCAAGTCGGAGGCGGGCCATCCGGTGTGGGGCCCGGTCTACAAGCGGGTGCAGCCTTGAGGTTCCTTGGCCTGCATGACCGTGGCCACTGCGCCGGTTCGCACCTGGCATGACGACCGTCGATTTCGAATTCACGCTGCGCGTCTACTGGGAAGACACTGACGCAGGCGGCGTCGTCTTCTACGCCAACTACCTGAAGTTCTTCGAGCGCGCCCGCACCGAGTGGCTGCGCGCGCTGGGTCACGGCCAGGAACGCATGCGCGTGGACGGCGGCGCGATGTTCGTCGTCAGCGACACCACGATGCGCTACCGTCGGCCCGCCCGGCTCGACGACCTCCTCAGGATCACGGTGCGGCTGGCCCACGTCACCCGCACCTCGATCACGCTCGATCAGCAGGCCTGGCGCGACGACGTGCTGCTGACCGAAGGCAGCATCCGCATCGCCTGCGTCGAGGCCGGAACCTTCCAGCCGCGCCGCATTCCGACCGAGATCGCCGCGCGCCTGCCGGCGCCGACCGCGACACCGATTCCCAAAAGTTGATCGAACCGAGTCCATGAACCAAGACATGTCGATATTGAGCCTGGTGCTGCATGCCAGCGTGGTGGTGCAACTGGTGATGGCGGGCCTGTTGATCACCTCGCTGGCAAGCTGGACGGTCATCTTCAGCAAGCTGTTCGGGCTGCGCAAGGTGCGCGGCGAGAACGAGGTGTTCGAGCGCGACTTCTGGGCCGGCAAGAACCTCAACGACCTGTACGACGAAGCCACCAAGCGCAGCACCTCGTCGGCCCCGATGGAGCGGATCTTCGCGTCGGGCATGCGCGAGTTCATGAAGCTGCGCGAGCGCCGCGTCACCGACTCGGGTGCATTGCTCGACGGCGCGCGCCGCGCGATGCGCGCGAGCTTCCAGCGCGAGCTCGACACGATCGAATCGAACCTGTCCTTCCTGGCATCGGTCGGTTCGGTGTCGCCGTACGTCGGCCTGTTCGGTACGGTCTGGGGAATCATGCACGCATTCATCGGCCTGGCGAACCTGACGCAGGTGACGCTGGCCACCGTGGCGCCAGGCATCGCCGAGGCGCTGGTCGCCACCGCGATCGGCCTGTTCGCGGCCATCCCCGCGGTGATCGCCTACAACCGATTCGCGCGCGACATCGATCGCCTGGCAATCCAGATGGAGACCTTCATCGAGGAGTTCTCCAACATCCTGCAGCGCAACCTCGGGCAACCCGCACCGGCACCTTCGATGACCGGGGGACGCTGAGATGCCGGCCGTCAGCCACCGCGGCGGCGGACGCCGCCGCACCATCAACGAGATCAACATGGTGCCGTTCATCGACGTCATGCTCGTGCTGCTGATCATCTTCATGGTCAGTGCGCCGCTGATCACGACAGGTGTCGTCGATCTGCCGACGGTGGGCAAGAGCAAGCAGCGGCCCGAGCACGTGGTCGAGTTGATCGTCGGCCGGGACGAGCGCATCCGCATCCGCGTCGACAGCAAGGACGAAGGACAGGCGGTCGCGCTGGACAGGATCGCCGCCCGCGTGCTCGATCTGCAGGCCGGCGATGCGAACACGCCGGTGGTGATCTCGGCCGATCCGTCGGTCAAGTACAAGACCGTCGTCGATGTGATGAACCGATTGCAGAAATCGGGCGTGCAGCGCGTCGGCCTGTCGGTCAAGAACGGCGGCTGATCCAGCAACCGTGCGCATGACGATGGCCGCAACCGCCACCTTCTCTCGCGACGCGTTCATGCCGCGCCGGCCTGCCGGCCTGGGCAGGGGGCTGGCGATGGCCGTCATCGCACACCTGCTGCTGGTCGCTGCGCTGACCTTCAGCGTCAACTGGCGCGTCAGCTCGCCCGAAGGCGTCGAAGCCGAACTGTGGGCCGCGGTACCGCAGATCGCCGCGCCGCGGCCGGTCGAGGTGGAGCCGCCACCGCCGCCGCCAGTGCGCACGGTGAAGCCCGAGCCGGAACCGGTGAAGCCACCGCCGAAAGAGGCGGCGCCGGTGCCCGACGCGCAGATCGCGATCGAGAAGGCCAAGCGCCTCGAAGACAAGCGCAAAAAGGAACTCGCCGAGCAGGCCCGCGAGGAAAAGGCGGCGAAAGAGGCCGAGAAGCTCGCCAGGCAGCGCAAGGCCGAGCAGGCCGAGAAACTGGCCGAGCAGAAGCGCAAGGAGCAGGCCGCCGAGAAGCTGAAGACCGAGCTGGCGAACAAGAAGCGCGACGCCGCCGTCGAGGCCTCGAACGCGGCCGAGCGCGAAAAGCAGATGCAGCGCATCGCCAGCCTGGCCGGCGCCACCGGCGCGGCCAACGCCACCGGTACGGCCCTGCAGAGCGCCGGCCCGAGCGCCGACTACATCGGCCGCATCAAGGGTCGGATCCGTCCGAACGTGTCGTTCCCCGACACGCTGCCGGGCAACCCGGTGGTCGAGGTCGAGATCACCGTGGCGCCCGACGGCCGCATCATGTCGAGCCGCATCGTCAAGGCCAGCGGCGTACCCGAATGGGACGACGCGGTGAAGCGCGGGATCGACAAGACCGCGGTGCTGCCGCGAGACGAAACCGGCCGCGTGGTGTCGCCGATGACGATCGCCTACAGGCCGCGCGACTGAGGCAGGCCTGTGGCCTGACCTCGCAGCCAGCA
>Ga0073904_10001792_pt1 | contig 16097 bp, 13 predicted proteins | sample KloWWTrecipitate_FD_66668 | JGI IMG/M metagenome (GOLD analysis project Ga0073904, IMG submission 66668) | Active sludge microbial communities from Klosterneuburg, Austria, studying microevolution and ecology of nitrifiers - Klosterneuburg... | ecosystem: Engineered > WWTP > Aerobic digester >...
CATTCCGATGCCTGATACGCCGACGCCCGAGAAACACCACACGCCGAAGGATCTGTCGGACCGCGTCGCGCTCGCGATGACCAGGTCCCTGCGGTTCTTCGCAGACGTCTTCTTCGCCAGAAGGTATGGCCATCGCGCGGTCGTGCTGGAAACGGTCGCTGCCGTACCGGGCATGGTCGGCGGTGCACTGCAGCACCTGCGCTCCCTGCGTCGCCTGGAAAGCGATCGCGGCTGGATCCAGACGCTCCTGGACGAGGCCGAGAACGAGCGGATGCACTTGATGACCTTCGTACACATCGCCCGGCCATCGGCATTCGAGCGCCTGCTGATCCTGCTGGCGCAAGGCGTTTTCTACAACTGCTTCTTCCTGCTTTACCTGGTCTCTGCGCGGACGGCGCACCGCGTGACGGGTTACTTCGAAGAGGAAGCGGTCCGCAGCTACACCGAGTATCTGGCCGGCGTCGACAATGGCACCTACGAAAACGTCCCGGCGCCGCGGATCGCCATCGACTACTGGAAGCTCGCGCCTGAGGCTCGGCTTCGCGACGTCATCGTCGCTGTCCGCGCCGACGAGGCCATTCACCGGGACGTCAATCATCGATTCGCGGACGAGTTGGCTTGACTACCGCACGCCCGTCGAATTCCGGCAACATCACGATTCCGTCCACCGCCGTACGAATCGACGACCTGGAAAGCGTCCATGAGATCGACCATCCGCACCGTCCGCGGGTTCCGGATATGGGACTCGCGCGGACGCCCTACCGTTGAGGTCGAGGTCACGCTGGAGGACGGCACGCTCGGACGTGGCATCGCGCCCGCCGGCGCCTCGCGTGGTTCGCACGAGGCGGTCGACCTACGTGACGGCGGTAGTGCCGACGGTGGCTTCGGTGTCGGCAGGGCAGTCGGCAACGTGAACGGACCTGTTGCCCGCGCGCTTGCCGGAATGGATGCTGCTGACCAGTCCGCCTGCGACACACGCCTTCTCGAGCTCGATCCGGCGCCCGACAAGGCGCGAATCGGGGGCAATGCGATGGTGGCCGCCTCGATGGCGGTGCTGGACGCAGCGGCACGGAATCGGGGCCTGCCCGTCTGGCGTTATCTGGCCGGCGACCGGCCAGTGCGGATGCCGCTCCCGCAGGTGCAGATTTTCGGGGGCGGTGCGCATGCAGGGCGCCGCACCGATATCCAGGACTTCCTCGTGATGCCGGTAGGCGCCGCCACCTTCGATGAGGCGCTGCAGTTGTGCGCCGACGTTTACCGCGCCGCTGGCGAGCTGATGGCTCGCAAGGGCAAGCGCTACGGCGTGGCGGACGAGGGCGGCTGGTGGCCGGACTTCGACTCCAACGAGGAGGCCCTTCAGATCCTGACCGCCGCCATCGAGGCTGCGGGCCATGCGGGCGGAGCGGTCAAGATCGCGCTCGACATCGCGGCTTCCGAGTTTGGCGAAGCGGGTTCGTACACGCTGGGTTTGGGCGGGCGTGTCTACTCGACCTGCGAGTGGATCGAGCAACTGACCGCCTGGATTGACCGCTATCCGATCGTCTCCGTAGAGGACCCCGTCGCGGAGGACGACGCGGAGGGCATGCGCAAGTTCACCGCCGCGTTGGGCCAGCGCGTTCAGGTGATCGGCGACGACTTCCTCGTGACCAGCGCGGCCCGTGTGAACGCGGCCGTGGCGACGGGCGCCTGCAATGCGGTGCTGCTCAAACCCAACCAGGCGGGCACGCTGACCGAGACGCTGGCAGCCTTGGAGTGCGCACGGCATGCCGGTTGGAGCACGGTGGTCTCTGCCCGTTCCGGGGAGACCGAGGACGTGCTGATCGCTCACCTGGCGGTGGGCTGGAACGCCGGCCAACTGAAGGTGGGGGCGTTCGCCCGCTCGGAACGCATGGCGAAGTGGAACGAGGGCCTGCGAATCGAACGCAGCTGCGCGGGCCTGGCCGGCTTTGCCGGAGCAGGCGCGCTGCCTGTCCGCGTGGGATGACACCGCCATGACCGTCGAATTCGTCGACCTCGCGAGCGACAGTGCTGCGATGGCGGCGATGCTGGTCCGGATGGGCCTGGTGCAGCCTGGACAGGCTCTCGCCCTCCAGCCCCTGACGGGGGGCGTCTCCTCCAACATCTTTCGCCTCGACCTCCCGGCCGGATCAGTTTGCATCAAACAGGCGCTGCCGCAACTGAAGGTGGAGAAGGAATGGCGGGCGCCGGTGACCCGGGTGCTGGCCGAGATGGACTGGCTGCAGACGGTGCATGCGATCGCGCCAGACAACGTGCCCCGGATTCTGGCCTCGGACCGTGCACGCGGTGCCTTCGTCATGGAGTATCTCGATGGTGCGCTGAACTGGAAGTCCGAGCTGCTCGCCTGGCGCGTCGACCTGAAGGTCGGAGCCCTGGTCGCGGGCGTGGTCGCCAAAGTGCATTCGGCCACCGCGCGCAACCCGAAGCTGCAACAGCGCTTCGCCCACGACGACACCTTCTTCGCGATCCGGCTCGAGCCCTACCTGGTCGAGACCGCTCGGGTGCATCCGGACCTGGCTCGCGAGCTGTTTGCGCTGGTCGCGACAACCCAGTCCACGAAGCTGGCGCTGGTGCACGGCGACGTCAGTCCGAAGAACATCCTTCTCGCGGCGAAGGGCCCCGTACTGCTCGACGCCGAGTGCGCCTGCTACGGCGACCCGGCCTTCGACCTGGGCTTCCTTCTCAATCACTCGCTGTTGAAGGCGGCGCACCGGCCGCGACAGGCGGCGGCATTCGAGAACCTGTTCAGCACCATGGCGCGGGTCTATCTCGAGCAGGTTGACTGGGAGCCGGCCTCCGATCTCGACAGCCGCTGCGCCCGCCTGCTGCCCGGACTGCTTCTGGCACGGGTGGACGGCAAGTCACCCGTGGAGTACCTGGACGAGTTGGCGCGTGAGCGGATCCGCGCGCTCGCGCGTTCGCTGCTATCTCGGCCGCCCAGGAATCTTGCCGACCTGCTGCAGCGCTGGCAGACCGGCATGTCCGACACCAGGCCGGTCGCGTCGTGAGGCGATCCGTTTCTCGCCGCGGCTTGCACCGGTTCATCGTTGATATATGATTTCCATACGACTGGATGGTCTGAGGGCGGGCATCGGTTCCGCGCCGAAGGGCCCCGGTTCGCAGGGGGATGCAATGAATCAGGGCGAGCGCAAGAAGCGCACGATTCCCGAGATCCGGGAGTCGAAGAGGACCGGCGAGAAGATGGTCTACACCTCGGTGCTCGACTACACATCGGCCAAGTGGGCCGAAGCGGCGGGCGTGGACGTGTGCGTGGTCGGAGACAGCCTGGCGATGACCGCGCACGGGCACCCGAACACGATTCCCGCGACGATGGACATGATGGTGCTGCACTCGCAGGCGGTGCGCCGCGGTGCGATGAACACCTTCGTTCTCGGGTGCATGCCCTACCAGAGCTACAGCACCGTCGACCGGGCGCTGACCAACGCCGCGAGGTTCATGCAGGAGGCCGGGTGCGACGCGGTCAAGCCGCAAGGCGGCAAGAGCCAGGCGCACATCCTCAAGGCGCTGGTCGATGCGGGCATCCCGACCGCATCGCACATCGGGCTGACGCCGCACACGGTCGCGAACTTCGGTGGATTCAGGATCCAGGGAAAGACCGCCGAGGCGGCGATGAAGATCCTCGAGGATGCGTTGGCGATCCAGGATGCCGGCTGCTTCATGCTCGAGTTCGAGGCGGTGCCGGCCAAGATCGCCGCCGTGATCTCGGCGCAGCTCGAGATCCCGACGATCGGCATCGGGGCGGGAGTCGGCACCGACGGGCAGATCCTGCTCTCGTACGACCTGCTCGGCGTGTTCACCGACTTCAAGCCGAAGTTCACGAAGCGCTTCGCCAACCTGACGGAAGTGGCGGTGGACGGCCTCAGGAAGTACGTGGCCGAAGTGAAGGCGGGCAGCTTTCCGGACGACGACCACAGCTATGGCGTGGACATGCGCGAGTACGAGCGCTTCCTCGAGATGCTGGAGAAGCGGAGGCAGATTTGACGTCCATGCGCAGGGCTGCGGCAACCGTGCGCGACGCGAAGCCGGCGCTTCGCGCTCCGGGTTCCGGAGGCGAAACGCTGACCGATCGCGCCTACAGCACGCTCGAGGAGATGATCGTCACGCTCAAGCTGGCCCCGGGTAGCGCGGTGTCGGAAGCCGAGCTGTCGCAAATGCTGGGAATCGGTCGCACGCCGATTCGCGAGGCGCTGCAACGACTGTCGCGCGAAAAGCTGGTGCAGATCCTGCCGCGGCGCGGGGTCATCGTCTCGGACATCAACGTGAAGCGCCAGCTCGGGATGCTCGAGGTTCGCCGCGAGATCGAACGGCTGGTGTCGCGCAGCGCGACGCGCCGCGCTCTGCCGCACGAACGCGCGCGGTTCGGCGCGCTCGCGGTGAACTTCAAGAAGGCCGCCAGGGCGAACGACGACGTCGGCTTCATGCGCACCGACAGCGAGTACAACGAACTCGCGATCTCGACGGCGCGCAACGAATTCGCCGCGGCGGCGATGCGCCTGATGCAGCCGCTCTCGCGCCGCTTCTGGTACATGCACTACCAGCAGGCCGCGGACATGCCGGTCACGGCCAATCTGCATGCGGCGATCGCCGAGGCGATCGCCAACGGCGACGAGGCCGCCGCGGGGCGCGCCACCGACGCGCTGATCGATCACATCGAGAGTTTTACCCGGGCGACGCTCGACACCGACGTCTGCGAGACACGATGAATGCGAGGGGTTCGTCGCTGCAGTGCACAACGCAACACTGGACAGCGACGAACGTATATGTCTAACATATTACTAGTATGATCAGCGTCAGTTCCTGATCGGGTGTCGGTACTCCCGGCGGCGTTCGACGCGTCGACCTTCCTGGGGAGAGACCATGAACCACAAGTCGCGCATGCTGGCCGCGTTTCGCGGCGAGCAGGTCGATCGCTTGCCCTACGTTCCGCGGCTCGATTTGTGGTACCTCGCCAACCATACTTGCGGCACGTTGCCGGCGCAGCACGCGGGACGCACGATGAACGAGATCGCGCGCGCCGAGGGCTGGGCGTTGTACTTTCGCTTCGCCGACGACCAGCTCGACCCGGCGGTCCAGCCGATGTACCTGCATCGCGGCATCGGTCTGTTCGGCAGCCGCGACACGGTCTACGACCTGGTGATCTCGGACAAGATCGAGGTCAAGGTGGTGCACGACGGCCCGCGAATGCGGGTCGAGTACCACACGCCGCTGGGCATGGTCAGCACCACCGTGCACTACGACCTCGAGGCGCAGCGGCTCGGCACGACGATACCGACCATCGTCGAACCGCTGATCAAGTCCGTAGACGACTACGAGGCGGCGGGGTGCCTGTACGAACACCTCGACCTGAAGCTGAACCCCGAACGTTTCAACCGCTGGTGCGCCGAGGAGATACGCGACGACGGCGTGGCCGTCTCGATGAGCCTGTTCGGCGCGTCGCCGGTCAACGAGATCCAGCGCGATCTGATCGACTCGACGCAGTTCTTCTTCCACTACAAGGATCACCACGACAGGCTCAAGCGGCTGGCCTCGCAGATGGAGCCGCTGTTCGAACGGATGCTTGCGATCCAGTGCGATTCGCCGGCCGAGGTCGTGTTCTGGGGCGCGAACTACGACGACATGATCACGTATCCGCCGTACTTCGAGCGCGAGATCACTCCGTGGCTGCGCAAGGTTTCGAGGGCGCTCGAGGCGCGCGGCAAGCTGTTGATGTGCCACACCGACGGCGAGAACGAAGGGCTGATGGACCTGATCTGCAAGTCGGACATCCACATCGCCGAGTCGATCTGCCCGGCGCCGATGACGAAGCTGAGCCTGGCCGAGTACTACCGGCGCTGGAGCCCCAAGCTCACGCTGTTCGGCGGCGTGCCCTCGACGGTAGTATTGCCCGAGACCAGCGAGGCGGACTTCGAGGCGTACCTGGACGAGTTGTTTCGCGCGGTCGCGCCAGGAACGCGCTACCTGGTCGGGGTGGCCGACCAGGTGCCGCCCGGGGCGATCTTCTCGCGGCTGCAGCGCATCGGCGAGCGGGTCGAGCGCGAGGGCGCGCTGCCGCTGAAGGCGGGGGCGTTCCGGCCGCTGCCGGCGGGCGCGACGACGGCTGCGCCGGCGGCGGAGGCGACGGCGGGAGCAGCCGCGGGGGCGGTGGCGCGGGACGCCGGCGACGAAATCTTCGCGCAGGTGCGTCAGGACGTGAGCAAGGGCAAGCACCTGGCGATCAAGGAACACGTCGCCGATCTGCTGGCGCAGGGCGTTTCGGCGCGTGACGTCCTCGACAAGGCACTGATCGCGGAGATCGACGTGGTGGGCAAGCGCATGGCGAGCGGCGAAGCGTTCATTCCGGAGGTGCTGCTGGCGGCGCGTGCGATGAGCGCCGCGGTGAGTGTGCTCGAGCCGCACCTGGCGGCAGGCGGCAACGCGCAGCGTGGGCGCGTGCTGATCGGCACGGTCAAGGGCGACATGCACGACATCGGCAAGAATCTCGTGGTGACGATGCTGCGCGGGGTCGGGTTCGAAGTGATCGACCTGGGCGTGAACGTCGCGCGCGACGCATTCTGCGACGCGGTCGCCGAGCATCGCCCGGACGTGATCGGCCTGTCGGCGCTGCTCACCACGACGATGATGGAGATGCCCGCGATCATCCGCGAACTCGACGCGCGCGGGCTGCGAGTCGGGCGCAAGGTTTTCGTGGGGGGGGCGCCGGTGAGCGAGAAGTTCGCCCACCAGATCGGCGCCGACGGATTCGCCGCCGACGCGGTGCAGGCGGTCAACGAAGCCAAGCGTCTGCTGGCGGCGTGAGTCGCTCGGTGCCGCGGTTCGCATGCCGGACAGCGCACGGCATCGAGCAACGACCCATCGGGAGAACGCCGAATCCGGCATTCGGGCAATCATGCAGCAGAGGAGCAAAGCCATGGCAGAACTGATCGAACGACACAACCCGTCGCCCCGCCAGGTGGCGTTTCGCGAGCACTACCGCTCCGAGATCCACCCCGCCTACAACGGACCGCTGCACATCGCCGTGATCTACGTCGTGGGCATCGCGGTGATCTGGTGGTGCGTCACGCGCCTCGACAACGCCGGATGGGAGTGGCTGCTCGTGGTTCCGGTGTTCGTCTTCTCGAATCTGTTCGAGTGGTACATGCACAAGAACGTGATGCACCGTCTGATCGACGTCTGGGCGTTGCGCGCGATCTACGATCGCCACACGCGCCAGCACCACCAGTACTTCACCGACAACGAGATGACGGTGGACAATTCGCGCGAATGGCGGATCATCTTCTTTCCGTGGCGTGCGCTGTTCACCTTCATGGCGCTGGGCGTGCCGTTCGCGCTCGCGTTGGGTGCGCTGATCAACCCGAACGCCGGCTACATCCTCATGGTGACGATCGTCGGGCAGTACCTGATCTACGAGAGCTTCCACTACTGCTGTCACGTTCACGACAACTGGTTCGTTCGCCACACACCGTTCATCAACACGATCAGGCGGCATCACACGGCGCACCACAACTACGGAATCATGATGGGGCACAACATGAACCTGACCTTCCCGATCGCCGACTGGCTGATGGGAACGAGCGACCTCGATCGCGGCCTGATCGGAACGATCTTCAACGGTTACAACGAAGACCACATCAAACCGGAGTTGAAGCCGGTGATCGAGAAGTATCGACGGCCTGACGCGCCGGTCTCGCTCGACGGCCCCGTCGCCGAGCAAGCAGCCTAGTCGTAGCGAAGTCCAAACCACAGCCAACAAGGGAGACAGGGCATGAAGAAGCGCGATTTTCTCAAGGCCGGTGCAATCGCAACCGCCGGCGCGACGCTTGCGCAGCCGGCACTGGCGCAGTCCACGATCAGCTGGAAGATGGCCACCGGTTGGGGCGGCGGCCCGCTGATGGACAACGGTGCGAAGGCATTCGCCGAGAAGATGGCCGAGATTTCCGGCGGCCGCTTCAAGGTCGAGGTGTTTCCGGGCGGTGCGCTCGGCAACGCGCTGAAGGTGCCCGAGACGGTGAAGAACGGGATCGCCGAGTGCGGCCACACCTGGATGGGTTACGACTGGGGCAAGGACCCGACGACCGTGCTGCTCGGCGGATACGCAGGCTCGTTCGACACCGAACGGATGCTGCACTGGCTGTACCAGGCCGGGGGAGTCGAGATGCAGCGCAAGTTCCGCGAGGAAACGGCCGGCATCATCTCTTTCCCGCTGGGGGCCCGCACGGCCGAGGCCTTCCTGCACTCCAGGAAAGCGGTCAGGTCGCTGGCCGACCTCAAGGGCCTGAAGTTGCGCACCGCAGGCGCCTGGCTGGAGATGGCCAAGGATCTGGGTGCGGCGCCGGTGACCACGCCGGGCGCCGACGTGTACCCGATGCTCGAGCGCGGCGCGATCGACGCCACCGAGTGGGGCACGATGTACGAGAACATTTCGATGGGCTTCCACAAGATCGCCAAGTTCATCATCTACCCTGGCGTTCACCAGCCCACCGCGCCCTTCGAGCTGACGATCAACAAGGATGCCTGGGCCAAGCTCACCCCCGCCGACCAGAAGCTGGTCGAAACGGCGGCCAGGCTCGTGACGCTGGATTTCTGGATGAAAGTCGGCCACGAGGATGCCAAGGCGCTCGACTTCTTCAAGAAGGCCGGCAACACGTTGATCGAACTCGATCCCGAGGTGCAGTACGCGGCGCGCGACATCGGCCTGAAGTGGGCGGAGAAGACCGCCAAGGAAGGAAATCTTCCATGGTTCGGCAAGGTGTTCGCGAGCCAGAAGGAGATGGATGCGCTGTGGCAAGGCGCGTCCGCCTGGCGTACCGTCAAGACGAGGAGCTGAGCGCTCGTCGCCGGAAAGATGGGGTGCGAGAGCACCCCATCTTGTTGTTGACCGGTCGGTGTCAGGTCTGCTGACCACGCGCGCAGCGGCTTCGTCGGGCCGATCGTACCGGGTGGCGCCGTCGGGGCCGCGTGCGGCGATCGCCGGGGCCGGTACGATGCGGCGCCGATCGGTGTCCGCCACCAACCAGAAGGGGAAACGGTGCGATGCATGCGCTCACGAAGTCGATCGAACGCATCACGGGGAGCCTGGGCATCGTCGCGGCGATGGTCCTGGTTCCACTGGTGCTCGCGACCTGCTACGAGGTGTTCGCCCGCTATGCGATGGGGAGGCCGACCATATGGGCCTACGAGGTCGGATACCTGCTCACCGGCTCGCACTTCCTTCTCGGTATGGCCTATACGCTTCGCGACGGCGCGCACATCCGGATCGACGTGTTCAGCGGCAAGTTCTCCGAGCGCACCCGCGCGGTGATCGACCTCGTCGGCTACACCGTCATGCTGCCGCTGCTGGTCTGGCTCAGCTACCAGATGTATCGCTACCTGGTCGACGGCTATGCGAGCGGCGAGACCAGCGGACAGTCGGCGCTGAACCTTCCGGTGTGGCCGTTTCGCGTCGTGTTCCTGGTCGCCTTCGCGCTGTTCGCGCTGCAGGTGCTCGCCGAGGTGATCAAGAGCGTGCGCAGGCTCACCCCCAACCGCGTAAACGCAGCATGAGCTACCTTCCGTTCCTGATGCTGCCGATGGCGTTCCTGCTGATGTTCCTGGGCATCCAGGTCGCTTTCGCAATGATGATCACTGCCGTGATTTTCGGCTTGATGATCTTCGGCGGCAACGTCGTGTTCCAGTTCGTCGACAAGATCGAGGACATCGCGTCGAACTTCGTGTTCGCCGCGGTGCCGATGTTCGTGTTCATGGGCGCGATGCTCGAGAAGTCCGGGATCGCGGACAAGCTGTTCGAGGCGATCCACATCTGGACGCGGCGCCTGCCCGGCGGTCTGGCGCTCGCGACGATCGTCATGTGCGTGATCTTCGCCGCGTCGAGCGGCGTGATCGGAGCGACCGAGTCGGTAGTGGGCATGCTGACGATACCGATCATGCTGCGCTACAAGTACGACAAGGCGCTGATCTCCGGCAGCATCTGCGCGGGTGGCTCGCTCGGCACGATCATTCCGCCGTCGGTCGTCGCGGTGGTGATGGGCCCGATGGCCAACGTGTCGGTCGGCGACCTGTTCTACGGGATGGCGTTTCCCGGCCTGCTCATGGCGGGGTTGTACCTGATCTACATCGTCGCCGTCTGCCTGGTCTTCCCCGGGAAGGGTCCGCGAATCCCGCGCGAGCCCGACGAACCCGGCTTCGGCCGCAAGTTGTGGATCACCTCGCGGAACCTGGTGCCGCCGATGTTCATGATCTTCGCGGTGCTGGGCTCGATCCTGCTCGGCCTGGCCTCGCCCACCGAGGCGGCGGCAATCGGCGCGCTGGCCTCGCTGTTGCTGACGATGCTCTACGGTCGCTTCAGCTTCGCCGGGCTGTACGAGGCGCTGATCAAGACGCTCAAGATCACTGCGATGATCATGACGGTGCTGCTCGCGGGAACGCTGTTCACCGGCGTGTTCATCGGCGGGGGCGGGATCACCACGGCGAGCACGCTGATCACCATGGCGGAACTCTCGCCGTGGATGCTGCTGGGGATGATGATGTTCGTGATCTTCCTCGCCGGCTTCTTCCTCGACTGGATCTCGATCGTCCTGATCTTCGTGCCGCTGTTCACGCCACTGGTCGTGGCGGCCGGGTTCGATCCGGTGTGGTTCCTGGTGCTGTTCCTGATCATGATCCAGACCTCGTACCTGACTCCGCCCATGGCGCCCGCGGTGTTCTATCTGCGCGCCGTGGCGCCGGAGGAGATCACGATTCGCGACATGTACCGGGGCGTGGTGCCGTTCATCGCGCTGCAGTGCCTCACGCTGGTGATCGTGATGATGTTCCCAGCCCTCGTCACCTGGCTGCCGAGCCAGTTGCTCGGCTTTCAATAGACGGCGCGGTATTGACACCTGGAAACATATCGATAATATGTCAGCAAGCCTGCGAGACCGAGGGAGATGGCGATGTCCGACGCGATAGCGACGATCAGGGACTGGGTGATCCGGGGCAAGAAGAACGAGGCCGTGGCAGCGACCCGCGAGGCGCTCGAGCGCGGAGTCGATCCGGGCGCGATCATGAAGGACGGCCTGATCGCCGCGATGTCGGTGGTGGGGGCGAAGTACTCGTCGGGCGAGTTCTTCCTGCCGCAGATGATGATCGCGGCGCGCGCGATGACCGAAGTCGTTCCGGTCCTCAAGCCGCACCTGGTCGGCGAGGCGGCCGAGATCCGCGGCAAGGCGGTGCTGGGCACCGTGCAGGGCGACTTTCACGACATCGGCAAGAACATCGTGCGGATGATGCTCGAAGGCGGCGGCTACCAGGTCGTCGACCTGGGCGTCGACGTCAGCGCCGACATGTTCATCGAGGCGGTCCGCAAGGAAGCGCCCCAGTTCGTGCTGATGAGCGCGCTGATCACGCTCACGATGGAAGGCATGCGCCGAACGATCGCGGCGCTCGAAGAAGCGGGACTGCGCTCGTCGGTGCGGGTCGGCGTGGGAGGGGCCCCGCTCACGCACAAGTACGCCGCCGAGATCGGCGCCGATTTCTACAGCGAGGATGCGTACGAGTGCGTCCAGGCCTGCAACAGGATGATCGACAGCGCGCGCGCGGAGGCACGGGGATGACACCGAGAGAACGCGTACTGACCGCGTTGAAGCGCGGCCAGCCCGACATGGTGCCGTGGATCGAGAACGACGTCGAGGAAGAGATGCAGGTGCGGGTGATGGGCGGCCGCACCGATTTCACGCCCGGCGAGCTTTGCCGGGCGCTGGGCATGGACGGTTTCGGCTATCACTTCCCCAGCGGCCTGAGCGCGAGCGACGGCCAGTCGATCCAGACGACAGGAACGACCGGCAAGGAGGCCTGGTACTACCCGCAGCGCATCACCTTCGACTTCACTCCGCCCTGGATCGCCGAGATGGGTACCGATCCGTCCGACGGGCGCACCTACGTCAAGCACGGCTTGCTCACCAGCCGCGAGTCGCTGGAGCTGTTCGACCGCTTCCTGCCGGACCCCGACCATCCGGCGCGCTACGAGAAGGTGGCCGAGTGGATCGAGAAGTACCGCGAGGACTACGCGGTGTTTGCCCGGATCAGGCTGGGCGGCGCGAGCACCTTCGAGAGCATGGGGCTCGACGTGTTCTCGATCATGATGTACGACGACCCCGACCTGGTGAAGGAGGTGCACCGGCGCTTCTCCGAGTGGTCGGCGCGGGTCGTGCAGCACCTGAACAAGATGGACTTCGACTTCATCTGGGCCAACGACGACCACGCCGACAACAAGATGCCGTGGGTGAGCACGGAGATGTGGGAAGAGTTCATGAAGCCCTACCAGATGCTGGTGGCCAACGAGATCCGCAAGCCCTGGATCTTCCACAGCGACGGAAACCTGTTTCCGCTGCTCGACGGACTGCTGACGCTGGGAATGAGCGCCATCCATCCGGTGCAGCCCGCGGCGATGGACATCAACCAGCTCAAGGCGAAGTACGGCGACAAGGTGTGCATCGTCGGAAACATCGACCTCGACTACACGCTGCCGCGCGGCACCGAAGCGGAAGTCGAGGCAGAAGTGCGCGACCGGATCGAGAAGGTGGGCAAGGGCGGCGGCTACATGATCTCCAGCGCCAACAGCATCACCGACTACTGCAAGCTGGAAAACGTCTGGGCCATGTCGCGCGCCATCGACAAGTACCGGCGCTACACCTGACCGGTTGGCCGAACGCGATCCGGCGCTAGCGCGGGATCGCAACTCGCAAGCAGACCGACGTGTACGTTTTGCGCCGCTGGGCCGTCAGGCACGCGAGGCTGCTCGAGTCTCTCTACGGAGTTCTCGACAGGGCGCTCGACGCGTTGCGTCCGCTCGCGCGCCTGATCGGCTATTCCAGGCTGGAAGGCCCGGTGGCGGCGATCGAGCGCGCAACGAAGGGGGCGTTGTTCGACTGCAGGATGTGCGGTGCCTGTGCGCTCTCGTTCACCGGGATGGCCTGTCCGATGAACTGCCCGAAGTCGCTGCGCAACGGGCCGTGCGGCGGGGTTCGCAGTGACGGGGGCTGCGAGGTGGAACCCGGGATGCCGTGCGTCTGGATCGAGGCGCACAAGGGTGCCGCGCGGATGCGCGCAGGCGCCTTGCCGACGGAACCCAATCCGCCGCTCGAGCACCAGTACCAGGGGCGATCGAGCTGGTTGCGCGTGTTGCGCCAGGAACCGTGGCCGGCGTCCCTGGTCACGCAGGCTCCGCCCAGGTGCGACGAATCGGTCGCTGCGAGCCGCCTCGAGTCGCTGCTGCGCGCGGGAACCTTCGTCGTGACCTCGGAGTGCTCGCCGCCCGACTCGGCGGACCCCGACGACGTGCTGACGCGAACGCACCACTACGAGGGATGGGTCGACGCGCTGAACGTCACCGATGCGCCCGGCGCGCACTGCCACATGTCCAGCCTGGGCGTTTCGCTGATCCTCGCGCGCCACGGATGGGAGCCGGTGATGCAGATGACCTGTCGCGACCGCAACCGGATCGCGATCCAGGGTGACATCCTCGCCGCCGCGGCACTCGGGATCGGCAACCTGCTGTGCCTGACCGGCGACGGAATCGGCAACGGCGACGACCCGGGGGCGAAGCCGGTCTTCGACCTGGACGCGGTTTCGCTGCTCGACACCGCGCGGCGCCTGCGCGACGACGGTCTCTATCGCTCGGGGCGCAAGCTGACCAGTCGGCCCCGGCTGTTCCTGGGCGCGGTCGACAACCCCTTCGCGCCGCCCTTCGACCTTCGGCCGTTGCGCCTGGGGCGCAAGGTGGCCGCGGGCGCGCGCTTCGTCCAGACCCAGTACTGCTTCGACGTGCCGATGCTCGAGCGCTACATGCACGCGGTGCGCGCACAGGGACTGCACCAGCGCTGCCACATCCTGGTCGGCGTCGGTCCGTTGACGTCGGCGCGCTCGGCGCGCTGGATGCGCAGCCACGTGCCCGGGGTGCACATCCCGGACGAGTTGATCACGCGCGTCGAGCGCGCCAGCGATCCGAGGGCCGAGGGCGTGCGCATCTGCGTCGAGCAGATCGGGAGGATTCGCGCGATCGAGGGTGTGGCCGGAATCCACCTGATGGCGCCGAAGAACGAACACCTGATCGCAGAGATCGTCAGCGAATCCGGGCTGCTGTCCGGGCGCGCGCAGGCTGTACAACACTGAGGAGAACATCCGTGTCGATCCCCGGCCTCACCATCATCGGCGAGCGCATCAACCCCGGATTCCGCTCGACGAAGGCGCTGTTCGACAAGGAGGACGTCAAGGGAATCCAGGACCTCGCGCTGCGTCAGGCCAACGCCGGCGCGACCTACCTGAACGTCAACGCCGGCGACAAGGCGATCAGCGACCCGCGCTTCATGGTCGAGATCGTGCGCGCGATCCAGGAGGTGGTGGACCTGCCGCTGTCGCTCGATTGCCCGGACTTCGCGGTGCAGCAGGCGGCGCTCGAGGCCTACGACGTGGCCAAGGCGGGCGGCAGGAAGCCGCTGGTCAACTCGATCTCCGAATCGCGATGGGAACTGGCCGAGCTGTTGAAGATCCGCCCGTGCAAGGCGATCCTGATGTCCTCCGAGCTGGTCAGGGATGGGAAGTTGGTCCACAGCCGAACCGGCGCCGAAGTCCACGAAGCCGCGCGTTGCATGGCCGAGCGACTCAAGGCTGGCGGCTATGGTGTCGTGAACGACGACCTCTTCGTCGACGTCTCGATCTGCACGCTTGCAGCGGACACCGAGGGCCTGATCAAGATGGCGCTCGAGGGCATCGGCGCGGTGCGCGCCGATCCGGCGCTCGCGGGGATCCACATCATGGGCGGGCTGTCCAATCTGCCCCAGCACCTGCCGGACCAGGCGGCCGACGGATCCGACCTGAAGTTGCAGCTCGAGTGCGCGTTTCTCACCGTGGCAATGCCGGTCGGGTTCGACACGGTGCTCGGAACGCCGTGGCGCGAGTACGCGCTCCTGCCCGAGGACAACTTCGTATTGCGCGAGTTTCGCCGCATCATCGAGTTGCGCGACAGCGATGCGCTGATGGCGATCGTCGAGTTGTACCAGCAAGCATGAGAACCCTGGTCGCCAGCGCCTGGTTCGACGGCGAACGCTATCGCGATTCACCGGTGAGCATCGTCGTCGACGGCGAGCGCATTGTCTCGGTGACACACGGCGAGCACCCGGCCCCGGGGCCAACGACGCGATGCGCATTCGCGATGCCCGGGCTGGTCGACGCGCACTGCCATCTCTTCCTGGACGGCGGCGAGCTCGACTTCCAGGTGCGCTCGCGCTACCAGGACGCACCGCTGGAGAAGATGCTGGAAGTCGGGCGGGAAAACGTCGCACGCTCGCTATCCCGTGGCATCACGATGGTGCGCGACGCCGGCGACCGTTACGGCGTGAATCACCGCATTCGCGGCGAGTCGAAGGTGCTGGACGTGCGATCGGCGGGCGTGGCGCTGCGCCGGCCCAACCGCTACGGCAGCTTCATGGCGCGCGAGGCATCGAGCGACGACGAGATCCGCGCCGCGGTGCGCGACATCGCGCGCTCATCCGACGACCTGAAGATCATCGAGACGGGCATCATCGATTTCGAGTCGGGCAGCGTCAAGGGCGCGCCGCAGTTCGACGTCGAGTCGCTGCGACTGATCGTGCGCTGCGCACGGGAGCACGGACTGAGGACCTTCGCGCACTGCAGCGGCACCGAAGGTATCGCCGTGGCGGTCGAGGCGGGCATCGACTCGATCGAGCACGGGTTCTTCATGACCGAGGATCTTCTGCGCAGGATGGCCGACCAGGGCACGACATGGGTGCCGACCTTTGCGCCGGTGCACTTCCAGTGGCGCAGGCCCGAAGCGGCCGGATGGAAGCCGGAGACGGTGCTCAAGCTCGGGGCGATCCTCGAGGCCCACCGCGAGCACGTCGCGCGTGCGGCGCAACTGGGCGTCGACCTGGTCGCCGGATCCGACGCGGGCAGCCCCGGCGTCGAACACGGCGCCGGACTGATCGACGAGTTGCGCTTCCTGCTCGAGTGCGGCCTGTCGATGGAGCAGACGCTGCGTGCCGCGAGCAGCTTGCCGCGACGGCTCT
>Ga0073904_10001795_pt1 | contig 16087 bp, 14 predicted proteins | sample KloWWTrecipitate_FD_66668 | JGI IMG/M metagenome (GOLD analysis project Ga0073904, IMG submission 66668) | Active sludge microbial communities from Klosterneuburg, Austria, studying microevolution and ecology of nitrifiers - Klosterneuburg... | ecosystem: Engineered > WWTP > Aerobic digester >...
CCAGCAGCGCGGCAGCCAGCAGCGGCGCGCCGACGGCGCGCAGCGGGAAGCGGATCGTTGTCATCGTGGATTCCTCCGTGTCAGGGTGCGATCGCGCTAGAACAGCTCGACCTCGACGTTCATCAGCGGCGCCGCGCCGGCCCGCGCAGTGCGGATCAGCGAGGCGGTTTCCGGGAACAGCTTCGCGAAGTAGAACCGCGCGGTCGCCAGTTTCGAACGATAGACCGGATCGCCCGAGTCCGCGCGATCGAGCGCGATGCGCGCCATCCGCGCCCAGAAGTAGCCCAGCACCAGGTGGCCGATGACCCGCAGGTAGTCGACCGCGGCCGCTCCGGCCTCGTCGGCGTTGCCGAAGGCCTTCATGCCGATCTCCATCGTCAGCTTCTCGACCTTCTGGCCGAGGTCGGCCAGCGGATTGACGAACTCGGCCATCTCCTCGTTGGTGCCCTCGGCCTCGACCAGCGCGCTGACCAGCTTGCCGAACTTGCGCAGCTTCGCACCGTTGTCGCCGAGCACCTTGCGGCCGAGCAGGTCGAGCGACTGGATCGTGTTCGTGCCCTCGTAGATCATGTTGATGCGGGCGTCGCGCACGTACTGCTCCATGCCCCACTCGCGGATGTAGCCGTGGCCGCCGTAGACCTGCATCGCCAGGTTCGTGCACGCGAAGCCGTTGTCGGTGATGAAGGCCTTCACGACCGGCGTGAGCAGCGCCAGCATGTCCTCGGCCTCCTTGCGGGCCTCGGCATCCGGATGCGCCGTCGCGACGTCCGCCTGCAGCGCGGTCCAGTAGGCGAACGCCCGCGAGCCCTCGGCATAGGCCTTCTGCGTGAGCAGCATCCGGCGCACGTCCGGGTGCACGATGATCGGGTCGGCCGGCTTGTCGGGCGCCTTCGGCCCCGACAGCGAACGCATCTGCAGCCGCTCCTTGGCATAGTCGAGCGAGTTCTGGTACGCGACCTCCATCAGCCCGAGCGACTGCATGCCGACGCCGATTCGCGCGGCGTTCATCATCACGAACATCGCGTTCAGGCCCTTGTTCGGCTCGCCGACCAGCCAGCCGGCGGCGCCGTCGAGGTCGATCACGCAGGTGGCGTTCGCGTGGATGCCCATCTTCTCCTCGAGCCGCGCGCACTTCACGCCGTTGCGCGCCCCGAGCGTGCCATCGGGGTTGGGAACGAACTTCGGCACGATGAACAGCGAGATGCCCTTGGTGCCCGACGGCGCCCCGGGCAGGCGCGCGAGCACCAGGTGCACGATGTTGTCGGCGAGGTCGTGCTCGCCCGACGAGATGAAGATCTTGGTGCCGGTGATTCGATGGCTGCCGTCGGCCTGCGGCTCGGCCTTCGTGCGCAACAGGCCGAGGTCGGTGCCGCAGTGCGGCTCGGTCAGGCACATCGTCCCGGTCCATTCGCCGGAGACGAGCTTCGGGATGTACAGCGCTTTCTGCCCGGGCGTGCCGTGCTCGTGCAGGCAGTCGTACGCGCCGTGCGTGAGACCCGGGTACATCGCCCAGGCCTGGCTGCCCGAGTTCATCATCTCCTGGAACGCGATGCCGACCGCCACGGGCAGGCCCTGCCCGCCGTACTCGGGGTCGCAGGTCAGTGTCGGCCAGCCACCGGCCTTGAACCGCTCCCACGCCTGCCTGAAGCCCTTCGGCGTCGTGACCACGCCGCCTTCGGACCAGCTGCAGCCCTCCTCGTCGCCGGGGCGGTTCAACGGAAACAGCTCCTCCGCGCAGAACTTGCCGCCTTCCTCGACGACCTGGTCGATCAGTTCGCGGCTGGTCTCGGCGTATCGCGGCAACGCCTTCAGGGTGCCCTCGACATCGAGCAGCTCGTGCATCACGAACTGGATGTCGCGAAGGGGCGGGGTGTATCGGGCCATGTCTGCTACTCCGGAATCGGGAAAGAGGGTCGTGAAGGTTGGGGACGGGGTCAGGATCCGGTCCTTACAGACCGAACGTTCGTGCGTTTTTCCGGCGACCCGGCGCGCATCGTCCGGCGATACGAATCGATCACGCGATCGAAGCTGCGACGCGCGCGGTCGACCGCGTCCGGACTGTTCAGCAGGCGGCCATCGTGGTGCAGCACCAGGATGACGCCGTACATCTGGAACACGAGTTCCTGCACGTCGAGGTCGGCGGGCAGGTCGCGCGAATCGACTGCCTGCTGGATCGCGCGCGACAGCTCGCGTTGCCACGATCGCACCATCGCAACGAGTTCCTCGCGCACGGAACCCGGCCGGTCGTCGTACTCGGCGGCGCCCGAGATCCAGATGCAGCCGCGCGCGGCCTCGATGGCGGTCCGTTCCAGCCAGCGATCGAAGATCTCGCGAAGCCGTGGCAGCCCGCGCTTCTCCTTCAGCGCGGGGACGAGCACGTCGTCGACGAAGCGCCGCTCGTACGCCTTGAGCACCGCGATCTGCAGGTCCTCGCGCGAGCCGAAGTGCGCGAACACGCCGCTCTTGGACATCTTCATGCGCTCGGCGAGCGACCCGATCGTCAGGCCCTCGAGGCCGTCGCGGGCCGCCAGCTCGAGCGCCGTGTCGACGATGGCCGCACGCGTCTGCTCGCCCTTGCGCAGCGCCCCCGCGGGCCGCCGCCGGGCGGCGCCCGCCGTTTCGCCGCGCGTGCTGGTTGAAGTTGCCATCCGACTATTCTCCGCACGATCGTGCTTTTTTGGAAGCGTACCCGACTCGCCGCGCCGCTGCGACGACCGATCCGCCCGGTTAGACGCTGGCCTCTATTGGTGCGTTGCACCATCGACCGCCGGCTCGCGGGCGCGCCCCGCTGCCTACCAGAGTGCGTGACGCCACCCGAGCAGCGCGGTCAGCGTGCCCCCCATCAGCAGCAGCAGCGGCCCGCCGACCCGGACGAAGTCGGCAAATCGGTAGCGCGCAGCGCTCATCACCAGCAGGTTGGTCTGGTAGCCGATCGGCGTCGCGTAACAGAGGTTGCAGCCGAACATGATCGCCAGCACGAAAGCCTCGACCGGCGCGCCCAGGCTGCGTGCGGTTTCGACCGCGATCGGCGTGCCGATCGCGGCCGCCGCGTTGTTCGACACGAAATTGGTCAGCAACGCGACGAACATCATCATCGACCCGAGCACTGCGATCGGTGGCCAGCCCGCGACGAGCGCGGTGAATGCCTGCGCCAGCGCACTCGCGGCGCCGGTGTCGAGCAGCGCCTTGCCGAGCGCGAGACTCGCCGCGACCAGCAGGATCACGTCGGCCTTCAGCGCGCGGCCGATCGCGTCGGGCTTCAGGCAGCGGGTCGCGAACATCGCCAGCACGCCCGCGAGCGCCGCCAGGTACATCGGCAGGATCTTGCCGGCCGCAAGCGCCACGACCGCCGCCATGATCGCGGCGGCGACGCCACCGCGTCCGCTGCCGCCGGATTCGATCGCGCCGTCGGCCACGACCAGCCCGTGATCGGCGCGCAGCGCCGCCAGCTTGTCGGGCGCGCCCTGCACGAGCAGCACGTCGCCGGCCGCCAGCCGGATGTCGCCGACGTCGCGCTGGCGTTGCATGGCGCTGCCGGTCGATCGGAACGCGCCGAGTACGACGACGTCGCGAAGGTCGGCGAAACGCTGCTCGCGGATCGTCCAGCCGACCAGTTTGGAGCCCGGCAGCAGGATCACCTCGGCGAGCGCGGCGTCGTCGCCGTGCAGCGGGTGCTCGTCGTCGACCGGGTGCTCGACGTCGTCGACGTTGTAGAGCTTCAACCCGAGCTCGCGCTCGAAGACCTTGAGCCGGGTCGCGGTGTCGCTGACGACGAGGCGATCGCCGGCCGCCAGCTTCAGGTTCGGCAGCCGCACCAGGCTCAGGCCCGCGCCGCGATGCAGCGCCTTGACGCGCAGTTCGCGCTTCGAGCGCTCGAAGAGTTCCTCGAGCGTGGCGCCGACCAGCGGGGAATCCTCCGGCACGTGCAGCACCGCATCGAACAATCGCTCGGCCGGTTCCGCCCCGACCTGTTCGCCAGCGGGCAGCAGGCGCGGAGCGACCAGCCACAGGTAAGGCAGCGCCACGACGGCCGCGACCGCGACGAGCGGCGTGAAGTCGAAAATGCCGAAATGCGCGGCATCCATGCGCGCGGAGATCGACGTCACGAGCAGGTTCGTCGACGTGCCGATGGTGGTCGCCATGCCGCCGATCAGCACCGCGAAGTTCATCGGCATCAGCTTGCGCGCCGCGGAACCGCCGGTCTGGCGCGCGAGCGCGATCAGCACCGGAATCAGCAGCACGACGATCGGCGTGTCGTTGACCACGCCGCTCAGCGCCAGGCATGCGACGAGGACGACCAGCATGCCTGCCCCGTCGCCGAACCGTTTCCACAGCGCCGCCAGTTGCCGCGTGACCGGGTTCAACGCGCCGGTCTCGACCAGGCCCTGGCCGAGGACCAGCAGCCCGCAGATCGCCACCAGCGCCTCGTGACCGAAGCCGAGGTAGAAATCTCGCGGGTCGACGCCGGTGCCGCCGCTGCGGTACGGAAACAGCACGAAACCGAGCGGCAGCGCGACCAGCACCAGCAGGCTGGTGACGACCACCGGGATCCTGCGGACCGTGAAGAGCCCGAATGCCACGAGCGTGAACGCGAGGACGGCAGCGGCGTGTGGGTTCAGTTCGGGCATCGCGGAATGCGGGTCGCCCGTCGAGTATAATCGCGCGTCGGCGTGCGAAGCCCTCGTCGATCAATCCGTGCTGCCCGCGCGTGCTGCCCGCGATCACGGACGCTTCAGCCGGGCAGTTCAGCCGAGCAGTTCAGCCGGGCGATCAAGCCGGCGATTCAGCACCGGGCAATCGCATTCGCCGCAGCGGCGTCGCGATGCGCCGATCGCCGCCCGCCGCGCGGCGAATCCGCGCCGGTCGGCAACCGGCGACGTCGCGCGTACCGCGTTCTCGCCCGGACACGCCACCGCTGCCCGTGCCGGCCAGGCCGCTCGGGCGGCCCGATGGAAGGAGATGATCGAAGCATGCGGGAACGGCTGCTCGAACTCAAGGCGTGGATCGCGCCGTATGCGACGGAACTGAAGATCGCGGCCTCCGTCATCGGCGTGGTGGCGCTGGCTTTCGCCCTGCGCTACGCGGTCAACCGCCTGCTGCGTCGCTTCTTCATGGCCGTGGCCGATCGCGCGCCGACCATCGAGGAGCGGCGGCGCGTTGCAACCGTCAGCAAGGTGCTGCGGCACACCGTCTCGGCGCTGATCCTGGTCGTGGCGGCGATGCTCGTTCTGGGCCAGATCGGGTTCTCGATCGCGCCGATCCTCGGCGCGGCCGGCGTGGTCGGGATCGCCGTGGGCTTCGGCGCGCAGAGCCTGGTGAAGGACGTGTTCGCCGGCTTCTTCCTGCTGATCGAGAACCAGATCCGCGTCGGGGACGTGGTCGAGATCGCCGGGAAGTCGGGCGTGGTCGAGCAATTGAGCCTGCGCCGCACCAAGCTGCGCAGCTACGACGGCAGCGTCCACTACATCTCGAACGGGCTGATCACGACGGTCACCAACATGTCGACCGAGTTCGCGTTCGCGGTGGTCGACATCGGCGTGGCCTATCGCGAGGACATCGACCGTGTCTACGCGGTGATGCGCGCGGCGGCCGAAGCGCTGCGCGAGTCGCCTGATTTCGGCGCGAAGATCATCGGCGACCTCGAGATCGCCGGCGTCGACCAGTGGGCCGACTCCGCGGTGATGATCCGCGCGCGCATCCGGACACAGCCGCTGGAGCAGTGGGGCGTGCGGCGCGAGTACCTGAAGCGGCTCAAGACGGCGTTCGATCGCGAGGGCATCTCGATACCCTTCCCGCATCGCACGCTGATGGTGGAAGGCGGACAGCCGTTGCCCGCGCGCGGCGCGGCCGATGCCGAGCCCCACCCGGACCACGCGGCGCGCCCGTCTTGACGCCGCGACCCGTTCGGCGATACACGCTGCTGGCTGAACTGCGGAGACCCCGACGATGACCGGCGACACCCGATCCGACCTGTTCTTCCTGCCGGCCTGGCCGCCGGTGCCCGACGCGGTGCTGTGGGTATCGCTGACGATCGTCGTCGCGGGGCTGCTCGGCGAGTTCGTGTTCCGCACGTTCCGGCTGCCGCGCGTCGTGGGTTACGCCGCGGTCGGCACGATCGTCTCGGCGTTCGGGCCCGGGCTCGACGGCGGTACGCTCAGGCCGGGCTTCCGGCTGATCGTCGACCTGGCGCTCGCGCTGCTGCTGTTCGAACTGGGCAGCCGCATCAACCTGCGCTGGCTGCGCGCCAACCCGTGGCTGCTGGTGACCAGCCTGGCCGAAGCGGTGCTGAGCTTCGTCGCGGTGTGCCTGACACTGTTGTTCCTCGGCGTCGAAGCGCGCGTCGCCGCGGCGGTCGCGACGATCCTGATCGCGACGTCGCCGGCAGTCGTGATGCGCGTCGCCTCCGAGTTCAACGCGTCTGGCCAGGTGACCGAACGGATGATCGTCCTCACCGGCCTGAACACCTTCTACGCGGTGCTGGCGTCGAAATTCATCGTCGGCTGGCTGCACGCCGAACTCGGCGGCAGCTGGTTCCGCTCGATCGCGCATCCGCTGTACATGCTCGCCGGGTCGGCCATCGTCGCCGCGCTGCTGGCGTTCAGCGTGTCGATGATCGCCCGCCGCCTCGACCTCCGCAACGAGAACTCGGCACTTCTTCTGCTCGGCATGATCCTGCTCGCGCTGTCGATCACCAAGATGGCCAACCTGTCGACCTTGCTGGTGCCCCTGCTGGCCGGCCTGATGCTGCGCAACAGCACCGAGCGCCCGTGGATCTGGCCGCGCCACTTCGGGACCGCGGGCGGCGCGCTCGTGCTGCTGCTGTTCGTCATCACCGGTTCGGTCTGGTCGCTCGACGCGCTGATGGCCGGCGCCGCGCTCGGGGCCGCCGTGATCGTCGCGCGGGTCGCGGCGAAGATGCTGGTGACGGTGTCGCTCGGCCGCCCGAGCGGGCTGTCGGTCAAGCAGGCGGCGGCGCTCGGCTTCGCGCTGATGCCGCTGTCGGGCGCCGCGCTGGTGCTGACGGCCGACCTGCAGGCCGTCTACCCCGAGTTCGCCGCGCAGCTCACCGGCATCGTGTTCAGCGCCGTTGCCGTGCTCGAACTGCTCGGGCCGATCGCCGTACAGGCCGCGCTGCGTTACGTGAACGAAGACAACATCCGCTGACGCGACGGAGACGCCCATGCCGCTGGAAGCCTTCGCCGAATCGCGCGCCCTAACGCTCGGGGTCGAACTCGAGCTGCAGATCGTCAACACGCACGACTTCGACCTCACGCACGGCGCGCGCGACCTGCTTCGCCTTGTCGGCCGGCGCAAGGTGCCCGGCGAGGTGAAGCCCGAGATGACGGACAGCATGATCGAGTTGTCGACCGGCGTCTGCGCCGACTACGCCGACGTGCTGTCGCACCTGCGCGAAACGCGCGACGTGCTCGTCGAATGCGCAAGCAAGCTCAACATCGGCCTGTCGGGCGGAGGAACGCATCCGTTCCAGGACTGGAGCCAGCGCCGGATCTCCGACACGCCGCGCTTCCACATGCTGTCGGAGCTCTACGGCTACCTGTCCAAGCAGTTCACGATCTTCGGCCAGCACGTGCACGTCGGCTGCCCCGGCCCCGACTCGGCGCTGGTGCTCCTGCACGGCCTGTCGCGCTACATCCCGCACTTCATCGCGCTGTCGGCATCGTCGCCGTTCGTGCAGGGCATCGACACCGGGTTCCACTCGGCGAGACTGAACTCGGTGTTCGCGTTTCCGCTCTCGGGCCGGGCGCCCTTCGCGCTGACCTGGGACGAGTTCACGCGCTACTTCGACAAGATGACGCGCACCGGCGTCGTCGAGAGCATGAAGGACTTCTACTGGGACATCCGCCCGAAGCCCGAGTTCGGCACGATCGAAGTGCGGGTGCTCGACACGCCGCTCACGATCGAGAAGGCGGCGGCGCTGGCGGCCTACATCCAGTGCGTGGCACGCTGGCTGAGCTTCGAGCAGCCGTTCCGTCCCGTCGAGGACGACTACCTCGTCTACACGTTCAACCGCTTCCAGGCATGCCGGTTCGGCTTCGACGGCACTTTCGTCGACCCGCAGACCGGCGAGCACCGCACGATCCGCGAGGACATCGCCGAGACGCTCGAGGCCATCGAGCACCACGCGATCGAACTCGGCGCCGAGGACGCCTGTCGGCGCGTTCGCGACGACATCGGAGCGCTCGGCAACGACGCAACCTGGGTCCGCAACACCTACGAGCAGGAGCGGCTGCTCCCGGAGGTGGTGCGGCAGCAATGCCTGCGCTGGAGCCGCTGACCGACCATGGTTCCCCGGCCGCTGAAGATCGGCCTTTCCGCGCGCCTGATGCACGCGCCGCCCAGCGAACTGGGCTTCCGGGGCAAGACGCTGCAGTACCTCGAGCAGTCGATCGCGCACTGGATCATGGCGCACGGCGCGATCGTGCTGATGATCCCGACGCTGAGCGAGACGGCCGAAGTCAGCCGTCGCGGCATCTCGGTGCGCAGCTACGTGCGCGAGCTCGACGGGCTGGTGCTGCAGGGCGGCGCCGACGTCAGTCCGCGTTCGTACGGCAAGCAGCCGCTACGCGCCGACTGGGCCGGTGACATCGTGCGCGACCGCTACGAAATGGAGCTGCTCCACGAGTTCATGGCGCAGGGCAAGCCCGTGCTGGGCATCTGCCGCGGCGCCCAGCTGATGAACGTCGCGCTCGGCGGTACGCTGTTCCAGGACATCGCCACGCAGTGCCCGCAGGCGATCCGCCACGTCGACGCCGATCTCTACGACGATCTGCACCACGAGGTGCGCTTCGAGGCCGGCTCTCGACTGGCAGGGTTGTACGACGGGCTCGAGCGCGCGCGCGTCACCAGCATCCACCACCAGGCGGTCGATCGGCTGGGCAGCGACCTGGTCATCGACGCGCGCTCGTGTGCGGACGGCATCGTCGAGGCGATCCGCTGGCGGGGCACCGGCTACGCGATGGGGTTGCAGTGGCACCCCGAATTCCACGGCGGCGTCGACGGGCTGCTCGACAGCTCGCCGATCGTGCTCGACTTCCTGGCCGCCGCCGAGCGGATGCGCGAGCCGGCCGCGCGCTAGGATCCGAGCGGGCACTGGCTGCGAGACATCGGCCCGCGTCGCACGGCGGCGCGCCAAGGCAGCGACCAGTGCCAGGCCGTGATCGTCAGGATTCGGACCAGGTGGGGCGACATCTTGGCACTCCGTATTCGGGATGGCTTGCGTGACGCAGTCTCGGGCCTCGCGATGACCCGCCGATGACACGGCGCGGCGGGAGGCGCTGACGGCGAGTGTCGCGCGCCACCCCGGTCGGCGCCAGCATTCGCAGGAGGCGAATATCGATATGCCGGCCGCCGTCACGGCCTGGTCGCGGGGACCGACACGATCCAGCCTTCGACCGGATCGACCGCATGGGGCAGGCCGTAGCGTTCGGCCCGCCGTTGCCACGCCCACGCCGCCTGCAACAGGCAGAGAACCGCGTCGAGGCTGTCGCCGCTCGCGTCCTCGACGCAGGCGATGCGCTGCGCGTCACCGACGACGAGTCGCACCCCGAAGGGATGCTCGCCGCGCACGAGTCGTTCGACGATCTCGCTGCGCGCCTCGCGCCGCTCTCGCGTCTGCCGCGATCGCTCGTCGGCCTTGTAGGATCGGCGCCCCGCCAGCATGCGGGCCGCGTAGCCCGGATACCCCTCGAGGACCACCCGATGCGGGTCGCCGGCGTTCAGACCGGGGACGTCGACACCGGACGCCAGCAACCTCGGCGCGCCGGCGTGGAGCATCAGCGCGACCGGCGGATTCACCCATTTCATCGACGGGCTCGAACCGGCGGGTCGATCGGTCGCCCGGTGGGCGAACTTCGCTCCGGGCAGCCTCGCGTCGCAATACGCGCGAAACTTCTCGACCATCTGCGCGCGGGTCATCGACGCCAGGTGCCGGATCGTGACCGCCCAGGCGGTCGAACCGCCGGACGCCTCGTGGGGCCAGCCGAGTTCGGCCAGCAGCGGCCTGGGGAGGCCGAACGGGAAATCGCAGGCGGCCAGCCACGGACCTGGCCGCCGCAGCCAGCGGTCGAACGCGTCGAGGTCCGGCAGCGCGTGGATGCGCTCGACGCCAAGGACCGCGCCGCCGCCCTCGGTCCGCGGCCGCCCGTCGGCGACGGTGATCGGCTTTCGGCGCGAAGGCGCACTCGTGAAGTCGACGCCGTGGAGCAAGGTCGCGCCCATGCGTGTCGCCGGCGAGCTCAATAGCGGCCGGCCAGGCCGGTCACGGCCAGCAGGATGCGCAGCAACAGCAGTGCGACGGCGTTCCTGATGCGGACCAGTCGCGGCCGTTGCCGATGGCCGTGCAGTGCGATCGGCACTCCGCCGGCATCGATCGCCGCGTCGAGTCGCTCGCGCAGGCTCCTGGCGAACACGGCGTCGTTCACACCGACGTTCGCCTCGCGTGCCAGCAACAGCGAGAACGGATCGATGTTCGACGAACCCACCGTGGCCCAGTCGTCGATGACCGCCACCTTGGCGTGCAGGAAGCTGCGGCGGTACTCGACGATCTCGACGCCGCCTCGCAGCAGCTCGTCGTAGAGCGCCTGCGAGCCGTAGTGCGGTATCCGGTACTCGACCTTCCCCTGCAGCAGCAGGCGCACCCTGACGCCGCGCGCCACGGCAGCGAGCAACGCACGTCGGAAGCGGGCTCCCGGAAAGAAGTACGCGCAGGCGATCAGCACTTCGCGGCGCGAACGACCGATGGCGCGCAGGTACGCACGTTCGATCGTGCGGCGGTGCCACAGGTTGTCGCGCAACATGAACGCGGCGCGGGTCCGGCCCGCCGGCGTCACCTCGCTTCGAACCGCATCGGGCAGGTGCAGCGGCGCGCGCGCCGCGGCGCCGCTGCCCGCGACGTGCCGCCGCAGCGAGCGGTTCACCACCGAGATCTCCCACCACAGGCGCGCCGCCGCGACGTGGACCTGCGCGACCAGCGGCCCCCGGACCCGCACTGCGTAGTCGAGGCGGGGATGCTCGAGCGCACCGTGGTTCGGGTCGTACAGGTCGTCCAGTACGTTGATGCCGCCGACGAAGGCGATGCGCCCGTCGATCACCGCCAGCTTGCGGTGGAGCCTGCGCAGCCGCTGCCGATCGAGCGAGAAACGACGTCGCTCGGGGCGAAAGGTCTCGAAGAGCACCCCGGCGTCGAGCAGCGTCCGCGTCCAGTCGCCGCGCCCGCGAACCGTTCCGAAGCCGTCGACGATCACGTGCACGCTCACGCCGCGGCGCGCCGCCGCGGCCAGCACCGCCGCGATCCGTCGGCCGGTGCGATCGTCCTCGAAGATGTACGTTTCGAGGTAGATCCCGTGGGCGGCCGCCGCGATGTCCAGCTCCAGTGCCGGGAAGAACTCCGCACCCGACTCGAGCAGCGTGACCTCGTGGCCGCCGTGCATGGTCGGCCTCAGGCTCTCGTGCCAGGGCAGCGAAACGTACTTGGGTTCGGTCACGTCACTCCGCTCGCCGGGCGGCCCTGTGGCGGTCACCCGCAGCGCTCAGGCGTCAGGGTCGATCAGCTCGAGGTCGGCCACCAGCGGACTGTGGTCGGACAGGCGCGCCCACTCGATCCCGCGCAATACCCGCGCGGCGCTGACCCGGAATCCGCGCTGGTAAATGCGGTCCATTCTGAACCACGGGACCAGCGCCGGAAAGGTGCGCGCGGTGCGAACCATGCGCGGCGACGCCGCGGCCTCGGCCGGTTCCAGCACTGCCGCGGGCAGCCGGTCGCGCGCGAAATACGCGGCGCGCCGCGCCACCTCCACGCGCGGCTCGAGTGCGTCGAACACCTCGACCACGCCGATCTCGCGGCACAGGCGATCGGAAAGCCGGTTGCGCCAGTCGTTGAAGTCGCCTGCGATGATCAAGGGCGCATCCACCTCCACTTCGCGCGACACCCAGTCGATCAGCGCGCCGAGCTGACGCTCCCGGCTGCGTGCGAGCAGTCCGAAATGAACGACGAAGCAGTGGACCTTCAGCCGGCCGACCTGCACCACGCAGTGCAGCACGCCGCGCTTCTCCAGCGCGTGGTCGGAGACGTCACGATTCTCGAGCCCGACGATCGGGTAGCGAGAGAGCAGCGCATTGCCGTGGTGACCGTGCAGATAGCTGGCGTTTCGCCCGTACGCGGTCTCGAACGTGTGCCTGAGCTTCGGCGACTTCGCAAGGAAGACGTCCTGCGGCTCCTCGGGCCAGTGCTCGAGACGCCTGGCGTGGCGTTCGTGCTGTCCCTGGACTTCCTGCAGGAAGATCAGGTCGCTGCCGAGTTCGTGCAGGCGCGTGCGCAGTTCGTGGATCCGCGTGACGCGGCGCAACCCGATGAACTCGCGCAGCACCCCCTTGTGGATGTTGTACGTCGACACGCGCAACGTCCCGCTGCCGTGAGCATCGTCGACGGCCTTGGGCGGAAGCGGCGCGCGGCGCGGCTTCGGCACCCTCGGGCGACGACCGTTGCGCGGCGACGCCGGTTCGCCTGGATTGCGATCGGCAGCCTCCGGTGCGCGGCGCCCGGCGCGGGTCATCGCGGCTCCTGCCTCGCGGCGCGGCGCGGCAGCTGCCGGATCGCCTCGGCGTTGCTCCACGAGAAGCAGCGCTCGGCGGCGAGCTCCCACGGCAGCCACTCGTAGCGCAGGTGCTCGCGCGGCGCGATCGTCACCGGCAACGGCGCGGGCACGCGAAGCCCGAACACGTGCTCCGTGTTGTGCGTGACGCCGTCGGGGTATCGGTGGCGCCAGTGCAGGTAGATCTCGTAGCGGTTCTCGAGTTCCCAGTCGGTCAATTCGTGCTCCGCGGTGTCGATGCCGGTCTCTTCGAGGACCTCCCGCCTGCAGGTCTCCGCCAGCGGCTCGTCGACGCGCTCCATGCTGCCCGTCACGGACTGCCAGAAGCCGGGATGGTCGGCGCGCTCGAGCAGCAACACCTGCAGGTCGGTCGTGTGGATCACGACCAGCACCGACACGGGAACCTTCGCGCCTGCCACGTCGTCACCAACGCCCGGCGTATCGCGGCGCCTTCGCGTCGCTCACGCCTTCGCCGGCTCGACGTGGCGCAGGCGGATGTGCAGCTCGCGCAGCTGCTTCTCGTCGACAGGCGACGGCGCCTGCGTCAGCAGGCACTGCGCGCGCTGGGTCTTCGGGAACGCGATCACGTCGCGGATCGATTCCGCGCCAGCCATCATCGTGACGATCCGGTCGAGGCCGAACGCGATACCGCCGTGCGGCGGCGCGCCGTACTGCAGCGCGTCGAGCAGGAAACCGAACTTCGCGCGCGCCTCGTCGGGGCCGATCTTCAGCGCGCGGAACACCTTGCTCTGCACTTCCTCGCGATGGATCCGCACCGAGCCGCCGCCGATCTCCCAGCCATTGAGGACCATGTCGTAGCCCTTGGCCAGGCATCGGCCCGGGTCGGTCTCCATGTAGTCCTCGTGACCGTCCTTCGGCGACGTGAACGGATGGTGCACCGCCACCCAGCGGGCAGCCTCCTCGTCGTATTCGAACATCGGGAAGTCGACCACCCACAGCGGCCGCCAGCCTGCATCGAGCAGTCCGTTGCGTCGTCCGAAGTCGGAATGGCCGATCTTCGTGCGCAGCGCGCCGATCGCGTCGTTGACGACCTTCGCGCGGTCGGCCCCGAAGAAGACCAGGTCGCCGCTCGCCGCGCCGGTGCGCTCGAGGATCGCGGCGACGGCGGCGTCGTGAAGGTTCTTGACGATCGGCGACTGCAGCCCGTCGCGGCCCTTCGACGCGTCGTTGACCTTGATCCAGGCCAGGCCCTTCGCGCCGTAGATCGCGACGAACTGCCCGTAGCCGTCGATCTCGCTGCGCGTCATCTCGCCGCCGCCCGGCACGCGCAACGCGACCACGCGGCCGCCGTCGCTGTTGGCAGCTGCGCTGAAAACCTTGAACTCGACGTCCTTCATCACGTCGGTCAGGTCGGTGAACGCGAGCTTCACGCGCAGGTCGGGCTTGTCGGAGCCGTAGAGCCGCATCGCCTCGGCGTACGGCATCGTCGGGAACGGCGCCGGCAGCTCGACGCCGATCGCGTTGCGGAACACGACGCGGATCATGTCCTCGAAGACCGCGCGGATCTCGGTTTCGCCCAGGAACGAGGTCTCGCAGTCGATCTGCGTGAACTCGGGCTGACGGTCGGCGCGCAGGTCCTCGTCGCGAAAACACTTGGTGATCTGGTAGTAGCGGTCGAAGCCGGCGACCATCAGCAACTGCTTGAACAGTTGCGGCGACTGCGGCAGGGCGAAGAAGTGGCCGGCGTTGACGCGCGACGGCACCAGGTAGTCTCGCGCGCCCTCGGGCGTCGACTTGGTGAGCATCGGCGTCTCGATGTCGATGAAGCCGAGCGAATCGAGGTACTTGCGCACCTCCATCGCGACCCGGTAGCGCAGCATCAGGTTCTTCTGCATCGGCACGCGCCGCAGGTCGAGCACGCGATGCGTGAGCCGCGTGGTCTCCGAGAGGTTCTCGTCGTCGAGCTGGAACGGCGGAGTGACCGACGGGTTCAGGATCTCGATCTCCTGGCACAGCACCTCGATCTCGCCGCTGCGGATGTTGGGGTTCACCGTCCCTTCAGGGCGCCGGCGAACCTTGCCGACCACCTTCACGCAGTACTCGTTGCGCACCCGCTCGGCCACCTCGAACACCTGCGCCCGATCCGGGTCGCAGACGACCTGCGCCAGCCCCTCGCGGTCGCGCAGGTCGATGAAGATGACGCCGCCGTGGTCGCGGCGGCGATGGACCCAGCCGAACAGCGTCACCACCTGGTCGAGATGCCCGGCGGAAACCTGGCCGGCGTAGCAACTGCGCATCGATGTTCTCCGGTTCATTCGCGGTGCGTGGCGAGGGTCGGGGCGGCGCTGCGGTCGGCCGGCGCCACCACGCCCATCGAGACCACGTACTTCAGCGCCTCGTCGACGCTCATGTCCAGTTCGATGGTCTCGGCGCGCGGGACCATCAGGAAGAATCCCGACGTCGGGTTCGGCGTGGTCGGCACGTAGACCGACACCATCTCGACGCCGACGACGCGCCGGACCTCGCCGGCGGGCGTGCCGGTCTGGAAGGCGATCGTCCAGACCCCGGCGCGAGGGTACTGGACCAGCAGCGCCTGGCGGAACGCCTGGCCGTTCGGCGACAGGATCGTGTCGCTGACCTGCTTCACGCTCGAGTAGATCGTGCGCACGATCGGAATCCGGCCGAGCAGCGACTCCCAGACGAGTACGAGCCGCTCGCCGATGATGTTGCGCGCCAGCAGACCGGTCAGAAGCACCACCAGCACGGTGAGCAGCACCCCGAGGCCGGGGATGTCGTGGCCGAGCAGCGCGTGCGGGTGCCACTGCACCGGCAACAGCTGCAGGCTCTGGTCCATCGTCGTCACGATCAGGTTCAGCACCCAGAGCGTGATGACGAGCGGCACCCAGATCAGCAGCCCGGTGACGAGGTACTTGCGCATGCTGGGTCGCCGGGTCGCCCCGTGTTCAGCCCGTCTTGCCGCCGGCGCCCGGCGCCGGCTTCGAAGCGGCCGCGGCCGCGGGTGGCGACGCCGGCGCGGGCGCCGGGACGCTCGCCGCTGGCGCTTCCTTCTTCGCCTCCGCGGCGGGCGCCGCCGCCTTGTCGTCGCCGGCGGCCGCCTTGTCCTTGTCCTTGTCCTTCTTCGCGCCGTCGCGGAAATCGGTGACGTACCAGCCGCTTCCCTTGAGCTGGAACGCCGGCGCGCTGAGGCGCTTGTGGAAGGACTCGGCACCGCAGTCCGGACAGACGCTCAGCGGCGCGTCGGAGAGCTTCTGCAGCACGTCCTTCTCGACGCCGCAACTGTCGCAACGATAGGCGTAAATCGGCATGGCGCACGCAACCCGCAAATGAAAGCCGCCCGGCCGGGCAGCGGGGACGCAAGAAAACCTTGAATTATAAAGGAAAATCGCCGCCCGCTGGGCGGCGGAGCGGCACCTCAGCCGCCCAGGCGCCGGGCAGCCGAATCGATCGCTTCACGCAGCTCCGGATAGCTGCGCGTGACCGGGAACTGCGGAAAC